>Ga0213858_10000080_pt1 | contig 39817 bp, 29 predicted proteins | sample PICome_FD_160122 | JGI IMG/M metagenome (GOLD analysis project Ga0213858, IMG submission 160122) | Coastal seawater microbial communities near Pivers Island, North Carolina, United States - PICO245 | ecosystem: Environmental > Aquatic > Marine > Coastal | place: USA: North Carolina | collected... | reverse complement strand
ATATCCTGTGCCGTTAACAAGTATGATGCATCATTACCTCCAACCCACACTGTTGCTTCAGCCTGATTACCTGGAGCAGCAGATGCTGAAATCTGTGTAGTCTCAGTAGTAGAATGTTGAGTCGCATACGCTTTACCGTTAACAATTTGCTCTGTAATATTCCAAGTAGCCGTGTATTCACATGTGTCTGTAGCAGTAACAGATCCTCCTGCACTGTTAGTGATTAACCAACCCAGAGTGCCGTTTGAATACCAACCCGCTGGTGTTGTGAATTCTGATAGATCTGAATCTGACCAGAAAACTGAGTTTCCATTTAATGTCTGATCGCCACTCCATAACGTGTATTGTGTGCTACTGTCACACGCGGCCATGACATCTCCAGCATCAAACGTTAGTGTATGTGAGTATGATGGTGCGCCGGTCGTAGTTGACGTCGTACTTGTTGTAGACGTTGTACTTGTTGTTGTCGTACTAGTCGTCGTCGTACTTGTCGTTGTATCTACCCATGTTTCACCAAACGCGTCTACTTCTACATCATCCGCTGGTGTAAAAGATACTGAGTTACCACTTTCTGTACCTACTTCGTTTACGCTTAAGTCTCCGGCCGGGTCAATTGAGATAGAGTAGTTAGCGGTACCCTGTCCACATGGAGCCATACAGAATGACGTCCAAGTAGTTTGAACACCATCAAATACACCACCTTCAAAAACATTCGTGTCTGTATTATATCTAACTAGACCAGCTTCTGGCTGTTGGCCAGCAGCATCAACTCCCCCTACAACGGGTACTTTAAAAGTAGAAGTCGGTGCGATTGTAAATTTATCAAAGCTAGCTTTGAACTCAACTGTTGGTCCTGTACCAATGTCAAATGATTTACCAAACTCATATCTAACTGAATTATCAGCACTTATATCAGTCGACTGCATATCGATTGAAACATCGTTGCCTAATAGATCGGTACCATGCCAAAATCTGACATACTCATCTGAGTCGTAGCCGGCAGTACCCTGTGCGTTTTTACCTATAGTTATAGTGGCTCTAATGTCAGTTTGTCCATTAGCACCTGTATTTTCATTGAATGATTGATCGCCTAACCAAACATGTGGATGTATATCATCCGTTAATAATTTTGGTTTTAATATAGAATAAGTTCCAGCTGAGTCTGGATTAACTGTGATAACTTCCCAACGTGAGGTAGTTGCTCCAGTTTCACCCTTTTCACCCAGGTCACCTTTTTGGCCTTTAGCACCTACATTACCCTTGGAACCTTGTATACCCTGGTTACCTTTCTGACCAGTAGGACCACCTCCGTTCGCAACAATCTGGTCGAAGTTATAGTTTATCTTCTCAAACTTAATAGCGTCCGAATCACTAGGGTGTAGTATTTCTTGTATATTAATGGCCATCTTCTTATGATGTTATTTTTATCATAGGTCTTATTCTATAAGAGTAACCTAATCTTTTATTATATATCAATCTAAAATTAAGGGGCTTTTGTTCATGCGCCTTAAAAGTAAAGTTCTGATCTTGTGTATACCCACCATCGTCTAATGCGTCAATAGTAGCAACACTTTCTAATGCTGAACTCTCGCCTTTAGTTCTTCTTGTAAACAGCTTAATTTGATTTAAGCTAAACAGGTTAACTAAGTTCTCTTCAATATAAAGTTGAGCGTCATCTAATAGAGTAGTCTTGTCTTCTGCAGAGTCTGCTACAGCAACATATTGTTGAATTGCATTAAACACACCATCTGTCGATAGTTGTGTGTTGATTTTTTTAGTAATGTAAAAATCAATAACTATTCTGTCATCTCCTTCAAATATAACTAAATCATTCTCAGAGTTATCATCTATTAGTATTTGATCTTGTTCTTCTTCAGATTCAACCACTTGTTGAGTAAACTCTAATAGAGTATAACTATCTTTAACCTTCATTATAGTAGACGCAAGATAAGACCTTTCTTCCTTGGTCTCAAATGTACCAGGCACCTGTTCGATACCCCCGCCAGATAAAGATCTCGTGTAGTAGTTTTTATCCCAAGAAGACTTAAATACATGTACGTCTTTCTTGTCGATAGCAACCTCACCGATTAGTGGGTACAGTGGTAATTTATCTGTAGATGTAGATAGTTTAGTTACAGAGGCTGCGTTAAACTCATTCACTTTTCTGTAGAAGTGGTTTCTAATATAACCCCATGCCGAATCATGAGTTCCGCCATCGTAAATAAAGCCTAAGTTGAATGCAACTCCACATCTATTATACCTCTTATAGTAATCTTTAGCTAGGTTAATCTCATCAATATCAGTTAGCGAGTGTTTGTACATTTGTTCTTCTAACAATATCTCTGTTGTGTCGACTGTACTCTGTAAAGTATTTGTCTTCATGTGTGAGTAAATATCTGTAAAAGTTACAACAGGTCTAGTATCTACCGTGTAGTTTCCATTTTGTCTGATTAAGAACGGATAGTATGTAAATCCATCATCTAGGTTATAGCCAATGTTACCAGTAAACAGTTTAAACGACTCAGGCTTATCAGTATCTGGAATAGTTACAACATAGGACTCTTTAATAACCTCGGTACCGTCTTCCATTGTAACCACAAACTTGTTATCAGATAGAGCACCGTTGTTTTCTACTGTTGTAAACTTAACATTGCTAGGATTTCTTAATAACATCTCACTAACATCTTTCGCAGCTAAAGCATCTAGTATAGACTTATACGCATTGATACCACCTCTTTCGTAAGTGTATTCTGCTTGGCTTTGTAAATATACTGGAATGTTCTGTAAATCAACAGGGTTATCGTTTATATCTGTTGGTGGCTCAGATAGAACTAGAGTATCTTGACCGTCTAGTCTAGCTATCTTTAATTTTAAAATCAGCTCACCAAATGGGGTTAACATTTTAACCAAAATATTGCCAAAAGCAGAGTCTTCATCCTTATTGATTTGCTCTAAGAACTGAGGTAAAGATCCGTCAGCGTGTTCGTAACCCTTGATAACTAAATAGTCATCAGCACTACTGTTAGTCAAGTTAGCATTATATAAATCTAAGGCTCCATCTACTTTAATATCTGAGTAATCGAATGTTAAATCCTCTTGCTTCCATACCAGAGAATGGTTTAACTCATATAAAAGTTTTCTGTTTACAGTGCCATCTGCCCATAAATCATCTAAAGATAGTGTAATTAAGAAGACTACAAATTTGAATTTTTTATTTTGTATTATCTCATATTCAATCCCATTAGACTCTTGTGCAACTTTCACATTAAGTAGAGTACTAAACTTGTAACCGTTAAACTCAGCTGATTTAATGAAATCTACTGGGTTATCAGCACTAAATTCTTTTCTATTTTTAAAAGTAAACTTTAAGCCTTTAAATATAGTGTTAGCAAAACCAGTATTATTTCCACCATCTACTTTAGTATATTTCTTTTGTCTATTTGTTTTAACAAAAGTCTTATAGTTATTATCACCCTTTATTTCAAAACCTTCAGTTACAAAGAATCTATCAAAATAATCATAGTTTGTATCTTTAAATAAAGATGGTGTAATTTCAAAACCATCCATAAAGTTAATATAACTAAATGAATCATTTAATCTATAAACTGGATTATTATCACTTCCCACGTTCTGCTTGAAATAAGCAGGTAGGTTATTAATATAGAACCATTCGTGAGTCATCCCTAATCTATTTCTACCATTAGCAGTAAGATCTGGCGCAAAGTTAGATCTACCAAAAGCCTCATTTACATTTAGATAATAAGGTTGTTCTCTAACAGTTAAACTGTCTTTCAACACCCACTTATTAATCGAAGGCACTACTCTAGATCTAATAGCATATTCTTTTAGATAGTTCTCTTGTAGTCTATCAAACTCACTAGTAATTTGATTTTCATCAAACTCATCAGATTGTTCCTCTAATAAAATATCATTTAACCCGCTAAAGTAAGAAACAGGGTCAATCGTATACTCAGTGTTATCTTTATCTCCGAATGGGTATATGTCGTTTGAGTCATCTAGCTCAGGCTCGTATGCTATATTAGCAGGAGTTTCGTAGACTAACTCTTTTAGATTAGAGTTTGCAGTGTCATAAAAGTCAAAGTTCATATCGTGAATATCGAACGCTGAGAATAAACCTAACTTAACTAGGTTATCCGCGTAAGTTTTTACTTCACCTGACTCAATTGTGTTTGTTTTCTCTAGAATAACTTTTTTATACTGTAGAGGCAGTCTTTCAATATCGTCAACAATATCAATAACCTTGTTGTAGACGCCTCTTGCTTTTGTATTAATAGAATCGTTAATATTAATATCAGCAACAGAGTCTAAAGTAACTAGGACTGATTTACCCTGTTGGTTACCACCACTAAAATAGTAAATACTACTATTGTTAATTGTATTACCAGAGTTAGAGTTAATATCTAGTCTTAGTTCGTTGTTTATATCTAGATTGTTATCATCTACACTAATCCACTGATTTGCATTATTGTTAGGAACTGCAACACCAGCAGAAAGTAATCTATATCCTTGTACATCTGTTTTAATATAGAAGTGGTCTGCTCCGTCATAAGATAGCGCAGTAAATCCATTGTCTACCGAGTTAATAGACTTTACAATAGCGCTAGTAATCTGTGGGATTGTACCATGGTTAGAGAAGTTCACACCACCAAATCCACCTGCTGGTAGATCTTCTAGTGCAAAGAATGTATTATTATCAATGTCATAAGGCACCTGTAACTCTTCAACTCTTACAATAGAACTTGTAACAGCACTTACAGGTACAAAATCTGGTTGTAGCGGTTTTAAAGATGCTCTCTTCTCAGCAAGTATAATAGATCTATCGGACTCGACTTCAACCTCTAGGTTTTCATTTAACTCAGGATATAGGGGTTGGCCAAATCCATTTGAAGCTCCAATCTTATCTTTAATGTAGTTAGCAACTCCTTGTATGCCATTTTGTGTAACGTATATTGGACCAAACTCTAACAGGTTGCCGTCTGCTGGGTTAACTATAGTAAAGTTCCAACCCTCTTGCCCTACTTGTTGCTGTGGAACTAGTCTTGTAAACTTAATTCTATATGTTTGTTCCTTAGAAGGGAAGATTGCAAATCCGTCATTTACCGCTGGAGTATCAATCACAGTTACTTTCACAAAGTCACTACCCGCATCATCATTAACTTTTATATCTACTGAATTACCAGTTTCAGCTAGTCTTATCTCTGACGCAATAGAATTATTTGAATCTTCTACATTAACCTCTAAATCATCGACGTTGTATAAGACTTTAGGAGATATTCTGTAAAATTTATCTGATGTCGCCGCGTAGCCTAATATAGGACTCTCCGAGATAAGTTTATATGGCGGGATAGCAGAGCTAGACTCAGAGTTAATATAAGAGTTTAAAGTTTTAAACTTTAGTCTGCCGCCTGCTGCTGATTCAAGTGTACCATAACCCGAATCAATATCATTTACATATAGTCCAAAATATCTATTAATAGAATAGTCAGAAGCTGAATCATCATCAAACAAGAACTCTAGGTTAATTAGATTAGCACATGCTAATTTATTTCTTTCAAAACCTGAAGTTATTAATTCGTTAGCTGAAATTAAAGTGCTATCCTGTCTAATTAAATCATTGTCTAAATATTCACCTTTACTAGAGAATCCACCCTTGTCTAAATCTATTCCATTGAATGAAGATCTTTGAGTCTTATCAAAGTTCATAGTGATAGGCGTCTTCGGGAAAGACTCGGACTGTATATGGTTTCTAAGATATGTACCTAGAGCAGATTTTCTACTTAAATCATAGGTTTTAATAATCTCAGAATTCTTTAACACCTCTTTAATATTATCTAGGTTAGATCTAGTATCAAAATCTAAAGTACCTACTGGATCTTTAACTCTAAAGATAACAAACTTACTAGGTATATTTTTGTCTAACCAAATAGGTGCTAACATTCTAAAATCCTCGTTGTATATTTTAGAATAGTTATAGACTGTACCGTAGTGGTAATCTTCTTCTATTTGATTTTCAAAAGTCTCTTGTACCGCAAAATTAGAGTATGACTCTTTCGCTTGGTATATTAAATCAGATGGAGTCTTTGTATTCTTAAAGAATTTATGCAAGTCATAAGACCATTGACCTTCTTTGTTGATAGGCCATTTTTTATACTCTACTGAAGCAAGTTCTTTACTCGCCTCGATTGCTTCTAGATACATTTCACCAGCACTGTTAACAACAAGCTTAGCGTTTGTTGATAGTTTAGGATTGGTTCTTAATAGAGGCTTTGACACATCATCTAACTCATAGTTCTTCTCTAAATCAAAGTTAGGTATTGAAGTGTTAATAATTTCAGCATCATCTACTGTTGCCAGTGTAAAACTACTAAAAGAGCCGGTGTCCATTATACATGCTGCGCAATCAGCATATCCATATCTGATCGTGGCATTAGAAGTAAGTCCTAGATCTACTGCGTTAATTTGTACAGGTCTAATTGCACCTGTCGCAGAGTATTGGTCTAGGCTATTTAAAATATCTTGAGCGTCATCAATATTAACGGCTAAAACTTTATGCTGCAGAGTTACACACTCTAACATGGACTGGCCGCCTAGAGTAGCACCAACACCAATCTCTTCTACTAGCTGTTCAATATATGAAGATGCATTAATCTCATCTTTATGTAAACCATCAACTACATATAGATTCCAGTAAGGACTACCATCCTCAAATCTAGCTACACATGATAAGAAAGCATAGAATACATTTTCACGGGATGTAGCAACTCCGTCGACTGATGTACAAGCGTTATTCTCTAAACCTTGACAGTATATAGAGTTTGCAGCAGGTCTTCCAGCGCCAGCAGGATATAATGAACATTCCGCTAAAACTGTGCTGTTGTCTCCACCGTTCCTCAAAACAAAACCAGAACTATCTGTGCCTTTCCAAGTGAAATTACCAGAGTAGCCGCTTGAGTTATAGTTTTCCCAAATCGCAAACTTTCTTTGGGCAGGTAAACTATAAGTACTACCGTTTAATGTAGAGCTTAAGAATACTGTGTTGTCCCATGTTAAGTCATAGTCCACCGCATCTGCACCCTCTTGTGATGTAAATATCACTAGGTTATTCTGTAACAAATACTGTAGCTTGTCTTCTTCGGATAATTGACTAATGTTATCTAATATATTACCTCTAAAATAGAGTTTAGTAAAAATTAAATCAGAACTATTAGCTAAACAGATATTATCTATGCTGTCTCTATCTACGTTATTATAGTATACACCAACATTGTATGTCTGATAATTTATTTCAACTGGACATGAGTTCGAACTGTTTGTGTTAGTACCAGCGATCCAACTACCTTGTTGAAACTCATAATACTCACCGTCCGCACTAGATGTAGTATCATTGTAGTAACCCGATGGTACTGTAAACTCACTAGGAGCTGTGTTACTAAGGTATATGTTTGCTACGACTATATCATTAAATAGTTGACCGCCAGCCGTAACGACATCTGCCAGTGTTGCATTTTGACTTATATTCTGATAAACTTCTTGATAGCTGTACTCTGCGCTGCCCTGACATAAATCAATAACATCCTCGTCGTAGCTTACAATAATAGGCCAAGCATTTCCTAAAGAAACTTGACACTCAACGATACTCACAATCCTACCATCGCTGTCTATTTCAATTGCTCTTGAAACTGTAGGGTTAGAAGGTTGCACCACCGCAACCCATCTAGTAGCTTGGTTTGTACTGGCTAACGGAGTGTTAAAGTCTGTATCTTGGTAAATTATATCACCTACCTCTAGCTGATCTACGCTTTGAGCTTGCGCAGTATCTAAATATTTTGGTTGGTCTTTTGTAGCAGCACATGCGTCATTGGAGTTAGCTTGAAACTGAGATGCATTAACTAACACAGCACTCGACGCTGTCACGTTGATTGTCATCGTAAACGGTGTAAGAGCACTCTCGTTCTTTGAATCCGTAACTTGTAGTTGGAACGTAACTGTTCCAGCAGCTCCATTCGCGTTATAGTTCCAAGTCACCTCATTTGATTGAGGGTTAACAAGGGTTAACTCGCCCTCTGCTGGAGCCTGTAATATAGAAAAGGTTAATGGATCTCCGTCTAGATCTGATGCTGTAATAGTTTGACTCAATTGAGTATATTGTGCCATCGTGTCCGAGCCAGAAGTAACCGTAAATTCTGGTCGCTCATTACCAGGTGACAACATAACTATTTGGACCGTACCAATACTACCAGCATCGGATAGACCATTACCGTCTTGATCTGTTGCTTTAAAGTAAAACGTCTCTGTAAGAGTAGGGTCTCCAAATTGTCTAACACTTGATGCATCAGGTGTATAAATCCAAGACTCACCGGATGCCAAACTTACTTGCCCATATTGTAAAATAGTATTATTTAATTGTGCTAGCGTTTTAGTCGTTTGATTATCATTATCCCACCATTCAAACGTCGTGCTGCCGCCGCCAACTCCGTCGTCCGTTGCAGCTCTACTGAAATATTTTAATATACCTGTACTATCGTTTACAAAAGGTGTAATAATAGCGTCTGTTGCGTCAGGTGCCTGGTTAGCAGGTTCCTGTATAGTAACTTCAATCTCACCTGTTACTGTATTACCAGCAGCGTCTTCTACTTGATAGTCCCACACCACTGTACCAGTCCAACTCGTACTGGAAATAAGTAGAGTAGGCGCACCGCCTTGATTAATTAATTCATACGGAGGGTTTGCTACTTGTGTTAACTGTGTCCCTGATGCAGCGTTATCATAGATCTCGATGTTACCTGGAATCTCAATAATCTGAATCTTTAAATCATCGTTCGCGAAAGAAGACTCAGCATCTTGTACCGAGCTGCCTCCTACGTTAGTCCAACCAGACGCATTAGAAAAATCAAGAGTAAACTGTGCAGTTCCACCTACTGTGGTATATTGAACTATTTGACTAAAGTCCGGAGCGGTAGGCACCGCGTCGCCTGCCGCCTGGTTGATAGTAATGTCAGGATCTGTTTTTACGCCATTTACTCCAGGGTGTTCTAACTCAATAGTAGCATCCCTTGGAGTGACTGTAGTGTTTTCCAATATAGAAAACTCAATAGTACCACCCTGTGTTGTAGTTGATAGAGAGGTTACAGTTATCCAGTTAGGTAAGCCAACAATATCACCTTGGGTAAAGTTAGTACTATTATTAGTTATTGTAAAAGACCTCGTTAAAGTAGTGGCCGCCGAAGACGTATTAAAAGTTGAACTGTCGTTCCATTCAATAGCCGGGGCTTCAGTCGTAGTCGACGTTGTCGTTGTACTTGTTGTAGTTGTTGTAGTCGTGGCATTACTCTGGTCTATTATAGAAGAAACATCCGCGGATGTTATCTGCACTACTGTGTTGGGTGTGCCTTGCACTTGGCACAAATAGAAACCATCCTGAACTGGTGTTGTAGAAGGATTGCCTAAGTTACTACCATCCTCATAAAAAACAGCATCACCCACCTGTAGGGCCGTGCCCGATTGCTGCGCGTTATCATATACTACGTTTTGTGTGCTAGAACCATTATCTTGTCCTGCGCCCCATGCACTAAAGTAAGTTGTTGCCGAAAATTGTAATACTACGTATGCCATTAACTTTAATTCTATTTAGAGAATTTCTTCTCTAGTATATATCCTCCGTTTAAAGGCGGACATATTACTGGATCTCTCTAGGTATAGGTCTGAGTAGTCGCGCAGCTTTAATAGAATTTAAGTTCTTTCCTTTAGGACTGTACTTGGCAAATACCTCTAAGTCAAACGAGAATTGTTCACCATACTTGTCAAAAATATCTAAACCAATTTTCTTTGTATAGGTTAGGTTATTAAATGCGAGTCTAGCTAAACCACCGATTCTACCTGTATCGGTGTCCTCGTTATTACCAAAGTAATCAGTCATTCTGTACTGGAACACAATATCTACTGAGACTGCGTTAGACTCATTATCTTTTTTAGCTTTAATTTCTTTTGCTGATCTCTTCGTTTCACCGCTCACTTTTAAAGTATCTACACTCACAGGTGACATAAATAAGAAAGCACCACATGATTGTCCACCTAGCAAGTATTGGTCGCTAGAGTCAAACGACATTTTTAAAGGTCTTATGATGTTATTGTTTGCCGCTGCTAACGTAGCGTCGTACAGGCCTGTACCACTATGATATGCCATCTGTTGTTTTGAACTCACCTCGTTCGTACTTAAATCATAACCAAAGATACTTAGTAGTTGAGTACCTGTACCCTGTGTTGCAGATTTAGGCATTGAGAAAATCATAGACTTCTTAACAGTCTCTAGATCAAAATTTTGAGCATTTTGTGCATCGTCCCATAAGTTAGCTAATAGAGGATGATCTTTATGTAAGAATAAACCGTTATTATAGTTAGTTAAACCAACTTGTGATGTAGAAGTAACTTTAATTAAGTCATTACTCCAATCAATGTTATTAGCAATACTTGTAAAACTACCATCCCAGATAAAGTTAGCACTCGTGTAAGTATCATTATTTGGGTTAGGCCAAGGATCTGTGCCTGTGCCTGCAAAGCTTAAAGCATATTCATAATCTTCAATTGTAGCATCAGTATTACTAACTAACGTGTTTAATGGTGACGTTAAGTAGTGTGGGTTCTGATTAGCTATGTCCATATATCTGCTGTAGATAAACTGACCCCTTCTTTGAGCAGACTGATATGGAGCCTGATGTGTTTCAGCATATTCTCCAGCGCCAGCTCCTGAGCCAACTGTTACGTTCTGATATTGAACAGGTACTAGATCGTAGTTACCCTCTTCTTGATAGTAGTTATCTCTATTAACTTTAACATCAATACCCGTACCACCTTGGTCGTTATTACCAACACCGAAGTTATTGTCATACGGATCGCCAGCTGTATTACCGAAAGATCTGTAAACAGGTTTAGTTCTATCACCAATTAGTCTAGATACTAACTCTAATTTAGTAGCTTTACTATTTTCTAACTGTAACTTAAATGTTTTAGTTACAATATGTCCTTTTCTAACCGTTAGATCTGCAACTTCGTCTACATAGTAACCAGCAAATAACTGAGTTGTAGTGTCTTTAGCAATGTTAGTTACTGAACCGTCTTCTGCGACAATCTTAACAACCAATTCACCAACCTCTGCTTCAACGTCAGATTTAAGACCTGCGATCTGAGCTTCTAACTCCGCTATCTTGTCATAGACTGAAATTGGTTTTTGTTCCGGAGATAAGAATCCAGATGCTATATTAGTTGCAACGTGTGCATAGTAGTTTTCATTAGCAGTAAACGCATCACTAACGTGAGTGAATACTCCCTGTGCAGTTAACTCCTCTGTAATTTGAACTTTAGCAAGTTCAGCAGTGTTAACCTCGACTACTGCAGCAACATCCGTTGTATCAATTTCTTCTTCTGGGAAAGATACTTGAACTGGCTCTGACCAATCAGATAACATTGGATTAGCAGGGAAACCAGCCTCAGAGACAGACTTAATTCTAATCTCTACTAATTCACCTTGGTTAATCGCAATATCTAACTGGTTAAAGTTAATCTCTTGACCATCCTCGATCTTAGTATCTTGCCATGTAAATTTATCAGCAATATTGCCGTTATTGTCAATTGACTTAGCTCTTTCTCTAACTTTAGTCTTAACTTCATTCCAGTTTGAGAATACTGCTGCTTTCTCTCTATCTTCCTCTGTGAATTTAAGCTGTGCAACTTCAGCAGCTTTGCCAGAAGTCGACAAGTATCTATATTGTACAATAAACTGTACGACATTCTGATCTAGAGTATCTGCAACTTGTTTAGGCGCAGGTACCGACCAGAAACCTCTAATTCTGTATTTAGGTGTAATCTTAGCAGCGTTTGATGATGCTGATAAAGATTGAATTTGTGTTACAATCGAGTTGTATAATTTAGCCTCAGAAGTTCTCTCTTCAATTAATGAGTTTAATTCAGATTTATCTTTATCTTTCTGTACCTGAGACTCATACTTTTTAGTTGCTATTTCAGATCTCTTCTTAGTAATAGTATCATCTAACTTCTTAACAGCCTCTTCAACAGTGGCTTTATCAGCAGATAATTTCTTAATTTTATCAGCAGCGTCATTCTCAGTTAAATGTTTGTTAATCTGAACTACTTTAAAATTATCAGCTACTAGAGTTGGAGCATTAGGAGTTACACCTACCGTCGCCGGAGGAATATTATCTTCTTTAATAGACGTAATAAGTCTACCAAAGTCAGCCACATTCTCTTTGTAATAATCAGCTAATAAAATAATTGAACCATCTTCTTGTATCACCTCTAGGTCGTTTGAGTAGAAGCCAACACCAGGTGACCAGCTTTCAGCTAATATCTTAGATTCAGGATCTACTGCTTTTACAAACATTAAGATTCTCTCATCAAATCCAATAGGTACTTCAATCGATAAATTATTGTCTTCTACCTTGTAGATAGACAGAGTACCTGCACCGATCTTGATGGCCTCATAGCCCTCTACTAATTCTAATTCAACCTGACGCGTCGAAGCATCTAGCTTACTAATCTTATATCTTGTGTTTTTAGAACCACCAGTGACCATCAGTTGGTCTCCTACGCGGAGTAATTCAGTATCATCTAGATCTTTATCGTTATCCGAGTAAGTTAAACTGTCTAGAGTATAAAGTTTGATAGCTTGTTTTGTAGTTACTCCCTCTTCTACAACTTCTCTCTGAGAGTTAGAAATTGAAAGAACATCAAATCTACCAGTAAACTGTGTAGTTCTATAAGGCATATCTCTTAACTCTTCGTCAAGTGTATATGCAATATTGTTGTTGACAATATCTCTAATCGCAGTTAGATAATCAATGTTATCCTGATTTCTGTAGTTCTCATTAAAGAAGTCTACAGCAACTTGATTAGTACCGTCAAATAAAATTCTTTTTATTAAGACTCTTTCTGTGTCGTTTGGAATCTGACCACTTACATCGATCGATGTAGTTAACATTGGGTTTAAGAAATCCTCTGCAAAATAATTAGGTTTAGAAGCAAAAGCCGTTGGTCTTGCTAAAGTAGTAATATCATTTGCAGGAGTCTTTAACGAAGTAGTGACAATATTCTGAAAAGTACCATCTGCTAGTTTTACTCTAGTAGTACCTTTACTTAAACCAGCAAGAGCTTTTAGATTATTATCTAATCTCTCTAGCTCTTTCTTCATATAACCAAACCCTGGTATAGATACTATTTTAGTACCCTCGTCAGTTAGTATCTCTAACGGGATGTCCTTAGCATTTGTAGTTACTGCTTCATTAATACGCTCGAAAGTCTTTAGAGAATTAGTATTAATCTCTAGCAGCTTCTTCAAAGAATTGGATATAGAGTTGTTAGTGTTCATATTATCTTAAAATATCTACTTCAAATACAAAGTTCACCGGATCTGTGCAGACCAGCTCAATGTATGGTTTATTCGTTAATAGTTGTGATGGGTCAATATCTGCGATATTTTGCCAGCCACCTGATTTGTTTGTCCAAACTTTAATGTTGTTACCATCTACATCGATTGTATCAAAAGCAATTCTGAAAGATTGTCCTAACGTCCAGCCAGTTACTGAGTCATCAACATATATATTTAGGCTGCCATTTAGTGGATCGGTACTCAATTTATTCTTTAAGCTTAATCTGTTGCTGTAAGAATTTAATTTAGTCCAAACACCATTGATATTAGAGTTTGAATTATCAAACAGGTTAGTACCTCCTAGTACGCTACCACTTACTACACCAGATGCAATATCCCATTGGAATACATCGTTTACCACATAGCCCTCAACAGAGTTATTAACCTTAATTTTACCAGCAATTGATTTATCAACATTAGTACCTTTACCTGCAAAGATTACATCTGTATTATACTGTAATTCTACTGGAATTGTACCATCAATTAGCTGATTAATTTTTGTATGTGCATTATTAATTAAGCTTAATAGTGCATTTGAATCTTGTAACTGTAGAGACGATGCTGTAAAGTCATCTTCTAACTCTTGAATTCTAGCTTCTAGTGCAGCAGCTTTCGCCGTGCCTAAAATAATATTCTCTAACGAGTCTAATCTCTCTACAATTTTATTATATCTATTATTAGCTTGTAATAACAGCTCGGTTGCATTCTCTAACGCAGTAGTGGTGTCCATGAATAAGTCCATTGAGAAAGTAGTAAAGTCATTTACACTTGTCTCAACACCTACGTTATCTAATGAAGAGTTAAATTTAAGATTTAACTTTAATGAGAACGCATTACCATTTAAGCCAGTAACTTCATTTGGCTTAAATTTAATTTGTTCGTGGATTTTAGATCCAGGCCCATAAGAATCTGTAATATCATCTAGGATTAAGATACCATATAGGTTTGTTGATCTATTCGCAGGAATAGAAGAACTATATAAATCGTAATAAACTAAAACGGCATTAAATCTGAACTGTTGTCCAGTCTTTGCATAATCCAGTAGTGATTGAACATCTGGATTATTTTGAATTGGCTCGTAAGAAGCCGTGTCCCAGTCAATTTGAACTGAGTTTGTAGCATTAGTTGCAATATCATAATAAGCCGCAGTGTTAGCTGTTGAACCAGCATCTACTACAGGCAATAGGTTGATATTAGGGTCAGGGTGTGTTTGTCCCTCTCTACCCTCAACGTTTACATTGTTTGCATCTAAATAAAGTTTAGTTGCAGAGGTATTATACTCTGTTGGTTTAAACAACACCAGAGGCGTATAACCTACCGATGTCGGCACGTTAATATAAACCTCATGGTAAGTATTGCCTTGATATGCTACGTCGTTCTCAGCGTCAATACTACCTAAGTACTTAACTACTCTATCGTAGTTCGAGCCACCTAAGATTGCGTTATCGTTCTCAGCGTAAGCTCCTGTAGAAGACTCATTAGAGTCAGTCGGTCTAAAATCAATTGCACCTAGAGCTGATAACCACTTAAAGAAAATCTTCTCAGCGTCAGATGCCAAGATGATTGGGTCATAGTCATCGTCCTTTAGAAGTAGCTCTTCTAAATTCAATGCATAATTTTGGAATGTTTGTGCGAAATCCACATTCGGCATATTGGCGTTATATGCTGCACCAGATTGCTCTTTCAATTTCAGCTCAAAGTCGATAGTATTAGAGTTGTTAACAGAGTCTGTGAAATCAGGTAAGTCTAGTAAAGCGAATTTACTAAACTCAAAATTGATGTCAGCGCTGTTAAATGCTCTAGTAATATCTCTCGCTGCTGAAGCGAAAGCATACATCGTGCCGCCCTGCGGTTGTGGTATTCTTACTAATGGAGTTGCCATCTACAGTTTTCGGTTTAATTTAATTATTATGATATTGTAGTAGCGTAAGAGCTAATTACATACCATACGTTTTCAAAACATCTTAATGTTACAGTTGAGTTGTTGCCATCTAAAGAGATAGAAGTAGCACCTAAACTAACTACACCAGATGCAGTTACAGTAGCAGCGCCTCCACTCTTATTGATTAACGTAACTTCTTGCCCATCTGCTCCAGCCGGAATGTCATAGTTGCCATTCATAAAGTAAGTGCTCTTATCGATAGTCGTTGGAGCAGCTACTGGTGCACTTGCAGAACCACCTACACCTGATTTAACAATTGAACCACCAAAGCTCGCAGATGAAGAGAATGTAGCTGCAGTGCCAATTAATGCACCGGCAGTACTTACTCTAAATAATGTAGAACCATTTACTACATTAAGTTCTTGAGTCGTAGCGTTTGTTAAGCCAGATAGGACTGCAGTTGTTGGGTCTAATAGACCTGTAACTGTAGCTAGTTCGTCGTTCAGAAGTTCGAAGTTACTGTTGATAACTGGTCTTGAAGATGAAACCGAGTCTGTACCTAAAATTTCAGTAATGTTTGCCATTTTTCGTTTATTTTACTTTTAACATGTTGCGTTGTACAACGTTCTTATTTCCATACGTGTCTTCCGCTTCCAGTTGTATCGAGTAATCACCCGGCTCCTGGAAAATGTACGTAAGCCACATATTATTATAGTATATATCATTCACATTTGGGTTACTTATATTAGTAATCGTCCATTTTGGGTTTCTTGCACCCGGGAACTTAGAAATGTCGGTTGATATAGTGACGTGGGTAGATCTTTCAACTTCTGCCCAGTTTTTAAATACTTTTAAATTATCCCATGTTGGGTTATATGCTACTGAATTTACTGGACCACTCACCGATGAGCTTGCGCTACCTTGGATAATTACATTTTCAAAATCATAAGTCTTAGAGTACTCTTGTCCAGTACACAGTATGAAATGAAATTGGTCTAGGTTGTCAATATCATTATCGCTGTCCATATCCTTGAAAACAGCGTTATAGTTAAATTTAGCAACAATAGGATTTGTGCTAGCCTCTAGTTCGTCGGCGATATTCTGCCAAGCAGTAACATCATTAGAACCAGATGGTGTAGTCGATGTAATCGTATGACTACCTGTTATTAACTCATTGGACACAGGGTCTCTATGTGTTATCACTAAAGTGTCGCCCTGTTGAATCCAATCTATTTTAAAAGATGCAGTTAAATCTGGTCCCACTCTCATGTTGTTCCACCAGTTATGTACTGTATCTTTCCATCTAAATGAACATTCATCCCACTGGAATGGACCAGTAGTTTCCGAGTAACCTGTATCTGAGTAGATGTCAATATATCTTCTTACTGTTGAGAATCTTACACCCTGATCTGTAGCATCTTTTGGATAATTAGCTCTATCTAACGTCAGATAGAAAGTAGCAATTGAATCTTCTACTTTATTCTTATTATCTTGTGGAAAATCCCAGTAACCACCTGAATGATTCCAGTCTAAATACTTTTCATTCCAAGGTGAGATATTATCTTTCTTGTCAGTCTCTAACCAAGAGTAAACACCATATAGTTCTATCTCTTTTAGTTTTACATCAAAAAGATCTTCTTTCTTATAGTAAGACATGTGACCAAATAAGTCATAATATCTTAGCTCGACTGTGTATGAACCTACATAAGGTAAATTAAGTGGCAATCTCTTGTAGTCGTCGATTGGACCTCTGTATTCTTGATGCCATCCATTAGGACCATCGATAATCCACTCAACTTCATAGACCCATCTCTTCCACCAGTTCTCCCAAGTTACTTTTAGATTTGCATTTGCATCAACGGCATCATCCCAAACAAACTGAGCTTCATCCCATACATCATCCCAAGACTCCATCGAGTCTAAGATAACTGGACAGCCGATTGGCACTGTAGTTTGACCAAAGTTCTGGTTCCATGAGTTCATCTCTCTATCGTGATATGTCTCATAGAATTTTTCATAGACAGTTTTTAATTCTGTTCTTTGCGCCTCTGTAATACTAGCCTCATCACCTACACCTAAGTTTAAGAATGTAGTGTAGTTATTGGTTAAATCATTTTGATCTAGGTAAGACTTTAATACCATTGATGTATCTTCAATGAATAATTCTCTGTCGTTAGGAAATACATCGAACTTTACTCTATGTCCTTCGGTGAAGAAACTAATTGGATTTTGAATCTTCCAGATATTTAAGTTTTTCTGAGCGAAATAGTCGCCTTCCCCTGTGATGTCTACGATTTTAGCTTCTAGGGGTAAAAAATCTCGTTGTAATCTATTCTTTAAACCGTATAATTTAATTAGGACTTCTTCTGGAGTATAATCAAATACTTCATCTACATTAGCAAAATCCCACTGATCGAATGTACCGTTAGGCTCATTTAATCTGTAGACTAGAGAGAATCTACTAGTTTTCTTCTGCGTAGCAGAAGGCATTTTAAACTTAAGTAGTTTTCTAGTCATCTCACCTCTTACCGATGAGTTAGGTACTGGGATAGCATGTAGCTTACCGAAACTGCTTGAGCTCTTATCTACATTAATCCAATACTCTTTTAGGGTAATCTTATCGTAACCAAAGAAGTCGATCGCATTTAGGATAGCCTTATACGTACCGACAAATGGTTTAATGTTGTTTAACTCTAGTAAGAGTTCTCTTCTCTTTTGGTTTAACAGTTGATAGTCAGGGTGCATCTCTGAGATGTCATGTGACTTAAATATCATAAAGTCTTCTTCCTCTAAAGAGGCGCCTAAGTTACCTAATAAGATTTTTAATCTCTCGTCTTCTGCTTCTACTTCTCCGTAGAATTCAATTTCAGCGATTAGCGTCTCACCAGCTTTAACTTGCAATACCCTCTTATGAATACCTTCATTCTGTGAAGAGATTGCGATGTTAACTTGTAGAGCAATGTTCTCGTGCGCGTTTACTGTCTTTAAGTAGTCACTGTCCTGTGATACAATAGTAGTAAAATCAGCTAACTCTAGAGATTGGTTCTTTAATTCCTTTACATAGGCTTTACCACCATCCATTCTCATACCATACATAATCACGTCTTTAGACTGATCTTTAGCTAAAGCTCTCCAACTGAAGTCTAATTGAGTGATTGTACCATTTGGCGAAATAGGCTTGCTGACCTTAGTCTCTCCCTCGTGGATAACTTCTTCCAATACAAATAGATTAACAGTTTCATACAGACCTGCAGATACTTCAGGTAGATAGACCTTACCGGTCCATACGCCTGCTGCGTTCTGTACTAACTGTAACTCTTCAGCAGTACCATTAAAGAATCTTAAATTATTCCACATAGTTATCTAGTTGTATCGTCGTCTTTTTGTACTGTAAAGTTTTTGTAGTTCTTTAAATATCTTACCTGATCTAACAGGCTAACAATATAATCGTTGATAAAGAGTAAAAACTCTCTCATCGTTTGATTTCTTTGAATATGATGTGAAACTTGATTTTTAATCAGACCTCTTTGCTCAGACTTATAGTCGTACTTAGTATTCTTAAGATCGTCTCTTCTATGCTTGGCTACTTTATACAGCCTTTTACGCTTGTAAACTAATAGGTCTCTAAATAACATTATTTCAAGGCTTTTCTATTTCCAGCCTGTACTCTAGTGTATATTGTTCTAGGTACCGGCGTTTCATCAAAATTCACACTAAGCGCAGCTTCCGCGTTGATGCGAGCGTCGTCAATAATAGGGTCTCCATCACGGTCTTGCCATCCGCCTCTAAAGACAGCGACTTCTTCTTTCTCCATGATGATGTCACCCCATTCGTCTAAGCCTGCAACTGTTGGTGGAATAGCTGTCGTCGCATCGACGTCCACGGTCTTAACTTCTTCCACGCGCTTAAAGAAAATATATTTTTGTTTGCCGTTACCAATATCTTCTAATAGCACAGGTTCTTGTGGTACAACAGATACAGTTTTAGACTCGTAGTAACCTAGACGTCTAGCTGTCTCTTCTGTTTCTGAGATGAATCTCACATTCACTGCATCAATGCCATCAATTTCTTCTAGAATATACACAATATCAGACTTAGGCAATTTGTCTCTTCTTGTGATATTTAATAGGTAGTCACTTACTCTAGCTCTAACTTCGCTAAAGATCTCTTGTTTTGTATAACCCTCAAAATATCTGATGTTAATGTCCATACTGTATTTTCTAATCTGAGGTTTAACAAACACCACTTCAGTAGTTACCATTTGCTGGCCGCTATCTTGAATTACTTGTGACATCTTGTCATATTCGTTTTGGTCAAAGAACATTTCATTCTCTGGAATAGAGAAGTAGTCTTGACTTGCTAATAGTTTTCTTTTTATATCTGGCACAGCAAAGATATAGATCACATTGTCATCATCTAAATACTGATCCGACGTCGTGTTGTAAGCGTCCACATACGAGAATAATCCGTATCTTGATAGGAAATACTCGTAATTGTCTGGAGTTGCTAAGACGTAAGATTTGGAAGCGAGAGGTGCCATTAACTTAGTAAACTCTGGGCTCTCTTTATCTGCGCCCATTTTTGGAGATGAAGTTACATTAACTTCTAAATACTCGTTTAAATCAAAAGTATCACCGTTAGAGTCTGAACCCTCTGACTGCCATTGGAAAACAATATCTTGTCCATCATCAATATTACCTAAAGCACCTTTATGCTTCACATATTCAACGGTAATATCTGCACCTGCTGGTGGAATTGCACCAAAGTTACCAGTACCAAAATAAACGTCTAAACCGCCTGAGATACCTGTCTTTAGGATATAACCCTTTTCTTCGTTAAGTAGGTCATAGATCGAATCGTGTTTGGTCCAATGCTCGCCGTTGACTGCAACTGAGACTTTAGAGTGGTCTGTTAATGATTGAACTTTTACATTATATGACTGCATAGACTCACCAGTTCCAGTAAACGTCTGTTGTTCAAACTGACCCTGAATGATAGCACATTTAGTTTTATACTTGTTAGACTTTTCTAATCTAAACTTATCTTGTTGTGTTAGTAGAGTATACGTTAAGCCGTTTAGTTCACATGATAACTCTGATCTAGCATCAATGTTTAAACCAGTACCTGCAATCTTACCAAGATCTGCACCTAACTTCCATCTGAATTCTATCTCTCCTGTTGCAGCAAAACCTCTGGTTGCATCATGGCCAGTTAATCTTGATAGACCATAGATTGACTCAGGTTGCTGGGCCGTGTATATGTTTTGTTCTACAGTAGCATCTTCTATATAGAACATAATTAGTTCACCAAGTTCAGCCATCACGTTTACAATTTGAGCAAACGGTGAAGCCTCTGTAAATAGGGTATTTGCACGCTTATACACCCTTGCAATATAGGTGCGCGCATCAGCCTTGACTTGATTTGCAGAGGTTCTTAGTGTACTTAAAAATTTTAATTCAGCCATTATTTATTTATCTTAGATTTACTTGAATTGTGTACTCATTATTAACTGTAATATCTACATAACAAATATCTCTAACTTCACCTCTAAAGAATTTAACATCTACACTTGTAGAATACTTTCTAGAGAGAGGTACATAGTTAGTTAATTGTTTCTCAATTTCATTTTTAATTTGAAATTCATTTTGGTTCATACCATAAACCAAGTTTTCTAGACTACATCCAAAATCAGGTTGACCTAACACATCCCTCTTTCTAGTGAACAACGTGGTTTCAATCTGAGCCAATAGTTGCTCAATCTCCCCATTGTTGTGTACAATATCAGTCTGGTAGTTAGGGTCACCAATATATTTAATGTAAAAATCCATTTATGTATGTATTCAGCTTATTATGAGTGGAACATCCAATCCACGCCTTCATCGCCTTTAATTTCTTCGATAATCGACTCTAATTCGGTGTCGCCCATGTCTTTTATCGCGTCGTAGTCAAATTCCACATTACCAGGTAATGCAAATTTAAAGATGCCTAATTTAGCACCCAGGGACTGCTTAATTCTAGCAGAACAATATCTAAAGAAAACTTCATCCTCGTATATAGCACAATCGGGTAGTGTCTCATATACATGTAGGATTACATCGTCTTTTGGTGTATCACCTAATATCTTTAATTCACCAGTTAATCTAGAGTATTGGTAAGAGATAGGATTTTCTAAAATCTGCCTAGACATATCTGCTAGTGATTGATTAAGCACATAGTATTGTAGTTCTTCTGCAGCTTCGGCAGATCCGGCTCCTTCATACATACCTCTAAATAACATCTTCTCTAAAGCGAAGTCTCCACCGCTTTGGAATCTAACATCTAATCCACCTTGTGCGCTGTTGAAACCAGAACCCAAATCATGTACTCCAAATACAGAGAATACTGCACCTGAACCATCTGCACTTGCATTAGGTAGATTTAAAGATCTATGATTTTTAAAATATGTTGAATCAAATACAGTTTTAGGAACATGATAGTAGTTCTCTCTAACTGCATCCTCATAGTTTTTATAGAACCATTTCTTAGCTCTTTTAACTATATTAATAATTTCTCTTTGTGGTAGGTTAACAGGAACCATACAAGCACCAGTCAAATCATCACCTAACTCTTGGAGAAAGGCGTTAAGACAGCTATCCCCGAAATCTCTTTCGGTGCTTAAGTTAGTTTCGTTACCCGATCTTATTTCACTCATTTTAACTATTTATTTTTGTGCTTACCACTATTTCGGTATCATCAAATCTAGCATGTGGCCCAATGCCACCCTCTCTGAAAATACCTCCAACCATTCTACCTTTGAAAATTGTATCTTTTCCAAAGACAAAGCAGTTTGTTACTGAACAACTGCCATGCACATAAGAGGACTCAATTTTTGAATCCTTTACTTCACAGCCTTTATAGAGTTGTGTTCTTAATAACTGTGCTCCTTCTACTTTACCGCCATAAATACCACTATTTTCGATATTTCCTGAAAGCTCACAGTCTATAAACTCAAATCCATCTAGCAAATAAGCAGTCTTAAATTTACCATTTTTAACTTGTACCACACCGTAGTCGGAATCATAGTTGATAATCCCTTCTTCCATTGTACCATTTGCTAGTAACTCTAAGACTTTTAGCTTAAATCTGTTCCACTGAACTTCGATTACTTGCTCGTTGTCTGTTAAGTCTACTAATATATTTATCTTCTTCCAATATTTATTTACTGCCTTGTAGTCTTTTAGCATTTCCATTAGAGGTCTATTCTTCTCTAGGATACGCTTAAGTTCAATTTTATTCTCGGGAGTAAATCTAGGGTTGAAGCAAGATTTGAAGACAGACATAATAAATCCATCCGCAAGATGTAGAATATCATCTACTCTTTTCTCATAACCTTCACCACCTAAATATCTAAACTCTAAATAGTTCTTCTGTGCCTTCTCAAAGTTAATACCATAGTATTTAGTATTAGCGAAAGTAAAGTTATCTGAGCTAATTAGATTTTCATTATAGTAGAAAGCCTCATGTTTTGGCATAACCCATTTAATAGATTTTGCATAAGTAGAATCCTTTCTATTTGGAAAATACTTATACACTCTAGCCTCATCAAACTCTAGAATGAATTTCAACACTGACATGTGTTGAATCATATTTTTATCTACTAAATAATCAGGGTTAAAAGACATATTAAGGTGAATCGAAGCACGGTCATTTGTATAACCATTCTTCTCGATCCATCTTAACATCTTTTGAATTACAATCCTAGCGTTTCTATAAGGCATTGCACCTGTTACCAACTCAATTAGCCCTTTACCACCTGACATATCAGGTTCCATCTTAAAGACTTCAGCGCTTGGTTGGAAATCAGAGTGTGCCTTTTCCTCTAGTCTAATCTTTCTATTTAGTAGTTCGGATAAAGATTTTTGTGTTTCCTCTAGCTCTAAGTTAGAATAAAACTCAAATTCAATTCCAATCTGACTAGCGTTTAGAACAGAATGTCTATCCGAAGATACGTTTAGTTTTTGCATATTAAGAGTATGATATTACTTTTGAATATATATCATCCTCTGTTTTTATAGTTATTGAGGTAATTTAAGAAATACCTTCATCGCAGACTCATCAATTCTAGTAATTTGAACATCTAGAGAATCACCTATATTATATGAATCGATTTTATTTTCAGGCAATTCACTAACATGTAATAAACCGGTTACGCCTTCTTCGATATTTACAAATATACCATAATCCTTTTTAGTCTTTATTTTAGCCTCGACGACTGAAGGTATTTGATACCTAGAGCCTATGTTTATCCATGGGCTTATTGACGTTCCTTCCTTTTGAGTTAGAGTTATTTTAGAATTACTAATAATATCTTTTACAAAAAACTTAACAGGGTCGCCTGGCTTAATCTCTCTAGATTTAAACTTAACCAGAGTTTCTTCATCTAACTCATTAGTATGAATCATACCAGTTAAACATTTGTCAAACTCAACGAACACGCCGTATTTAGCAGTACCTGTAACTAAACCTTCTCTAACATCTTCTATAGAATTCTTTAATTCTTGAATAGCGTTAGGAATTAATGCTTGTAGATATTTTCTATGTGAAACAATGACTGTACCTCTATCTGGTGAGTAACTCACTGGTACAACATAGATCTCTTCTCCAATGATTGAGCTAAAGTCTGATAGTTTATTAATACCTGCAAGTGAACCTGGCATGAAACAGTCAACGCCCTGTACTCTTACAATATAACCACCATTCTCAATCATATTTTTCACTAGACCAATCCAAGCAGTGTTACCCTCTTCGATACCAGCTCTTAAGTCCATGAAAGTTTTATGTTTTACTCCACCAGTAATTGTACCGGCTAAAGTGCCTCTTGTGTCAGTAATTAAGACCGCAGTTTCTTCTCCTGGTAGAAGTGCTCTCACTTCATCAGACTCCTTCTTAGCATTTACATATACTAATTCTCTGTAGCCAATGTCTACTGTAATCCACTCTTCTGTTACACCCCAAACTTTACCTGTGTGAATCTCACCTGTAAATAATTGAGATTTAATTTCAGGGCTATATTCAGTTAAGATGTCATACATCTCTTGTGCGTAAGGCTCTCTTGAGTAAACCTTATCGCCATTCTGTGTTTTTACATGTGGGTTAGGTTTTCTAGTGTGGGATGGACATGTAGACTCATAGGCTTCCCATAGGAACTCTCCATTCTCATCATAAAATTCTGAGAAGTCGTTACCGTCGTCCTGGTTGTCTTTTTTAGTCTCTGTAAATTCTTGGGTAGGGGTCTGAACTCTATCTAGTAGTTCGATCGATGATTCGGCTTTCACACCGGCAGTTTGAATCCTGCGTCTTTTTTTGTCTGACATTTATTTTTTATTTAAAAGTATAATAACATATTATATATCTACTTAAGCACGCGTTTTATCCAAGCGTAACGTTTTCTACCACTTAGGTAGCTTAAGTTGTCATCGTTATCAAAAGCTTCCCTTTCAAAGGAAATATTGTAGTAAGCCTGACCACCGTAAATAAACAATTTAATAAACCACTCTGTAACATACCAAATATAAAAAGGTATGATTAACATCTCTTCCTGTTGTTTAATATGAATTGTTTCATGGTTAATAATTCTAGCAGCTCTTCTTCTCCAAGGCGGTGTAGAATCATAAATCTCTCTCAGGATAACAAAAGGCCAAAGAGTGATACCGCCAATTCGCATAAACAAACCGATACGGTCTAAAAACTTGTCATTGTACTTAATGATAGGCGTTTTCATAGTTAAAATCTGATTTTATATTGCTAACTTAACACCTGCATTAAGGTAGTTTAAATTTCTATTAATTTGCAATATTCTACTTGTAACCCAAATAGATTTATATAATTTAATGTCTCCCCCATATTGTGCAAGCATAAAACCACTATCATTATTTATTCTATATAGAGGACCTGCAAATAGCTTAACTCTTTTAATAGGTTGATATTGATAGCTGAAAAAGGTATATGCCACATTTTTATGTCCTTCGCCCATGAGATGTACACCAAGAGACATATTATTCCAATCTGTTGAAAAAGCCGTACCAGATGCATGGAAGCAACTAACCCATGCTACTGTAAATTCCACGTCATCATTAGCTTCCCAATTTGTAACTTTATGATATGGCGAACAATCTTGTGCGAATAACATGGTTGGGATTAAGAATAAGAGTAGTAATAGCTTTTTCATATAATTTATATATCTGTGCAAAAAACTTTGCCATTTTAGGCAAAATAATTGCCTCTAGATTTTTTTATGTCAGATATTTTTATTATATTAGTACTGTAATTAAACGGTAAAACAAATGGCTTACATTAAAAAACACACAAACCCTACCCTCGGAACTTCGTTCACAATCGAACAGAACATTAAGGGTAAAATGCACACATTCTACGTCAAAGACCTTGGTCTAGACTGGAACAAAACTAAGTACAAATACAGAAGCATCTCTAAATGTAGAGCTGGTTTCTTGACTATTAACTCAGGTGAAGGACTTCTTTGTAACCTCTTCCGTTACGAAAAGAACAAACTCTTCAACGTTGAAATTCAACTTCCTGGTTCAGACTTTTACATCTCCGTTCTTAACATGAAGAACAACAAGTTCTTGCACATCGACAAGACTGTCATTGAGAACTTGACGATCGGAGATATTCACTCTACTTTCCCTAACATGGCGGACTTCAACCATTGGAAATCTATTGGTTCTAAGACTTGGGCTGGCTTAGCTTATGGAGAGTTGAAAGACTCTTTTGAAAACATAATTATTAAAGAAGTAGCATAATGGCAAAATTTAACTACAAAGAAATCAAGTGTAACGGTATTGGTGGCTTCGGCTACCAAGCCACACTGAAACACATCAATCAGATTACTGAAATCTGTCAAGAGGTTCGAGATCTACTCGGCGATAAACTCTGGGACAAGATGATTGAACATGCTTCCGAAGTCGATACTTATACCGAGTATTATGCTGGTAGCAGATACAACACGGTTGAAGACAATGGTTACCGACTTGCAACTGGAATTGCAAAACAAGTGTCTACATATCTTAAGGATGAAAACCTAATTGAGATGCATGTAGGTGCTGTTCTAAACAACCTAACGATTGACGAAAAGGTTTATATGGTTCTAGATGCTCTGCGCGACTGTGCGTCTGCAGACCATTGGTATACTTTCGAAAAAGACTGGGGTTAAAATACCACTGGTACAAAACCAACCATCGGCACTGGGCCAGCTGGAGTTGGAATACCACCAAGATAAAGCAGCTTAAATTCTAGCAGGTGTATCGCATACGCGCCTGCTACTGCTGTACTTACTGCTATTGCTGGCGGCTGTTTAGCAGGTAGCTTACTGAAAGACTTACCTGTATTCCAGGCTTTTCTTAGATTATTAGCTAGGCGATTTGCACTACCATAATAAATTGGAATGTAGATACCACCAAGAGGAGGTACGATTAGAGCCGGTGGAGCAGATGGAGATTTCTTAAATGGCTGTACAATACAAGCATACCAATATGCAATTGTCACTCTAGCCATCATCATGTAAGGATCGCCATTAAAACCCTCATAGCCAGGTCTCCATGGATGTATAACTTCTGCTAAATCTTCTTCACACTTCTCTGCTTGTTCTATAGCACAAAGAGCTTTATGGTATTCAAATTTAAACAGTGTACCTTGTGGAATAGGATCGATCTCAAAAAACTTTTGTTTAGGTTTATTCGATCGAGCTGCCTGTTTTAATTTAGTAGCAGGTACCTTTCTCCACTTCTTCTTGTACTCGTCGTCTCTATATTTGTTCTTTATCCAGCCCAAAGATTTTTCAAACCTCATGTTCTGTGGGCCAGATGTAATAAATTTAGCCTCTTCATTATTTTTTACATAACCACCACCGGTGCCTTGTCTTTTACCAGGATAATATGTAAATGTAGCGATAATACTCATGGTTAAGATTTTAGGTTTTAGACTATCGTCACCTTCAAAATCTCTAGCCACCTGTAATTTATATCGATTAATAGGACAGTAGTCTGGAGTAATATCCGTACCATTCTCATCTTCAATTGTTGGGAATTGGATCGCCTCTTCTGCAGGTCTTTTAATTCTTTGCTTTAACGTAGAGTTAATCCCTATCCTAGGCCAATCTGTACTCCTCTCAGGATGTGCAGCCATGATACCTTCTTTTACATACTGAGATACATTATCCGCTAATAGTTTATAGTCATAGCCAGCATCTTCAATTTCATTCTTAGTTCTACTACTAAGATTTTTATAGTTGCTAGTGCCAGAGTAATTCTCTTTCCCTAAGTGACATGCCCATACAAAGTAGTTCCATCTCTCGTTAGCAGTTTCCATGAACTCATAGCCCATTAGAATTCTAGTAGCAAAGATAACTTCTAGTTCTGCCTGAGACTCTTGGCCACTTAGACAAGGAAAATGATAGAACTTAAATTTATCTAGCTTATACTCTTCTCTTCGCTCCTCAACAAATTTATTGAAGGCTTTATCATTCTCGCTTTTAATTTCATCTACGTCTGGACCAGCAGTCTCCTCTTCAGTCGGACAGAAATCTGCATAGGCAGGATGAGACTCTTTACCCATCTCAATCAGATTACCATCTTCATCATATTGATCTTGTAGAGGTATATCACCTTCCATTAATAGTCTCTCGAAAGCCCAACCATAACCATTCTTTAGCAGAGCTTCAGCAGCTCCATTGTTCGCGTGAAATTCTGCAACATGAGTTTGTGCTTTACCCTTTGTAGCTTCAATATATCTCTCTGCAACTCTAACACCAAAATCATATCTACCTGATTTAGGTGATGTGTTATTTGCATTTACCATAGTAGCAGGATTGGTCTTAAGCGCAGCGTTAGCAGGATTACCTACATCTGTAATTCCACCAGATAGAATAGATTTTTGACCAGACACAGTTTCACCTAATTGGTTATTAGCACCTACAGCAGGAACTGGCATACCAATCATAGTACCTGCTCCACCTGGTTTCTTAAATTGCTGGCTTGTAATATCATCTGCCAGATCTTTTATGAATTTAGGCCAAAGTGCAGGCATGATTATTTGTTTCTTTGTTGGTAGTTAATATGTGTGCTAGATAATTTACCCACCACTACTGGAGTTGGTGGCATCGGAGGACCTGAAGGTCCAACACCAGTTGGATGAATATGCGCTTGATAATCATCTAATAGTGCTTGTAGCCAATCTTGTAGAGACTGACCTCTAACTGCTGGTTCAGTTTCATCTGCACCAGGTTCACCAGTATTAGATACAAATATATCTCCACAGTCTAAGAATACTTTCTCACCAGTTGAAATCTTAATGAAACCATCTTCGTCTATTTGAAGCATAGGTCTTTCTTTTTTACCCTCACCTCTTGTAATTACTAGTCCATCTTCTGGTGAATGATAAATTCTTAAATTACGTTCTGCGTCATATACTAAAGAGATAACATCATGTGGTTTATCAGATGCTTCTAGAATATCTGCCTTTAGGTCATCATTCTGATCTACTTGAAACCAATATTCTGGATGATAGATGTTACCGTTGTCAAATCTTACTGCAACAATATCACCAACTCTAGGTACTGCATGAGCACCAACCTGATCTCTGTTCATAGGGGTTGCCCAAGGAATCTGGTCGTCTGGTAATTTATCAAACTTACCGAATACTTTTACTCGACATCTACCTTGAAGAAGTGGGTCTTCATTAATAACTACTTCTCCGAGCCAGTGTGTTTCTCGTATATTGTCTCTAAAAAGTTCATTATTATTCATGGACATTCTCTTTTCCTAAATTATCATTATCAGGTGCAGTCGTACCATGTACATTATCTTTACCTAACGCTTGTTCAGCTTGACCAATACCATCGTTAAGTTCATCGAATACTTTACCTAGCTTGATGTTATCAGGGGTTGAATCAACAGGGTTATCTCCAACACCACCTAAAGGTCCTCTGTTTGTAGGAGTTTTATCATTACCTCCACGTACTAAATTTCCAACTAGGTTACCGATTGCGTTTAAACTACCTGTTTTAATCGCAGTTGAAATATCATTAATTGTACCACCTAGACCATGTACGTTACCTAATAATAGTGCACCTGTTAAATCTTCTGTTGCTCTATCTAATAGATTTTTTACAATACCTGGTTGATCTGGATTTGCAAATGAATTGGCAATAGAATTAGCCTGAGCAGTTGCTGCATCTTTTGCATTCTGTAGAGTAGACTCAACTTTACCAATTGTTCTACCTCTAATTGCATTTAAGTATTTTTGACCAGTGGATTGTCCAGCTGTATTTGTAATGTCTTCTTCACCTGCTGCCGCAGCTTCAAGTCTAGCGTTAATAGGCTTATCAGCACCAGCTTTCTCGTTGAATAGATTAGCCCCTAACTTTTGATCTACTTGTCTACATGTGCCCCATTTAATTTTAATCGATGGCTTAGGCATTTCTGGGTTTTTTGATAGCTCTCCAAAAAAACTAGCAATAGAATTATGGTCAAATTCACAGTGTGTAAATCTCAATCTAATAAATGGAGTTACATCAGCTGACGTAAAATCTTTATTGACATAATTTTCATGTAGATCTTTTACCGCCTGTGGTTTTGCACCAGCAATAACAGGATCTGTATCTTCAACTAGATTTATATTTTTAGCATTAGTGTCCTTTTGAAATACTCTAACTTCAGATATAATCACATCCATCGTGAACTCTCTTAAGTTCTTAGGTACTACTTCTACATATCTTTCAAAATCAAAGCAAGATCTTTTGTAAAGATCCATTAGTCCGATGGCAGTTAACTCAACGTTCTCCTCCAAACAGACTAACTCTAACTCATTATCTGCAGAACCCCTAAAAGGCTCTGTCATATCACCGTAGTTAAGTGCGTTCTCTAAACCTTTTAAACTCTGCCAGAACCAAGGCATTTCTACATTTACCTTTCTTAAGACTCTAACAAAATTCTTTAGATTATCAGCATAGATGTTACCAATATCATCTCTAACAACAGACCTTAAATATCTTTCTGCCTGACCATTGAGTAGGGGCGAGTGGCCAACATCATGGTGGTCATGATAGTGGAATAATAGCATAAAACTTAGATAGGTTGGATCTTCATCTATTGTACGAAGCCTACTACCTTTTCTAAATTCATTCCTTGATTTAAAATCTATATCTGCCATAAATTATCTATCTTACTTTTTTATGCTAGATTACGAGAGCGACCCGGCCATTCTCTTCTAATCAGAGTGAAGTCCGTAAATATACCCTCGGATGAATCATATCTATAGTCTATATTTTCTACAATGTAAAAACCCGAGATAAACTTATCCATCATTTGACTTACTTCATTTGGGTCAACTTCTGGTTTTGCAGCGCCAAGCGGTCTTTCTTTTAAACCGGCCTCTTCTCTAAATCCATCTGCAATCTGTTCAGCCTCTATCGCGACACCATCGTAATGGTATAATACAACAGGTATTTTACAGAACTTATATATAGCTGGGTTAAATCCTTGTACTGTACATTTTAACTTCATCTTTTCTAACTCCATCTGATTTTGTTTACGATGTAGTTTAGTAAAGATTGCATTCTTATGAGTATTACCTAGACCATCGTCTCCAGCATTCTGTCTACCCATATATTTGTATTTGACTTGCTCTTTATATCTCTCGTCTTTTCTATTTCCTTTTAATGGTTCATCTAACTCAGATAGTTCTTCTGTAGTTAGAGGTTCGATTGTAAACTCTTGGAATCTTTCACCCTTCTCAGAATTATTATCATAGATCTGCACATTCCTAGAGTTACCTGCTTTTAAACTAATTTTAGAAGAGTTGTTGACCAACTCATATTCCATGATGTGGCAGCTTAAACCTCTTAGGTCATTATGGTTAGTCAGAATCAGAGGGACATCTATATTATCAGCGTCGGTTTTATCTTCCGCTGTAGATTTTTGCAGCTCTGAGCTAGCGAAAGAAGTTAACACTTTCATTACTTCATCCAGCTTAGGGTTTTTAGTATTAAAAATCTTATTAATATCTACATAGGTTAAATAGTAATACTGGTCAATATACCATTTAGCGAATGAGTCATCTGAGATATATGAATCTTCTACAATAGATTTTATGAAGTCTAAGAAAGTTTCATAGGCTTGAATCCTAGATTGATTATCATCAGTCGAATCCACGTTGGTAGCTAATCCAATCTCTAGATCTCTAGCTATTTTCTCTAAGTGATTTAGAGATGTGTCTGCGTCTAATACTTGACAGTCTTCTCCAAATAGTCTGGGTATTTTAGCAATTCCAGATAGAGTAATACCGGATCCATTTCCCTGTGATGGGTCTGCAGCTTCGGTAGTAACTTCTGTAATATCAAAATCCATGTGGACTGACTTGAAAGTCTCTTGGTGTTTTGAATTAAGTAGTATTGTAAAGAAATCTCCGTCTCTTGGCATTGAGTCTACTTTGAAAGAGCCGTTGTCCATAAATGTAACTACACACTTTGGCACATTACCGCTTAACTCTAGTTCAAAAGACTCAAGATTGTCACGTTTAACTTGCACACCATTACATAAGATAAAAGGTTCAAACGCACCAATTGACTTGGTTTGTTTATCTACATTATCTCCGCCCTCATCTTCGCCTAGGGCCTCCATCTTGATCTCGGTTGGTAGGATAGCTGGTTCTACCACCGCTAATATATGATTTCCTAATTCCATTCTTTAGTCTTAGTTACAAGGTGCGCCGTCGTTAGCCGTACCTGCAGCGTCGTTCGTACCAGCAGGAGCATCTCCTGCACCTTTATTAGAAGGTCTTTCAGTAGCAGTATCACCTCTACCAGCACCATCGCCAGATGTAAGTTTACCTTTACCTACACCATCATCTAATAATTTGTCTAACTGAGTTTCGGTTAAACCTCTACCACCTCCAGATCCAGATCCGGATTCAATATCAGTTGGAGTAAATTCAATATTAGCTAATTGATCGGGTGCAATATCTTGTAGAACATCTCTTACTACAGGGTCGTTTACCTCTGCGTTTTGAGCCTGCGCACCGAAGGTTACTAAACCTTTATCAAACTTATAGTTCTTATTACCGATAGGTATCACGTTAGGCGGCAGTAACACGTCCTTATTATATTTCTTTTTCAAAGCCTCAATTCTTCTATCATCTTTCTTGGATAATCTCTTGCCTTGTAAGAATTGATTTTTAATCGGATTATCTTCTTCACCTTCAGGTCTCTCTAATTTATGGAAGGCAATTCCAGAGCTAGGTATTTCTAGTACATCACCTGGCTGTAGAGAGAAAGGATCCGAAATCCCATTGTATTTTAAAATTATGTCTGTTTTAGATTGGTCACCATAGTACTCTAGCGCAATTAAGTCAGGTCTAGTTACCTCGTCTTCTCTAACAATATGTTCACGTACTCCGGTTTGTGCTGCTTTATTAGTAAACAACATAGTCGGTTGAGTTAAGAATAACTTAACTGTACTTGAGGTTTTATTTAAAATAGTTCTTAAGTTCATCTATTAACCTGCTGCGAAATCAGAATTTCTCAATGCTCTATCTGGAGACATTCTGGTTCTATCTTTATTTCCGAATTGTGATACGTCTACTACATCATCGAGTGATTTACCTTCAACTTCTGGTTGTAAGTACATTCTACCTCTACCTGCGTTAAACATAGACTCAATCTCTGCTTTATCTCTAGGTCTACCTGGTTTTAATGCAACTGTCATCTTTAGTTTACTAGGAAAACCTTCAAAACTCAATGGACCTTCAAATTCAAATTTAGCGCTTTCTAAACATAGGTTACCACACACCATCATTGGGTTCATAGGATTACCCACCGTTAAGTGCCACTGTCCAGTCGGATCACCTGTTAAGAATGCTTGAATAATATCACCACCTGAGGGTGAACCTAATTGTTTCATTAGAGAACCACCAATTAAGTTATCTAAAATCTTAGAGTCCCCAAGTGCGTTTATACCTTTACCATTTACTAGACCTTTTGCAGCTTTACCTAGATCGGCAAAACCAGCACCAAGTGAAGACTTTAACTGTGTTGCCAATGAGCCTAGATAGCCTGCATAGTCACCGTTCTTTAATTTATCAAAATCTCCAAATGGTTTACCTGTAGAACCGCTTGACGTATATCTAGTTGCACCACCCCAGAAAGGAGCATTGTTATATGTAATCGCTAATAGGTTAGAAATTACATCCATAAATACTACCTTTGGAGATGTATTGTCAAATCCTCTTAAATCATAGTAGAAGTTAAGAGTAAACTCGCTGTCAAATTTAAGACCATCCTTGTTTCTAGCCAATACAGATTTAATAGCATTGTATGGTCCATATACAAAGTTAGGATATGTTTTTGATAGAGGGTCGAATCCATGACCTTTAGTGTGAATTCTATCTGCCTGAGCAGCCGAATACCCATTAATACCAGCCTCTACTCCTTTTGCTATAGCACTACCTTCAATCATAGCACCGATCGAACCCCTTCTTGATTGAGTATCTGCACCTGTTACCTCTTGTACATCGGCGTTAATCTCTTCCCAGCCAAAGCCAGTACCGAACCCGAGTATCTCTTTCATTTCATTACCTAAAGCAGGTGAGAGCCACGTAATTGCCCTAGCTAAATCTGGCTCCGACTTATCAAATTCTGTACCTGAATCATCAGTGCCTACTGTATTTCTAATATCATCTCCAATAGGAAAAGCAAATCTTCTTAATGTAACTAAGAATTCATTAGATATTTGTCCATAATGCTCTGCCTGAATAAAATCTCTATATGTATAAGCAAAACCTAAACCACCGTTATTCGCAGAGTATTCCACGATACGTTTAGCTGTAGGATTTAAAATATTTTCTTTATCTGAGTGTAATACAGTTTTATTGTATTTTCCATATTCTGGATTACCATAAATAGTACCACCTGAATAGTTTCTGTAATTCAATAGAGTCCAAGCATTTGACTTAGATCTAACAGCGTCTACACCGGGAATAGTTTTATCAGGGTCTGTAACAGTATATGCTCTAGTTTTTAAAGCATTATTACCATATAAAGAATTAGTCTCAGTGCTTTCACCGGTAGTTGTAGTATTACCCTGTGAAACCGGTTCTTGCTGCTCTTCTAGTGTTGCACCTAATGGAGCTCTCTCAGTATTAGCCTGCGCAGAAGCATTATCAGTTGCTGGTTGTAGTGGATTACCATTAGCATCTAAAGGTGTTTCACTAGTTATAGTGTCCCCAGTATCAGTATTTTGATATTGAAATGAAGACAGTCCTCCACCTCCTGTTAACAAGTTACTAGCATCTATTAATTCACCGCCCATACAAATATGATTTCTTTTTTATTATATATCTGACTATGTATCAGGATATTATGTTTTAGACCCACTCTCCGCGGTCTAATTCATTATGGTCTGGTCTATAAAGAATAGTATCTGACCAATCCTTGCTCTTAGGGTATCTATCACCTAAAAACTTTTCAAGTGCTTTAACGTACTCACCTTTACTCTGAAATTTGAATTGGCCTGAATATTGAGTACGGCTTGTGAGCTCATAGAGTTCCTTTAGAGCCACTTCTGTCTGAAAGTCTTGTATCTTATTGAATAGTTCTACCTGCTCGCCTCTGGTCTTTACACAGAAAACTGAATCGACTGTAATGAGGTATTGCTTCCACTTCTCACCGTCAAAGACTCTGTCTTCTAATTCTTTAACAGTCTTATACTCTTGTCTCTTTAGATTAATACGAGTCTCTTTGCCCTCGAAGTCTCTGATGAATCTGCCACCAAATAGATTTGCTTTTAAAAAGACTATATTATCATAGAACTTTTTAATACGTAGTTGATACCTAGGATTTACATCGTCAAACTTGACATCGTAAATTAGGCCTCGTATAGGAATAAGTACATTTGGGTTTTGTGTAGTTGAGATTAAAGCCTGTACATATTCACCTTTAGTAAATACTTTGTGTTTAATCATGGTCTATAAATCTAACATTATCAAACTTACTGAGTACTCCTCTTTTCGGGTAGTCGCATCTGTTGATAATAATTAGATCCATATCATAGGGGTCGCCAGTTAGATCTGCTATAAAATGTTTAAAATTTAAAACAGCGTTACTGTCTAAGTTCTTAAACATATATAGTAGCTTTGCTTCCGTATTCTCTCCTTCTATTTTATCGTTTATTAATTTTTGAATTAATTTACGAATATACAGAGAGACGATTACATCTGATGGTTCCTCACTATAAGGGTCACTCTTAACTAGTCTATTTACAATATCGAAATAGGATATAGTTAAATCATAATCACCAGACTTTGCTAATTTTTCAAACTCAGTCCTAGTTTTACACCAAACACCTTCTATTTTTAGTGTCATTTCTTTATTTGTGCCCTCAGCAAATTCATTTCTTTTTCTAAAGCTGAGAGTTTTACTTTTATTTCTGCTTCGTTGGGCTTATACTGTGAGCCCCACTCTGTTTTTACAACTAACTTGTCACGATCCAGTTCACTACCAGTTGCTAAGCCTAAATCTAAGATAATATCTTTTAAAAATTTAATTTGGTTTGCTCTACCTAAAGTATTGTCAAACTCATATACAACGCGAGAGGTGAATTCCTCACCTCCGCCATTGACATTATCGTCAATTAAAAACTTAACCACGCCATTATCGGCTGGTTCGATTTGGATAGTAATCATCGTCTAGTTATTTTTTGCGAGCATCTCTAGAAGCCTTTGCCTCTTTCTCTAGTGCTCTTCTCTTTTTCTTATCAGCTTGATATGTCGTCTTATCTTTTATTACACTAAGAGACCAAGCCTCTTCTAACATATCAATCTCTTTTTGGTTGTAGCCTTGTGCAGCCCAATTATCTTTTAAACCAGGTACCTTCTCACCCTCTTCATTTGTGTAACCTTCTAGAATTCTCTCTAATCTAGTATGGTTTCTTTGCTCTTGAATATCTAAATGCTGCTGATGTAGTTTTCTACCATTCTCTTGGTTTTGTCTCTGTAGTTTTAATCTATCAGCTAAAGGTAACTTTTGAATATATCTAGTTAACCCCTGTTGTTTCTGCATCCAACGTCTCTGTCTTCTAGTAAGTAATATCGGGCCCGGATTTTGCGGTTGTGCTTGTTCCGGTGTTTGATTTTCTGTTTGTTCTGCCATTGTAATAATTATTAATGAATTCTTCAGCCTGTGGCTTTAACTGTGCTTGTAGATTATCTATCTGGCTCAATACGAGCGCTAAAATTTGTTCGTGTAAATCTTCCTCGGTAATATCCATCTGACCCTTAAACAATTGATATACTTCATGTGAAGGTATATTTAATTGTAAAGGCATTTCAATTGTGTTTTTAGCACTGAGCTTTTTCAACATCTCTAGCATCACATTGTCTGTTTTAGTAGATGTGTTAGTCTCTTGTACTGGCGTAGCCTGAGTAGTCTCTACTACAGGTTCTACATTATCAACAATATCTTGAATACTACCAAATGGTTTAGCGATAGATTTAGCCTGAGCCTCATCTTTTGCAGGTAACAACATCTCGTTGATTAGATTAGTTGCACATTTGGTTCCATCTGTAAATACAATGTATTTTCCATCAGTTTTATCTACAGTTACGATGTCACCAGCACGTTCAGTTTTAGCCCAAACGTAAATTTGTTCTTTCTCTTCAGTTAATTGTTCTGCCATATTTGTTTTTTTAAATATCTGACCAATCAAAGTCAAACTCGAGTTGACCAGTCTTTCTATAGTTATACTCACGATTTAAAAAAAGTTTAATAAAGTCATGTGACTCGGTTGGTCCACAAATCGCGTCTCTCTTTTCAAAGAGGTTTTTCCAATAGGCCGTAAAGTCTTCTTCACCCCATTGTGCTAGTTGTTCTTTTAGATGTGTTACATCTGGTAAGTTTAGTTTGTTAAATCCCATATTATCGTTCTGTGTTAAAAAAGAATGTTTGAAATAATCTGCCGTTTTGTAAGTTTGTACCAAAATAGTCTAATGACGCATGGAAGTAATCACCTCTATAGATAACCAGTCTATTAAATACATTACCCACTTCAGCTGTCATTTCCCATTTAGTATAATCTTGTGAATCTTCATATACCTTGTTTAATAAGTTCTCATCTACTGAACCGTCTGCCAGTCTAGGTGTGCCGACTAATCCAGTCTCCTTATGTCTGAATAGACCGGTTCCGCCGCTGATTGGAGCGTTCGGTGTTCCATACCAAACTCCAGCCCATGTAGTCGTACTGTCAGCGTGAATCCAAGTTCTATCTCTAGATGTAGTATATTGATATGCACCACAGTAATTATCATCGCCTTCAGGCCATGCAATTTCACCCTGGTGAGGTCTTAGGTGTGACGCAATATACTCTTTTACACTATCTGTTAAAAATGATTTAGTTCTGTGACCTGGATAGTTACCGTCCACATTAAAGTCTTGTGCCAATGCAAACTCTCTAACCTCTTCCGGATTACTATAAAAGTCATCTATAATAATTAAGTTATATGCCATTAGTAAATTGTTTTTATTCGTTCTTCAAATGACGGTGGAAAGAATCCCTCTTTATTTATCAGGCTTCTAAAGCACGCGTCCAAAATATAAGTGACTGCCCAGTCATCTTTAGATCTGATACTACGACCAGCTCCCTGTTGAATGGAAATACCTGTTTTCCAGTCATACCAACCAGGGAACGCCTGCATCTTGGCTTTCACAAGTGGATCGCCTAATGATGGATATGGTACTTTAAAGAAGATCTGGAATCTAGACTTCTCGTCTTTTAAATCCAGTCCCTCTAGCAGCGATGGACCTATTAGTATTTTACCATCACTCTTATTAAATAGATCGATCGCACCACCCCTCTCCTTTGCCACATCGTAGGTAATAAAACTGAACTTATGTTTAGAGTTACTGTTGATGTAGTTCATGAAATCATAGGAACCGGCGTGAATAATTCCACTTTGTCCTTTATGTTTCTCTAAGATCTTGTCTAGTGTCTTTACTACTTTGGGGAGATTTTGTTCGCGTTCTCTAAAAGACAATTTGTTCCTATTGACGAAAACGATGGGGGATTTTTTGTAGTCAAAATTATTATTCATTCTAATAACTTTCGCATTACCCATTGAAGTATGTTTCGCATAAGATCTAATATCACCTAGTGTTGCTGACATAAAGACTTTAAAGCCACTCTTCTTCTGTAAGAATTTATCAATCATCATTGCTTCTTCTAAACATAAGAATTGTACTTCGTTCTCTTTTCGATTAATAACGATCGCATCAGTGCCGAGCTCTTTAATTATGTCATGATAGTCATCAAACTTGCACCAAATGTCTTTTAGTCTGTCCATTCGTCCAAAAAAAGTCTGCCATTCTTTAGGGACATCTCCATTCTTATACTGGCGTTTACTGCGAATGAGGGCCGCCGATCTGACCTTGCGATATACCACGGCAATACCTCTGAACTCGCTGATGTGCCTCATGAGCTCCTGGTGATCGTCTTCCCGCATTAAGCGGTCGACAATATCTGCTATTCTGTTCTCAGATACCCAGGCAGCATCAAGTGCGTGTTTCTGTACAAACTTGTTTACCTCTCTAAATATCTTAGGTGTACCCACATCTATTCTAGGTGAGAAGTGTGATTGTACAATACTGTCTACCTTATGTGCTTCATCAAAGAATACAAAGTCTCTCTTAGGAAATGGTATCTCTCTATCCTGTTCCATCATCTTGTCTTCTACATAATTCCTTTGTATTAGATAATATGAGTAGTTGAAGAGAGCTACAGGTAGCTCCTTCGCGCGCCGTCTGGCTTGAAGATACCCACAGGTGTTCCAGCATGGAAGTTTCTCGGCTTGTTCATACCCAATACCTTTCATCTTACAGTCAGCAAGAGAGAAGGGTAGATCGTTTACATTACAGTTATAGTTGTCTACTCCTCTAATACTAGGCCAATCCAGTTTTAGTCTTTTAAAGTCTTCTTCATACTGATCTTGTAGCATTAGATCAGAGGTTACTAAATAACCTCTTTTACCAAGTTCTTTTAGAACGTGCGCGGACCACATAGCAATTAGGGATTTACCACTGCCAGTTGGGGCATCTAGGATAATAGTCCCTTCTGGATCTTGGAGATAGTGATTGCAGATAGCCTCAACGACTTCTCGCTGACCTTCTCTAAATAGAAAAGACTCGCCGAATACATTCTGTTCTAGAGCATCGTCTATAATTTCGGTTACTCCGCGTTCCAACATATTACCTCTTTAACTTCAATACCTGCTTGTTTTAATAGGTCTACACCTGACATATCTCTGTAATCCTCTGAGTAGAATACTCTTTTAATACCTGATTGAATAATTAGTTTTGCGCAGTCAAAACACGGACATGTTGTTGTATAAAGATCTGCGCCGTCTGAGCTTAATGTGGACTTACTAATTTTTGCCAAGGC
>Ga0213858_10000079_pt1 | contig 39915 bp, 65 predicted proteins | sample PICome_FD_160122 | JGI IMG/M metagenome (GOLD analysis project Ga0213858, IMG submission 160122) | Coastal seawater microbial communities near Pivers Island, North Carolina, United States - PICO245 | ecosystem: Environmental > Aquatic > Marine > Coastal | place: USA: North Carolina | collected... | reverse complement strand
CTATGGTGTTGACGTCATCTACATCACACGTAGTCTTGAAGAAGGCACTGATGAGATTCTAAACGAAAACGATTTAAGCATTTTCAATCAAACATTTGACTTCGAAGCTTATGTAAAGAACGTAGACGGGTTTGAAGGTGAAGGAGACTTCCTCTCAAAGTTTGGTTTACAGATTCGAGATAGTGTTACTTTCTCAGTTGCAAACCGTACATTTGAACGATTCGTTACAAAAGACAAACAATCAATTACACGTCCTAAAGAAGGCGACTTAATTTACTTCCCACTTAACGAAAAGATGTTTAAAATCATGCACGTCGAGCATGAATCAATTTTCTATCAAATGGGTTCACTTCAACTCTACGATCTTAAGTGTGAGTTATTCGAGTATTCAGGCGAGCGTTTCCAAACTGGACGTGAGAATATTGATACATTCTTCTCAGAAGCAGACGAGAATATTGAAGCAGCAACGACACTTGAAAAAGTTCAAGATCTAGATGCACAAGCAGACAACCTTGAATTTGAAAAAGTAGCCGACGACATTATTGACTTCTCCGAGATTGATCCATTCAGTGAAACAATTGATATCGAGGATAACGAATAATGGCTATTGCTAATTACTTCTATAACGAGACGACAAGAAAATACGTGGCAGTATTCGGCACCGTGTTTAATCAAATTAAGATTGAACGCGCAAAAGCTGATGGCACCGTAAGACAAAGCATCATCGTTCCTTTATCATACGGTCCTCAACAAAAATTTCTAGCGAGACTTCAACAAGATCCAAACATCAATCGTAAAAGCGCGATTACACTTCCTCGCATGTCGTTTGAGCTTTTAAGTATGACTTTTGATCCCGAGCGCAAAGTTGGTCAAACACAAAAGATTTTGAAATCAAGTCCTGAAAGTAATCAGGAACGTAACTTTACATATGTAGGTGCACCTTATAATCTTGATTTTCAGTTAGTGATTATGACAAAATACACAGAAGATGCTGCAAAGATTATGGAGCAAATTATTCCATTCTTTCAACCTGATTATACACAAACTGTAAAGCTGATTCCAGATATCGATCCTATTGATATTCCTATTATTTTAACAGGTGTAACTACAGAAGAACTATATGAAGGAAACTTCGAAGAACGCAGAAGTGTTCTTTATACCTTAACTTTTACAATGAAAGGATGGTACTTTGGTCCTTCGAAAAAACAAAAAGTTATCAAATTCATCGACACAAATTTATACAATGGCGTGGAAGCAGATGCTCCGTTTCTTTCGGGAATCGATATCAAACCTGGGATGGACTCTCAAGGAAATCCAATCTCAGGAAGAGACGGGATTACTGCATCAGCTCAAGCGACTATTGAAAATGGTTTAGTGACTGCAATCACCGTATTAAATGACGGAGAAAAATATAACGCTAATAATATAATTAATGTATCGATTAGTCCTCCAAATACCGTTAATGCTGCGGCGGTTGCAGTCACTTCTAATAATCAAATCAGTTCATTTAATGTAACTGAAGGTGGTGGATATTATACATCTGTTCCGGGCGTTACAATTAGTGCGCCAGACTTAGCTTTTGTAAATGCCACTGCAACAGCAACACTTAACTCAAATAATGAAGTAGCTTCAATTGATGTTGTGAATGCAGGAACTTTTTATAGTTCAGCAAACGTAAGTATCTCTGAACCACCCGCTCGATCTTCACAGATTAAGTTTGGTGATGACGCTCTTTATCATTCTTCAAATACAGATGTAACAACAGTAGGTGTATTGCCTTCTAACTTATCATCGAATCCCGGTTATAGTATTGAGTTTTGGTTATGGCCAGAATCTACAACACTTCAAAAAGAACTGTCTGTAATTCACGCAGATCAATTCAAGATTGTTTATAACGCTAACACCGGTATTATGAGATACTTCCCTCCTTTCGGTGGAGGAACTACATCTAGTCCTGAAGCTCTTAACTTTGACGAATGGAATTATGTAAGATTTGAGCATGTAGGAAATAAGATTCAATTCGGTATCAACGACACAATGGATGCTGGCGGATTTCCAGGTGGAGGTACGATCGCAGTAAGTGGAGACACGATCTTCGCTGGTGACGCAACAGCAGCTGATTCTGTAGGAGACTCAGCAGATGAGAGTTTCATTGGATATTTAGATAACATTGCAATTAATAACATCGCGTCTTTAACAACACCCGGCACAATTACTGTTCCTAACACAGCGATTGTAGGAAGCATTCTTCAACAAGATTTTGAGAAAAATACAGCAGCAGCAACAGCGAATGTTGTAAATGGTCAACTCGTTTCGATTACAATTACAGATCCAGGATCAGATTATCAAAGTGCTCCTGCGGTTACCATCACTACTCCTAACGCAACCCGAGCAGATTTCCAAGCTTCGGCCGGAGCAACTTTAACAAATGGAGTTGTTACTGGAATTAGTGTGATTGATGGCGGTAATTTTTATGATAATGTTGACGTATCAATCGCGGCTCCTAATCGAGTTACTGCTACCGCAAATGCTCAAGTTACCGCAAGTGGCGATATCGGAGGTATCACAATTACAAATCCAGGCGCAGGATATCGAACAGCTCCTACTGTAACAATAGGTGCACCTGCTGCAACATCTGTTCCTTATGATCAAATTGAATTCGATGATGACTGGGGTGTATTATTAAATATTGTAGAGGAATAAATTATGACAACAAATGACAATATCTCAAAGAACTTGGGTATTCGTTCAATTGAAGAAGCTCAAGAAGAAGCAAATAAATTAAACGAAAACGAAGAAAACCAGCAAGAAAACGCTTTAATTGAAGGTGACGTAAAAGACGTTGCACATCCTCCAGCTATACCCGAAGATCAAGAACACGAGAAAGATATTGAGCTTGCTCGTCAAAATGTTCAAAATATCATTGAAATGGGTGATGACGCAGTGAAAGAAATGGTTGAGATTGCAAAACAATCAGAAAGCCCTCGTGCATTTGAGGTTGTATCTACTTTAATGAAGACACTCCTTGATGCAAATAAGGATTTTGTAGATCTCTCAAATAAAAAGAAATTCGAAAAAGAAGCATCTCCTACTAAACAAGAAACAAACGTTACAAATAACAATCTTATTGTTTCTACGGCTGATCTTCTTAAAATGATTAAAGGCGAGAAAGATGTTTGAAAAAGGTTACCTCGGTAACTTAAATCTCAAAAGAAGTGGACAAGACATAGAATGGACTCCAGATCTAGTGAAGGAGTTTATGAAGTGTGCTGAAGATCCTATTTACTTTGCTCTGAATTATATTAAAATTGTTCATGTAGATAAAGGCCTTGTTCCTTTAGACATGTATGATTATCAGAAAGAGATTACCGAAAAGATTACAAATAATAGACGAGTTGCTGTATTAACTGCTCGACAGAGTGGTAAAACAACAACCGCTGGTGCTATTATTCTTCATTATATTATCTTTAATGAATTTAAAACAGTTGCGATTCTAGCAAACAAAGGAGACGCCGCTCGAGAGGTTCTTGCTCGAGTAAAACTTGCGTATGAAGCTCTACCCAAGTGGTTACAACAAGGTGTAGAAGAATGGAACAAAGGTAACATCGCCCTTGAGAATGGGTGCCAAGTTCTAGCAGGTACAACTTCTTCAAGTGCTATTCGTGGTAAATCTGTTAACTTCTTGTATCTCGATGAGGTCGCGTTTATTGAAGGATATGACGAATTCTTCGCATCTGTTTATCCTACGATTTCATCTGGTGATTCAACTAAGTTGTTAATGACTTCTACTCCAAATGGATTAAATCATTTTTGGAAAACTTGTAAAGGTGCTAAAGAAGGTACTAATGGTTACGAATATGTTGAAGTCATGTGGGATGATGTTCCCGGCCGGGACGACAAATGGAAAGCTGAGACACTTGCTGCTCTTGATTATGACGAACAAAAGTTTAGACAAGAATATTGTTGTGAATTTCTAGGAAGTTCGGGTACTTTGATCGATGGTGCAAAACTTAAGACGCTGGCATATGATCGTCCTTTAACAGAGAGTCAAGGAATTATTCAATATATTAAACCAATTGAAAATCATACATATGCTCTGATAGCAGACGTATCAAGAGGAAAAGGATTAGACTATTCGACATTTAATGTTATTGATATCAGCGAGATGCCTTACCAACAGGTGTGCGTCTTTAGAGACAATTATATTGGTCCTGTAGATTTTGCTAACTTTATATATAGAATAGGACAGATGTACAACGAAGCAGCTGTTCTCGTTGAGATTAATGATATCGGAGAACAAGTCTCAGATACATTATTAATGGATTATGGATATGAGAACATGCTCTATACTCAGAATCAGGGTGCGAGAGGAAAGCAAATCTCGTCTGGTTTTGGTGGTAAAAGACTAGATAACGGTATAAGAACGACAAAAACAGTAAAATCAATTGGATGCTCAATACTGAAAACGTTGATCGAGCAAGATCAGCTGCATCTGAGGGATTATAATACGATACAGGAACTGTCAAGATTCTCTAAAAAGAAGGGATCATATGAGGCAGAACCGGGATGTCATGATGATTTGGTTATGAATTTAGTGCTATTTGCTTGGTTATCAGACCAAGATTACTTTAAAGAAATGACCGATATTAATACTTTAATGAAACTTCGAGAAAAAACAGAAGAACAAATTGAAGAAGAACTGTTGCCTTTTGGATTTATCGATACAGGTGATGATGAGGTGTATGACGATGGAATTAAGCTGTAATGCAGTAAAATCATCTTTTTATAAATACTATCAGTCATAGAAAAAACATAAACGCGTTTAATATATAAAGGAGAAAAATATGGCTTTTTCCGTAAGTCCTTCCGTAATTGTTCGTGAAGTGGACGCATCGGCAACAGTTCCAGCCATTGCGACGCCACCTGCTGGCATCGCTGGTATTTTCAGATGGGGCCCAGTTAACGAAGCAACACTTATCACTTCAGAGACACAATTAGTTAATCGTTTTGGTAAGCCAAATGATAACAATTTCGAAACATTCTTCACTGCTGCAGATTATTTAGCATATGCTAATGCTCTTTTTGTAGTACGTCTAGATGATTCATCCGTCACAGCGGACTCTAACACTCGCAATGCAAATAACGTAATTACAGCTTACGGTGCATTTGAGGCCAAATATCCAGGTGCTCTTGGTAATTCATTAGAAGTAGCCTATTGCTCGGCAACAGGTGCTGAAGATGCGGCAATTGAAGTCGGTGATATTCCAACAGATAAAATTTCTGACAACACAGAAGATAACTTGATTACTTTTAACACAAGTACAGTTGCTTTTGAAGTTGCTAACACGGGTGGTCAAATCACTTCGATTGAAGCCGGAGATAAAATTGAGATTGGTAACGACTCAGTTGGTTTCCAAACACTTACAGTTTCATCGATTACTGAAACACCTATCAATCAAACATTCGGTACTGGTAACACAGCTGTAACAGTTGCAATTGGTTACGAATATAGTATCGGAGTTTCACCGAATTACACTCTTGCAGAAACAGAATTGAATAAGGTTTCAATCACTAAAAAGTGGAAATATTCAAATCTATTCAACCAAAACCCATCGGCAGGTAGTCTTAATGTAGCGGTTATTGACCGCACAGGTGATATCACAGGCGAAGCAGATACTGTACTTGAGGTCTTTGAGAACCTCTCTACAACTGCAGGTGCCACAAGAAGTGATGGATCTGACAACTACTATGAATCTGTAATGGAAAACAATTCATCGTGGGTTAAAGTTGCAAACACAACGATTATCGGAACAGCTTCTGCAGTTCTCTCTGAGTATGAAAACTTAGCGGGAGGTACAGACGCAACTACTGAAACGAATGTTCCTTTAGGACCAGTTGCTTTTGGTTACGATGTATTTAAGAATACAAACGAAATCGATGTTAACTTTATTCTACAAGGTAAAGGCGACGATGGTGCACAACGAGCAAATTACATTCTTTCAAATATCGTAGATTATCGTAAAGATTGTGTTGCTTATCTATCACCTTCGAAAGAAGCTGCAGTAGACGCAACCGCGGTAAACACAAAACTTAAAAATGTGATTGCTTATCGTAACAAGTTACAAAACACATCTTATGCATTCATGGATAGTGGTTACAAATACCGCTATGACAAGTACAACGATGTTTATCGTTGGGTACCTCTCAACGGTGACATGGCTGGCCTAGCTTCTCGAGTAGAAGTATGGGAATCACCAGCAGGTTTCCGTAAAGGTGTCATTAAAAACGTCGTAAAACTTGCATTTAATCCAAGTAAGCCAATGAGAGATCAACTTTACACTAACGACATCAACCCTGTGATGTCTCAAGTTGGACAAGGAATTGTACTCTTCGGTGATAAAACGATTCTTGGAACACAAAGTGCATTTGATCGAATCAATGTTCGTAGATTGTTTATCGCTGTTGAAAAAGCGATTGCAACTGCTGCACAAGGATTCCTCTTTGAGCTTAATGACGAGTTTACACAGTCACAGTTTAAAAATATCGTTGATCCATTCTTGAGAGATATTCAAGGAAGAAGAGGTATTATTGACTTCAGAGTTGTATCTGACTCGACTGTGAATACTCCTTCTGTAATTGACCAAAACAAATTCCGTGCAAACATCTTTATTCAGCCTGCTCGCTCTATTAATGTTATTGAACTTACATTCGTAGCTACTAGAACTGGTGTTGAGTTTGACGAGATTGTTGGATCAATTAGCTAATAAATAATAAGGTAAAGAGGAGAGAAAAATGGCATTTAATATCAACCAGTTCAAATCTGAGCTTGTCGGTGGCGGTGCCCGTCCTACGCTCTTTCAGGTGCAAATCACAAACCCTATCGAAAATGCAGCGGATGCAAAAATTCCGTTTCTTGTTCGAGCAGCGGGTATTCCTGCTTCATCTTTAGGAAGCTATGAAGTTTCCTACTTTGGTAGAACAGTGAAATACGCAGGTGATAGAACATTTGAAGATTGGGCGGTCACAATCATTAACGATGAAGACTTCGCAATTCGTAACGCTATGGAAGCATGGATGAATGCAATCAATACGCATGACTCTAATACTCGTGCGCTTCCTCAAGACTATAAGTCTAATGCGTTAATTACGCAATTCGGTAAAGATGGCACACCTTTACGTACTTATGTTTTTGAAGGACTGTTTCCTGTTGCTGTCGATGGTATTGGCATGGACTGGGATGCACGAGATCAAATTGAGGAATACGGTGTAACATTCCAGTATGATCTATGGAGAGTTGAAGGTAACACTGGCATTCCAACAACATAACTTAACTATATAATGAGGGAATGAAAAAGTGAAAATTTTTGGATTCGAAATTACAAGGGCTGAGGAGGAGCAGCAAACAGGCAAAAGCGAACCGCTTTCTTTTGTTGAACCGACGAATGACCAAGGTGCTATCACCGTTGGTAACGCCCTTGGTGGTTTCTATGGAACAATGCTGGATATGGAAGGCTCGGCTAAAACCGAGTCTGAACTCGTTACAAAGTATCGAGGCATGGCGTTGCATCCCGAGATTGCTCAAGCAATCGATGAAGTAGTCAACGAAGCAATCAACGTTGATACAGATGATAAAGTTGTTGAGATTGTTCTTGACGACACAGATCTACCTGATAAAGTACAAGATAAAGTAAGAGAAGAATTTGAAAACGTTCTGAGTCTTTTAGATTTTAGAAATAGCGCTTACGATATATTTGCTAAATTTTATGTTGACGGTCGTTTAAATTATCATATGATGATTGATAATGAAGACCTGAAAAAAGGTATTACTGAGTTAAGGTATATCGATCCTCGTAAAATTAAACTTATTCGAGAGATGGATAAAAAAGATAAAGATCCTCACTCAGGTATACCGGTCAAAAAAGTAAAATCAGAATATTATATGTATTCTGAAAATGGGTTTAGTTCTACTGGCGGGATGTCGGGAACTGGTACTACTGGTTACAAAATTTCGAAAGATTCAGTTGCTCGAATTACATCGGGTCAAATGAACGAGAACAACAGTCTTGTTCTCTCCTATATTCATCCCTCGATTAAACCTCTTAACCAACTTCGTATGTTGGAAGACGCGACTGTTATCTATACTTTAACTCGAGCACCTGAGCGTCGTATTTTCTATATTGATGTTGGTAACTTGCCGAAGTCAAAAGCAGAACAATATCTTCGTGATATGATGACTCGTCATAAGAATAAGTTGCAGTATAACGCAACAACTGGTGAGATCTCAGACGCTCGTAAGATGATGACTATGACTGAAGATTTCTGGTTCCCACGCCGTGGTGGTGAGAGATCTACTGAAGTTGATACACTTGCAGGTGGCGCTTCACAGGCATTAAGTACTGATGAGAATATGCAGTACTTCCAAAGAAAATTATATAAGTCTTTGAAAGTACCTTTATCTCGATTAGAGCCTGAAACTGCATACACATTCGGTCGTACTACCGAGATTACTCGAGACGAAATGAAGTTCGCTAAATTTATTCGACGTATGCGTGCTCGTTTCGGATGGATCTTTACAATCATTCTTGAGAAACAGTTAATTCTAAAAGGCATTATGACTCCTGAAGAATTTACTAAAATTAAGAATGAAATTCGTTTTGATTTTGTAAAGGATAACTACTTTGAAGAAATGAAACAAGCTGAGATTACTCGTGAAAGAATGACTACTTTACGAGATGTTGAAGAACACGTAGGAACATACTTCTCGAGAGAATGGGTTATCTCGAATATTCTTCAAATGACAGAAGAAGAAGCAAATGAGATGAGAGATCAGATTGTAGCTGAAAAACAGGCAGCTGAAGGTAGCGGCGAAGAAGAACAGGATCAAGATCTATAACTTTTATAAATAATACGGAATCATTAGGAGTTTAAAGATGTCAAAAACATTTAGAAATTTAGTAACAGAAGTCGCTCAGCCTAAAGCCGGCGAGGAAAAGGCTTTTAAGGACCAACACTCAGTTCAAAAATTCGATGCGGAGCCTTCTGGTCAAGATCACATCTTTACTGGACAGATTTCCGTTAAGAAGCGTATGGCAGATTATATGCAAGGTCAAGACGCCGAAGCATACGATCAAGCATACTCTGAAAAAGATAAACCATTCAAAATGCCCCGCAACATCGATGAAGATGCGTGGGAAGAAAAGCCAATGATGATGGGAGCTCTTAGAGCAATGGGCCATTATCTTCAAGGTATTGCAAAATATGTACAAATGACTCCTGATCCAGAAGAATGGTATCAAAACAAATTAGCTGGCGTCTCAAAAGAGATGCAAACACTTTATGGTTACGCTACATCAGAGATGATGAGCATGGGTATGGACGAAGCATCCGACGGTCGTATTGAATGCCCAGAGTGCGATGGCACTGGTAAAATTGAAGGCGAAAAATGCGATCACTGCGATGGCCGCGGCTATCACATGAAAGACGACATGGAAGAAAACCTTGAAGAAGCACGATTACGTGCTCCTGTAGGAACACCAGTAGGTGCTGCAGCAAGACCTCCTAAGATTCAAAAGGGAAAAGCAAAAGGTCAGATCAACGCACAAGGTATTATGGGCAAAGGTCGTAAAAGATATGATGTTCAAGCATCCGTAAACAAAAATGGTCAATTTGAATTTAAAATTCAAGATGAAAGTGGAAAGTTTCAAACTGTAGGCATCAAACAAGCAGCACGTATGCTAGGTGAAGAAACAGAAGAGAAAAAAACTTTTCAAGATCTTGTTGAGATGAAGTTCAGACCCGGCACAATGAGATTAAAGAATGGCGATAAGGTCAAAGTATCTCGTCAAGATGCAAAACTCTTAACAGATATGTTTAAAGATCTCGATCGAAGAAACAAACAAGAAATGAGTAAAGTACTCATGACTGATAAAGACGGTTTTGAAGAAATCGTTGGATTTGCGAGAGAAGCTCTTTAATGGCTTGGGTAACTGTTCCGGGATCAAATAGTATCTGGGAGTACGACAACGCTCCTTCTGCAGGTGAATACTATGGATCTGCAAATGGAACAGTGACTGGTGGAGTTAGATCGTTTACACCTCCTGGCGGAAATACACAAGAAACTTATGTAAAGTGTAGAAAAGCCGGTGAAACAATTGTACGAGGTGAACTGTCTAAAAACTATTATGATGCCAGGATCTAATTCACATTGATTATAAATAAATAACAAAGGAATTAAAGGACAGATAAAAATGAAACTCATTACAGAACTTAGCGAAGCCGCTTATACAACCGAGCTTGATGAAGCTACCGGTAAGAAATCGCATTATATTGAAGGTATCTTCATGCAAGGTGACGTTAAGAATCGTAACGGTCGCATTTATCCTTCATCTGTTCTAGAAAAAGAGATGACGCGGTATCAGAAAGATTATATTGATACAAAACGCGCTCTTGGAGAATTAGGACATCCCGATGGGCCAACTATTAATGGTGATCGTGTGTCCCACCTAATTACTGAAATGAAGCGAGATGGTTCGAACTTCATCGGTAAAGCTAAAATTCTTGGTACACCTATGGGTGAGATTGTTAAGAATTTTATTGATGAGGGTATTACTGTTGGAGTCTCTACAAGAGGCCTCGGTTCAGTAAAACCAACAAAAGATGGTATTATGGAAGTACAAGACGACTTCCATTTAGCTACTGTTGATATCGTAACTGATCCTTCTGGTCCTCAGTGCTTTGTAAAAGGTATGATGGAAAATGTTGAATTTTACTATGATATCGCAACGAATTCTTGGTTACCACAAGAGAAACAAGAGGAAGTTGCTGAAGTCGTAGAAGAAGTTCAAAAAGAAGTGAGAAGGCACTATAAGAGAACAGTTCATCAGATTGATGAGACTAGAGCGGCAATATTATTTGAACGCTTTATCAAATCAATTAGAAATTAACACATGTATAAATATCGAAATAGAATAACTTACTAAGAGGAGTACCACTATGTCAGATCAAATCGAAGAAAAGTTCGTAAGCGACGACGGTGTGTCTACTGTTGAAGATCCAACCACACCAGAGGGTGGAGAAGCCAACAAGAAGAAGCGCACAGCCGACGCTAAGGATGGCAAATCCGAAAAATCAAAACCTGTCGATGACGGTGTAACTGGAGTTGAAGAGTCTGCTGAACAACCTGCAGAAGAAGAAGCTAAGGTTACTGAAGAAGTTATCGAAGAAGAAGTTATCTCTGTCGAGGATTCCGTTGCTGCAATGTTTGAAGGCATGGAAATCTCAGAAGAGTTTAAGAACAAAGCAACTCTTGTGTTCGAAGCAGCTGTAAACGCAGCAGCTAAAGAGAAAGCAAACGCGATCGTTGAAGAAAAAACAGCTGAGCTTGAAAAAGAGATGAACGAATCTGTTCAGTCGACTGTTGACACAATGGTTGATAATCTTGATTCTTATCTTGACTATGTAGTCGAAGAGTGGATGAAAGAAAACAAACTAGCCGTTGAGGCTGGCATCAAAGTAGAGATGGCAGAATCCTTAATGGACGGTCTTCGCGACTTATTTGAGTCTCACAACATTGCAGTGGATGAAGAAACTGTAGACGTTGTTGATGGTCTCGAAAAAGAGGTTGAAGAACTAAAGACTTTTGCTAACCAAAGAGTTGAAGAGAACCTTGCACTAAACAAGGAAATCGCTGCTTTTAAAGCTGGTAAAGTCTTTGACGAAATGACTGAAGGCATGACACTTACACAAAGTGAAAAGCTGAAAGTCTTGTCAGAAAAGCTTGACTTCCAAAACATTGAAGAGTACAAGGCTAACTTGGAAACTTTAAAGGAATCTTTCTTTTCTGAAGATAAACCAGTTGTGAATGAAGAAGTTGAGGAAGAAGAGATCGTAACAGAAGAAGAAAAGCCAAAGGCTCCGGCTTCTGACTTTGCTTCCGTTAACGCTCTCGTTGAGGCTCTTAACGCGAGAAGAAAGTAACAACTTTTTTTGAAAACATTAATTATATAAATAAAACAGTAAAACCCAAAACAAGGAGATAGAACCAAATGTCACAGACAAACTATCAAGCTCTTGTCGAAAAGTGGGGCCCAATTCTTGAGCACGAATCTTTCTCGACAATTGAAGACAATCACAAGAAAGCCGTTACTGCGACTATTCTTGAAAATACAGAAAAGGCGCTCCTAGAGTCTGGTGATACACAGATGTCTATGAGCAGCTTATTAACAGAAGCACCAACCAACGATGCTGGTACAGGCGGGTTCGGCGCTGGATCAGCAGCAGCAGGTCCAACTGCTGGTTACGACCCAGTACTAATCTCACTTGTTCGTCGTTCAATGCCAAACCTTATGGCATACGATATTGCAGGCGTTCAGCCAATGACAGGCCCAACAGGCTTGATCTTTGCAATGCGTTCACGTTACGACACACAAGCAGGTACAGAAGCATTCTATAACGAAGCTGATACAACTCATGCTGGTACAGGTACTCAGACAGGAACAATTCCTGCTACTGATGCTGCAAACACTTCATTGTTTGACACAGGTACTGGTATGCCAACAGCAACTGCTGAAGATCTCGGCGATGGAGCAACAATGAACGAAATGGCTTTCTCAATCGAGAAAGTATCGGTCACTGCGAAATCAAGAGCTCTAAAAGCAGAATACACAACTGAATTAGCACAAGACTTGAAAGCAGTTCATGGTCTTGACGCTGAAACAGAATTGGCAAACATCTTACAGTCTGAGATCTTAACAGAAATCAACCGTGAGCTTGTTCGTACAATTTATGCTACTTCAGAAGTAGGTGCAAGCGGTACAGCATCTGCAGGTGTATTTGACTTAGACGTTGACGCAAACGGTCGCTGGTCTGTAGAGAAATTTAAAGGTTTAATGTTCCAAATCGAACAAGAAGCCAATGCGATTGCAAAAGGGACTCGTCGCGGGAAAGGTAACATCGTAATTTGTTCTTCTGATGTAGCATCAGCATTACAAATGGCAGGTGTTCTTGACTACGCTCCAGCTCTTAACGGTAACGCATTAAATGTAGACGACACAGGTAACACTTTCGCTGGTGTTCTTAATGGTCGCTACAGAGTCTATGTTGATCCTTATGCAGGTAACAACTACATGGTTGTTGGTTACAAAGGTACATCAGCATTCGACGCAGGCTTATTCTACTGCCCATACGTACCTCTACAAATGGTCCGTGCAATCGGTGAGAACAGCTTCCAGCCAAAAATCGGGTTTAAAACTCGTTACGGCATGGTTGCTAACCCATTCGCACAAGGTACTGACCAAGGTCTTGGCGCACTTACAGCCAATACTAACAAGTACTACCGTAAGGTACGCGTAACTAACTTGTTCTAAGGAATAAGAATAAGAGTAGGGATAACCTACCTTCTACAAATTAACTGGGGCCCTTTCATGGGCCCCTTTTTTATTGTTCTTCCATTCGCTTTCGAAAAGGACAATAGATATTATCCCAAATTTCCCAATAAGCAAAAGCGAGAAGTGCTCCTAACATAGGAATTGAGAAAAAGCTCCAAAGCATGCTGTAAGCACAGCATCCTGCAAAGAACCAATCATACCAGCGTATCATTTCATTTACGTTTCATTTCTGAAACACAAATCCATACAAATCCGCCGATAATAAGCGCGAGGATAGATGCGGCTGTGACTGCTTCAGGCATTACTGACTCTCGATCTGACGCTCAACCGGCGCCATCACAGCTTCAGCAAATTCCATAAACTCTTCGTTTCGAGCAGCTTCTTCCATTAGGTTTGAAGCGTGGAAAATACGAGCAAGCTTGTTGAAATCTTTCTTTGGAACACCCATTTCTTCATGGATCTTTTCCGCGATATCTTTCATCAAGTCTTTCTCGGCTTCTACTCGAGTCATGCTATTCGACATCTCTTGAAGAGCGTTTTGAATTTTCTTGCGATCTTCGGATGTAATATTCGAAGGCAAGTTACTTTGCGATGTACTCACTTTGATCTCCTTTCACGTGTGTATGATAATTTTTCACTTTCAGTTCTTTTTGTAGATCTTTCTTGTGAAAACTTTTAATTGGTTTTGTAAGTTGTACATATCCAAGTGTACTACCTGCAGGTATCCAATATTCTTCTTGTTTTTTAGGCCACAATGTGACCATATTCATGCAAGCAATAGAATTCTTTTTTAAATCAATAACGCCAGGAACGACTCGATAATGAATAGGATTCGCGATGTAAGGATCTACATATTGAAATTGAGTATGTTCTGTTGCCTGAAAAGCAAAGCTCCACGACATTTTTAATATAAGATTATCTTTAGCTAGATCTCCACCTTGCCAATCAGAATGGCCTGAGATGTCAATCATGGGAGAAGCACCAGACCATTCCCAAAACCATTCTTTCTTTTTCTTGTTTTCGTCAAAAGATTCATAAATTTTAATAAAGAGATCACTTGGTGTTTTAAGAGCAAAAGATTGCTTCCAAAGATTGATGAAAGCAGGACAACCTTTAGCAGATTTAGGTGTGTTGTTTCCACCTTTAAAAAAATAATCAAAGTCTTTTACTAAAAGTTCTTTCATCGATTTTGAATCATGCGCATACATCGACAATCGCTTCCACCACTGAGGAAGATTCTTTGCACGAGAGCCAATGTAATCATCAAACTCGAAATGCTCGTTGTTATTCCAAATATTATCCCAATATAGTTTCATTGACATAAATCCTCATATAATACTGAATACTTGCGGTGTCCGCTTTTGTCGTCTTCGTGAATTTTATAGTTTACCATCTTCTCGCATTTGTTTTCGGATTTTGGTTGCTGAGATGTTGTGTATTTCCTCACCGAGATCGTGCTCAGTAAATGTGTACCCAACACCACGGCCGTAAGAAATATCAACGATATTGGGAACACAGATAATAACATATTCGTATCCATTATGATATCCTTCTTTTTCTAAACCTTTTTCGATACTTTCAACCACTTGGAGTTCACCAAATGGATTGTCGTCTTGAGTCATTGTTCGGCCACCACCAGCGTCTTTGCCGATGATACCGCCAACATCTCTTACCATTATAACAACTTGACCTGTTAATGTCAAGGCTTTTTTAAACAGAGCGGTGTGGCCATCATGCCACGGTTGCCATCTGCCTAACATCTGAACTGTAGGCTTTTGGTAATCAAACATTGGTTTATCATACATCTTTTTTTACTCCAAATTTAATATAGTTGTACCAGATTCTTTCGTGTCCGTAATACATTACGAACTTTATGATTAGATCAGCCACGAAAACAGCTCCTACTGCTTTCGGAGGTAATCCAAATATAAAAGCGATGATAGCTGTAGTAACACTTGCTACAATTCGCCATGTTACTGCTTTAGCTAGATGTCGCTTTCTTGAAACTTTTTCATTCATCTTTTATCATTTCTCCATTTTGAACTTTCCAAATTTCTGCACCGCCACTATGTCTTATATATTGACGACCACCATCGATCATTTTACCATCTATATGCAAACAATCATGATGGCATTGACTATACCAGAGATCTCCGTTCTTGTCTTCGATCATACCGAATTGAAGTTCTTCAACGATGTCTGCGTTAGTAATCATCATATGACCTCTAACGTTATCGTTATACAAACCAAAATACTTATTGCCAAACTCGGGATGAGGTGTATCTCGATAAAAGACATCTACAGGAACGTCACTTGCGCGTAAATCTGTGGTACACACATACTTAACAGGTACACCGTCTTTTTCTGTGTATTTTTTCTCAACTAATTCAACATTAAATAAAGGCGCGTGCTTAATCATGATTTCTCACATCTGAAAAGAAAGTTGTTCTACGTAATTTTGATCTTCCATAAACTCTTTAATTTCCCAAGCTAGATCTTCAATCTGCTTATCATTTAAGTGTTCTGTAATATGAAAATCTGTAGGCTTTTTTGGTTTCTCGAACATCTTATTTGTATCTTCAAATCGACCTTCTTCAATAGTATCTACCCAGATCGTGCAATCGGATTCAAAGATATAACGAGTATGTTCTGTAGGACAAACAAAGTCGCAAATTACATGCCGTCCACAACCTTTTTCATAATCTGCGATATTGCGCATACGTCTTGCCTGACGAATACGAGCTTCATCACCGAACTCCCAGTCGTTAGCCATTTTACGAACTTCGTCTGCATTAAACCAAGCGCATTCGAGATGTTTTTGAAGTCTTTCAGCTAGCCAAGTCTTTCCGGCGCCTGGCAATCCAAATATTAAAATTTTCATGTATTTTTAGCTCCACTTTTAATATAAATTGAGATTAAACAAGAGACTGCTGTAATGATTGCTTGAAGCCAAAGAGCACCCGCAATAATTACAAACCCATTTGTATACAAAACATACGCAACTAACGCCGCTGCTGCTTGAAGTGCAAGTCGAGCAGAGTAGTCAGATTGGTATGAGTATTCTTTTTCATCGAGCTCTATCGTAGTCTCAGGACTCATTAATACACCAACACCAATAACAAAAATCATGAAGTGCCAGCTTAAAATGATGAAACTTGGAAACAATAGTTCCAAAGAACCGAGCTCAAGATAGAGGTAGACGCCGGCCACATGGACCAGCGTCATCAATATATAGTTTTTAAAAAGCATTAAGCCGCCTTAGCGAAGCTAAGAGCTGCGTCCAATGCATCTACTTTTCTTTTAGCGTTTACACCGAACCACGCTGAAGACATTCTAGTGTCCGCAGAACGTCCTAGTTTGTGGTCCGCCATATAAGTTACTGCATTATATGCGTTCCACCATGTACCCGGTCTAAAGTGATCGCCTGGCTGGTTCTCAACAAAACCAAGAGCTTGATCTGCTGTACGTGATAGATCCTTATCTTCACGATTCGAAGTACCAAACACTTGAGCCATAAAACGATTCAATTGCTCTTTGTTGTAAGCTTTTGAGCCTAAGAACTCAGCAGCTTCTTTGAATTTCTCAACTTTGTCGTGAGAGATTCCAAGAACTTCTTTTACCATTTCTGGATTAAACTCAGAACGGTGATTGATTCGAACTGCAGGTTGACCTGATTCGCCTAATGCAACTGCGAGTGTATTGTTACAAACAACACGTTCCATTACGAACTTTACGTCAATTGCTTTACCGTACATGTGAGGATTTGAGAAAAGAAGATAACCTTTCACTTCATCACCGTTGAAGAGCGAAAAGCCATCGTTGACATCAGCCAAAGCCCAAACAAGTTGGCCACCTTTAAGTGAACCAGCTGTATCCATTACCATATCACCATTTGATACGAATTCTGTAAAGAAATCGAATGCTTCGGCGTTTTGTACAGGATTCCAACCAGTACCTACTTGGGTAAGAATTTTTCCGTCAGTTGAACGGACAAGAGCTTCTTGACCAGTTTCGATTTGTTGACCGTTATAGTCAATATATGTAGGAACTTTGCTGACTTCCCAATCAAGACCAGCGGCCTTCATCATTTCTTGGGGCGTCATTTCGTCGTCTACTGGTGTTCCCAAACCATGCCAAGGAAGTCCTTGACTTGCACGATAAGCCATTTGAGCTTCACCGTTGATTACTTCAAGTTCATGTGCCATAATATATTCTCCATTTCATATAGTTTGTTTTGATTTGATATATCTAATATATACCTTCTTAAAACAAATGTCAACCGTTTTTTTGAAATTATTTTGAATTTTTTTAGTGGATCGATTCGTTAGCCATTGGAATACAGTTGATCATATCGTGTGTGTAAGGACCGAACCCAGCCTTAAGAAGATCTATAACATCAACATACTTCTCATTTGTGTCAATTTTAGCTACAGAAGTCATCGGCCATCTTCGTAAAGTTGTATCTGCAAATAGTCTGGCGTCTGTTACATTATCAAAAGAATAAGCTTTCGAACAAGAAAAGAAATTATCTTTTGACCATAGAACATACACAACACCGTCTGGATCTTCAGACGTATCAAGATGTGTTCCTAAAAATACACCTTGATTTTTATCAATAATAATGTAACGCAATCATAAACTCCACTAGATTTTTGTTTCTAGTTTTATTTATTTGCGTTCGAAACTTATTTCTGAGCGTCGATTCCCAGATTTGAGCGCTGCATCCAGACGATCATGTCCATTTCCATCTTCTCGGCTTCTGCTTCGAGCTCTTCAGCAAGGTCAGCGATTCGAGAAGCAGGTATACCTTCGTTAGGATGTTGAGTATCACGAATCAAGTCGCGAAGTCGTTTTGCCATATAATATTGTTCATTAATACTCATGCTTTCTCCGTTATAAATTTTTTAAGTGCTTTCTCAATTAGAAATTCAGGTCCTTTATATCCCTCCCACCAATCAGGTGCAGGACGACCTTTTTCCCATTTAGCAAAATGTTTTGCTGCGTGATAGTAATTACGATATGCCTGTACAGCATCTTCGTTAAAACACATTGGATAATGTGTCATTGCTTGATAAAAAGGCGTAAGACCTATATCAGGAATGTTCTTGGGCGGCGTGGATAGCATTTCTCCAAGCTTGAGATAAGTACTGTGTGGCTTTTTATAACGGTACGAGAACTCTTCTGAAAGACCTACAAAGTGGTTATAATGCCATTCGTAATTAGCCTTTGATTCAGCGGTCCATTTAGTACATCCATGAAATTTATGTACAGCTAAATAGTACAATTCATCCCGTTGATCGCCAAATGTATAATAAGTTTGAATTGTTTTACCTGACTTTGAAGGACGTTTTACAGGTGTACCATCGAGCATACGATGTACCGTTGACATCATTTGAGCAGACTCAATGATCATCTTATTGACGTGTTTGTCACAGACCATTGTTGCTGCTCGTTTGGGATCTTTATCTAGTATGAAGATATTCATTACTCAACCCATACGTGATTAAATTTATCCGGATAATTTCCACAATCGTAATTGTGAGCTGAATCGTAGTTAACGACTTCAACACATTCGTTTGTAGAATAACTGAACTTTACGTCAGGAATTTTGAGAGCTTCGTTCAAAGAATACAAAAAACCACCAAATAAAGCACAGATGATGAGTCCATATATGAGTCCTTTATACATTATGCTTCCTCCATTTTGTTAAAAATTTGATCTGATATCATTTGCGCGAATCCTTGAGGTGTAACTTCGTAACCTCTTCGCTTTAGCATTTTTTTGATGTGAGGCAAAAGATAACCTTTGCTCTCGGCAATTTGCATTGGAGCTTCACCAGCTTCTTGACGACTGATGTACTCTTCAACTGTAAAATTTTTGATGAGGAAGTTTTGAAAAGAAGCCATTCCTCCACGTTGATATTTGAAACGTGCGATGAAAGCTTCCATTGGCATATTCTCACGAGTAGGATGGATTTCGCGGTCAGGACCTAAAGCTTCGCGATAAGTCTTTTGACCTTCGAAGGGTCCAGCATACATAAGATAATCACCAGATTTGATGAAGTTTTCTTTTACAAATTGTGTCATGTGTGTGTTTCCTTTCGACTTGATATATCTAATATATCATAATCAAAACAAATGTCAACCGTTTTTTTCATTTTTTTTCACCCGGAAACCGTTGAGAAATAAGGGTTTTCAAAAAAAGTTTAAAATTAGTTGTATTTTTTCCACGTTTTATGCAGAATATAGAACCAAACACCGTTAATGATTGGTTCAATGATAGCATCAATTGCAGCTAATTGGAATTCTGCACCAGTGATGAGATTATTACACACCATAGCAATTAAGATATGGCCTATCGTATATACAAAAGCAAGTGTAAAGCTGTTACCTCCAACCAGCTTTTTTATGAGGTTGAATATTCCTATTTTAAATTCTGTCATACATTTTATTTCACATTCCAGCCAAGTGTTTGGCTTACCCAATCCTTTCCAAGATCTTTTGCAAGAGCAACAACGACTTCTTCACGAGGAGAAGTATCCATGCGATCAATGAATGTTGAAAGTTTTTCAGGATCATCTGCACGGAAAAGTTCAACGACTTTTTCAAAATCTTTGCGATCTTGCATATACATCTCGTTTAGACCAAAGCTTGTTTCTTCTTCAGCATATTTTTTGTAGTCATCAATCAAGATTTCTACATTTGTAAGAGAAGCTTTTTTCCAAAATTCTTGAGCTGTCATTTTGCGGATTCCTTTTCATTCCGTATAATATTAATATAATCTATTTTCACGAAATGTCAACCCTTTTTCGTTATTATTTTGAATTTTTTTTCAGTCCTTCGTACATATATCCATATTGTCGACGAACTTTTAAGAAGTGTTCCATATAGTCATAAACAGGAACCTTAAAGACGAGAGGCTCATTACCGTCTACACCCATGATGATAACACCTTGCTTGATAGGAACACCTGTGCGCTCGTAAAAAGCCGCTGCATAAAAGAACATCTGAATAAAATAGCTTGTGATGTCTTCTTCTTTTTTGACTCTACGACTTGTTTTAAAATCGATAATCGAGAGCACACCGTCGTATTCTGCGATACAGTCAACTTGACCTGCAGTTTTCAGTTTATCACTATAGAGAAATTCTTCTTGAAACCAGACGTTATCAATATGTTCATCAATGATTTTCTTGATATCCATAAACATATGAATATTCGCGGGCATGTGGCTGCCTTTCCAATCTTCTACGTTATTGAGATAGTCTTCAGCCATTTTGTGCACAGCCGTGCCACGACCAGCAGCTTGACGAGAAATCTTATTTGCTTCTTCTTCGCCTACACGCTTTCGCCATTCCATGATTGCTTGTTTGCTTAAGATTCCAAGAACTGTCGTAATCGAAGGATAGGCTGAACCGTCCTCTGTAAAATAGAGTCGTCCTTCTTCTGTTGTTTTACGCGTTAATTTTGGAAGTTGAATGTCATTCTTGACATGATTAAACATAATATAAACCTTTTTTTCATACTGTATTCCATTATATCACATGTACGTGATATGTCAACCACCGATGTCGACTTTACTTGCTCCAGATGTGATACTTCCTGCGTCACATGCATCACCTAATCTTGCTGCTGGAATACCACCAATCGTCACTTTACTTGATCCAGCTTTAATCGTCTCGACATGAGGAACACAAACAATTCCTACGAGAATGTCGTGTGTTACAGTTGCGTCACCTAGCCTAAGTGCATTCGCACCTTGAGCGTTAACGTTATGATTAGCAAACGCAAGAGTAGTCGTTGCGTCACAAAGGTGTCCTGTTGCTACACTATCTCCTACTCTTGCGCATAATGCCATTTTACTAAGCTGCCTCTAATGTTGATTCTTTTGCTACAATATATTCTTTCACGAGTCCTGAACGAACAATATCATCAGGTGTAAATTGAATTGTGTCAAAAGATTCGATTCGATTTAATACTCTTAAGAAATCGCCGAGCCCAGACACGTCCGCTCTGTTTTTCGATATCTCAAGATCGTCTTGTTTTGTATCACCACAGAATAAGATTTTAGATGATTCTCCTACTCGAGTAATAATCGTATCTAATTCGTGGTATGTCATACTTTGACACTCATCAACAATAATGATAGAGTTGTCAAATGTTAGTCCTCGAACAAACGATGAAGTCATGAACTTGACCATTTGTTTTTGTTTTAGAATTTGGTATGCGTCTCCCCTCCCAAAGAGCTCGTTAATGATATCTGTGTATGGTGCTTCGAATACAGCTTCTTTTTGGGCTTTTGAACCCGGCATGAAGCCCTGTTCGCGCGTCTGAACTGCAGATCTAATAACGACGACTTGCTTATACTCTCCCCTCTGTAGTACGTCTTTTAGCGCTAGGTAAACTGCGCACATTGTTTTTCCTGTACCTGCTGTTCCGATGGCGGCGATGTTGTATCCATCTCGATAAGACTCGAACATTTCTTCTTGCGTTGGTGTTAAAGGTTGAATATTTCTCATTCCAAATTTGGAATTTAAAATATTATTCACCATGTGATCTAAATTACGCTCTGCTCTCGCCTTTTCCTTTCGTGATAAACGACGCTGTTTTGCCATGAAACCTCCTTATGGATGTTGTTTATGTTAAAAGTCATTGATTGTGTTTTTAACTCTCCGAGAACCCGGATGAGCTTCTTTTGCTTTCTTTAAAACATCACGAAAACCGGCATCAGGTTTACGTAACCCGAGCCGTACAGGGTCACCAATAGCGGGGGCGCCAGTAATAAGTTGCTGGAGGTGTGGATTATCTTGAACGTACTGATCACGTTCTGAAATGGACATACTAATGTCAAAGACCTCTTCTGTGTCTTTATTTTTAAAAGTATATGTGGGCATAGGACTCCCTTTTTAATAAAAAAAGGCAAACCGCATACACAGTTTGCCTACTCAATCATAGTATATAATGCCTGTGCATAGTTTTATTTATCTTTGCACGACTTACTTTCCAGTAATTATCTCATAAATTTCTCGCCAATTGTTTACACGAGTGATGAGATCATCTAATGGATCACCGAAAGGATTGTAAGTAGTTGGATCATAGTGATCTAGATCAATATCAGTACGAGCCATTCCTAAAGCAGTCCAAGACTTAGTGCGTTTAAAGTCTTGGTTGTGTTTATGAGACATCAGAATTGGTTCAAGACCAAGTGTTTCTCCTAAAACTGCATTCTCGGGTTTATCTTCAACCCAGAAACAACCAGTGTCACGATAACACTCAAGTGCATCGTCTTTGTCAGCACCAGTATCAAGGTAAGTATAACGCTCAAATGTTGTGTTACCAAAAAGTTCTCGAAGGTTTTTAGTACGCAAGTGTTGTGCGTAAGTATCGTTACTTAAAGAGCTGATCGCGTGAAAGATATATCCATGCTCTTCATGAAGTTTACGAACATACTTAATTGCATCTCGCAAAGGAGGAAGTTTACGAATCCATGCAGACTCATTAAACATTCGAACTAGACGTTCTTTTTCAGGTTTTTCGAGACCATAACGCTTATTCATATCATAGTGATCAGCATCGGGACCATCAACAACGTGATAGCCGTGCTTTTTCATCCATGAAGTAAATGCGTATTCCCAATCTAGAAGTACTCCATCGCAATCTACCAAGATTACTTTATCGCACATATTCATATTCAATTTCCTTTTTGATTGTTATATTATTAATATAACACAGTAGAAGGTAGATGTCAACCGTTAATTTATAATAAAAACGATTTATTTACGTTTTTTGAATTCTTCATCCGCAAAACGACTGAGCCGCTCATTGTATTTCATCTTACGCTTATTGCGTCGTTTTTCCATTCGCTGCTCTTTTCTTCGCTCGTGGTTGTCGTCTTCTGAGCCCCATTCATCATCATCCCACTTGCTCTCGCGGAATTTCTTGAAACTCTTGGCCATGAACTTTACTCCTTGATTAGTCCAGGAAATGCTTTGTTAATAGTCTTCTTTTGTAAACCTTTAAAAGGTTTCTGTGCGATACTGTTATGCGCTAGCATATCAGCGTCTTCATTATCAATATCTTCAAGTAAACTAATGAAAAGTTGCTCGCGTTTTGCTTGATTCAAGTTATCATAGCCACCACCTTTAATAAAGATCTTTAATCTTCGAGCTTCTTTATAAAGAAGGTTTCTTGCTTGATCTTCAAATTCATTTTTATTCCAAGGTGGAGCTACATCTGGCAAAAGCCATTTCACTCGCTCTTTATCATAGGTTGCTTGAAGAACCATTCGTAGAGGTTGAGAGTCATGTTTTTTCAACCACTCTACTTTTTCATCGGCTGTTTTCATTTCAGAACACTTACCGATAATCTCTGAAATTGAGTATTGCATTTAAAAGTCCTGTATATCCGTAATAAGGTTTTTAAGTTTTTTATCCATAAAGAAGTTAAACAATTGTTCTCGTCCAACATCTTCTTTTTGTTCATATTCTTGCATAATCTGATCTTGATATTTTTGTGGAATCTCTGATAAATCAATCATCATTTTATTGCGGTGAAAACGTCGATTTGTTTCTTCATCGAAGTTTCCTTCTTTCAAGATATGAAGACGCTTTTGAGTCATCGGTTTTTGGCGTCTACCGATTGCTAAACAATTATCATCAGAAAGAACATTAGGTACACCATCACCAGTATCACCTTTAAGAATATGTTCTTGAAGATAACGTTCAGGATTATCGTTGCGAATCCAACGTTTACGTACTGGATCGTACTGATCTACATTTGCGTATTTCTGTAATTGAATGTAGTCTTTATCGCCAGAGAGAATTAGATATCGATCACCTCCGGTGTTGAGCTCAGTTCCATACTTATGAATTACAGTTCCAATTACATCATCTGCTTCACAGTGCTCGATATGAATTACTTTATAAGGAAAAAAGTCTCGTAATTCTTCTCGAATCGTGTTAATAATGTTGAATAGGTTACCCCAGTCAAGTTCAGATTCATCTCGCGACTTTTTGCGATTTGCTTTGTAATAAGGATAAGCTTCTCGGCGCCATGTATTCTTACCATCAGCGCAAATAACAAGCTCACCATATTTGTCGCCGAATTTCTTACGATTCATTCGAAGAGAATTAAGCAACATGTGTCGAATTAGATTTTCATCGATCTCGACGTTTGTGTGATTACCAATACTTGCGAAAAGACTCGCAAGAACTACTTGGTTATAATCTACTAAAATAGCCATAATATTGTTCCAGTTTTCATTTGATTTATACTTCTATATTATTCCATTTCTTCATCAATGTCAACCGCTTTTTCTTCATAAGCTTCAACATCCATTTCTTCTTTTGCATAATCTTGAAGAGGATGGTGAATTCCTTGAGATTGAAGGTGAAGAGATCTCATCGACTCGAGAACTAAAAGCATCGAAGGAAAATACTTAGGCATGTCGTTTGCAAATTCGCAGCCAGAACGCATCATCTCGCGTAGAACGTGACCCCAAAGAATCTCGGAGATCTCATCACTATAGCTGTGACGATATTCTTCAAGCTTTTGTTGAAGCTCTTCAGCTGACTTGGGCGGTGCACCAAAAATGTGCTTAGGAAAATCTATAATGTTACTCATCTGTTAGGTCTTTGATCAATTTGTTCCAAGAGTTGGTGAAAGAATTAATGCTGTTGCGACCTAGTGCATAACGATCAGATGTTGTGAGTTTCTTAAGAAATGTAGGATCTGCTTTTTGATTTTCAAGAATTTGCTTAGCTACTGAGAAAGCAAAATTTGCGTGATATTGTGTATCTTCTGTATAATCATACATTACTGTAGCGTGGCCAGCTGTTTCTGACAAGGCGCCATAATTAGGATGAATACATAACACACCTGATTTAATTGCTTCAATTAAAGCGATACAAGAAGTTTCTTTCCATATATTAGGATACAAGAAGATGTGTGCTTTATCTAAAGCTTCTAACACTACATCATTATTTACTACACCGTGATAAGTCATTTTAGGATTACCACGAATATTATTAAACACTCCTTCGTACGGAGCATTACGTTGTTCCCATCCGTAGATTTCAAAACCCGAATATACATCAAGATGAATGTTATCAAATTCTTTTGTTAATGCATCAAAGATAGGCACTAACAACTCAAGTCCACGATGAGGTGTTGTGTGATAGATAAAGCGAATTGTTTCATAATCTTTTTCTGGAAGTGTGTACTGCTTTTCAATTGCGTTATGAATTACAGTACAATCAGAATAAGGCATGCCAAAGCGAGTGATATACTGATCACGTTGCCAAGCTGATACAAAAACAAAGTGGTCAAACTTTTCCCAACCATTGTTTGCTAAAATATTATTTTCTGGATCTTCTGCTAGATCATGACAATAGAGGATATTAGGAACATCATCATATAGATCACGAGGTCTTGAGAAGTGAATAGCAACTTCTTTCAGCAAGTCATGTCGGCAATTATCGAGAACACGTCGTCTCATCATCTCAGTGCCACCTTGAGATTTGCCGGAAAGTTCAGATTCAATTACCTGACCTTTATAAATGCAACTCATAATTTACTCCCTTGATTAATCAACGCGCTCGTAGCCTACAATGTTTGTGAAGATGATATCTCTCCACTTAGGACGACCACCTGCAGACTCAGAATTTTCAAAAACAAAAATTCGAAGTTGATTTGGTGCTAAACCTTTTAAGAAATGATCAGTTAAAGGTTGCTGATCTTCTGGCAAAAAGTTTTTATCTAAAGTTACAAGGATTTGTTTATTAGGACCGCCGTCTTTTCTGCGAAGATGAAGACGATATGTACCTTCTGCGATATCCTTCTTAAACTTTTTCATTGTAACAGGTCTTGGTGTTAAACTCATTGTGTTACCTCTTCCTTATATATTTTGTCAAGCACATCATAAAACTCTTCAAGTGTGCTGTTGTTATGTATGCGATACGTTCTTACATCAAATTTGTGAGGGAGGATATACTTTTTCTGAATAGGCGTTTGATGTTTAAGCGTGTGTTCACTCACCACATTTCCATCAAAATAACGTCTACTATCAGACGAGTAATCACAACCATCTCGAGTAAGTTGTACTAATACAAAATTTTCATTACCAACTCTATTTATTACAGGAATCAGTTCATCAATAAATCCACCATCAGAAATACAATAGTCGTTATTAATATCAATTTCGTCTGCGACAAGTTTACCAAAGTAATCTAAACCTTTTCTTGGTTTAATCACTTTTTCAGATACGTGGATCATTGCCTCACGACGAGAAAAACCGCCGAGCAAACTCGTGGCCATCTCTTTAATTTCACGATTTTTGTATCCATCCATAAACCAATCTTCTTCTACATCGAAGTATTTGATGGTTTCTTTAAAGAGCTGGTATTTAAAAGACAAGTGCTTGAATCCTTTCGTCTTGAAATGATCAGCAGCTGCGTCTTTACCAGCGCCCGGTGGACCATTGAATAATACTATCATACTTTATCCATTACAATGTTGTTGATTTCGTCAGCAAACGCTCGTTTCCATTCATCGGGTGTAATCCCTGCTAGAATAAATTCACGATCTTCTTGCTTAAGATATCCCATTACCTCTTGAATACTTGTATATCCTTTTTCCCATTGTTCATAGTCTTTTGGATCTACATCGATGTTTTTAGAACGAACTACGCCGCTTAGGCAACTCTTACGTTTAATAATCATAGCATTCTCCTGTTTGTATTATAGTAGCTATACTACCACACACTACAAGAGATGTCAACCGTTTTTTAACGATTGAACATGAGAACGATGTATTCTGACTTGAATGATTCCATTATAGTATTCATCGTTTAAAAGAACCTGCCGATCCATTTGTTCTTTTAATTCTAAATACGACATCTCACCTTTGCTCTTGCATAGATACAAGATCTCACGGTGAAATCGATCGCCACCGTGTTCTTCAACTAATTGCTGAATCTCTTCAGAAGAACCATAATAGTTCTGCCAATCAGACTCAACGAGTTTAGTTCTTCGGCGGCTTTTGCCTTTAAGTGGAGGAAGCTTGCGCTTTGAGACGAGTGTCTTTTTACCGATATATTTTTTATCATTAGACTTGTCTGTTAAGCAATAAACAAATCCAATATTATCACCTATCATCTCAGAGGTAAATTCCTTACCTTGATAAAACCACATAAAATACTCCCATATTAATAAGAGTATTTATATGAATCACAAGCCGATTAATCCCCAGCCATGATTTGCGATCGCGTTCAATATAATAGCAAGGCAAGTAAGAATGTGCAACAATACCCACCCAGTACGTATAATTGCAACTCTGTCGGCTCGATCTTTATCTTCATAAGCTTTTTCTCCTATTGATTTGCACCACAATTCCCACATAACATTCCTATTTGGTTAATCGTATAATGAAAAGTCCTATCAAACAACCCACAAGAAACCACTCGAAAAGAAACCAATCAAACATTAGTTTCTTCTCATTTGAGCGATCTCAGTTGCTTGCTTAGATCCTGTCTTATCGTCTTCATCTGCAAACACCGGAACCATATTACTTTTGTGCATTGTAGCGATACCTACAAGTTTGCGTTCGCCTGAGTATTCTTTACGTGGCTTCACTGTGCAAGGTGCAAAGTTAGACTCACGACTTGGAACATGTTCTGTTTCTCGACGGAAACCACCAGACGCGTGCCAATCGAGATTCACTGCAGACATAGGGTTCTTTGGTTTATAGTAACCGTGTACATAATCTACGTATTCATCGAAAGTCATTTGTAGATTATGACAATTCATTTGTTTCATTCGTTTATTGTGTTCACGATGCTCTTTAACTAAGCGATCCATTTTGCCTTTAGTCATTTTAGATTTACGCTTACGTGTGTTAGTGGTAGTCATACCACGTACTAGATGCATAGTCATAATAATTACCTCACTAATTGTAGTGCTAGTTTGTAAAGCTTTTGATTACCTTTCTTCATTCCAGCTAAAAGCTGCCTCATCTCATCTAAGTATACCACTGCAAACTTAGGATCGTTCTCAGAGATATCACGAGCGTTAGAGATGATGTCTGCGTATTTAATTGTTTGCACATCTGCAGGTTGCTTCTGAAGTTTTGCTCTGTCGATAGCTTTACGCTTTTTACGGTTACCATCTTCAGGACGAGACACATCAGTCAAGCCACCTACCAACATCGCAACTCGATCACCGAACTCGTCACGTACTTGTTGAAGCGTCACTGGTGTGTCTTCAACTACGTCGTGCAACAAAGCTGCTTGTAACATCTCTTCGTCTTTTGTTACAGACTTCACAAGTTTCATTACTTCAACTAAGTGTACGTAGTACGGAGCGCCAGTGTACTTTCGTTTCTGGCTTCCGTGTGCAGTTTTTGCGAATGTAAGTGCTTTTTTGATTGTCATTTATAAATTCCGTTTAAGGGATGATGGTCATCATTTCTCGGATTTCGTCTTCCGAAAATTTGTCAGGTCCGAGAAGTTGATCCGTTAGTTCCCATAGGTGGTCGAAGTTGTTAGAAGAGAATTCGTAAAGAGGATTTCCTCCGGCCGGTCCGTTTTCCATAATGAGTTTGTGGTCACAGCCGTGGGATTGGGCGAATTCTTTGACCAAAATTTTAGGTGTAGTATAGGGAATGTCGAGTTGTATTGTGTATGGCATATGTGTGTCCTTTCGATGTTTACTGTACTAATATATACTTTATTAAAACAAATGTCAACCGTTTTTTGAAAAAAAAATTAGTGTTTAAACTCAACGGTTTTGACGCCTATTCCACAAACTCCATCGAGCATAGATCCTTACATAGATCGAATTCAGTGCTTGAAAGGGTCTAAAAATCAGCAGTTCTAGGCTTCTAGAATACACCAGATCCACATATGAATTTATATTATGGAAAACCCTTTGTAGAAAAGAAATCTTTTCTTCAGGCTCTTGAAGCCTCCATAATAGCTTTAGATTGAGATTAATACATTCAAGTACATGAGGTTCGTGTTTAGAGATGTATTCTTGAGCTTGAAGTGGAAGAGTATCTTGAATCTTTTTAATAATTTTCTTCTTCGTCTTCTTCATATCCTGGTCTTTCAGCTCGATAAGCACCGTCATGCTGGTCAAAAGCTGCTCTAAACTCGTCAAACATCTCAGGAGACATCGATATCATGTTATACCTTTCTTCGTCTGGATTCCATTGTCTCACGTAGACAATATCCTCGTAAATTAAACATTGAAGATCTTCGTGATACGCGTGCTCGTCTAAAACTGTGATTGCGATTTCATCCCAGTCTGTTTCTACAGTAAACATTATTCGTCGTCCTCGTATATGTAAGTTGGTTGTTCTTCTTGTTGTTTATATATTCTAAATCTACGAGTGTAAAAATAAAATTTCATCTTAAGTTTAAAGATAAATTTTCTTATATTCTCTAGCATAATATTCTGCAATGAGTTCATGCCCTTTCTTGTTTGGATGCCACTCGCCCACGTCCTTATTAATTAAGTGCTCGGGTGTAAGAATTTTAAGACTACCAAATTCAAATCCTCCAAGAGCTTTTATGAAAGGCCAGCCGATAACTCCCTTTGGATTAACTTCATAAAACGAAGGACAGCTCATTACTGCAGTTAATCCTTCTGTTGCATCAAATTGAATATTTAAATCTTTTCTTCGAGCATTTAGGTGATCATACTTTTGTCTATTAAACACGCCATGTAAGCTTGATTGAAGTAGTTTTATATTAAAGCTTTTACATAACCTTTGAAGTGCGACCATTCTTGAAAAAAGAGCTTCTGCTGATAATCTCCATAAGTGTTGATTAGAATTTCCATGCGATTTATTTACATGCTCTTCCCATAAGTACATGTAATAATCTTCTGCGGCTAGATGATAACCACTTCGATAAAGATCATGATTAGGAGCTAGTCCAGATTCTGGATTATGAAAATGCATATCGTAAACAACAAATCTTTGCATGTCAGTCCATCCGACAACTACGAGGTCAATATTTTCATGATTTTTTACGATATCAGCAACAAGTTTCATAAAGATGTAGTCATTTCCAACACCTGACCGAGCGATGTTTTTAACAGGAAGATCAAGCATATCTCCTAATAAAGCTGGCCACTTATCATAAGATGTATCGTATTCAGGAACCACTACAGATGTAAAATTTTCATCTGTAAAACTACACCCACATGCTAATATGTATTTAGAAGACTTTGACATTGTATTCCTTCATAAAGTTTCTTGCGTCTTGCCAAGTATCAACCATTGGTTGTCCTTTAATATTCAAACTAGTATTTAACAACATAGGAAAACGCGTTTTTTCATACCATTCTTCTAAGATTTTGCGAAGAATTGAGTTACAATCTTTTCGAACAACTTGTACACGAGCAGTACCATCAACGTGAGTAACAGAATCAAAAGGATGATTTGCTTTCGCTACAAATTGCATATATTCGTTCATCGGTCCGTCGAAATATTGATCAGCATATTCTTCCATGATCGCAGGACCAAAGGGTCGAAATCCTTGTCTACGTTTAATTTTGTTAACAGTATCTTTAATAGGTCGTCGAGCATCAGCAAGAAGGCTACGATTGCCAAGGGCACGAGGGCCAAACTCAGCACGGCCGTTTGCAACACCGCAATAACTATGATCATACAGATGTTGAACCACTTTCTTAACATTGATTTGCCTTTCTATATTAGTGCCGAGATAAGGATCAATCCAATTAAGCTTCTTTCCATATGCTAAAGCAGCGGCACCAAGAGAAGAACCACAATCGCCGGGATTCGGCATGATCCACATGTTTTTTCCTAATTGAGCGATCTTTGAATTCAATACACAGTTTAAAGCAACACCGCCCATAAACACAAGATTTTTGTGTTTGCAGTATTTCATTACGATATCGATTACTCGTTTCTCGACCGCGAGTTGAGCTGAAGCTGCGATGTCTTCTTTTTTCCAGAGCTTTAATTCGGGACGATGGTCTAAACCTTTATGACAATATTCATACTCTAACATATCCATCATCTTATCATAATAAAGAGGTTCGCCATATGCAGCCATACCCATTGTAATGTATTCGTCTTCGTTCGGCTTTAAGCCTATTGCTTTTGTAATTGCTGAATAAAATAATCCAATCGATTAAGGATACTTCCAACTCTTAATCTTTTTCATTCTAGGTGTAGATTCACCTGCAAAACCTTTGTCTTCCCAAGCACGCCAAACAGAAACTGTATCCCATTCACCAATCGAGTCAATGACGAGAACATTACATTCTTCAAATTTTGATGTGTAAAAGCCAGCCGCGGCGTGAGATTCGTGATGATAAAAGGACCAGTCGTAATTTGAACGAAAACGTTTCCAACCTTGTCCTGCGTAGAGTTGTCTTGTTCTTTTTAACCAAGGCTTTTCAAAATACGCAACAACATCAGCTTCAACCATTTGATTTGGATGAAGCCAACGATCGTTCTTTTTACGAGAAAATCTTTCCGAGTGAGTGGCGCTTAAGATGTTTCCATTTTCGATAAGTGTTGCGCCGGCGTCATGAAAGCCTTCACTGATTCCGAGTATTCGCATAGTCTTTTAATATTTCCCAAGTATGTTTCCAATCTCGTACGTGATGATTTGTTCCTTCGGTATTGACTACAGCAAGAGGCCAATCGTTACCGTGAGGATCTATGCGATCACCAAAAAAGATAATATCGGTGCGAGGACTAAACTCTTCAATAATTTGAGATTTATCTGCACCAATTGGAAATATGTCAATTCCTGTTTCGCCACCTACAACTGCACGAAGTTGAGCAGAGGCTTCACCAAAAATGTAGTTAAATTCTCGAGCAATTGTTTCTCGTTCTTTGAATTTTGTGTCATATTCGACATAAGCTGCGCGTTCTTCTTTTGTTGCGTTTCTACCAACTACACTAAAATTCACCATACCGGGTCTTTCTTCGATATGATTACCTGTTCGAATCTCGAAATCACTTGACTCAAGTTTACTTTCAAGCCATTCATAAGTAAAGTCGTCGATTTCCCATTTGTTTGTGTGAATGTTTTTTCCTTGCATCCACACGTCACTTCCACTGCAATTATAAACACGTTTTACATGATAACAAATTTCTTCACCCAACTGCTCGAGAGTCTTAGGATAATCACTTCCTGTTACAAGAAAAACGTGATTGTTTTTACAAAAATCTAAAAACCAATCATGAAAATCGGGATCAATCTTTCCTCTACTCGGAGTTAGAGTTCCATCAACATCAAAAATGTATTTGTTCATTTCACTCTCTTCATCACCTTATAAACCCAACGAGTGCTGGGATCAGAACCAAAATAACGAGCGTAGACAATATTATCTACACGCTCAAAAATCAATTTTTTCATTTCTCACTTCCTGTCCAATGTTTACGGTTGTGTGCTGCAGTAGAAAGTTCATTAAAGCGATCTGCTACACTTTGAATAAAATTGTCTTTTGTTTTTTTCGCCAAGTCGTTTAAAAAAGTTTGCATCTTTTCGTCTTCTTCGCGTTGTTTTGTTGTGTCATATATGTCGTTGTTAGCCATCATGAGTCCTCTCTTTCTGCTACTCGCTTCCGTAAGTCCGATGATGAGAAGCGATGGTCGCGTTTATTGAAGTAGAGCTGGATACCACGCTTCTTACAAATATCCTTGCCCGTAAAATCCTTCTCTTTGTATTCTTCTCCTAATATTCTAATATCAATATCATACATTGTCAATATATCTTCAACATCTTTCTCAGAATTATAGGGAATAATTTCATCAACATAACGAATAGCGTTTAATTGAGTGTAACGTTCTACTACAGTTTGAACTGGAGAATTCTTTTCTGGACGATCTAGAGATGGATCCATTTGTAATCCACAAATCAAATAATCACATTGTTCTTTTGCTTCTCTAAGCATTTGTACGTGACCCGCATGTAATAAATCAAACGTACTAAAAGTAATACCTACTCTCAATGATTTCTCCTTCCATCAAATACACAAATAAAATAGCAACCATTAACACCGGCGTGCACACGATGAAAAACACCATCTTGTATAAGAACAGTATCACCTTCGTAAACATCAAATCTATCATCATCTATTTCCATAACACCTCTACCTCTAATAAACATATAGACTTCTTCTTGACCTTCATGCTTATGACCTGTTGTGCTTTTATTTGGTTTAAGATCTGTGCTACTTACAATTAAATTATTTAAAGTTGTATTGTCTTTGACTTTGTATCTATCATCTGCTTTTACAACTTCTCCACCAATGTCCCATGCTCCATATTTCATTTATCTTCCTCTGGTAATTTTAAAATAGTATCTTTTTCGATCATTTGTTCTTTAATATCATAAACTTGTTCATGCTTGATCATGTTAATAATTGTATTTGTTAAATCTACTTCTCTTCGAAGCCAACCAATCTTTCGATTTAATTCTTCGAGCTCTTTTAAATAAAACTCGAGTTCTTTTTCTTTACGAAGCTTTTGCTCAATAAAGTCAGAAATTAGAATTAATTTTTGTTCTTCACTCATTAGTGCATCTTTTGATAAACGTAGTTCTCATCAATCTCGTCTTCTGGTAAGTTACCTAAAGCGTAATCTGTTACCATCCAACAAAAGACTTCAATCGAAGGCTTTCGTCGAACAAACTCAGCCATTACATGTTCAGGAACAGAAGTGCCTGGATCAAAGAATTCTTCTTCAAGATCCATCATCGTCATGAGTATACCTAACGAATCAAGATAATCAAAGATTGAAGTATCTTTGTCTACAGTTTTTCCGTCTAATGTAGTTTCTAAACGTACTTTATCGATTACAAATTGTTGTAATCCACTAAAATCTCTCATCTTCTCACCTTAGATTGCGTGGCCTTGTTCACGGATTCTTGCTTTCCAAGCTCCGCCTTTCGTTTGTTCATCATATTGAAGCTTCAACCATTCTTTATCTTTTGAGTCAGGAAGACTCTCCAATATTTTTTGAAACAATTCTTTTTTAATATTTAAGATGTTCATTTCTCGCTCCTTATCTTTCGATTATATTCTATCGCTTCACCTAGAATTGTTAAGTCATTAAATACTCTTTTGCCTGTTGCCATTAGAGCAGATGTATCTTTAGGAAAGCAATGCCCTCCAAAACCTCGCTCAGGTGTAACAGTCGTATGACTTGTACCAATTCGCTCGTCAGCAGAGACGTGTTCGATTACGCTCTCGGGTCGAACGCCAGCTGCTTTACACAGATCATAAATCTGATTAAAGAACGCAACCTTGGTCGCTAGAAAACTATTTATGAAATATTTCGTGAGGATTAGTTCTTCTGGATTTTCAATCTTTACATCTACTTTTAAACTCAGATTCAGCAGTGTCTTCCAGAATTGAGTATCTCCTCCACCAATCTTTACGAGTGTCTGTTCTCGAAAATCTTCCATCGCACTTGCTGCGCGCAGATACTCGGGAGAAAAAGTAATTTCTCGTTCAGGATAAAGTTCGCAAATCGCTCGCCATCCTTCAAGACTAATAGTACTCTTGATTAAGATCGGAATACCTTCAGGAGTTTTCATTACTACATCAACTACGTTGCCGATGTCGCATGCTCCTTTTGTAGGTCCATTTTTTAACATTGGAGTACTTACGCAACAGATGACTGCTTCAGCTTTGTCGTAGTCGGCTTCATAGCCTTGTGCAGGATCATGTACACTTACGTTGTGATCTCGTTCTAAAGCAATTGCATGAGCTTTTCCTACAAATCCATATCCTGCGATTAAGATGTTCATTCGTTAATAATCCTATTCAAGTTTTTTTGATTAGGTTCTTCTTTCAAATTGATTTCATGTTCGAGCTCGTCGATACGATTTAAGACTTCTCGTTTTAATTGATTTGCTTGTTCAAAGGCAAGCTTTGTTTGTTTGCTTTCGTTGCCGTGAGCACGAAGAATGTCTTCGGCTGACATTTGCATCTGAACAAAAGAAAGAAACTTACTTTTTAAACTCATCTTTTTTCTCTCTCCAATCATGGATGTACTTAAGCTTTTGCTCTTTTTCCCACCCAGCGAGATAATCGTTGTCTCGATTAAACATATGAAGAACTCGAGGTTCATCTACGATAAATGTATCTAGGATTTGTTCTCCTAACCACTTTTGAGAAAATTCTTTAATCTCTTCTCCAACAACACTATCATTTGCCCATTCAACTTGTTTTTCGGGATCATTTGTGATATCTACATCAGGATTCAACTTCTGCAATTCGCTTACAGGAATGCAATATCGTTGTCGAAAAGAACTCACACAAGTAACAACAACATAACGTTCATCTGACATTCTGTACTCCTTCTATATCATAATACGCTTTTTGATCATTACTCTTCTGAAAGCGTAACAAGTCTTCACGATATTGTTTCCACTTTGCAGAAGCGTAACGAAACTTTTCAGAGTCAGAGTGTTGGTAAATAATCGTTTGATTATACCAGTAATTGACTCTGCCTATTAAGAGCAAATATTCTTCACTCGGTTCTAAGATCATTACTTCATCCTATAAAATATATGCGCACCAATCTGAGTTACTCGATCAAGTGTAGGCGCCCAGTAAGGAGCAACATAATCTGCGTGATAATGTGTACTACCTTCTGTAATTCCACGGAATTGATCGAACTCGTAAATATCATGTGCAAATTTTACTGAACGACTCCAAGCTTCAGAGTTTCGTGGTTCATCTGATTTTCCATCGCAGTACCAACTAAATTGACATAGGTTACGACGAGGAATCATCACATTCTCGTCTTTCCAACTTGGACGAACAGGTCCTTCTGTTACAACTTCACACGCACTGTTAGGAAAATAAGGGCTGTCTACTCGATTTAAGACTACATCACTTACAGCGTAAGCGTCGGCCATACTCACAGCCATTGTCTCGAAGTAGATGTTTAAAGCCAAACACTTGACTTCACCTTCTGGTATATTCAACCAGTTGTGTTCAGTATTCGCTTTGATAGGAGCATTTACTGCCATCAAAGTCATCATGATTAGAACGATTTTTTTCATATCTGCCTCATTTCATTTATAATATGTTCTAATATAAACTATCTTGAGGAGAATGTCAACCGTTTTTTATCTGATTCAAAACGTTTTTTAACCGCCATACAATACCTGATTTTATTGCCTCTTCTGACCAGTAAGCCTCATCAGAGGTTAAATCTTCAAGTGCAGAGAGCAACATGCTCCGATCATTTCGCAATACTTCATTCTCTTGCCTCAAAGCCCCTGCGTTCTTACTATGAGTTTGTAATTCGTTTTGAAGATAACTTAAGCTTTCTTCACGTTTTATTCTTTTTACCATCACCACCACTATATTTTTTATAGAAGTCGTAATCGCTCTTATAAATTTTCTTTATGAATTCCTTTTGATCACGACTTAACTCGCGAGGAGTGATTTCGTATTTTGTCGTATTCAAATGTTTCTCTGTTTTAAAGAACGTACTCACTTCTTGTTTTGTTACGATTGTGAATTCAGAAAAGTTTTGTGTATCTACAAATCTACATTGAGGATGGAAGTGGTGTACCTGATGCTGATCTGTAATCTTGTGAAGATGTCGAAAGAAGTAATCGACTTTTTCTTTTATCGTGCATTCTTCAATATCTACACCAAATGATTTAAAAATGTCTTTACCGTAGTCGTAATATCTTTGTCCTTTGACTAGATAAACATTCATACAAGATAAGAAGCGTTCAACAGGATCTGTAAAGACGACGACTGGCTTTTGATTCTCAATTGCTTCTTCATACTCTTCTGTAGATCTCATCACTTGTTTACGTTTAGGAAAACTTTCTTTAATTGTGACGGAACAACTACGAGGTACTTCAAACCAAGTTTTCTTTCCATCGAGATCGTACATCAACGGCCACTCAAGTGTTTTACACCAATAACAACCACAGTCATTAAATGCGAAATCATTTGCGAGTTTTGTTTCTGGTAATAAGAAGTCTTTGATTTCTTGATTTTCAAATATTAGTTGTGGTAATTCAGATAAAGGATATCTTCGAAGAATATGATCTTCATTACCATCAGGTGCAACCTTTCCTTCTGCAGGAGTAGTTGTATTCACAAAAGCTTGATAAGCTTCTGAGTTATATCCTTCACCTTCAGCCATCCACTCGAATTGATCATGAGCATGCGCAAAAGAATCTGCTTTAATCTTTCTTTGTTCATTATTTCCCATCCAAGAGAAATGCCAACCCATGTCTTGTACTACTTTACCGTTTTGTGCAGGCCAAGTTGTTTTGATAGGAATGTAGCCACAGCGAATATTATTAATTGTAAATTCTCGAAGTTGCTCTTTTGTTACAAAGAACATTGCACGCCACCAAACAACGGGTTTATTATCTCGATGATGAATACGTAAATCGGCACGACCTTGAAGATAAACAAGAGGAATCTTTAAGATAATATTTCGATGAGCACGTGCCATATTAGCACACCATTGAATATTTTTAGGATTAATGATTTCATCGATATCACCATAGATAAAGACGTCATCATCTTCAAATTGATCAAGCACACTCATCACCGCATCTTTTTGCATACGTTCTCGTGCTCGAGCTTGGATACTTTCTTCATTTCTGAAGTTAGGTCCTGCGTTCTTTTTATCAATAGGACGAATCTCGAGATCTTCAACATCAGGAATATCATGAGGAACATAAATGATTTTTTCCATTGGAAGACCTTGCTTTCGTGCAATCTCTTCAAACTTACGTTCAACGGGCAATCCACTATGAGTCTTATTACTCTCAACAATAATAAACTTATCTACGTGATCTTTTAAAAGATTTACACGTAACCATAATAGTTCTTCATTGTAAGGTGCAAAAAATGGAAAGCAATCAATAATCTGTGCCATGTTATCCTCTTTCTAAAACAGTCAATCCATTATTATTTGTTCTATGCATTTTAAAACGCCAGTGCGGGTTCTTAATTAAAAAGTCAATAATCGCAGGAAGTAAACCTTCGCCCGGATAAATCTTACGTTGTTTGTCCCAGCTTTCATCCATTAGCCCATATGTTTGTGTATCATGAAAAGCAAGATACTTACGAGCTTTGTTGCCGTGTAGCTTAAGTTCTTGACGAAGTTGATCACCACTGTGCCACGTATCAATAAACAACATGTCGGTTTCTTCAATCTCAAGATCTCGAGTATCAGCTTTTATATATGCTACATCTTTACCTGCTTCTTTTGCTTTCAAGAAAAGTTCATTCACAGAATCTACAAGCTCTAAGTCATAAGCTGTAAACTTCGCAGGAGTAGTTAAGAACGCTCGAGTACTATCACCAAAACGACTTCCCATTTCAGTAACACTATCGCACTCTAACGCTAAACTTGCGAGAATTGGCAAGTGTTCTTTAATGTCAGATCTTTCGGCGTAGAGCGATTTCTCATACTCTCGTCGAATGTATTCTTCCCATGTCATATATCAAGCCACCTTGTGTTGTTCAATGTCCAATGTACTACTTCAGCGATTCGATCTTCGACAGGTTTTGGAGTCCATCCCATATTTGCCATGCGTTCACCTGATAAAGCGTAACGGAGATCATGACCAGGACGGCTGCTATGGAAATCCATAAATTCATATTTAAGTTCCTTACCTTGAGCATCTGCAATCATTTGAGCTAGTTCGAGATTATTTAATTCAGTTGCACCGCAGATGTTAAATTTCGGGCATTTAATGCCTGTGTTATTTGTCATATCCAATGTACGATCATTCTCTAATAAAAAGAGTGTAGCATCAGCTACGTCTTCAGCGTGAATATAATGACGAGAACCTGGAATTGTTTTAGTAGAATCAGAATGAATTGTAACAGTTCCACCATCGCGAACATTACGGATTGTCATCGGAATAAATTTTTCGGGATGTTGACGTTGTCCAAACACGTTCATAGTATGCGTGATATAAATCGGCATACCATAAGTATTTTGAAATGCTACAGCGAGTTCTTCACCACCCGCTTTTGACGCAGAATACGGATTAGTTGAATTATAACGATCATACTCATCGTATTTTACTCCTTCGGGTGCTGGTCCAAATACTTCATCAGTACTAAAATATAAGAACCTTTCTAAATTGTCTTGTCGGCGAGCGTATTCTAATAGATTACATGTACCAACAACGTTATCCATTACAAATTCCATAGGACGCTCAATCGAACGATCAACATGAGAACCTGCTGCGAGGTGAGCGACGATATTGACTGGACCAATGTCTGCCTCGAGCATTGGATTAATTTCTGCTTTTAAATCATGGAAAATTGTTCGTACGCGTTTCCGTTCTGCTGGTGTTCTATCCTGAAGAAGATCATGCAGACGATTGAGATTACCACTATAATCAAGACGATCTAGTGTAACAATATCCCAATCTGTTCGTATAAGTATTTGATTAATTAAATGGTGAGCGATAAAACCACCGCCACCTGTGATAAGAATTCTTTTTGCCATAATATCTCCTTCATCAAGAACATTTTAAAGTATG
>Ga0213858_10000077_pt1 | contig 40332 bp, 41 predicted proteins | sample PICome_FD_160122 | JGI IMG/M metagenome (GOLD analysis project Ga0213858, IMG submission 160122) | Coastal seawater microbial communities near Pivers Island, North Carolina, United States - PICO245 | ecosystem: Environmental > Aquatic > Marine > Coastal | place: USA: North Carolina | collected... | reverse complement strand
TGCTGGAGAAGCTACAAAAGAAAATGTAGGCATAAGTAACGATAATGCGGGCGAGAAACCCGCACACCGAAAGACTAAGGTTTCCTCAGCTATGCTAATCAGCTGAGGGTTAGTCGGGACCTAACGCGAACCCGAAAGGGGTAGTGGATGGACAACGGGTTAATATTCCCGTACCTGCTCACGCTAAAAGTGACGGAGGCGTATATTTGGTGCGAACTGACGGAATAGTTCGTTGAAGGGAGCGGTAACGCCCCGATAGTACACTGAGGCTACGGCCAAGGTGATAATCCAGAGAAGCGACTTCCAAGAAAAGCAAGTGAAGCAGCCCGTACCGCAAACCGACACAGGTAGTTGGGATGAGAATTCTAAGGTGCTCGAGAGATTCATGGCTAAGGAACTAGGCAAAATAGACGCGTAACTTCGGGAGAAGCGTCGCCTGTAGTAATACAGGCCGCAGTGAAAAGATCCAAGCGACTGTTTATCAAAAACACAGGGCTCTGCTAAATCGAAAGATGACGTATAGGGCCTGACACCTGCCCGGTGCTGGAAGGTTAAGTGGAGGGCTTAGAGGTTTACCTCGAAGGTCTGAAATGAAGCCCCAGTAAACGGCGGCCGTAACTATAACGGTCCTAAGGTAGCGAAATTCCTTGTCGGGTAAGTTCCGACCTGCACGAATGGTGTAACGATTTGGATACTGTCTCAGCCATGAGCTCGGTGAAATTGTAGTATCGGTGAAGATGCCGATTACCCGCAGTGGGACGAAAAGACCCCGTGAACCTTTACTATAGCTTAGTATTGGCTTTGGATAAGTAATGTGTAGGATAGGTGGGAGACTTTGAAGCGGCGTCGCCAGGCGTTGTGGAGTCATTGTTGAAATACCACCCTTTGCTTATCTAGAGTCTAACGTCTAGCGACGGACAGTGCTTGGTGGGTAGTTTGACTGGGGTGGTCGCCTCCAAAAGAGTAACGGAGGCTTCTAAAGGTTCCCTCAGCACGCTTGGTAACCGTGCGCAGAGTGCAATGGCATAAGGGAGCTTGACTGAGAGACATACAGGTCGATCAGGTACGAAAGTAGAGCATAGTGATCCGGTGGTTCCGCATGGAAGGGCCATCGCTCAAAGGATAAAAGGTACTCCGGGGATAACAGGCTGATCTCCCCCAAGAGCTCACATCGACGGGGGGGTTTGGCACCTCGATGTCGGCTCGTCACATCCTGGGGCTGGAGAAGGTCCCAAGGGTTGGGCTGTTCGCCCATTAAAGTGGCACGCGAGCTGGGTTCAGAACGTCGTGAGACAGTTCGGTCTCTATCTACTGTGGGCGTTAGAAATTTGAGTGGATCTGACTCTAGTACGAGAGGACCGAGTTGGACGAACCTCTGGTGCACCTGTTGTCACGCCAGTGGCATCGCAGGGTAGCTACGTTCGGAAGGGATAAGCGCTGAAAGCATATAAGCGCGAAACCCACCACAAGATGAGATTTCTTTAAAGGGCCGTGGAAGATGACCACGTTGATAGGCTACAGGTGTAAAGGCAGTAATGTCACAGCCGAGTAGTACTAATAACCCGTAGGCTTATTGTACGCCGTTCTTTTTATAGTTGCGCTTGGTCATGTAATTTTTTCAGTATGTCAACAATATTAGTGTTGATTATCTTATAACAACCGAAGATTTAAGGTGGTTATAGCGACGGGGCTCACCTCTTACCATTCCGAACAGAGTAGTTAAGCCCGTTAGCGCCGATGGTACTGCTTTCTGTGGGAGAGTAGGTCGCCGCCTTTCTTGAAGGCCCTTTGCAAAACAGCAAAGGGCTTTTTTTATACCTTTTTTTAATTGTACCTCCCCACTCTTAAAACCAGAGAAAAATGCACCTCTAATTTAATATTTCATTATCTTAGAATAATAAATCCACTAATATTGACCCAAATAATCAAAAAATATTTAAATAGAGTACTGATTATTCTTTTCATCATAACGCTTACAGCTTCAGTATCTGTTAATTATTATTTAGAATCAGTCATTACTAATAAACTTAAACATTTGGTTGAAAATGAATTGCATTCTAAATTCGATGTTGAATTTGGCAATGTTTCGGTTTCAATATTTAGAAGAAACATTTCAATAAAGGATATAAGATTTAATACCAAAAAACATAGTATAACCGGCAGTGATTTAAAAATTTCCCTAGATGAAATGAAATTGGAGGGAATTTGTTTAAGATTAATATTATTTCAAAATTCAATTAAAATAAGAAGAATAGTTTATGATAAATTAAGTATTACCACCTTAAAAAATAATAACTCTAAAAGTAAATTAAACAATAAAAATTTATTTGATTTCAAAAATTTAAAATTGAAAAACATTGATAAAATTGAGGTCAATAATATTCAATTTATAGATTTTTCCTTTACATCAGAAAAATTTAATACACAGAATGTAAAGGAAACCCTGTATCATAGCCTACCTTATGATTTTAATGTTACTGGACTTATATTCAATAAGTCTAATGATGAAACATTAACTTTGAATAACTCTACCTTAGCTGTAAACATAGATGATATTGTGGTCTTTTTTGATGGTAATGATTATAAGGTTTCTTTAGATAAATTTTATGCGAGTCTAAATGAATCGCGATTACAAATAATAAATTTACAGGTAGGACCTTTAAAGAGTGTAGAACACATAGCTAACAAATATAGTTTTAGTAAGGAAATATATTCAGCAACGTTAGACACTTTAGACATTAATAAATTACATATAAATGATAAGCAAGAAGTATATGCTAAATCTATAAATATAGCTGGTTTGGATTTAGCTATTTTTAATGATAAAAGTAAACCACAAAACACTCGGGAAATAAAACAATTACCACATATTGTTTTAAAACGTGCAAAATCAAAAATTAACATAGATACTTTTGCTTTTAAAAATTCCAAAATAACTATCAAGGAACGGATTGTTCATAAAGATAGTCTTATGCAATTTTTCATCGATAACATCACTGGTGAGATTCTTAATATCTCGAATCATAAATTGGATAAGAAAGATATGAATCTTTCATTTTTTGGAAAATTAATGGGCACAGCCCCAGTTAATTTAAAACTAAGTGTACCTCTGAATACAAAAAACAATTATTTTCATTGGGAAGGTCATATTGGACCCTTGAAATTTAGAACATTAGATAAGGTGTTATACCCTGTTTTAGGATTGAAAATCTTGAGTGGAGAATTAAATAGTCTAGACTTTAAAGCTATGAGCAATAATTTTGAATCTCAAGGTGAGTTAACAATGCTCTACAAAAATTTACATGCGAGTATATTAAAGTCAAATTCGAGTCGTGAAAATCATTTTTTAACATCTATAGCAAATGGATTGATACATAAATCTAATCCAAATAAAAGAGGTAAAGTAAAAACTGTGCGTATGTATCATGAAAGGAATCAGTATAAAGGACTTGGGAATTATATATGGAAAACTTTACAAAATGGAATTATTAATACTATTACACCAGTGAGAAAGCGTGTTAAAAAACTAAAATAACAATAAATTATTTTATGTTTTGAATATAGTGTGAAATTATGATTCTACTTTTTGTTGAATATGCTTTTCATAATAGTATTTAATCCAAGAAATAGCATTAAAATTGCTAATATACAGATGATTAAGGAGGTTATTAATAAAGTTAAATACATTGGTTTATGCTCATTACTAAACGAAACATGTAAAAGTGACGGGCCAGTAAACATCAGGATTAAACAAATAATCATTTGTTTGATTCCTTTATAAAGGACTTTCTTATCAGTTCTGTTGTTTTCTTCCATGATTTATACTTTTTCTCACACTTTTATATTTATTTAATAGAGAATTGGCTTCTTGTTTTGAGATTTTTAAATCATTCATTATCATTTTAATACCTCTGTCAACTAATTTATCATTACTAAGTTGCATATCTACCATTTTATTCCCTTTAACTTTACCTAATCTTATCATTGCTGCCGTAGTTATCATATTTAAAATAAGTTTTTGAGCTGTACCAGCTTTCATTCTAGAACTTCCAGTAAGAAATTCTGGTCCTACAACAACTTCGACAGGATATTTGGCAACTTTAGAGAGTGGGCTACCCACATTACATGTAATACATCCAGTAGCTATATTATTATTATTACAATCTTCTAGCGCATGTACAACATATGGCGTAGTTCCTGAAGCCGCAATTCCTACTACAATATCATTTACATTAATATTATAATCATTTAAATCCGCCCATCCTTGTGTTTGAGAATCTTCTGCAAATTCAACAGCTTTTCGTATGGCTGAATCTCCACCTGCTATTAATCCAATTACAAGTCCATGAGGAACTCCAAATGTTGGCGGGCATTCTGAGGCGTCTAAAATTCCTAATCGCCCACTAGTCCCAGCTCCTAAATAGAATAAGCGTCCACCTTTTTCTAACTTATTTATAACTTCTGTTATTAATATCTCCACAAATGGTAGTGCTTTTTCCACTGCAAGTGGAACAGATTTATCCTCTTTATTCATGTTTGTAACAATCTCATTTACAGTCATTCGTTCGAGATTATTGTAATAAGAATCTTGTTCTGTTGTTTTAGTAAAATCCATGTAATAAAGGTAATGAATTTTAGCAATGATGATTTAACTTCCTATTGGGTAACTTTTATAAAGAGTAATATTTATTTTTTATTGAACTGTGTAGACGAGCTCATCTACCTCTGATAATCTAAAATAACCAAAAGGGAAATTATCTGGGTTTGATTGGTTTATACAATTCCCGCGGACTGTGGCTGGTTGAGTCTCAAAAGGGCCTCCATTTTCTTCTGTACCTTGCTGTAGTAAAATGAACATATATTCATAAAATCGTTCTGAAATACCATAGTTTCTGATTGTGACAACATCACCAGGCTCTAAATCTTCCTCTGTGTAATAACCAAAGATTTGGTTTCCATCTGTGAAACGGTCTTCATAAACTTCTAAATTTGGTACTACTGAAATATCGCTTAAAAATTCAAAGAAATAATAGTTTTTGACACTAGCAGGATCTGTGTAAAAAGCTTTAAGTTCTATATCCTCTCCTGAAAATCCACCATCATTTGTTTGCTCAATAAATTCAATAGGAACAACAGATTTGAAATTCTCAGTGGCAGTGTAAAGTTCATTATTATATAGTACATTAAGTGTATAAATAGCATCTAGAGTTGGTATAAAATTGTCGTTTCTATAAATGCCAGTATTGCCCTCTTCAATAAAATCAAAAGTATTATTATTTAGATCGAAAACCTGTACTACGGCACCACTTGCAGGTGGGACATTTTCTTCAAAAAATGGAGCGGATAAAGATAGTTTTATAGATTGCTCATTACCTTGAGTCCCTTTAAACCAATTAATAGAGGCCTCAATTACTAAGCGTGGTTCCGATTCGTTTAAATCAACATCAATTACATCTTCACAACTAAAAAGAGGATATATAAATATTAGTATTAAAAAAATCTTTTTCATTATTTAGAAATTAAAATTGTATGATACTGATGGTACAATTCCAAATAGAGATAGTCTGAGTGCTTCATTAACACCAGTCGTTCTATTTTCTCTGAATTGAATATTCACTGCGTTACGTCTATTATATATATTATAAACACCAAATACCCATTCTCCTTTGAATCTCTTTTGACTATTAGGCTTTGGGTTATAATTTATTGAAAAATCCAAGCGATGGTATTCAGGTAATCGGCTTGAATTCCTAGCTTCAAATTTTGGAACAATAATTCCATTATATTCGTACTGCCCATTAGGGAATGTTACGGGTAAACCGGTTTGAAAAACAAAATTAGAATTTAGGCGCCACTTGTCATTTAGTTCATAGCTCGCTGTTAAGGAAATATCATGTGTTTTATCATAGGGTGTATTGTACCATTTGCCATTATTAATTCCAGTTTCTATTAATGTTCTACCAGGTGTTCTTTGTTCTGATTTTGAGAGAGTATAAGATAACCAACCCTTAAGTCTCCCTTCGTTTTTTCTTAGAAGTACTTCTAAACCATATGCTCTTGCTTCACCATTTAGAATTACTTGTTCAATAGCATTGTTTGCAATTAAGTTTGCACCATCAGTATAATCTATTCGATTTTCAATGGTCTTGTAGAACGTTTCAACCTCCAATGAGAATTGATTATCCTTAAAGTTTCTAAAATATCCTAAAGCTACCTGATCTAATAATTGCGGTTTAATATACTTGCCACTAGGTGCCCAAACATCAAGTGGAGTAGGGGAATTAGTATTTGATAAGAGATGTAAATATTGAGACATTCTGTTATAACTTGCTTTAACAGATGAATTTTTGGTTAATTGATAGGCCATTGCCATTCGCGGTTCAAAATTTGCAAATGACTCTATGACATCATTACCGTTAAATGATTCTGTACCAATAGGCTCAGCTTTTTCATAAATCCCAAGTTCTTCATTAAAAATTACAGGATTATCATTTTCATAAATGTTTAATTCGTCTTGTCCAAGTCTGTGAAACGTACTTAAACGAGCTCCATAGCTTAGTGAAAGTCTATTACCTAATTTATGTTCTGCATCAAGATAAACTGCATTTTCAAAAGCATATTTATCAATTAATTTAAATGGATTTATACCTGAATCTGGTGTATTCGGGTTGATTTTACCAGGATTAAACTTGTAATAAATACTATTTAAACCATATTCTAATTTGAATTTATTGGTTATGTAATGCTTTAGATCGTATTTAACATTGAAATTCCTTATGCCAGATTCCCATTCAAAGCCAACAAAGTTTAGATCTAAACCATAATAATAATCTGAATAGATTAATGATAGATTAGAAAAAAGTTTACTTGAAAACAGATGATTCCACCTAAAATTTAAAACTGAATTTCCATAAGTATTTTTAAAACTGTCTTGAATACTAAATACATCCCGTCCAAAATATCCTGAAAGGAATATACTATTGTTTTCGTTTAATTTATAACTCAGTTTAGTATTTAAATCATAAAAATAAGCTACGTTATCTAGGTCGAACAAGGATGAAAATAAATGAACATAACTGCTTCTTCCGCCAAATAAAAAAGAAGCTTTTTCTTTTTTAATTGGTCCTTCGGCTAATAGTCTACTAGAGACTAATCCGATTCCACCATTCATTTTAAACTGGTTACTATTTCCCTCTTTTTGATAAATATCTAATACTGAGGATACTCTTCCTCCGTATTTTGCTGGTATTCCTCCTTTATAAAGTTTTAGATCTTTTATTGCATCTGGATTGAAAACTGAGAAAAAGCCGAATAAATGTGAAGAATTAAAAATAATGGCTTCATCTAGCAAAATTAGATTCTGATCCGCCGCACCACCTCTTACATTGAATCCCGAAGATCCCTCACCTGCATTTGTAACACCAGGTAAAAGGGTTATAGATTTTATTACATCGACTTCACCGAAAACTACAGGCATATTTTTAATAGTAGAAATCGATAAGGCATTAACACTCATCTGAGGCTTTTTAATGTTTAATTTCTCAACATTATCTTTTATTACTATTTCATCCAAACTTTCGGCAGACTCAATTAATCTATAATTCTTACTAATATTTTGATTTAAGTTTATTGTTTCGCTTATAGTTTCAAATCCTAAATAACTTATTTGGATTTCATATGTGCCTTTAGGCAAAGTAATTGAGTAGAATCCATACTCATTGGTCATTGTACCAGATTGAATTTCTGGAATTAGAATATTAACACCAATTAATGTTTCGTTACTTGAAATGTCTGTAATAGTTCCACTTAGGGTGTATTTTTCTTGTCCTAATATAGACTGACTAAAAACCAGTAAAATTAATAGTAGACCAAGTAGTCTATTTCTCATGCAACAATTTTTGGCAAAAATAAAAAAGCTTCATTTTTAATGAAGCTTTTTTAACGTAAGTTTAATCTTATTTAAGTATTGAGTTTAATTTCTCGCTAGGTTGCATCGCCTTATCTGCGAGTGCTTCGTCAGGGTAATAATATCCATCTATATCGACTGGAATACCTTGACAATTTATAAGCTCTTCAACAATGTTAGACTCAAACTTTAAGAGATCATTGTAAATAGATTTGAATTCAGATTTTAAAATCGCATCAGAATCTTGGTTTGCCAATGCTTCAGCCCAGTATAATGCCAAATAGAAATGACTACCTCTGTTGTCTAATTCGTTGACTTTTCGAGATGGCCCTTTTTTATTCTCAAGTAATTTTTCTGTCGCATCATCAAGTGCTTGGCTTAAAACTCTTGCCTTTTCATTGTTATTAACATCAGCGAAGTGGTCTAAAGAAACCGCTAGTGCTAAAAACTCACCTAGTGAGTCCCATCTCAAATGATTTTCATTTACAAATTGTTGCACGTGCTTCGGTGCAGATCCCCCAGCTCCGGTTTCAAATAAGCCTCCACCATTCATTAAAGGAACAATTGAAAGCATCTTAGCACTAGTACCCAATTCTAAAATTGGAAATAAATCAGTTAAGTAATCCCTCAATACATTTCCTGTAACAGATATTGTGTCCTCGCCGTTTTTTACTCGTTCTAATGTAAAGTTTGTAGCTTCAATGGGGGATAATATTCTAATATCTAATTCTGAGGTATCATGGTCTAATAAATATTTATTTACCTTTTTAATTAACTCAATATCATGTGCCCTGTTTTTATCTAACCAAAATACTGCTGGCGTGTTGGTCGTTTTAGCTCTTGTTACAGCTAATTTTACCCAATCTTGTACAGGTGCATCTTTTACTTGGCACATTCTCCAAATGTCTCCTGGTTCAACATTGTGACTTGTTAGTACATTGCCATCTGAGTCAACAACTTCAACCTTACCATTGGATTTAATTTCAAATGTTTTATCATGAGAACCATATTCTTCTGCCTTTTGAGCCATTAATCCAACGTTTGGAACAGTGCCCATTGTGGTTGGATCAAAAGCACCATGTTCCTTGCAAAAATCAATGGTTGCAATGTAAACACCAGAATAACTGCTGTCAGGTATTATTGCTTTAGTATCTTGTTGTTGACCTTCAGCATTCCACATTTGACCTGATGTTCTAATCATAGCAGGCATTGACGCGTCAATTATAACATCACTTGGTACATGAAGGTTGGTAATACCTTTATCAGAATTTACCATCGCCAAATCAGGTCCATTGGCTAATGCTAATTTAACATCGTTTTCAATTTCCGTTCGTTTGTCTGCAGGTAACTTTTCAACTTTTTCTAATAAATTCCCCAATCCATTATTTACATCAACACCTATACTTTCAAAAGTTGATCCATGCTTTTCGAACAATATTTTAAAATAAGTTCTTACTGCATGACCAAAAATAATTGGGTCAGATACCTTCATCATTGTCGCTTTCATGTGAAGAGATAAAAGTACGTCCTTGTCTTTTGCATCATTGATTTCTCTTTCTAAGAATTCTAATAATGCTTTTTTATTCATTACAGTGGCATCGATTATTTCATCCTTTAGCAATGTAATTGAGTTCTTTAAAATGGTTACGTTGCCTAGAGTGTCTGTATGAATAATATTTACAGTAGTTGAAGTATCAATAGTTGCCGATTTTTCATTATGTGCAAAATCTCCATATGACATAGTTGCAACATGGGTTTTCGATGCAGAAGACCATTTACCCATACTATGTGGATTCTTCTTCGCAAAATTCTTGACCGCTTTAGGTGCTCTTCTATCAGAATTTCCTTCTCTTAATACTGGGTTAACGGCACTACCTTTAATTTTGTTGTAACGTTGTTTGATTTCCTTTTCTTTATCGTTTTCTGGTTCATCAGGATAATCAGGCAGAGTATAACCTTTAGCTTGCAATTCTTCAATTGCATCTTTGAGCTGTGGAATAGAAGCACTAATGTTAGGTAGCTTAATAATATTTGCTTCAGGTTTTTTTGCGAGTTCACCTAGTTCGGTCAATACATCAGACACTTTTTGATTGTCATTTAAATAATCTGGAAATACAGCTAAAATTCTTGACGCTAGTGAAATATCTTTTGTTTCTATTTCAATCCCTGAAGATTTTGTAAAATATTTTACAATTGGTAAAAATGAACGAGTTGCCAGTGCTGGTGCTTCATCCGTTTTTGTGTAAACAATCCTTGCCGATTTTGTCATAAGAGTAGGTGAAATTTTTGATTTTATTTTAGCTCATTTTTAAGTTGGGCAAATATACAAAAATACCTCAGTTTTATTGGTGCAGGATTATTAACCTAGAATATAAATTTTTATAGATTTAATAAAAAAAGGAGAAAAAAATAATTATTTTTTATTAGGTGTATTATTGAAAAACAAAAAGCCATATCACTACAGTAAACTGATTTGACATGGCTTCTCTTTGAAACAGTACAAACATGACTTATTTAGCTTTCACTAACTCGGCTGACATGGTTTACACCAACATCCTTTTCAGTTCAAGTGTTTCCGTTTCAACGAAACGTTTCGCACCTTTCAAAATGTATTGATTTGATACTACTGCGTTTCATAAAATCATTTTCCTTGATGTTTCTTTTTTCAACAACCACTTTCGCACTTGCTAACGTCTAAAACATTGCTCTTAATTTTCATGTTCACTTTCGATTCCATTACTTTTTCCAAGCTTTCCACTTAACTCTTATAAACTGCAGAACATTTTACAACACCTAAGCTTCTTGATTTACTCATCTTTCTTGCCTACACAAGCGACTCGTCAATCTCAGAAAACAATCTCATTAAATAAAGAACTTCCTTATTACAATTAAACTCTTATGGAAATTACTTCCAAACACAAACTAGGTTTGTTGTTAATTGTTTAGCTAAAGTATATTTAAATTGCGAAAACACAAATAATTTAACGTTTTTTATATCAACATCTTATAAACTGAGATTATTAACAAATGTTAATAACGAAAAAAGCCTTCAATTTTGAAGGCTTTTTTTAAATGATCTTTGAAATTTTATCTTCTAACTTCTTTGATTCTTGCTTTTTTACCAGTAAGACCTCTAAAGTAGAATATTCTCGCTCTTCGTACTTTTCCTCGCTTATTCACTTCTATTTTCTGTAAAGCTGGCAAATTAACTGGGAAGATACGCTCTACACCAATTGTTCCTGACATTTTACGAATTGTAAATGTCTCTGAAGTACCAGAACCTTTACGTTGTAAAACAACACCTTTAAAGAACTGCGTACGTGTTTTGTTTCCTTCCTTAATTTCGTAGTATACAGTAATAGTATCACCAGCATTAAATTCTGGAAAATCTTTTTTTGTTACAAATTCGTCTTGTACAAATTTTACTAAAGAATTCATTTTCTTTTTTTTATGGTTCCTTTAAATCAACATTCACGATTTTCGCCAGAGGTTAATTTAAAATTGGGTGCAAAGATAAATAAAAAGTTAGAAGTGAAAAGTGAAATGTAAAAAGATTTTGTTGCTTAAATAAACAAATCTAATTCTGTTGCTCATTGTCCTTAAAAAGATCAGGTCTCCTTTCCTTCGTTCTTTGGAATGCTTGTTCTTCTCGCCATTTTTCTATTTTAGGGAAATTACCGCTAAACAATACTTCTGGCACTTTAATACCTTTATATTCTCTAGGTCGCGTATAGATTGGCGGTGCCAATAAGTTATCCTGAAAAGAATCAGTGAGGGCAGAGGTTTCATTGCCTAAAACACCAGGAATAAGTCTTATTACCGCATCGCATAACACAGCGGCTCCAAGTTCTCCGCCGGACATTACATAGTCACCAATTGAAATTTCTCTAGTGATTAAATTATCCCTAACTCTTTGATCTACCCCTTTGTAATGACCACAAAGAATTATAATATTCTTTTTTAATGAAATTTGGTTTGCAATACTTTGACTTAGTCTTTCACCATCTGGTGTCATGTAGATTATCTCATCATAGTCCCTTTGCTCTTTAAGTGCTGTGATACATTTGTCTATAGGTTCTATCATCATCACCATACCTGCGCCACCTCCAAATTGATAATCGTCAACAGATTTGTAATTATCTGCAGTATAATCTCGCAAATTGTGAAAATGAACTTCAACTAATTTGGCATCAATTGCACGCTTTAGTATTGAAGCTTCAAATGGACTTTTTAATAATTCAGGTAAAACTGATATAATATCTATACGCATAGTGCAAAGATGCAACTTATAAGATTGAAAGAAAAACCCAAAAATTATTAATTTATGTATTAAAGACTTGCCGTATAAAAATTAAGCCTTGTTTTTGTTTATTTCGTCCTGAAGTTGACGCCTAACTTTTTGTTCTCGTTCTAAAGCAATTCTTCTATGTTCTTCAAATTCAGCTTCCACTTCTTCTAACTTTAATTTAGCATCTCTTGTCAACGAATTACTTCCCTTAAATTTAAGAATGAAAAATATTAATAATGCAAATAGTGCAGCAACTATACTCCACATTAAAACATTATAGTTGGTTTTGCCCAACTGCATACCAAATAATGTCATACTGTTTTTTTCTGCTTCTGTTTCGCCTAATGTTGTTTGAGTATTTTGTAGCTGGCCCTTAAGACTTTCTATTTCCTGTTTTTGATTTTCAACAGTTTCCTCTGAAGTATTTAATTTGGCATAAGTGGTTTTGAGTGAATCTAATACATGTGCCTTAAGAGTAAGTAAAGATGTATACTTAACAGCCTCATACTTTTGGCCATTTACACCTTTGAAATTTCCAGATTTTTTAAATATATATTCAAATTGACTGTCAATAGAACCACTGTTTAAAGATAGTTGCTCTTCTTGAGGTTGAGCTGTATTTGTTTGAGAATAAATATTTTGAAAACTAAATGTAACAATCAGTAAAACAGCGACTTTGGTTAAGAATTTCATCTTAATATATTTTGGTTTTGTTAGGTTTTATTATGTGCCAATATAGTAATTTTAATAGCATTTAATGAATATATTAAAAACAAAAACTCAACTATATTTTCAACTTGTGTTATATACGATGGAATTATAAAACATGGATGTTTTACAAAAAAAAGTTCTTACAATGTAAGGCCATTTTTAAATTTAAGGTTATCCTAGTAATAGGCGTAGCGTCTCACTTTTGATATATATTTTGCTAATCTAATGACTTGATGACTGTATCCGTATTCATTATCGTACCATACGTAAAGTATGATGTTAGTTCCATCTTTTCTAACGATAGAGGCTTTGCTGTCATATATTGATGGTGCTGAGCTCCCCACAATATCTGTTGATACCAGTTCATCGCTCATTTCATATTTAATCTGCTCTACCAAATCACCTTCAAGAGCATATTTTTTCATAATTGTGTTTAAACTTTCCAACGAAGTTTTCTTATCTAACTGTAAATTTAAAATTGCTAGAGAACCGTTTGGTACAGGAACTCTTATGGCATTAGATGTTAATTTGCCATCTAAAGATGGTAACGCTTTACTGACAGCTTGGCCTGCACCAGTCTCCGTAATAACCATGTTTAAACCAGCAGCTCTTCCTCTTCTGTATTTATTATGAAAATTATCTACCAGATTTTGATCGTTAGTGTAAGCATGAATAGTCTCCAAATGCCCTGACTTAATTCCGAACGAGTCTTCAATTGCTTTTAGAACTGGTGTAATAGCATTGGTAGTACATGAAGCAGCTGAGTAGATTTTCACCTTATCAGGATCGTGTTCTTTGTGGTTTACACCATGAACGATATTTGGAATACCTTTACCAGGTGCAGTTAGTAGAACCTTGTCTATACCCTTTGCTTTTAAGTGTCTGCCAAGTGCTTTTTTGTCTCTGAAAGCACCTGTATTATCTATAACAAGCGCATTTTTAATACCATATTTTGTATAATCTATTTCTTCGGGTGCGTTTACAGAAATAATTTTTACGGTGGTGCCATTGATGATAAGAGCATTATTATCAATATCAGTTGTTACCATACCAGAAAAGTCACCATGTACAGAATCATTTCTTAGTAACGATGCTCTTTTTTCTAAAACAGTTTGAGTTATTTCACCACGAGTAACAATTGCTCTTAATCGTAATTGACTACCTGATCCGGTTCTTGTCATTAATTCTCTTGCAACTAATCGTCCAATTCTTCCAAAACCATATAGAACAACATCTTTTGGTTCAATTACATTGTTATTTTTTGATTCCTTGAGTTTTGCAGAAATAAAAGCGGTTGCATTGCCATACTTTTGATCTTCCATGTGATACTCGTATGTAAGTTTACCAATATCTAGTTTTGCTGGGGGAATATTTAATTTACTAATAGCCTGAGCTATTTCAACAGAATCAAAAATAGAAATTGGTTTTTGCACAAATTCACCGGCATATTCATGAAGCTTAAGTATCTCACTAACATTTCTGTCTATAAGCTTATTTCTGAAAAGAACAATTTCTATGGATTTGTCGTACCATAAATCTGTAATGATTTTAATAAATTCTACCGTTGCTCTGCGACGATCTGCTTGAAAGGCCAACTCTTTTTCGTACGTGTCGTTAAAACCCATTTTATTTTGGTTTAGTGATTTAGATTTCGCGGCAAAAATACATATTTCAAACGTTTTCGTAACACATTTTGTCGAAAATAAAAACCCTTTAAAGAATTACTCTTTAAAGGGTGATTTTAGTAATAAATTATGAATTTATCAGAAATTATATACCGTTTTTTCTCCTTCGTTATTAATAACTTCAATTTGAAGAGGTTCATTATATCCTCTGGTTTTCATCGCATTTTGAACATCATCAACCGTGTATAGTTTTTTACCATTGATTTTTGTTACAATACTACCTTCCTCAACACCATTTTTATTCCAATAATCTTTATAATTATCCTCATAAAATTTTGAAATCTTCACGCCGTAATCAATATTATAGCGTTTAAGGTCTGCATCTGTTGCATTTTTTACATAACCAATAGTCTGTAATAGTGTTATTGAAGGCTTTAATAAAGTAACCGGCACAATTTCTTCGTCTCCATCTCTTAAAAGAGTAACTTTTACTATGTCATTAGGACTTTTAGTTTTAAGATAGCCAGTTAAATCAGAGAACTTATTAATTTCAACATTGTCTACCTTTCTTATTATATCTCCTGATTGAATACCAGCTTTTTCAGCACCAGTTTCTTCTTGTACCTCACTAACATAAAACCCCTCAGTTATATCAACTCCTAATTGTTCTGCCGCTTTACTATTTAATGCACCACCAACAACACCAAGAATTCCATTTTGTACGTTTCCGTACTCCATAATATCATTAACAATTTTTCTAGCAATATTGCTAGGTACGGCAAATGAATAGCCAATATAAGAGCCTGTTCTTGATGAGATAGCTGTATTAATTCCAATTAAATCTCCATTTGTATTTACTAATGCTCCACCAGAATTTCCTGGATTTACTGCTGCATCAGTTTGGATAAAGGATTGCACGTTTTGTCCTGTTAGATCTCTGGACTTGGCACTAATAATACCAGCCGTTACTGTTGAGTTAAGATTAAATGGATTACCAACGGCCAAAACCCATTCTCCTATTTTTGCATTATCAGAATCACCGAATGCAAGGAAAGGTAATTCTTCATCAGTCTCAATCTTTATTAGCGCGATGTCAGTAGCTTCGTCAGAACCTAAAAGTTCTGCGGTATAAACTTTGTTATTATTTAGCGTAATACTAATGTCATTAGCATTTTTAATCACATGATAATTTGTAACAATGTATCCTGAAGGTGATATGATTACTCCACTACCAGTTCCTACTTGAGCTCTTTCGGTATTTCTGCCTGAGAATAAATCGTACATAGTCATAGGAGCGGAAACAATTGCAGTATTTTTAACATGTACTACTGCATCAAGAGATTTTTCAGCTGCTTCAACAAAACTTGGAGCCACTATACTTGCGACGTTTGTGGTGTTTGTATTTGTTGGTATGTAAATTGGAATATCAGGTGATTCATGCACCACAACAGGTTTTATGTCATCTTCAATTAAAAGTTTATACCCGCCAAGGGTTAATAGGCCACCTAAAATCGAAACACATACTAATGTTGTTATCTTCTTCATAATTTTTCAGATTAAAGTTAAACTATTCAACGATTAAAATTATTGATTTATTGAAATTCAAAATCAATTTTAACTACTATTTAACGTCATTTTTATAGCTCAATCATTAAGATTGATTACTTCCTTTAATTCTTATATTTGCAAATATATGACAACTACTTTTTACAAATATCAAGGCACGGGAAATGATTTTATTATCATTGATAACCGACAAAATAAAGTTGACAAAAATAATACCAAACGGATTAAAGAATTTTGCGACCGACGTTTTGGCATTGGATCTGATGGGTTTATTTTGTTAGAGAATGACGAAATTTCAGATTTTAAGATGGTATATTTCAATGCAGATGGCAATGAAAGTAGTATGTGTGGAAATGGAGGGAGATGTATAATCGCATTTGCTAAGTTTTTAGGCATTATTGATAATGAGACTACATTTAATGCAATTGATGGGATTCATCATGCCAAAATAAAAGATGATATTGTTCATCTTCAAATGAGCAAAGTTAAAGATATTGAACTTCATCCAAATCATGTGTTTTTAAATACAGGTTCTCCGCATCATGTTGAAGTCGTTAGTAATTTAAAAGACTATGACGTAAAACATAATGGTGCAAAAATTAGATATGGTGAACCCTACAATACACCTGGTAGCAATATTAATTTTGTAGAGCAAATTACAGATAATACGTTCTCTGTTAGAACTTATGAGAGAGGTGTTGAAGATGAAACTTTATCGTGTGGTACTGGTGTAACTGCAGTCGCCTTGGCTATGCATTCAAAAAAGCTAACTAATGAAAATCAGCTTACTTTAAAAACACCAGGTGGTGATCTTAAAGTTAGTTTTCAATCAAATGAAAACGGTTATGATGATATTTGGCTTATAGGTCCTGCTAAGCAAGTTTTTAAAGGAGAGTTTGTATGGTAAGTCTCAAAGGAAGTAATATTTATTTAAGAGCTTTAGAACCAGAAGATTTGGAATTTGTTTATAGTATAGAAAACAATACAAGTTTCTGGGAATTAAGTGATACTAAGCAACCATATTCCCGTTACATTATAAAAGAATATCTCCAAAATGCTAAACAAGATATTTTTGAAGCAAAACAACTTCGGTTGGTAATTTGTGAAAATTTAACCAATGAACTTCTAGGTTTAATTGATTTGTATGATTTTAATCCAATTCATAATAGGGTAGGTTTGGGAATATTAATTAAGGACGAGTCTAATAGAGGCAAAGGTATTGGTAAAGAGTCATTAAATTTGCTTACGAATTATTGTTTTAAAGTGTTGCATTTAAAGCAGGTTTATGCAAATATTTCAGAGAATAATTTGGCTAGTTTAAAATTATTTGAAACTAATGGTTTTGAAATTATTGGATTGAAGAAAGATTGGCGGTTTGATGGAGAAATATACACGAACGAATACATTTTACAAAGAATAAATAATTAATTCATGTACATAAAGAAAATTCTTTGGGCAATTGCTTTAATAGGACTTTTTATATTCGGCATTATAGCGTATTATGTTTACGGAGCCATGTTTGAGCCAAATACAGCATTTAATAATGATGTGGCCTATATATATATACCAACAGATGCTAATTATAATGACGTAAGATTACAGCTCGATCCTATTCTTAAGGATATAAATAGTTTTGATGCCCTTGCAAAACAAAAAAAATATACTTCAAATATTAAGTCTGGTAAATTTGCTATTAAAAATGGAATGAATAATAATGACATAATCAATTCCATTCGTATTGGTAAGGGTTTAGAAGTTATCACCTCATTTAATAATCAAAATAGCCTAGAGGCTTTAGCTGGAAGAATAAGTACTCAAATTGAAGCTGATAGTGCTTCATTACTTATGTCCATGAAAGATGAAATGTTTTTAGAGGTAAATGGATTCACTTTAGGAAATGTATTAGCAATGTATATACCCAATAGTTATAAATTTTATTGGAATACTTCTGCTGATCAGTTTAGGGATAAAATGCTTTCTGAGTATAAGCGTTTTTGGAATGACTCTAATATAGCAAAAGCAAAGGCTTTAAATTTATCACCTAATGATGTAATTACCCTTGCATCTATTGTGCATGAAGAATCTAAGAAAAAAGATGAACAGCCAAGAGTTGCAGGAGTTTACTTAAATAGATTAAGAATAGGGATGCCCTTGCAAGCTGACCCTACACTAAAATTTGCTGCTTACAAACTGCCTAAATATAAGAATACAGTTATTAGAAGGGTATTAAATGTGCATAAGGAAATAGATTCACCATATAATACGTATAAGAATCGCGGTTTACCTCCTGGATTAATTGCAATGCCAGATTTATCTGCCGTTAATGCTGTGCTTAATGCTGAAAAGCATAGCTATCTTTATTTTGCTGCTGATGCGAAAAATCTTGGTTATCATAAGTTTGCCAAGACGCTTGCGCAACATAATAACAATGCCAGAGAATATCAAAGATACTTGTCATCTCAAGGTATTAACAAGTAATATGTTTAAACTCAATGTAATTTTAGTTTATCTTTTAACCTGTTTTACGTTTTGTGGTTATTCTCAATCAGATAAAGTTAATTTCTTAAAGCCTAGCGATTCACTTAATAGTTCTAGAAGAAATTCAGTGATAATAACAGAAGCATCATTGGCGTCAATATCATTGATAGGTCTTAACGAATTGTGGTATGTTGATTACCCAAGATCTAATTTCAAAACAGTTAATGACAGTGAAAATTGGTTGCAGATGGATAAACTTGGCCATTTTTATTCTTCATATCAATTGGGTAGGTTGGGTGCAAATACCTTGAATTGGGCAGGAGTTAGTGATAAAGATCAGTTAATTTATGGATCAACTCTTGGATTGGGTTTTTTAACTGCTGTTGAAATAATGGACGGTTTTTCTGATGAATGGGGATTTTCATGGTCTGATATGGTGGCAAATATTGCAGGAACAGGGCTTTATGTAGGTCAGGAATTATTATGGAAGGATCAAAGAATTGTATTGAAATATTCATTCCATACTACCAATTATGCTAATCAAAGACCTGATGTTTTGGGCGATGGTATTTTTGAGGAAGTATTAAAAGATTATAATGGACAGACCTATTGGTTAAGTGCAAATATCAATTCATTTTTAAAGACTGAAAAAATCCCAAATTGGCTCAATTTAGCATTTGGTTATGGTGCCGATGGTATGCTAACTGGAGATCCAATGGATCCATTATATTCAAATCAAACCAGAGTCAGGCAGTATTACCTCAGTTTAGATATTGATTTAACAAGAATTAAAACAAATTCTCACCTCCTAAAAACCATATTTGACGTTTTAAACATAATTAAGATACCTTTTCCAACAATAGAGCTTAATAGTGAAGGTGGTTTAAAGTTCCATTATATCTACTTTTAATGAACGTTAACAAACCTTAACACGTTGATTTTCAGAAATTAAAAAAAAGTCGTAAATTTGCCACCGATTTGGTAAAAAGAATTAGGGATGAAATTTTACTAAAAAATTAGATTATATGGTTAAGAATAAAATTAAAAGTATTGTTTTACCATTTTCAATCTGTCTCGTAATAGCATTAGCTTTGTACCCAGATTCTAAATTAAATCCTGATAAGTACTCTACTAAGGGATTAGAACTAGACTATAATATTAAAGAAGATATAGCTATTAATTCTCATTTTAATGATATTGATAATGAGCAAACTATCTTTACACCATTTCTAGGAAAATCATTTGAAGGATTTAAAGAAGCCATAGCATTTAAAGAATCTAGGGGAGATTACTTCACAGTAAACACACTTGGATACTTGGGTAAATATCAGTTTGGCTCTGAAACTCTTAAGACCATTGGTATATACAGGCCAAATAGCTTTTTGCACAACCCAGAGCTTCAAGAAAAGGCTTTTGTTGCAAATGCAGAACGTAACAAGTGGATTCTAAGAAACGACATTAAACGTTTTGAGGGTAAACAAATTGCTGGAGTTGAAATCACGGAATCTGGTATTTTGGCTGCAGCCCATTTAGCGGGTCCAGGAAGTGTTAAAAAGTTTTTAAGAAGCTATGGTGGACATAATTTTTCTGATGCATATGGTTCTACCGTTAAGCATTATATGAAAAAGTTTTCTGGTTACGATACTTCAATATTGAAACCAAACAAAACGGCAAAGGCAAAAATTTAATTTAATCCTTTTTAAGTATAAAAATAGCAGGCCTTTTATGAAGGTCTTCTTTTTTGTTTTTCCATTCCTTAGCAGACATTGTTCTAATGTATTCAGTCGGTAGTGTGATATCACAAGCAACACAGATCTTGGTATTTGGTTGCAAAATGGCAATCATATCATCTAACAATTTATTGTTGCGGTAAGGTGTTTCAATGAAAATCTGAGTTTGGTTCTGTTCTGAAGAAATACGCTCAAGAGATTTTAGTTTTGACTTACGTTCTGTTTTATCTATTGGTAGGTATCCATTAAAAGCAAAATTTTGACCATTCATTCCGGAAGCCATTAATGCTAAAGTTATGGAAGATGGTCCCACCAAAGGTACAACCCTAATATTCATCTCATGAGCGAGTCTAACAATATCCGCTCCTGGGTCAGCAATTGCAGGACATCCTGCTTCAGAGAGAAGGCCTACCGATACCCCTACAAGACAGGGGTTTAAAAATGTGTTTCTTTCTTCAATGTTTGTGTATTTATTCAACACTTTTATTTTAAGAGAAGGTTGTGATTTACTTGGTGTTACACGTTTTATGAATCTACGAGCTGTTTTTTCATTCTCTACTATGTAATTGTCAATATATTCAATTGTTTTTTTAATAGAAATAGGTAATACCTCCAATGGAGGATTATCTCCTAATCGAGTAGGTATAAGATATAATTTACCGTAAGTGTCCATTTATTCGAGTATAAGTTTTTGAACAAATTCATTTCCTGTTTCTGTACTACACTTTATTAAATAAAGTCCTGTATTTAAAGTTGAAACGTTAAGATCAAACACGGTTTCAGAGGTGCGTAATTCATTTAATATTTTCTTACCCTGCATATCGAAAATTTCAATGCTAATGTTTTGATTACTCTTTATTCTTGAAAAATCTATTCGGATCAGGTTGGTTGCTGGGTTTGGATAAATAGTTATTTCTGAAAAACTAGACTCTGCAACACTTAAGGAGGTATCGATAAGTTTATAAATATTGCCAGAAGAAATATCAGAGATGTAAAGTTCTCCATTTATATCCTCGCCAAAAGCTACCCAATTTCCAGGAAAATCAACAAGTGTCATATCCCAGTTCGCTCCATTTTCAATTAGGTAACCAATTTCGCCACTACAATAATCTGCAAAAAAGTAAAGTCCATTAAAATTTGCATACATATTTCCTCGATATCTATAACCTCCGGTTATAGAGCATTTAAATTGTCCGTTGTTGTGGTTATAATCTGCAACTGGAAAGGTAAGGGTAGAATAAGAAGGGCATCCGTTAGTATCGTATGTTGCGTTAGCTTCGTAACAACGCCAACCATAATTTAGACCAGCCTCAGTTGAGGTCGCTCTATTAATCTCTTCATATGTATTTTGACCCACATCTGCAATCCAGATGTCACCATTTAATTGATCAAACGAAAACTTCCAAGGATTCCTTAAGCCATAAGCCCAAATTTCTTCGCTATTAGTAGTGCTTTCATAAAAAGGATTGTCAATAGGAATTGCATAATTATTTCCGTTGTCAGTATTGTCTATATCAATTCTGAGAATTTTCCCTAATAAGTTAGTTAGATTTTGAGAGTTGTTTTGTGGGTCACCACCGGAACCGCCATCTCCAGATGAAATATATAAATATCCATCTTGTCCAAATGCCATGTCACCACCATTATGGTTTGTGAAAGGTTGAGAATAAGTTAGAATAATTAACTCGGAAGAAGCATCTGCAACTAAAGGATTTGGGCCACTTCTGTTATATCTAGAGATTACTGTATTTCCTGAGTTATTAATGTAATTAAGGTAAAAATAGCCATTACTTGCATAACTAGGGTGAAAAGCTAAACCCAAAAGACCTCTTTCATTCCCGGAGTTTATAACTTTAGAGTCAATATTTAAAAAGGGGGATACTTCGACAGAACCGTCGGAATTAACAACTCTAATATAACCATCTTGTTCAACAACATATAATTTGTCATCGCCTGCGTGTTTAATATTTACAGGTCTATCAAAGTTTTGAGCAAAAAGTTGTATATCTAATTCTTGAGCTGTCAGTGAGAAGCTAAAAAGTAGGCAAATTGTAGTGGCTAAAATTTTCATACTAACTAATTAGTGGATTAATTCTAAATTACAAAAAAGTAAATTATTTAAATAAAGGGTTAAAATAGCGATTATATCCCTTCTACTATTAAGTCTGCTGTCTCATTGATTAAATTAAAAACACACTCAAAATCACTCATATCTCCGTAATAAGGGTCTGGTACATTTTTATCAAATCTAGATTTATTGGCTACGAGAAATAATTTTACTTTTTTTGAATCGTTTTCATTACGAGATAGCCTTAAAATATCAGCGTAGTTAGATTCATCCATTGCATAGATGTAATCAAATTCATCAAAATCTTTAACTTTAAATGCCCTAGCGCGTTGAGCACTAATGTCAATTCCAGCATTTAATGCCACTTTTATAGATCTTCTATCTGGCTGACTACCTATATGATATGAGGCAGTACCAGCAGAATCCACATAATATTCTTGGCTGTTTAACTTAGATTCTAGTAGACCATGAGCTAATGGTGATCGACAGATATTGCCTAAGCACACCATTAAAATCCTTGTCATTTTATTATGAAATTAAAGTGATAATTTTTTAGCAAGATCCTCAACATACTTTCTAAATTGCTTATCTGTTGAAGATAAATTATCTACTGTTTTACATGCATGTAATACAGTGGCATGATCTCTTTGACCAATCTGAGAACCTATACTTGCCAATGATGCCTTAGTATATTTCTTAGCGAAGAACATAGCAAGTTGACGTGCTTGTACAATATGACGCTTACGAGTTTTTGATTGTAAAGTGTTTACGTCCATCTGGAAATAATCTGAAACAACTTTTTGTATATAATCTATTGAAACCTCACGTTTTGTATTCTTAACAAATTTCTCAACTATATCTTTTGCAAGATTAATTGTGATTTCTTTTTTATTGAATGAAGACTGTGCAATTAAAGAGATGATTGCACCTTCTAATTCTCTTACATTAGACTTAATATGCTTTGCCACATATTCTACAATTTCATCTGGCATCTCCACACCGTCTCTGTACAACTTATTTTTCAATATTGAAACTCTTGTTTCGAAATCTGGAGATTGCAATTCAGCGGAAAGTCCCCATTTAAAGCGAGATAGCAGTCTTTGTTCAATATCCTGCATATCAACAGGCGCCTTGTCACTAGTTAAGACTACTTGCTTTCCATTTTGATGTAAATGGTTGAATATATGGAAGAAAACGTCTTGTGTACCTGTCTTACCAGATAAAAACTGTACATCGTCAATTATTAAAACATCGATAATTTGATAAAAATGAATAAAATCATTTCTGTTGTTCTTTTTAACGGAATCAATATACTGTTGGGTAAATTTTTCAGCAGAAATGTATAGAACTGTTTTCTCTGGGTATTTATCTTTAATGTCAACACCTATAGCATGTGCAAGATGGGTCTTTCCTAATCCAACACCGCCAAAAATCAATAATGGATTAAATGACGTACCACCAGGTTTATTAGCTACAGCAATACCGGCATTTCTGGCTAACCGATTAGAATCACCTTCTAAAAAATTCTCAAAATTATAACTAGGATTAAGTTGAGACTCAATCTTTACATTTCTAATCCCAGGAATAATAAATGGGTTTTTTAACTCAGGACTTTTATTATCAAAAGGAACATCTACATCTTGAGATTTAACTGCAGTTCTGTTTGAACTTGGAATTTTTTCCGTAAAAGGTTGCTTGTTACCATAGGTGTTTTCCATTTTGATAACATATACAAGTTTTGCATCTTCACCCAATTCTTTAGTAAGTGCTACTTTTAATATTTTAACGTAATGCTCTTCTAGCCACTCGTAGAAAAATTTACTTGGTACTTGAATGCTTAATGCATTTCCAGATAGTTTAACCGCTTTAATGGGCTCAAACCAAGTTTTGTAAGCTTGAGGTTGAATGTTATCTTTAATAAAGTCAAGACAGTTATCCCATACAGACTGAGCGGTTATCTCCATGCTTTGAGTTAAATTAGATTCTTGTTAGTTAGATTAGCAAAAAAAAAGAGAATCAGGTTTCTCTCGTTAATTATATATCGACAAATATGTGAACAAAATTCTTAAAAAAAAAATGAAATTTAATTGAATTTTAAGTTTTTTTTTCTCATGTTTAATTCCGCTTGAAAGTACAAATTTTTTATCAAAAAAACGTACAATTGTGAATTTTAATGAAACTGAAATAAGAGTGCGATATGGTGAGACAGACCAGATGGGTGTTGTGTACCACGCAAATTACGCTGTATATTTTGAGGTAGGCAGAACTGAATGGCTTAGGCAGTTTGGCCTTAGCTACAGCAGTATGGAGGCTGAAGGTATTATGTTACCGGTAATTTCATTAAATATAAACTACAAAAATTCAGCACGTTATGATGATGTGCTTAAAGTAAAAACTACACTAAAAAAGATGCCAACAGCAACGATAGAGTTTGAATATGAATTAGTGAATCAGAACGGTGATTTACTAGCTACAGGATTGACAACTTTAGCTTTTATTGACATTGAACGAAACAGACCAACGCGTTGCCCAAAATATCTTTTAGATAAACTGCAAAAAAACTCGTTATAATTCACGGATTTCTACGCCATAAAAATTTTGAAATAGCTCAAATATTTTCAAACTGTTACTTTTTCTGACAGATATTTCCAACAAACAATTAATTTCTAAAATCTGATTTAAAATTTCAACTTGATTTTCTTTTAGCATACGCAATACCTTACTCAGGTTTTTATATTCAAATTTTAGACTAAAATGGCGGTTAATTGTTTTTTCTATAATAATTGCTTCCTTTAATGCTAATTGAGCGCTAGTTCTGTATGCGTTAATCAAACCGCTAACACCTAGTTTCACACCGCCATAATATCTAACAACAATCACCAATATATTTGTAACTTCAAAGGATTGTATTTGACCATATATAGGCATTCCGGCCGAATTGTTTGGTTCACCATCATCATTGGCTCTATAAATAATTTTCTCCGTACCTAATTGATAGGCATAGCACCAATGCCTAGCTAAATGATGTTCTTTCTTTGTACTTTCAAGACATTTCTTAATATCAGACTCACTGTTTACTGGATAAGCATAACCGTAAAACTTACTGTTTTTGTCTTTAAATAATTCACCGATGGATTTAATTGATATAGTTTTATAAGTGTCTTTTGTCTCCATTATTTCAATGTTACAATTATTATAGAAACTATTGCTATTATTATCCCTATCCAGTTTTTAAGAGATATCTTTTCTTTAAATAAGATTAGGCCAATTAAGGTTGAAAATGCAACTATGGTAACATTGTTAATAGTAAAAACTGTTGAGGTTTCGTAACCATCTACGCGTAATGCTTTTAAAAGATAATATATTGATGCATAATTTATTGTACCTAAAGCTACTCCAAAAGGGATACTTTTAATCTCAAAGCGACTAGTCTTACGTGCTGATTTGTATATGAGAACAAATAGACCAACGCAAAAGGCAATACCAAAAATAGTAGCAGAAAATAAAGGGATTTTATCGTCTGGAGCAAAATAGTTAACTAAGGTGTCAATAGTGCCGGAGCCAATAAAGAGTAAAATTGGCAGGTATATTGATTGCGTCAACACTATATTGTCCCTTTCCTTAATTGAGGTTAGATATACTGCAATTAATGCCAGAATAATTCCGAAAATCTTTATAAACCTTACGCTTTCATTAAATACGATTATGCCAAATATTATTGGGATTATTACGCTCATTTTACCAGCTACAGAAGCTACTGACAATCCGTTTTTCTGAACGGTTAAAGCCATAACATTAAAAATGGCTATAAATAAAAAACCCAGAAAGATTGCCCTGTAAAACCAAGTTGAATTGGCTATTGTTATTGGGTCAATTTCTGTTTCATACAAATATGACCCAAGAATGCAAGCCGTAAAGTAATTTACCACTATAGCTTGTAGTGTATTTACGTTATATTTCTTAAATGACTTAAATAGAATGAAGATTCCAGTTGAGGATAATATGCTAAGGAATAAATAGATCAAAAGAGCTCTTTTTTAACTTCAAATAGATTTACGATATCTTCTGTGTTTTCATCAATATTCCAAATATGAAATCCCATAGATTTGGCAGTATCAGTATTTTCTTTAGTGTCATCAATAAACAAGCACTCATTTGGTATTAAATAGTTCTTTTTCAAAACATACTCAAAAATTTCTCTATCTGGTTTTCTTATTTCAATTTCATGTGAAAGGTAAAACTCATTGAAACAGTCTTTGAAATCATAAAAAAAACCTAAATGTTGTTCAATGTGATTAATATGTAATTCATTGGTGTTGCTTAACAATATTAGGTTGTAATTACTATCAGATGATAGTTTATTTACAAAGTCAAATCTGTGTTTTGGGAAATCTGTTAAAATATAATTCCAGGCATCTATAATATCCTCTTTATTTAAAAACGGAAACTTTGAAAGATAGAAATTGATGAACTGAGGAGTGCTAATTTTACCAGTTTCATAATTAATATTGGTTTGGAGTATATCGTTTTCAAATGATTCAACTTTAAATAAATTCAGTGCATTTTTCATTGCACCTTCTTTATCTAAATTGATAAATACATCACCAAAATCAAATATTAAAGTGTTAATCATTAATGATAATTTTTAAGGTGTCATCTAATATTTTTGATTCTGAAATTTGCTTTCCCTTAATATTTGGAGCATTTATACCGTTACCAAAATTCTTATTACCTATAAACACCCTTGCTTCGTCCCATAAATTTTCATTTATAAAAGCTTGTATGGTTTTTGTGCCACCTTCAATAATGACTGAGTTAATCTGTTGTTTATAAAGATTATCACATATTTGATAGGCAATTGGTTCTCCAAAATTTATTTCTAAACCAGTTAGATTGATAGTTTTAGCTTCATAATTGAAAATTGAATAATTATCGCCTAGGCTTTTACTTTTGTCAGTAACTATTCTAATAGGATTATGACCTGTCCAATCCCTTACTGTTAAGCTTGGATTATCTTCTATTACTGTATTAGTTCCCACCAAAATAGCCTGTTCTTCAGCGCGCCATTTATGAACTAGTTGTCTTGAGTATTTGTTAGTAATCCAAATAGGTTTTTTTTCATCCTTTTTTAAAGGAGCAACAAATTCATCGGTTGTTTGTGCCCATTTTAAAATAATGTATGGGCGTTTTTTATTGTGAAAAGTAAAAAACCTTTTATGATGATTATTACATTCCTTTTCAAGTATGCCTACTATTACATTACATCCAGTAGCTTTTAATTTTGATATTCCTCTTCCTGCTACTTCAGGATTATCATCAACACAACCAATTACAACATTTGGTATTTTATGCCTTATTATCAAATCACTACAAGGAGGAGTTTTGCCATAATGACTGCATGGTTCTAAAGTCACATATATAGTGCTTTGGGACAGTTTGCTTTTATCATCAACTGAGTTAATAGCGTTTACCTCTGCATGTGAATCACCATAAGGGCTTGTATATCCTTCACCTATGATAATATTGTCATGGACAATCACTGCTCCAACCATAGGATTTGGTCTAGCTGTCCCTAAAGCATTCTTGGCAATTTGTAAACACCGTTTTATATAATGTTCGTGGTTGTTCAACTACAATTTAACTTTAATGGTTTGCACATCATCAATTTCATAAGAAGATAAATAACCAAACACTTTATAATTTATTTCACCTTTGTATCTAACCTTTAACTGCTGAGAAATTAAACTACTTATTAAACCGCCTAAACTATTTTTGTCAAGTAGGCTATCAGTTGCAACTGAAACAACAAGAGGTATTGTAAAATCATTTTTTGATGGCACATTAAATTCATCTGAAACTATGGTAGCCACTTCTCTTTCGTTTATATATACTTTTAAGCCATCGGTTTTTAACTTACCACCAACATCATTTGGATTTTTAAACATCGCATCGGCACTTAATGTAATTGCTTTTCCCTTTGCATCAATAATCTTAATTTTATTAAGTCCGATGAATTGTGGCTTTTCAGAGACCTTACAGTTGAAAAGTAGTGTAAAAAATAATAGAATCAGTATACTTCTTTTTGTCATAAAATGAGAATTATGGCTATATTCATACCGAAACAATTTTCAGTATTAAAATTTAAAATTAAGTGCATAAAGATACTATTGTTATTCGAGAAATAGAACCAGATGATGATCCAAAAATAGCACAGGCAATTAGATCGGTTTTAATAGAAATGGGAGTTCCAAAAGTTGGTACAGCTTATGAAGATAAGGCGTTGGATTGCATGACAGAAACATACAATCAGCCAAGAAAAAAATATTTTGTGGTAGTCAAAAGGGGAAAAATTATTGGAGGTGCGGGAATCTCTCCTTTGGATAACTATGTAGGTAACGTATGCGAATTACAGAAAATGTATTTTATGCCAGAGGCGAGAGGTATAGGATTGGGAAGTAAAATGATGGAAAAATGTCTAAATTTCGCAAAACAAGCCGGATTTGATCAATGTTATTTAGAAACTATGCCCTATATGGATGATGCACGTAAATTATATAGGAAAGTTGGATTCCAAAGTATTGATAAACCTATGGGAGATACTGGTCATTATTCCTGTTCTGTTTGGATGCTTAAAGATTTGTAATATTGAAAGCATTAGACCTTAAAGATATTTTCCATCAAAAACTGGATGCTATTTATGGAAAGAATGAAGTTGAAAGTATCTTCTTTTTAAGTTTGAAGCATTACCTCAACATTCCTAGGTTCCAATTAGCTCTAGACCCTGAATTTACATTAACTCAAGACGAAACAAACCTCTTTTTTAAAATTTTAGAAGCTTTAAAGCAACAGAAACCAATTCAATATATATTAGGTGAAACAGAGTTTTTTGGATTGAAATTTTTAGTAAATGAACATGTATTGATACCAAGACAAGAGACCGAGGAGTTGGTCGATTGGATCATTAGGGATAATTCAAAAAATAATGAGATTGCATTAAATATTTTAGATATGGGTACAGGTAGTGGTTGTATTGCAATTGCTTTGGCCAAGAATCTTTCAAATTCTAATGTGTATGCTTTAGATATTAGTAATGAAGCGTTAAAGGTGGCAAGAGATAATGCCAAAATTAATGAGGTTGAAATTCAATTTATCCAGACCGATGTATTAAGCAATTCTAATGATAATCATAAATTGGAAAATTCGATATTTGATATTATTGTTTCAAATCCGCCTTATGTTAGAATTTCAGAAAAGGGTGAAATGAAACCAAATGTACTAGATAACGAACCACATTTAGCATTATTTGTAGATGATGATGATCCATTAAAATTTTACAAAGCAATAATGAAATTCGCGAATCAAAAATTAAAAAATGGAGGTCAGTTGTATTTTGAAATTAACCAGTATCTTGGTGAAGAAACTAAGCAACTTTTAATTGATGCGAATTATGATAAAATTGAGTTGTTAGAAGATTTAAGTTCAAACTTAAGAATGTTAAAAGGAATTAAAAAATAATATGATAAGTATATCCGTTTTTTGTGGTAGCAGTGAAGGAAATGATAAAGGAATTATTGATACAGCATATAATTTAGGTGCAACCTTGGCGATAAATAATATTACTTTGGTTTATGGTGCATCAAGAATAGGGATAATGGGTAAGGTAGCACAAGGAGCGATTGATAAAAAGGGAAAGACCATAGGCGTTATTCCTAATTTTCTAAGAACCAAGGAGATTGTAAATAATGAGTTAACGGAACTTATTGTAACACAGAATATGCACGATAGAAAAGTTGTTATGTATGAAAAAAGTGATGGTTTTATGATAATTCCTGGTGGTTTTGGTACGATGGATGAGTTTTTTGAAATTACAACATGGGGACAATTGGGATTGCATACTAAGCCAATAGGTATTCTTAATATAAATGGATACTATGATTCTTTAATTACACAATGTAAAATGATGGTTGAAAGGGGATTTTTGAAACAGGCGAATTTGGAGGCTGTTGTAATTGACCATTCTATTGAAGGGTTATTAGATAAAATGAATAATTATGTACCACTACCAGCACCAAAATGGTTAAATAAAGAAGGATTATAGAAATGAGCATAGAATCTACAATTAATCAATTAAGAGAGGAGCTTCGTCAGCATAATTATAATTATTATATCCTTGATAATCCCACGATAAGTGATTATGAGTTTGATATGAAGTTAAAGGAGCTTCAAGATCTCGAAGAAAAGCACCCAGAATTTTTCGATGCCAATTCACCTACCCAACGAGTGGGTGGTACAATAACTAAAAACTTTAATACAGTTGTTCATGATTTTAGAATGTACTCTTTGGACAACTCCTATTCAAAAGAGGATTTACTAGACTGGGAGACACGTATAAAAAAGCTGGTAGATGGCGATGTACAATATACCTGTGAGTTGAAGTATGATGGTGCTTCAATGAATTTAACATACCAAAACGGTAAATTGCTACGAGCAGTTACAAGAGGTGATGGTGTTCAGGGAGATGAGGTAACTGCCAATGTAAAAACAATTAATACCGTTCCATTGCAATTAAAGGGTAATTTTCCAGATAGATTTGATATTAGAGGAGAAATTGTATTGCCAATTGCTGGGTTTATAAAAATGAATGAAGAACGCATTGCAACTGATGAAGAACCATATAGAAACCCTAGAAATACTGCGTCGGGAAGTTTAAAATTACAAGATAGCGCTGAGGTTGCAAAACGACCATTGGAATGTCTATTATATAGTATAAAAGGAAACAGCCTAAATATAACTACACAATTTGAAGGATTAGAAAAAGCCCGAGAATGGGGATTTAAAGTGCCTAATGAGGCAAAATTGGTAAATTCAATAGACGAAGTTTTTGAATATGTGGCTTATTGGGATGAACACAGACATAATTTACCTTATGAAATAGATGGTGTAGTTGTAAAAGTAAATAGTTTGTACCAACAAGATGAACTAGGATTTACAGCTAAAGCACCAAGATGGGCAATGGCATACAAGTTTAAGGCAGAACAAGTTTCTACCACATTAAATGAAATAACCTATCAAGTAGGTAGAACTGGAGCTATCACGCCTGTTGCTAATTTGAAACCAGTTCAATTGGCAGGTACCATTGTAAAACGCGCTTCTTTGCATAACGCTGACCAGATTGAAAAATTAAACATTAGAGAAGGAGATGAAGTTTATGTAGAAAAAGGAGGTGAAATTATTCCCAAAATAATCGCGGTAGATTTTACAAAACGACCGTCTGACTCCGAACCAACAAAATATATAACTAATTGTCCTGAGTGTAAAACAGAACTGGTTAGGATAGAGGGTGAGGCCAAACACTATTGCCCAAATTACAATCGTTGCCCTCCTCAGGTTATTGGCCGTATACAGCATTTTATCTCAAGAAAAGCAATGGATATTGAAGGGTTAGGCGGTGAGACAGTAGCACTATTGGTTAATGAAGGATTAATTAAAAACTATTCTGACTTGTATGATTTAACAATCGAACAAGTAATACCATTAGAACGAATGGCTGAAAAAAGTGCTGAAAACCTAATTAATGGTATAGAGGCTTCAAAGCAAATACCTTTTGAACGGGTTTTATTTGCGTTGGGTATTAGATATGTCGGTGAAACTGTAGCTAAGAAATTAGCAAAACATTATAAGTCTATCGATGCTCTAATGTTTGCATCATCATTAGATTTGATTACTGTTGACGAAATAGGTGAGAGGATTGCGGAAAGTGTAGTAGAGTTTTTCTACTCTGAAGATAATAGAGAAATTATTAATAGACTACAAAGTTTTGGAGTTCAATTAGAAATATCTGCAGAAAAATTAGCAAACCAAACGAATAAGCTAAATGGACAATCTTTTGTTGTCTCTGGTGTTTTTGAAACTGTATCGAGGAATGAACTTAAAAAACTTATAGAAGATAATGGAGGCAAGGTGTCTTCTTCTATATCATCTAAAACAAGTTTTGTGGTCGCAGGAGATAAAATGGGTCCGAGTAAACGAACTAAAGCAGAAAATTTAAATATTCCTATCCTTACCGAACAAGCATTTTTAAGGCTTTTGAAATAAATTCTTACAAAAAAATACACATTTTATCGATAAAAAGCATTTTTTTATCGTTTAATTGCAAATAAATTTTATATTTGTTTCGAACCCTATGATCGACAAATAATGTTTTCTAAAATTTTAAAAGTAAAATTACTTATACTCGGTGGTATTTTCATCGTATTACAAGGAATGACCTTTCAGATAGAAGGGGCTGCTGTTAGCGCTATAATACTAATACTTTTAACAGTACTTTATTGTGGTTGGACAGCAAATAAAAGTAGACTTTTTTGCTGGTTTTTAGGTTTATATACTTTAGGCCATATTCTTAGTTATTCTGCTTGGTATGGACCAGATTTGCACAAAGGTGATATAGATTATTTTTATTATATAGCTAACATACTTTTTATATTGGCATATATTTTCTTGATTCTTAAAATATTAATAAAATTAGATTACAGAGCTGTATTTTCTAAGTTGTCAATACCATTATTCATACTAATTGTATTAGATGTTTTTTCTGTTTCTATTGTGACTGAAACTGCACAAGGAGTGCTAGAGTTTTACGAGTACATATTGGAATATATTTATAATACAATTATTATGGTGTTGTTGTCTTTAGCTTTAATAAATTATATGTATAGAAATGACATTAAATCTATGATGTTCTTAATGGGATCTATCTGTATTGCTTTTTCAGAAATAATTCAATTGGCATATTTCTATGTTATGGAAGATAAAATTTTAGGATTTATCTACTCCTTCTTTTTAGTTGTGGCATTTATATTTTTCTATAGACAATCCCAACTTGAATATACTGGCCCGGAAATGGATTACTCGGATAATCATTTGGAAGCCTAATTATTATTTATTAAGGAGATATTCCTTTTTTCAGAAAATGATATTACTGCACTTAAAATAAAGGTTACTAGAGCAGTGTAGAATAAAATTTCACCTTCACCTTTCACATCGATCCCTAATTGTGTTAAATGCATGATTATTGCTCCCGCCATAATATCTATGGCTAATGAAGCACCAAGCCATATTGTTTTTGGGATAAGTAATAAAATACCGGCTATTAACTCTGTAATACCAATACCAATTCTTCCAAAAGGTTTAAGCCTACAGTTTCAAAAATATAAACACTATCAGGATGTACTGTAAACTTAAATCGTAGGGATTGAATTAAAATAATTGCGACTGCAATACGTAAAACCAAAAATATTTTGCTTCACTTCATAATGAATAATGAATGGAATGAAGGTTTAGACGAATAAGCAAATATACCTCACATTAGAACTAGACAATTATTGTAGTTCCTTCTGCCTTTATGTTTTTGCCCTCTTCAAAAAAGAAATCTACCTGCCCTAAATAAAGGCCATATGCACCAACTTGATTAACCAGGACATTTTTACCGGCACTATTTTTTTCAATTGTTGGTTTTGGTAGGAAAGTATGAGTGTGGCCACCAATTATTAAGTCTATATCTTTTGTTGCCTTTGCTAAGTTTAGATCTGATACTTTTTCCGGAAACTTTTTATAGTAATAACCGATGTGGGATAAACAGATTACCAAGTCACAATTCTGTTCCGTTTTAAGGATTCTTGACATGTCTTGGGCAATCCCTACAGGATCATTATATGCTGTTTCCTTGTACATTCTTTTTTCAACTAATCCATCAAGTTTGATTCCCAGTCCAAAAACTCCAATTTTAATTCCATCCCTTATAAATGTTTTGTAAGGCTTCACATGAGTATCCATTATTGTATTTGAAAAATCATAGTTAGCAGACACAAATTCAAAATCAGCATGAGGTAATTGTGCATAAAGCCCATCAATTCCATTATCAAAGTCATGATTTCCAATGGTCGCCAAATCATATTTAAGCATACTCATTAGCTTAAATTCGAGCTCACCTCCATAATAATTGAAATAAGGGGTGCCTTGAAAGATATCACCAGCATCAAACAAAAGTGTGTTTGGGTTTTCTTGCCTAATTGATTCCACTAGAGTAGCACGCCTTGCAACACCACCTTTATTTGCATTTCTGCCATCATTAGGCCCAAAAGGATCTATATGACTATGGACATCGTTTGTGTGCAGAATTGTAATTTTCTTTTGTTTTTTATTATCGAAAGATGACAGACCTAGTCCTCCAAGCCCAAATAATGCAGTTGCTGCAGATGAGTTTTGTATGAATTTCCTTCTATTCATCATTTAATTATTAAGTTGTATAAAACGATTGTCAATTTTAGGGCTTATTGTATCTCTTTTCTTAAAGTAATCTATCAATACATTCCTTATTTTATAGTCAAGTACATATAAGCTATCGTTAGGGTGAAAAAAGGACATTCTATCACCACCATTATATAGATAATCGTTTGTTGCTACGTAATAGGTTCTATCTGCATCAATTGGTTGATTATTTATACTTGCAGAAGTAACCTGAAAATCTTTATCTAATGTAATTTGTACTTGTTTGGACAATGGATGTGCACGTTTAGCCATAGATAAATACTTTAGCATCTCATTAATTTGGGTACCCTTTAGTGAAACTACAACTGTTGAGTTTTCAAAAGGCATTACTTTATAGGCGGTACGTGTTGTAATATTTCCTTTTGGTATAATGGATCTTATGCCGCCATGATTTAAAATCACAAAATCTATATTCTGTCCAGTTTGTTTATTAAATAGAGGATTTGCCTCTTCAAATACTGCATCAGCCATTAAATTACCAATTGCGGTATTGTATTCACCATCTGATTTAGAATAGGTTTGTAGAGCAAAAGAAATCACACTATCTAAATTTTTATTTACATTTTCCCTAAAAGGTTTAACGAATTCTTCAATGGATTTATCCCCATTAATTTCGTTGTTGATTTCGATTCTCTTACCTTTAATTTTAGTCAAATGATAATCTTCAACACATGAAAGGAAGGCTACAGTGGAAAATAAAAGAATTACATGTTTTATAGACATTTAATTTCTTGTAAAGAGTTTATGAAAATATGTGCATGCTTTTGCTAAATTTGCACAAAGCCAAAAATAAATGATTTTAAAGGCATTTAAGACAAAATCAAATCAAAAATATGTTAATTCACTGTTGCAGGCGCATAAGGCAGGGGTAAATAGCAAAAAGATTAAGACGATTGCTGTTTTATTTAATGTAGATGAATTTAGTGATTTTGAATCGTTTAGGGCCTATTTTAAAGAACTCAATCTTACATCGCCAAAACATAAAATTGTAGCATTTACAGATGATGATAAGTTTGAAGTTAGTCAGTGGGAATCTTATTTCAGTCCGAAAGATTTTGGATGGAAAGGAAAAATAAACAATGTTGATTTACAATCTTTTATTGATGAAGATTACGATGTTCTTATTAGTTATTATAAATCGGATAATGTATTGCTTAATCTTATTACCGCCGCTTCAAAAGCAAATTTAAAGGTTGGATTGGCTCGTACAGATGAGCGTCTGTATGATTTAATAATTGATGTTAACCCAAAGAATTTTGAAATATTCGCAATAGAATTTAGAAAATATTTAAACATTTTAAAAAAAATATAATGACCCAATTTATTGGTACAGGTGTTGCACTTATTACACCTTTTAAAGAAGATTTAAGCATTGATTTTGATGCTTTAGAACGCTTAGTTGAGTACAATATTAAAAATGGTGTGGAATATTTAGTGATAAGCGGAACCACAGGAGAAAGTGTTACCATTACTACTGATGAAAAGAAAAATTTAATTGAATTTATTGCAAGCGTCAATAAAGGTCGCTTACCTCTTGTATTAGGAATAGGAGGTAACAATACTTCTTCAATTATTAGTGAGATACAAGGAACAGACTTATCCAGTATAGATGCAATTTTATCTGTCTCACCATATTATAGTAAGCCTACTCAAGAAGGTATATATCAACACTTCAAGGCAATCTCTCAAGTATCTCCTTTGCCTATAATTTTGTATAATGTTCCAGGAAGAACATCAAAGAATATTGAGCCAGAGACAACTATTAGGCTTGCAAATGATTTTGAGAATATTATAGGTGTAAAAGAGGCGGGCAATAATGTTCACCAGTATTTGGAATTGCTAAGAACAAAGCCTGATGATTTTCTAGTAATATCTGGTGATGATGATTTAGCTCTAGGTGTGGCCTTGGCTGGCGGATCTGGTGTGATTTCAGTTATAGGGCAAGGTTTACCTAATGAGTTTTCGGATATGATTCGATTAGGGATTGCTGGCAAAGCAAAACAGGCCTATGATATTCACTTTAAGCTTATGCCAATAACCTCAATGATTTTTGCCGAAAACAATCCTGCAGGTATAAAGGCAGTATTAAATGGCCTCGGAATTTCCAAAATGCACGTACGTTTACCACTTGTTGAGGCTACATTATCGTTACAAAAACTCATTAATGGCGAGTTAAAGAAATTAGGTAAAAGTTAAACTTAATTTAAAATAAATTGAGCGCTCTCTGCATGCGCTATTTTAGCATATAATTTTTGTTTTCAAAATCCGTTATTTATGTGTACTTTTGCGACCTGTTTAAAATTTATGAAAAGAGCAATCTACATACTATTAATAGCTACTTTATTCACCTCTTGCAGTGATTTTCAGAAGATGCTAAAGTCTGAAAGTACTTCCGAAAAATTTAAGTTCGCAACTGATCTATACGAAGAAGGTAAATATGCAAAGGCTTTTAGATTGTTTGAACAAATACTTCCGGCATATAGAGGAAAGCCACAAGCAGAGAAACTTACCTTTATGCATGCTAACTGCTCTTATCAGCTGAAGGATTATTACATCTCAAGTTATCACTTTGATAAATTTGTAGATATCTACCCTAGTAGTGAGAAAGCAGAAGAAGCAGCTTTTTTGGCAGCCAAGGGGTATTATCATAACTCTCCCGTTTATACTAAGGAACAAAAAGAAACCGTAGAAGCTATAGAGAAGCTTCAATTGTTTATTAATCTATATCCTAAATCTAGTTATGTAGCTGATGCTAATAAGTTAATTAATGAACTAGATTTTAAATTAGAAAAAAAGGCATACGAAATTGCCAAGCAATATAATCTCATTTCGGATTATAAAGCTTCTATCAAGTCATTTAATAATTTTTTACTTGAGTTTCCAGGAACATCATTAAGAGAAAAAGCAATGTTCTATAGATTTGACTCAGCATACAAATTAGCCTCATTGAGTATTAATAGATTAAAGGATACTAGAACAAAGGACGCAATAGGATATTTTAATTCTCTTAACAAAGCGTTTCCAGGATCAAAATTTTTGGATGAAGCGTCTCGAATGAAAGAAGAATTATTAAACGGAAATATTACAGAAATCACGAAAAGTTAATCATTTATAAAGATGGATTTAAAAAAGACAGATGCACCAGTAACCACAGTTACTTACAATAGAAATGTAGTAGATGCTCCAACAAACAATATCTACGAAGCTATATCGGTAATTGCAAAACGTGCAGAACAAATTAACACAGACATTAGACGTGAGTTAATTGATAAGTTGGAGGAGTTTGCAACTTATAATGATAGTCTAGAGGAAATTTTTGAGAACAAAGAGCAAATAGAAGTTTCTAAGTTTTACGAAAAGTTACCAAAGCCACATGCGTTAGCAGTAAAGGAGTGGTTAGATGATAAAATATATCACAGAAATACTGAGGATTCTCAGCAATAATCTTCAATGTCTATTTTAAAGGACAAAAACATTTTATTAGGTATTACCGCTGGTATTGCCGCATATAAATCGGCTAGTTTAGTCCGATTATTTATAAAAGCAGGTGCTAACATCAAAGTTGTTATGACACCTGCTTCTAAGGATTTTATCACACCTCTCACACTTTCTACTTTATCGAAAAATCCTGTGTATTCTTCATTTGTAGATGAAGAAGATGATAATCAGGTATGGAATAACCATGTTGATTTAGGCCTCTGGGCAGATCTATTTGTAATTGCTCCTGCAACAGCAAATACACTGGCAAAAATGGCAAATGGTGTTTGTGATAATATTCTATTAGCTACTTATCTTTCTGCAAAATGCCCAGTTTATTTTGCACCAGCAATGGATTTAGATATGTATAAGCACCAGTCCACTAAAAACTCTTTTGAAAAGCTTTCTTCATTTGGTAACAAAATGATTCCAGCAGGAACAGGAGAGCTTGCTAGTGGTTTGGTAGGTGAAGGTAGAATGGCTGAGCCAAAAGATATAGTTGATTTTATTACTAATGATATATTGGATCAACTGCCTTTAAATGGCAAGAGTGTTCTCATTACGGCCGGACCAACTTATGAGGCTTTAGATCCGGTTAGATTTATTGGAAATCACTCTAGCGGTAAAATGGGATTTGAAATAGCAAAGTCTGCAGCTAATCTAGGCGCCAAAGTTACTTTAGTTTCAGGTCCAACGCATCAGAATATTGACCATAACCATGTAATACTTAAACCAGTGGTGAGTGCACAAGAAATGTATAATGAAGTCCATAAACATTTTAAAGATTCTGATATTGCGATACTATCCGCTGCTGTTGCCGATTATAGACCAAAAAAAGTTGCCGACAAAAAAATAAAAAAGAAGGATTCTACGTTTACCATAGAGTTGGAAAAAACCAAGGATATTTTAAGATCTCTAGGTGAAGCTAAATCTAATCAGTTTTTAGTTGGCTTCGCACTCGAAACTAATGATGAATTAGCAAACGCAAAGGGAAAATTAAGGTCTAAAAATCTTGATTTAATAGTTTTAAATTCATTAAAAGATGAAGGTGCAGGTTTTGGGGTATCCACAAATAAAGTTACATTTATAACGTCATCTGATGAGGTTATTGAACACGAGCTTAAATCTAAGGCTGAGGTAGCTCAAGATTTAATGCAACAAATACTGAAACAACTACATGCGTAAACTTGCAATTTTATTTACTCTATTATATTCTTTAGGTGTTTTGGCACAAGAACTAAATTGTACCGTTACCGTTATTGCCCAACAAACTGGTAATGATAATAATGTGGTGTTTAGAAATCTTGAAAAGCAACTAAACGAATTTATTAGTAATACACAATGGACTGATAAGAATTATAGTCAGCAAGAACGTATAGATTGCAATATGGTCATCAATGTACAGGAATACAATAACGATCTTTTTGCAGCTACGTTACAGGTATCTTCATCAAGACCAGTTTATAATTCAACCTACAACACGCCAGTATATAATTATAACGACAAGAGTTTCAATTTCCGGTATTTAGAATTTCAAAATTTGGTTTACAATCCAATACAATTTGAATCTAATTTAATATCCGTATTGGCTTTTCACGTGTATATGATATTGGGTATGGACGCTGATACATTTGAGTTAAATGGCGGTAGTGAATACTTTAAACAGGCTCAAATAATTGCTAACTATTCTCAACAACTGAATGGTCAAGGCTGGAAATTAGAAGACGGTTTGCAATCAAGATTTGCATTGATTGATAACCTAATGTCACCAACATTTAAGGAGTTTAGGACAACCATGTATGAGTATCATATCAATGGGTTGGACTTAATGCATGAGGATACTAAAAAAGGGAAAACTAAGCTTACTTCGGTTTTAGAAGAATTACAGAAAATTCATAGAAGACGTCCTAATTCATTCTTAATGCGTGTATTCTTTGATGCTAAGTCAGACGAAATAATGGATATTTTATCTGGTGGACCTAGCGTAAACATTACCGACAGTATGGATATCTTAAATAGAATAGCACCTACATATTCTCAAAAATGGCGTAATATAAAATTCTAAAGGCTATTGGCGATCAGAATAATTTGCCCCTATAACTACTGTATAAATTTTTTAGCAATCGTCTTAATATAAAAATCGAAACTATTAATTT
>Ga0213858_10000076_pt1 | contig 40354 bp, 57 predicted proteins | sample PICome_FD_160122 | JGI IMG/M metagenome (GOLD analysis project Ga0213858, IMG submission 160122) | Coastal seawater microbial communities near Pivers Island, North Carolina, United States - PICO245 | ecosystem: Environmental > Aquatic > Marine > Coastal | place: USA: North Carolina | collected... | reverse complement strand
AACATCAATAACACCCCAACTTGCTGTGGAGTCGTCTCTTATTGGAACAGTTCCAAAACTGTCTTTACCTTCTAAATGGTCAAGCCAATTTTTATCTGTCATAGGGATAGGGTTTATCCAACTACGCCATTCATCTTTTCCGTCAGCTCTTTTCTTGCCTAACTTCTTAGATTGTCCGTGATATGTATCAGACCCCTGGAACAGCTTTTTAAACTGCTCCAGGGATTTATTAAAATCCATAATTAGAATGGTGTTTTAACTGATTCTTCTTCTTGGCCGTGTTTTACTTTAACACTTCCACTCATCAAAGATTGTCTAAATTTATAAGATCTATTTACTAGACTCTCATCATTAACCAATCCTTCAGATGTAATCTCCCAACCATACCAAGAACCAAGTTGGTTTTTCTCCAACACAGTTTTTAGTCTATACTGTTGAGTGAATGGTGCTGGTCTGAAGAAACCTTTGCCATCTTTTTTAGGTACTTGCATCATATTCATCATTGAATTCCACTTCTTAGATTTTTTTCTTTGAGTAGATTTCATTGTGATCAATGCTTCGCTGGCCATACTTTCTTCGACTACGACTACAAAGTGAGACGCTGTCTCTTCAATGTAATTACCGGACTCTAATCTATCTTTACCGTCATCACCTCTAGTAGTTTTAGACATGATATCACTATCAGCAGGATAGATATTTCTAGGTGCATTACTACCTTCTTGTCCTCTGTCTGCCCATTCAATGTATTCAAACTTGTAATAAGCAGGTATTACCAAGATACCTTTGTTACCGTCATACAGTTTATCTGTAACAGTATTGTAGATCATTCCTGGTTTTGCAGCTTCTATATATTTAGAATCACCAGCTGTAACTTGTGGCGACAACTGTCCTAAAATTTTTAAGAATGGTAACTGCAACGATTTGCTATCAATGTTTTCAAAACCTTGATCAGCAAACTTTTCTATGTCGATTGTTGCTACTTCGTTTTTCTTTTTTGTAGCTACGTCTTTTCCGTTAGACATGTTTACTCCTTCGTTTTTAGTTTTGCTTTATTTGCAATATAGATACCAAATAAATCAAACGGGAGTTCCTTTCCTTTTTCAACTTGTTCTCTCGCAAACGCTTTGAGTGTCATAGGTTCAACTTTTTGTTTCTGCAAGTATTTAAACCCAAACTGCTCACAAACTTTTACAAGTTCTGCAACTTGATTGTCTTGTCCTCTGTTAAAAGTAGTAGTAACCGTATTCTTAATAAGATCACCGAAACCTTTATCTCGAAGCCAACTAAAAGCTTCTTCGGTACGACTCTCAGGTATTCTTGCCGAATAAAACGGCTTAACTTCAACTTGTGTACCATCAGCAAGTTTGATCGCATTAACACCAGCTTCTTGCATAAGCTCTGGTATTTTACGTTCCTGATAATCTCTGTATTTAGCTTTTTTTACGGAAAGATTTTCCTCAGCTTGTTCTATCTCAGCTTCCAACTTTTTCATTTCATTACAAGCATCCGAGATTGATTTCGTGCTCGCAGTATCAACTTCTAAATTTGAAAACTTTTCGATATCCATATCTGATTCGGGTTATAGACTTTTCTCTTGCAAAGTCAAACAGAAAAATATACAAAGGCTTCGGATATGGCAAAATGGAAATACCCTTATAAGACACAACCTTATGAACATCAACGTAAAGCATTAGCCGAATCGGCTGATAGAACGACTTACGCTTTGTTCATGGAGATGGGTACGGGTAAAACAAAAACTACAATAGACAATATTGGTTACCTATATTTAAAAAAACGTATAGATGCAGCGCTTATTGTTGCGCCAAAATCTGTATACACAGTTTGGAAAAATGAAATAGAAACTCACTTACCAAGTGAAATAGAAAGATCTGTCTTTGCTTGGAAAGTAGATAAACCTAAACAATATAAAAAATTCTTAACACAAAAAGATAAAATGAAATTCTTTCTAATAAACGTTGAAGCGTTATCAACAAAGAAAGGATTAGATGAGTGTAATAGATTTCTTACAAACCAACCAAATAATATAATGGTGATTGATGAATCAACGACCATAAAAAACCCAAAAGCAAAAAGAACAAAAAACATTTTAGCACTAAGATGGCGAGCGCGTATGAGGCGTATACTAACAGGATCGCCAGTAACAAAATCTCCATTAGATTTATATACACAATGTGCCTTCCTAGATCCAGCATTATTAGGGTTTAAAAGCTTTTATGCATTCAGAAATAGATATTGTACATTTGATGAGGTGTATATAGCTAGGGGAGAAGCTATTATGGTACCTGATGGTTTCACTAATTTAGATGAATTAGAGCAAAAGCTAAAAGCATTCTCACTTAGACTAACTAAAGATGAGTGTTTGGACATACCTGAAAAGGTTTACCAAAAAAGAGAGATAGAATTATCAGGTGAGCAGAAAAGAGTTTATCAAAGATTAAAGATCGAAGCTCTAGCTAAGTTTGAAAATGAAACAATATCAGTTCACAATCAATTAACTGAAATACTTAGACTTCATCAAGTAGCTAATGGTTACTGTAAAAGTGATGATGGTGAAATACTTCAATTCAATAATGAAAAGTTAAAAGCTATGATGGAGATCTTGGAGGAGACAGATCAGAAAGTAATTATTTGGGCTAACTACGTACATAATATTCATGAAATTATTGGAGCCTTAAATGATAAGTATGGAAGTAAATCTGTTGTTTCAATTTATGGTGAAGTATCACAGCAACAAAGAATGACAGCCGTTGAACGTTTTCAAAATGATCCTGAGTGTAGATTTTTTGTAGGTAATCCAACAACAGGTGGTTATGGATTAACTCTAACTGCTGCAAAGTATGTAATTTATTATTCTAACAATTATAATCTTGAAGTTCGTTTACAATCTGAAGATCGTGCTCACAGGATTGGTCAAACAAAGAATGTTGTCTATATTGATATCATTGCTAAAGACACAATTGATGAACGAATCGTTCAAGCTTTGAAAAGAAAAATTCAACTTTCTGCTAAGACTTTGGGTGATAAAGCCAAGGATTGGCTTCTCTAGCCTTTTTTCATCGTTTTCTTATATGTTTCTAGTCTTTCAAGGAATTTCTCTGCATATTCGTGCAATAGAGGCTCTGAGAGCTTGAATTCTTGATATTGTAGGTCCCTGGTCGCAATAGCTACTACACCCTGCTCTATGGGCCCGTAATGCGTTTTATGGGCCAAATAATAGGCTCCTAGCTGGCATTTGTAGTCTTCTATCCATTCTTCTCTCTTTGGTCTATTTGACTGTTTAAAATCGACTATTGAGGGCTTACCATAAGCCATAGCTACAAGATCTGTAGTTCCAGCATATTCTTGATTATAAGCCAGGGATACTTCATTACCCCATACTTCATCTATTTTTAAATTATCTTTTATGACCTCAGCCATTTTACGTGGCTTGATACCTTCTTCTGTTTCATTAAAATACTTTTCACCATTATAATAAAATTCTAATACTCTATGCATCTCAGTTCCAACAGTTGATGCGTTGTTCATTATTCTGTCTGCCTCTGCATTACCCACTCTTCTACGCCAATCATCTAAATGTTTTCTATCTTTTGTGGCTGATAATATTGTAGTTACGCTAGGAACAGGAGCTTCATCTACTAAATACTTTCTACCTGTCTCTGATTGAAATCGATTATGTTTTTTGTAAGGATATTTTTTATTAATCTTAATTAGTGACATTCCACTAATTAGCCAATAAATTTACCAATGTCAAAATAATTGCACCCATGCCTCCAACTAAGGCAATAAAAAACCAATTCACTTTTTGTCTTACATCATCAAGACCTTTGTGCATGTGATCTTGTTGTTTTTTCAAACCAGTAATATGACCGTATAAGGCTATGATGTGTTCTCCGGTAGTCTTTGGTTCTTTTCCGTTAGCCACGATTCTGTCTCCTTTGAGCTATAGCTTGTGCTGTTGTATCAAATGGAAATAAAGCTTGAACGTCTTGAGCTGTAGCTTGACCTTGTGGTACTTGTGGCGCTTGTGCCATCTGTTGCTGACCAAATGCAGGTTGTAATTGTAGATCTGCAGTAACACTTGGATCATCTGCCTCTTGATCTCTTTGAGCTTGCTCTAACATAGTATCTTCATCTGCTTTTACTGTTTGATCTAAGTATGCCACCATGTCATTATCAAGTGCTTTGTTACCCGATGACTTTGTAAAGTCACCAGCAAACATTGTTTCAACAACATCCTTTGGTAAATTTTTATCATCGTAAATAGGTTGTGGTACTTGAAAAGATAAGTTTAATAATCTTTGTTGTATTTCTTTTGGATCAACAGTTCTTGGATCTACTCTTGGTAAATCTTGTTCTTGATCTGCAAAGTAATTGTATAATCTAGCAAAAGCATCTCTCTTTCTTGTTAAACCCACAGCTGTTAGTTTTGGATTGATACTTCTTCCAGTAAACTTTCTTGTAGTACCAAACAAACCTTTTTGTGCTTCACCAATAGATTGACCTTTTAACAATTTGATTTGTTCTTCAGGTAATAAGGCATCATTCATATATCTTAATGCAGTAGGATCGGTAAGCATTAAACCTGCTCTCCTTGCTAATAATAAAAATATTGCAGGTGCAAATGGGTTCACAGCAAAAGCAGCACCACCAATAAACATACCACCAGCTACAGATCCTAATGATCCTAGTGTGAATCTTCTTTGTAAGAAAGTTGATGTATCTGATACAGGAATATCAGAAATAGATTTCATGTAATTAGTAAAACCATAGAATTGTTTAGCACCATCTTTACCTAACATCTCTACCATCTTATCTCGACCAAGATCCTCTGTTGCTTTACCAATACCAAGTTTGTTCATAAACTTATTAATATTAAACTGTGCGAAATCTTCAGGTGAGAATCTAATATCTTTCACATCAAATACTCCATTACCCGTTCTTACATCTTCAATTCTAAAACCTCTTGCTTGTTCAATTGAATCTGTACCTAATCTTTCCATTACGTCTTGTGCATACTCTGTACCAGCTTTGACACCTGGTGCTAAATCAATTGTATCTCTAAATACTGATTTGGCTTGTGGAGCTGTAGCTGAGTCAAAAGAATCTAAAAATGCATTGAACATATATCTGGCTTTCGCAGCTTGAAATAATTGTTTACCATTTTCAGTAGCATATTTACCTTCAGCACCAATTAATGTTTTGAAACTTTTTAAAGCTTCAGGTGAATTAGATTGAAAAACATCTCTTTCCATAGTTGAGAATAATAAATCTCTTGGTAGGGCTTCTCTCCCTACAATTCCAAATGTACCTTTGTTTGTAAATAATGTTCTATCAAACTTTTGTAATGATCTAGCAGCAGCTGGTGTTGTATACATATTTAATACTTTGTTGAATGTTGCGTTAGCATCGTAAAGTTTATCTCTCAACTTCTCACCATTTCTAATGTTTTGTTGAATGAAAGCCTCTGCTCTTTCAGTGCTTTGTTTAGCTAAACCATCGAAAGTAGCTTTTAATCCTGGATCTTGTAAGAAAGCATTTTTTGTGAGATTTGCACCAAAAGCATTGAAGTCATTTTCTAATGCTTCTCTAATCATAAATAGTTGTCTACCTAAAGTTCTATAATCTGTGCCTTGTATTGCATTATTTAACATTTGAATTACACCTTTATATTGTTTTGGTGTAATTGCGTTAGTTCCAATAGCATCCATAGCATCATAAAATAAATTTATAGGGTCACCAGATTGTTTTAGAGTTTCATCAATATTCTTAGCTTGAATTGATCTTTGAGTATCAGGGAAAGCTTGTGCAAATGCTTGTCTTAACTCTTGGGCTTTAGCTACAGTTTTATCTAATTTAATAATAGCTGGGTTACCGATAGTATCTGCTAATCTTTCAAATGCATCGTATTTAGCACCAATTAAATCCATATTATCATTAAATACTTTTGCTGCTTGGTTATAAATAGAATGAGATAATGCACCTGTTTTCATTAAAGGTGCGTATGTTGTTAATTGGTCTAAAAACATTTTACCTGCTTTTTGCTCTGCACCTTGAAAAGCTTGATTAGCTATTGGACCTATAAATGGGAATACACCAACAGTTTTAAAAAAACCTTTACCAACATCTGTTAGCGGTCCGTCATTCATTGCTTGAATTAGTGGAATAGGTAAGCCTTTATCTCTTGCATACTCTGCAAGTTCTTTTTGTTTTGGTCCTGTTGTACCAAAAAGTTTTTTACCTGCTTTACCTAATGGTCCTGTAATTAATGGTGTAAGTAATGATGCACCAGCATTCCACATCAATGCTGACTTCATTTCATTTAACGCATTCAATGTAATATCTGCATCTACTTCTCCTGGTTTTAAATCTGCAAATTGATCTGAGATTTGTGATGCTATGAATGTTCCAGCTTGCTCATTTAACATATCATATGTAATTGAACCTGCTCCCGCTCCTGCCGTTCCACCAAGTATTGAGTAAATTTCTGCTCTACCTAATGGACTTTGTAATACTTTTGTTGGTACATCGGCTACTCTACCTAATAATTTAAATGCACCTCCTAATAATTTTAATCTGCCTGGTAATCTATCTGCTACACCAGCTGCAACTTGTGCCATTTTACCTGGACCTTTTTTCCAAAGATTACCTGATTTAGCTGCACCATAAATTTTTTCTCTCATCATCAAGTAAGGAGTAATACTTCCTGTAATATCACCAGCGAATACTGCTGTTGGTCTTCCTTTAAAAAACGAATCTTCAGCAGCTAGTGCTGTTGCAATAGGATCTCTTCTAAACTCTTCTTCTCTTGCAATATCTTGGGCTGCTTCTTGTCTTTGCTCTGTTAACTGAGAAGTAGTAGGTCCTTTTAATTTACCTCTACTAATTAACTCATCAATAATTCTTCTTTGTTTATTTGAAAGAGTAGATGGATCTAAAGATCTATTATCTAATTGTTCTTGTAATTGTTCTAGAGTAGCCATTATTTATTAAACTCCTCTAATAAACCAGCTTCATCTAATGTTTTAATAAATTGATCTGTAATAGTTCCGCCTCCTGTCAATCTAAATTGATTTTGCTGTCTCATGTTTTGAAGAGTTCTTTCAAGACCACCAACTCTTCTATAATCGTTTTCATATCTTATGATATCATCTTGTAGTTGTTTACCAATCGCTCTGATTGATGCTTCTACAGCTTTAGAACCTCTTGTTAATGTAAATAGGTTTACAAGTTTTTCAGCAGCAGCTACGTCTCTAGCAGTCAATCTATCTTTATCTTTAAATGAGTTAGCTAATGCATATACCAAAGTTGTTTCTGCCACTGCTAGTTCTTCTAATGTTTCAGAATCTACTTTACCACCCACTCTACTTTTTATTCTTTTCTCAGCATCTTTATATAATTTGTTAAAGTCTGTGCTCTTTAATAATCTTTTCTTAGTATCTTCGTCTAAATCAGAAGCTTCTATCTGTGCTCTATATGATTCAGCAATACCTCTTGCTTCTTCTTTAGAAGCACCGAATGAGAATCCTAAGTCAGATAATGCAGATCCTACACGTGTTTTGAACAAATTAATTGCACCAGCAGGTCCAACTGATTTAGGTTGCTCAGCTATTGTATCTAATACGTCATTAGTAATTTTAAATGTTTTATATCTTCCTGATAAAATTTCACCAATCTTTATTGTTTCAGTATCTACTGTTTTCTTATCTAAAAATTGATTTACTTTACCAAAACCAGGAACATTTGCTTGACTAGAAATAGATGCATAAATTTCATTACCTCTAGGACCTATTTGACCTGTAGCAAATTCAATTGTTCCGCCTTTTGTTTGTCTACCTTTTACATTTATTGTATTACCATTATCATCAATAAATTGAACAACACCTAATTCACCACCAAATGGTTCACCAGCTAAAGCTTCATTAAATAATTTCATTTCATCTAAGGCATAACCTAAATAAGTTTCCATAGATTTGTTTTCTAATTCGTTTTGTTTAAGTTTCATCACAGCATAGTTACTTACTGCTGGACCTAAAGCATTACCAAATACTTCTAACGCACCACCAAGACCTCTTTTTCTTGTTGTGCCTCCCATAAGACCTGCAGCTAATGTAGATAAGAATGTTGTTCTAGCTAAATCACCTTGTGGATCTTGACCAAGTTCACTTCTTATTTGTTTAGCTCTTTCAATTAAATCAGATGTAAATAACTTACCACCAATAGGTCTTTCAGTTCCTTTACCTTCAGTAGAATCTTGGTAAATTTTTTGTGCTTGTTGTAATGCATTTTCTTTAACAGGTGCTTTAGGTTTAATTGATATATCTTTGCCCTCAACACCAACAGGACCTTCAAGTCCTCCATCAATACCACTAGGTTGTTCTTTTACTTGTGCAACAGTTTGCACTGGTACAGTTGGTTCTAATACTGATTCACCTCTTCTGTTTCTAATTGTTTTGTTTAAATCAACAACTTCTGTTTGTCCTAATTGAGTTTCGTTTTGTGGCTGAGTTAATTGATCAGGTACTATCCCTACTTCTGATCCTTCAGCTTGAGCAACCCTTTCTAATTTTTTTCTATCTCTTCTTTCTTTTCTAGTTTCTCTTTTACTTGTATCTATAGGAGAGAACAAACTTGTTTGAATTGGTTCGCCAAGATAATTTCTCACATCTAATGCTTGACTTGTAGTCCCTATAGGTTTTTGAGTTACATAATCAATAGCTCCCCCTACTAAAGGTCTAGCCAAATTATAAGCACCATAAGCTAAACCTGCAGCTCTTGTGTAAGGATTTAATAATGCTAATCCACTTAAACCAAAATCTACTCCAGTTTTTAGCATACCAGGTTTCATTCCTATCTTGTCTGTCATAGCTGATACTGCATCATAAGTACCCATAGGAGCCACAAATAATCTACTTATACCACCTCCCATACCAAAAGGAACTCTTGTTCTTGGGTTCATAACTTGACCTGGAACAGATCTTGGAAAAGATCTAATATCTCTTCCAGTTCTTTTTAAAAATTGACCTGCTCTACTAAATAATCCTGGTTGTGGCACAACCACTGGAACTCTATTTGGATTGTAAGCAGAAGAACCTCCTGTTGGCATCCCTATCATACGACCATCAAAAGCTTTGATAGGTTTTAATGCACCTTTCTTCAAAGCTTGTTGTCGAAACAGTGGTCTGTTTAAAACTTTATTGAGAGACATTAACCCCTCCCTTGCATACCTTGGAATGCTTGGAAAGCTCCAATACCAGTTCCAATAGATTGAGCTAGTGGACTAGTTTGTGGCTGAGTCGAAGCTGTAATCGTAGATTGTGATTTAGGTCCAGCAGCATAGATGTTAGAAAGAAACTCAGCTCTTTGGTAAGGTTCATATGCTTGTTGTAATTGTGATTGTCTTGCTGCATCTAAAGTTGTTTGAGCAAGTTGTCTTTGTAATCCACCTGCTTGTAATAATTGATTAATATCTGCTTGAGCCATTTGTTGTTGACCAGCACCTATACTAGCTAACTGACCACCGATAGCTGCTTGTTGTTGTTGCTGCTGTTGGGCAGCTCGTAAAGCTTGACCAAATCCTTGTTGTTGAGCTAAACCAACTTGACCTAGTCTTGCTCTTTCTAATTCTGCTTGTGCAACTCCTTCTCTTCCACCACCAAATGCTCCTGATAAAACTGCTTGTGCGCCTAATCTATTTTGAGCTTGTGCTGCTTGTCTGTTAATTTCATCTACTACATAAGATTGATAAGGATTAAAAAATTGATTTATATTTGGTGTTTGTGCTGCAAGTAATTGTCCGATGCCCGATGTAACAGTTGGAGCGCCAACTCCTGTTGTTCCGGCAGCCGTTAATCCTTGTTGTTCTAGCGCACCAAATGGTGCAACTTGCATATCAGGAATATTTACAGGTTGATCTGCAGCGGCACGTGCTAGATCCATCAATTCTATTTTACGTTCTTCTATACCTGGAGCTTCTCTAATTACGGATTGAGTAAATTGTGATCCACCTGATGATGGTGCAGGTGCACTACTTCCACCGCCTCCGAATACACTTTTAACAATAGAACCCATTATACTTCTTTCTCCATTTGAATATGTTTAGCTTTCCAGCCCCATTTTTTTGAAACTCTTGACCAGCCAGGTCTGACCCAAAAACTTAATTTTTTGCATCCATTTAGTTTAGCAAATTTTGTTACAGTATTCACTAGCTTGTCCTCCCATAAATGTCTTTTACGTCCAGTGCAGACAATGGCTTCAAGCTGAGAGTAATTTGGTAGTGCTGCGATTCTAGTTACAAATAAACCAAACACCTGATTGAGCTCTTCCTCGTCACTACCAAAGACTAAGAACAATTGTGCTTCATCTTTTTGTAGTAGATCTTTGATATCTCTTGGTTCTGCAAAACCACCTGAGTATCTAAGAGCTTCAGCAACCATAAAATCACATAGTGGCCAAAACTTTTCTATATATTTTGGTTCAACAGATAATACTGAAATGTCAGGCTTAATTGGCTTTGGTTTCTGCTTTTGCATTTCTACTTCCTTCTAATAAATCAAAAACTCTTTTGTATCGTTTTTGTTGTTCGTAGAAGTATTGTGCACCTTTTTCTCTCATATCTTTCATGCTATTCGGATTTGCACCAGCTATGATTCCTGCGCCTAATACTCCATCTGCTCTTGTTACAAACTCTCCGTCTGCTAATTGAGCTAACATTGTATCTTCGTCTTTATCTCCTGTGCCAGACCCATCTTCGACATATCCTGATGCTCTAACATAATTGTTTGCATCGTCTTCGTCATGAGATCTTTTACTTGGTAGGTAGTTAATACCACCTTCATTAAATTTTTTTATTTCAGCTAAACCACCTGTGTTAAATCTATTGTACGCTAATGCATAAGGACCCATCTGATAGTCAGTTTTGTTTGCTGGATCAGCTTCAGGTATATATGGTTGTGCAAATACTTTTTCTTGTCCTGTTTCAGGATCTATATATTTAAACCCACCTCTTTGTTTTTGTAATTCTGCAACTGCTAAATTATATGTAGGTGTGTAAACATCTTGTGGTTCATTTTCAAATGCACCTGATAAATAAGCTAAGGTTGCAATTCCAGTTGCTGCTTTACCTGGGCTTATTTCTAACTCACCTGTAAAGTCACCAGCTTTTGTTAATCTCTGTCTTGTAAATAATTTTTGTAAAAAGTTTTGATCAGCTCTTTGTCCACCTGGTCCGCCTGCTACTGATCCCATTTGTGCTTTTGCTATTTCATTCGCCATTGAAGTTGTGCCTATATCATCTCCTGGTAGAGGATTTACCCTTGGTATATTTAAAGCAGGAAATGTTTGTCCTAAACTTTGCACTGGTCCTAATTTTGTAAATGCCATCGGAGCAAATTGAGATTGTGCTGTAGCAAAACCTGGTAAACCTAACGCTGATCCGCCACCTAAAACTCCTTTACCGCCATAGTACCCAGCGACAGCTCCTGTAATTCCGCCCAATATTCTTTGAAGTCCTGATCCACCAGCGTCTTTAGATCCTTTATAACCTTTGTATCCTCCGTAGGCTGCTAGTGCATAGGGTAAAAATTGTAATGCCATATATTATATGTTCCTTAATTTAGCTAAGTTTAAAAGTTTACCATTTTACTCAGTCTTTATCAACTCATCAGCAAAACAGCCTCTATACTGATGTTCACCCACATGAGTAATTCGGTCGGTTATGAGAGCATGACATTTACCGCCAATATCTTTCCATCTCTTACAGAAAGCAAAGTCCTCACCAAGATATGATTTATTGACAGGATCATACATAGTATCAAAAAGGTTATAAAAATAAGGTCTATTGATTAATTCTCCGTTGATAACTGTTTTAGATACTATTTCTGTATTTGGATAAGCATCAATCATTTTTTCGATAACTTCTCTTTTTATAAGCATACATCCTGTTGGAGAATGAGTAACTTCAATAATACCATTTTCTATCTTTATATTCTTATCGTCTTTTACTTTCATAGGATAAGTATAAAGACCTTTAAATTTTAAATCTTTAGAATTTTTAATATTACCTTTCGTTATTCTCTCCCAAGCTTTATCCCACATTAATTGTTTTAATGGATAAGGAACTGAAATAATATCTTTATCAGAAGCTAACATTTTAAAAACAGATTGAGTTTGAAATTCTATATCTGAATCTACAAATAATAAATGAGTATGCTTTGATTCCATAAAACTAGATACACATAAATTACGACCTTGAGTTATAAGAGATGATTTCATTACTTGGAAAGAAGCAAGTACATCATTCTTTAAACAATGCTTTTGAAATTCTAAGCAAGCTTGAAAGTAGTGAATAGATACTTCGCTATGTACAGGTGTAGCAACAAATATAGAAAACTTCTTATTTGGTTTTGTTTCAATTTTAGGTTCAATTGTTTTATTAAACCACATTGGTTTACTTGGATCTTGCATTTACAGCTCCTTTCAAGAAACTTGTCCATTGTCCGGCAATATTTTTCCAGTGATAAAAATGATTAAAAAACTTTTGTTGAAACTTTAAGTGATATTGAAAACCTGGCGTATTCAGTTGCTCAGGTAATCCATCAATCACAGAAGCAAATTGTACAGCTAAATTATTGTAATTTGTATCCATAGGTACATACACTGGAAACTCAGAACAAGTTTCATAAAGTGCTCCGTTGTCCGTTGTCACTACAGCTAGACCACATGCTAAAGCTTCGAGTGCTGATATACAAAATGTTTCTTCCCATATATTAGGATAAACAAAAGCATCATACGTATGAAGATTATCTAATATGTATTCATTTGATTTGTATCCAATGTAATTTACATTAGGTAAAATTTTAGCTTGATCATACAAAGCTTTGTATTGATCATCATTTTGTTTTTCAAACTCCGATCCATAAACTTTAGTGCTACTATATACATCTAACTCTATGTTTGGATTTTTGATCAGTTGCATTGCACCAAGTAATACAGATAACCCTCTCCATGGAGTAGGGTGATATATAAGTTTTATTTTATCTTTCTTTTGTTCTGCGTTTCTTTGTTTTATATCAGGTATTCCATTTTTTATTACAGTGCATCTTTCTTGTGGTATATCAAAACGTTTTCTAAAGTTTTCATAATTCCAATGACTATTAAAAACATAGTAATCATATTCTTTGTGTCTTGATTTATCTTTAAAGAATGGTTGTAGAGGTGGTTGGTCCCAAGAATTTTTTTGCCAAAGTATATTTATTTTATTAGCTGATAAAGGAACCTTACCTGGTACAGACAAACATATTTGAAATTGATCTAACAAAGACTTTTCAACATTGTCTTGTAAAAACTTGTATTGTAATTCAGTTCCGCCTAATGGATTCATTTTTTTGTTTTACTAAATATAGGAAGATCAGGGACCATCACTTCAACATCAGTGGCTAAATCTTCTTTAGGATGGTTAGCTAAAAAAGCCTCCTCTGTTTCATATCTCTCACCTGTCTTAATACTTCTATAAATAGTTTTAGTTTCGCATTTTATTTTGTGATAAACAGTCATGTGTTTTTAATATACTAAATTATCTACCCTGTCCACGATATTTCTTACGATGTGGTTTTCTTTTACTATAACTTTTTGCGTGCTGACCTGGACGTTTTTTAGGTGTGCGTTTGTGGTAATTATTTACTCCAAAGATTGATTTTTTCTTAGCCATTTTTTTTAAGTTGTATATTACAAGAAAGACTTATTCTTTCTTCGTCTGTATTATTTAAAGATACATAATGTTGTAAATGAGAAGGAAATAAAACAAAAAGACCTTTTTCTGGAACGATTGCAAATTTATTAAAGCTATCTGTACTTTTAAAATGTTCATCATACATTTGCATTTCAACTGTCTGATCATTTCTTCTAAATATAAGTCCTCCTGAATTCCTTGGAGCTTTACAATAATATACGATTGCAAAATGACTTTGTGGATGAGTATGTACATTATTGTAACTGTTTTTCATATTTTTATTTATCCATGCTGCCGTACATATTGGTGTAGAATTTTTAACTTCAAAAGCATGCATAGCGTTTTGTACTTGTGTTGAAAAAAATTCAACAACTTTTTTAGTAAGGATATTTCCTGTTTGGATTCCATTAACATTACTTCTAAAGTCAACATTTTTATCTTTTACAGCTTTATCAAGTAATTCTATAATATAATTATCTAACTCAGAATTATTGACTATCTCTGAATAAAACGATTCTGAAAATAAAATTGTTTTAGCCATTTTCTTGAGATCTGTCTAATAATGCATAACTTATAAGACCTGATATTTGGTCAGCAGTATCTGCTTGCATTTTGAGAATATCACTAGCTTCTAAATTTATTGTTTCTAATGCAAAATTAAAAGTTTCTTTATTCATTTGTTTATGTGCAAGTTGTACATCTGCACCTGCACCAGATTTTCTGATAAGTAAATCAGTATCCACATTACTCGCAGTATTATGAACTGCTTCAATATTTTTTACAATTATTGTTGCATCAGCAGGACAAGTCAAAATAGTTGTTACATTAGTTGTATCTAAATCAAAAGTATCGCTTTTATATTGTATTGTCATGATAAAAAATAAGTAAATGCATCTTGTTTGTTTTTTATATCATTCTCATAAGAGAAGTTCAACTGAGACTGAAGAGTTCTAAACGCTTGAAGAATTTGTCTTTGATCCTCTTGCGAATATTCAGGTTTTGGTTCAGGTATTTGTATAGTTATTTTTGCCATACTTTAATATTTCCACTTATTACGATTCTTTCAGCATCATGATTAAATAAAACCTCGTGAGGTATGTAAGAATCGAATATTACAAATTTATTAGTTTTCGGTTGAATTACATTAGCATAATAAAAGCAGTAGGGAAACCCAGGATTGTAGAATTTAATAGGTGAAGCTTTTTTATCTATTTTAATATACCAAACAAAAGATTTACTTGATGAATCCATACCATGAGTGTGCAGCGAATGATGCGAGTTGTTATATTTTTGTACCCAAGCATCTGTAATTTTAAAGCTGTCTTTTTTATAAATTGCTTTTATTAAATCTTTTAGTTCTTCTTCGTAGTCTGAATTTATAGTTTCAATAATCTTGTTTTGTTTTTCTTTGTTATAAAAACTTGTATGATTTTCATTCTTTTTTGTGTTAATAGTATTTATTAAATTTAATAAATTTTCTTTTACAACAATTACAGTTTCAAATACAGAAGTGGTAATATTGTATTGAATTACTTTTTTATCTTCTACCATCTACCCTTACATCAAATCTAAACGTGCCATATCTCCAACTTTCATCTAAATTTTCATTTTCTATTTGAACAGATGCTAGTCGAGCTCTTGCTCTTGTATCAATTTTAGATGTGTTTGAGCTAACAGTAAAAGGTCCAAGTGGACTAGACGAAGCTGTTGTCCCCTGTGGAAATTGGTTTAAAAATATAGTTACTTTTGCATTACCACTAATACGTTTAAAATCAGGTAAAAATCTTTTTATACTCATTAAAAACTCACCATCTCCAGGAACACCTTGTCTTCCATTTAAATCAAATTCACCTGATTTAATAAAAGAAGTTATAGCTGTTTGTGTACCATCTCCATTAGCTTGATTTATTCCAACTTCATGTGCGTAGTAAATAGTTGCGCCATTTGATATTCCACTTACAGTAGGAAAAGTAGGTGCGTCAGAAGCATTATAATCAGTTGCGTAAGGAACCTCATACACAGTCGATCCAATCCATGTAGTTCTGTCTAATGTTCCAGTAGTCCAAACATTTTCATCATAATTATATGTAACAACTCTATTTACTTGAGATGAATTAGCTGTTGGGTAAAACCAATTTATTTCTGAATACAATTCGTTAATACCAGCAAATACTACTTGACCAGAGTCATAATTTATACCTGGATTATTACCATCTGTTGTAAAAACAAAGTCCTCTACAAGACAAGGTAATGATTTTACTGTTCCATCATAAACATAAAATCCACCTGTTTTTCCCATCCAATAAACTGCACCATTTGCAAACACTCCTGCATGCTGACCCATCAATCCATTATTAGATCCTACTTTTCTTATAGAAAAAGTAAAAGGCGGCCCAACAAATTGCATTTCATAAGCTGCAGTATCAGTAAGAACCAAGATATAATCTTTACCTTTGAATGCACCTACAATACGTGTGCCATCATCAAGCTGAAATGTTCCTGCAGTGTTTGTTGACGTTGGTTCATATACACTTGTGCTTTCTTGATCAGAAAATCTAATGAACATTTTATTTTGTGTTGTAGGTGACCCAACTGTAGTTTCTGTGCCTAAATGAAAAAGATGTCTGTCTCTATCTGAGACAATTGTCATTACGGATTTTGTTGGCATACCTGAACCAATCGTTGCTCTTGTTTGTAAAGCGTTTGTAGATGAAGCGTCCCAAGTAAAAGTTCTTCCATTGTGAATTGTTGCAATTAAAATATTACCATAATTATCTAAAGACCAGTTAGCAGGTTCAATTGTTACCGTGCTAGATGTTGATGCATCACCCCACCCTATGTAATCAGTTATGTTTGTAACAGTAGATCCGTCTGTGTGTTCTGCAGCTGAGGTTCCATTTATTCCTCGAGTAATTCCACTAATAGTGTTTGTGCCGGTGTTATTTGCTGTGTATTCCATATCCTCAGATCCAATTCTTATTTTACCTGAAGATGGAAAATTAGAAGAGTCTGTTAAAATTACTGAAGTATCCCCAACTAACATATTACCAGCATTGTTCATTGTAGTTGTCGTTTGTGCAATTGTTCGACCACCAAATAAATATGTACCCCAACCATATCCTGCTGTTTGGACCAAAGGCCCCACAGGAACATACGGTCTTACATCAAGTGTGCCATCATTTGTTTCTCCTGAACCAGTTTCAGCTGTAGGCATTGTAATTGTAAAAGTCGTTATTGTTGGAACACTTTGAACTTCAAAAAGTTTGTCATCAAAATCTGTAGCTGTGTAATCGGTGTCAGCACCAAAAGATCCAGCGTTTGCAAAAGTTATAATATCTCCAACAGTTAGATTGTGAGATCCAGTTGTAGTAATGGTAACTGTCGTTGATCCGTTGGTCGTTGTTATGTTTGCGCCTGTGGAGTAATTATCTGTATCTAAAGGTGTAATATCGTAAAAGGCACCATCAAAATAAATGACCAAAACTTTGTCTGTGCCAATTGCAGCATATCTTTTACCATCAGTATTAGCCCATACGTGTTGAGCTCTTGCTACACCAACTATTTTATTATTTACTAAAGCTGACCATCCACCTATTTTTTCAGGTTCACCATATCTAAATCTTACATTATCACCATCTACCCAACGTCCCTCAGCATCTGCTGGTGTAGATTGTTTATCAAATCCTGGTGCTATGTTAACTTTTGCTAATGGCATGACAAAATTATATCATTTATCTGATACCTTTTAAATATGTTCTAAATTAAATGCGATAGCGTATTTAATATCATTTGATTGATTTGGTGGAGATAAATGATCTAAAAAACCATCAAATAATATTAATGTACCAGATCGAGGCTTAATAACTATTTTCATTTCAGGGAATATAACAGGTGGAGACTCGTCACTCAAATATAACACTCCAGAGTATTCAGACCCCCTATGATTATGTCTTATTGTTTTATCACCGTAACTTTTTTTTATTCCCCAACTATTTTCTACACCTAGTTTTTTGAAAACAAAATTTTCAGATAATTCTGTTAGACCATTTGTGATAGTCTTTATTAAATTTGTATCATTATTAAAAACACACCAATTGGTCATGTCTGCTTTGACATTTGTTTGATTTTTTAAATTTTTATTTTTAAGGTTATTTTCTATTTTATCAATAAAATAAGAAGCTTCTATATTTAACTTTAGTTCAAATAAAATAGCTGATTTATCTACTTGTCTCTCAATATGTTTGAGAATCACTTTCTAGTACCCCAAAAAGCTCTTTCATCTTTCCATAAATGTTGGTTAGGACCGTTTGCATCAACATAATGTAAAAAAGCTTGAGCGTACCAATCTCCTTTGTAATGATCTCTTTTGTGATTTATTTCACATCCTTTATAAACTACTGCATCTCCTGGCTGTAAAATTATTGGTGTATCACCCATATATATAGGCCATTCTTCTTTTCCGTCTGAACCAAAATGAACTGTTATTGAAATTTCACAAGAGGGTCTATCTGTATGATCTTTCAAATTTTGATCCCAAACATAAATTCTCCAATAAGAATAAGTTGGAAGCAATTTTAAATTTATAATTTTTTCTAATTTGTTTTTTTTATTTAACATTAATGATTCCATGGCTGGATCACCATAATTTGAAGTGGCTAAAGGAGCTTGATCATCTTCTTGCATATTGCCATCATCCACTCTATGCTTCATTAAACAATATCTTCTAAAAATATCAGTCTCGTCCTTAGTTAAAAAATCTTTTATTAATTTATATTTTTCTACCATAACCATCCTACTATTGAATATCTTTTACCTTTTGTTACTGGCTCTACCATATGCGGAAACATAAAATTGCTTGGCCATATTATCATTTTACCAACACCAGGTTTAATAATTATTTTATCTTTTTCATCTCCTGACGGTGATATTAACAAATTACCACCTTCGTAATCATTATTTAAAGTTATTATTATACTTAAAGATCTATTGAGTGTTGTACCAGCATCTACGTGCCATTTATAATGTCCTCCAAGACCATATTTTAAAACACTCATATCTAGGTATTTGACTTGAGCAAAACTATGAATTTTTTGATATTCATTTATTTGTTTAAAAATCATTTTTGTTAATTTATTATGAATGAATACACTTGTTAATGATTCCCTTACTCTATTCAAACCATAACTTTGAACATCTCTTACTTTTTTATCTATTTGATTTTCTCCATTTTTGCCCACAATAGCTGCATCTTTAAAATCTTCTAACGTATTAAAATATCTTACCATGTAAGACACAAACTTAGGATGCACAACATTATCGTAAATTTTTATGAAGTTTTCTATATTAGTCATGAACGACTTATATTTCTTTTAAACTTATGTGTAAAGTATTAAAAACCTTGGTATCTTAAATTTATAAAATCTTTACTGTTATCGTGAAAAATTTCGTAAATATTTTTATTAGTTGGATAAGTTAAGGTAGAAGCATCAAATTCTTCTAACGTTGTTTTGTAAGCTTCGTATCTTGAAACCCAATGTTGCCTATGTGATCTACCATTAACATTTTTTAAAAAACCTTCGACAAGCTCTAAATCAGTTTTAATCATATTTTCTATATTATCTTGAGTAAGAGATATATCTACTTTAGTTTCAGAGTCATGTATGTTTTTGTGGTCTTGATCTACAAAAGTTACTGAATTTGCAGTTATCGTATCAACTATTTTTTTTTCACTCATAAGTGAATTGAAATCTGCATCAGAAATTGTAACTTTATTATAAATTGAATTTAAATTAAATGTATCATAGTCAGCTTGGTTTAAAGCTGCTTTTTGTATGTATAGTTGAGTATTATGTATTGCAACAAAAGCCATATTTTATCCTATGATCCGCTTGGATCAATATCCTCCCAAATACAAACAGCACCTTGAAAACCATCTTTACCACCAGAAGGAGGACCTCCTGAAATACCTCCAGCTCCATCAAAACCATTATTATTAGTGCTCGGTGCTGGACCTGCTGAAGTACGACTTTGTCTACTTCTCAATCCAAGTTTGTTTACATTAAAACCGTATTGACCTGGTGGGTTCATTGCAATTCTATCAGCTACTGACGATGTCAAATCCACTTTAGATGGATGTGCTACTGGAACTGCACCTGGAGCACCTAAATTTTCTGAGTCAGGAGTATAAGTAACTCCTACTGAACCGCCTGTTGCAACAAAAGTAGATGTAGGACTTGCAACAAAAGATGTATCTGCTCCTGCTGTACCTCTTTGAGGATTTTGATAAGTTGCCTGTCCACCATAGCCAACAGTCATATTAGCAGTATAAGGTTGAGATATAGGAAAAGCATACACTCCCATTCCACCTGGACCTCCAGCAGTACCAAATTGAGCACCAGGAGGATTTGATCCTCCACCTCCTCCGCCTCCTATTAACATAACTTTAATTTTAGTCGTAGCAGGATTTGCAGTAAATGTGCTTTCTATTCCTGGGGATCCTCTAGCAGGTACAGACCATACTCCTCCATTGTAAAAAGTTTCTAACCAATTAGTAGCCCCTGCAGTGCCGGAAGAAGCTGCAGTTAGTCGCCCATCCTCGTCAACAGTGATGTTTGCTGTAGTGTAACTACCTGCTGTAACCGCTGTTGATTGTAACTGATCTGTTCCAACAGAATTCGAAGCTAATTTAGTTTTTGTAATTGTAGATTGTACAATTTGATTCGCTGTTACAGAGTTTTGAGCAAGTTTAGCTGTTGTAACATTCGATTGTAAAATTTTGTCAGTTGTTACTGCATTGTTTGAAATTTTAGCTGCAGTTATTGCGTTGTCTGAAATTTGTGCAGTACCAATTGAACCGCCTAAAGTATCTAGTGATACTTCAACAATGTTTGTACCATCAGCGTATGCTGCATAAATTTTTGCAGAGTCTAAAGTAAATCCTGTTCCTGATGCAGTTTTAAAAGTTAAATTTGTAGGATTAGTTACTGCTGTTGCATCTAAGATATAAAATTTTTCAATACCATCAGGTATAGTTAAATTACTTGCACTGTTTAAAGTAATTGTTGCAAGTTTTAAAACCATGTTTCTTGCGTTTGATAATGCAGCATCAGACATCACCAATGCTTTTGTTCCACCATCAGTTAGTGTAATAGACTCAACACCTGCGATAGCTTGTTGTACTAAGTTTAAGTTAGTATTAGTTTTATCACCCCATGTACCAGCGTTTTCGCCAGTTACCATTAATTCTAGTTTTAAATCTGTTGAATATGATGATGTCATATATCTCCTATTTTAACAAAATTAGGCTGCGAAATCAACTTCGGTCCAAACATTATTTACACCTGGATCGATCTCACTCCATGGCGTTACATTAACTGAGCCTATATTTGCTGTCAACCCTATACCAGTAACGTTAGTATTTGCTTGTCCAATTACTGTTACTGAGCCCACAGATCCATTTAATAATCCTGCTGTAGTCACTGGGTATACAGCGACTGGGTCTACCGTACCTAATGAAATTGTAGCTGATTGACCTGTGGCTGTCTCATTAGTTGATTGTATTAAAGTTATGCTACCTAAAGATAAAGTAGCTGAAATACCTGTAACAGGAACCTCTAATAAAGGCTCAGGTACTACTTGACCAATAGATCCACTTAATGATTGACCAGTTGGTTGAACTAAACCATCTCCTGTAACTGATGGAACAGTTCCAATAGCAGTGTCTAGTTGATCTTCTGATGCGAATACAAATACATTGTTATCAATTTGTATTGAACTTAAACCTTGTGTAATTGTTAATAAATCTAAACCTGTAACTGATACATCTACATCAGCTTTTCCAATTGCCGTGCCTGCTGTTATTGTAGCTTGTTGACCAGTTAACTGCACTGAGAATGTTTCACCCCAAGCTCTGTTACCCCAGCCTCCTCGGCCCCATCCTTGTTCCACTTTGGCATCAACTGTGATTGTACCTAAACTTGCTGATAGTGATGGACTTGAAACTAAAACTGATCCTGTAATACCCCAAGCACCAGAACCCCATTCAGCTCTACCCCAACCATTTATAGAGCCTGCAAATTCTAATGTGCCTATTGTTGATGAAAGTGAAATTCCTGAAAGTTCAACAGCATTAGAGTCTTGGTCACTCCAAGTACCTGTTCCCCAGTTTTCCGCTCCCCATGTCTTAGCCATGAAGAACTCCTAACGGAAGTCCCGCTACAGAAAACAAATTAGTAATGTTTGCCATAGCAGGCTCCTCCTTAAGTTATGCGATTCTTAATATAGCTGCACTCGTTGTAAATGCTGGAAACTGAATAGTAAAAGTTCCCGCAGTTGCAGTTTTATCTCCTCCAAAATCTAATACAGCTACAGCTGGATCACCAGTTGCAGTATCGTTATAGATTAAGGCACCTCTCGCAGTAAGTGTAACACCTGTGAATGATAAATCAGAAAAGTCTGTAATTGCAGTGTCTGATGCAACTGACGTTCCAGTATTTACCAAAGCTTTACCACCAGATGTGTATCCTGCTGGTGAAGTTACTTCGTTACCTGTTGTGAAAGATGTAGTTGATTTTCCTAAAGTAGCCGAGTTAGTGTACATTGCTAATTTGAATGTGTTACCACCTGGGTTACTAAAATTGTGTGTTGCTTCTAATAATTCTTTTTTAAAAGTATTACAGATAGCATTAGTTGTTATAGCCATGTTTTCTCCTTAAAATTATGGTGACGGTGAAGGTATTTTAATTCGAGGAACTCCACTGTCGTATTCTCCTCTTCTTCGTCTACCCATTTGCTGTAGACCAAAAGCTTGTATGCTTTGATTATACCTGTCAGAATACAATTTGTATAGGTCTTCAGGTCCTTTCAAATATCCATAAGTCTCTTTCAATACTCCATACAAAAGCATAGCTTCTTGATTAGTAGAAATGTATGTATTTGTAGATGCATCAAAATGAGGTGGATCTTTAATGTAATTTATTTGAATTGTATAAGCTTGGTCAGGTGTAGGAGCTAATAAGATATTATTTTCGTCCCAGTTAGCATAATATTTAGGCTGACCAGTAACAGTATCATTTGGTGAAAATTCAGATATAAAACTTGTATCTCTTTTTTCTAAAAAATCTCTTACGTTAGAACTTATAATTTGAACTGATCTTAAAATTAAAGCATCGCTAGGCATAGATACATATCTATTACTAGCTGTTGTATTAGAAGTAGCATATTTTCTTAAATCGTCATAATCAACTTGACCAGCAATATCTAACTCTACGTTTCTTATGAATTGATCTAAAATTGAATCAGATAAAACATTACTATCAACTTCTGTATAGTTTCTTACTTGTGTTAAAAATGCTGAGTGTGTTATTGCCATTATGATATACTCACTGTTACAGATCCCACAATAGTTGAAGCTTCTCTTCTTCTATTTTGTAGTGATGGATCTCTTGGTTGCATAGATTGTTGTGATGTAGTTATTCCGTTACTTGTAATTGTTGTATCAAATGTTTCAAAAGCAAAATCACCAGGTAATGTAAGATTTGCAACACCAACTGTAATACCTCCAGAATCAGCTAATGTGGCATCATTTAATGCAACTGTTCTAGGTTGTTGAAATCTTTGAGGTCTAACTTTTTGTAAAGCAATAGCATCAGCTGTAACCTTTTTTCTTCTTATTTGAGGATGTTTTGGTTCGTATTCAGATATATGTACAAATGATCCATTCCATTCTGTAACCATTTCAGTGTATGGAAATGCTTGTCCACTTCTATCTGATATTGCTAATGATCTATTACCGTTTGCGTATTTAGCCATTATGATACATTTGGAAAGTACGATTGAGGAGAAACATATAATGATGTTCTCTGACCATCTTCTTCCAAAGCCCTTTTTAATTCATCTTCATAAATAAGTTTCATAGCTTGTATTCTGTCAGGTGCTTTTTTCATAGACAAGTAGTAAGCAAGACCTGCACACATACATGGTAAAAATCTGTAAGCTACATCTGCTTGTTGATCATTATAAGCTGTAGCATCTTCAATTCTGTTGATTGTGTAAAATTTAAGTGTTGTGTAAGTTGTTGCATCAGGTGCTAAATACAAACTAATTGTTGGTGTCGTTTGTCTATCAACATAATATTGCGATGGTTGTCCTGTTGCTAATTTATTTGGCAGAGCTGCATATGCAGATCTGTCGATTTTTGTTAGAGATACATCTTGTGTACTTGGTCCATCAGAAGCTGCAGCTGTAGTTGATATGTAAGCTTCTAATACATCGTTTACATTCGAAGCTACTGTGTATGTTGCTGTACCTGCAGTTAATGCTTGTTCGTTTAATTGAACTTTCCAAAGGTGAATACCTCTGTTGCCCCAATCAGCAAATAATAAATTTAAAGATCTTCTAGCTGTTTTTAAATCATAACCAGCCATAGGCATAAGCCCACATCTTTCGTAACCCTCATCGATGATTTCATCTATATTTAAATTAAATGATGTTGAACCTGATGTTGCCATTATAAAACTCCTTCGTAATAGTCTACCATACCACCAAGACTTTTCTTAGTAAACGTCTTCACATTTGTTGGTTTAGGGCCAATGTTTGGGGCTTGGCGCTTTCTCACAACAGCAGAACGCTTTTCTGATTTTGTCATTCGGGCGGCTTTTGCAGCAGGCACGCATTTGGGGTAACCACGTTTTGAGCCACTTGCAGATTTTCTTCCACATTCTTTATACCCTCCTCCTTTTTTGGGTGCAGATATATCTACCCACTTTTCTTGAAACCATTTTTTTAGTCCACCTTTTTTCATACCAGCAGGAACACAATTAGGAACCATTTTATTTCCTTTTTTCTTCATACCCTTTTGTTCGTATCCAACCCAGCATGAACCACGTTTAGACATCAATCATACCTTTATAATAATTTATGTATGATTTATTTGAAACTTCTTGACCACCTAAATCACCTTTTATGTACGAACCATTATACTGACCTTCAGGCATTCTTTTTAAATATGGTTTTTTCTTTTGTTTGATTGGTTGATCATTATGATAACCATCTTTTGCTTTGATTGTTCTAAGTGTTCTAGCTTGTGCTGCATGTGCTTTAGATGCTTTTTCTAATTTACTTGCAACTTGATTAATTTTGATAGAAGCTCCTTTTGAAGCTTTTTTAGGACCCCAATCTTTTTTCTTTTTACCTGATGGATCTTTTATTTTACCCGCACAAATTTTACTAGCATAGGCGTTAGCATATGCTGAGGGATACACAGCGAATTTTCGTTTAGCTGCAGCTTTGCCTCTAGGACATAGTTTAGTCATTTAATCTCCTTCTTTAGTGGCCACTTTGAGAGATGTTTTCTCCTTTGAGCGGTTGTACAACTTTTTTGATTGTATCACTTTCGGTCTAAATGTTCTAGACCTTACGACTTTTGCGATTGGATTTGATTTTGATGGCTCTAATAACTCTTCTTTTCTTCTTTTTCTCATCACGGGCACCTCTTAATTTGCCTTCTATTTGAGCTGGTATTGATCCTCTAGATATTGCCATAATTTTTAAAAACCATAAGATATACCTGCTCTCACATTAAGACCTATAACTTCATGATAGGTTCCTTTAGGTATAAATAGGTAATCTCCTTCTTCTAATATAGCAGATTTATCATTTATATTCCATAATGATTTTCCTTTTACTTGCCAAAAACCAACATCCATACGATCCTTATGTCTTCCTAATCCTTTAGCTTTTGGTAAAAAACTCATGTATAAATGTGCATCCTTAGCGCCTAGTAAAAGAGCAAATTTTTTTACTTCAGGAATTTCTATTGCCTCATGTGATACTAAAAAAGATTCATTATGTTTGATAATCTTTTTTTTCGTTAAACTTTGATTAAAATTATTTAGTAAAGAATCCCAACTTGGAAAATCCTTGTGATAATTTTTTTTTATTATCATTCCAACCAAGGTTTGTAGACTACCTTGCCGTCCTCTCTGTAGGCTCTGAGTGGTTGATTTCTGTTGTGATCTGTCGAGTAGCAACAATGTATCCAGCCTGAAGTTGGTTCGTTATCACGGTAAAATTCTAAGATGAGTTGGTCATAGGTTAATTCTCTTCTAATCCAAAGAGCAAGTTCTCTATTATCTACACCAGGTATTTCAAAATCTGCCGCAGCACAATTATTATCTGCTACATGGTGGCTGTTAACTGAACTTCCTATCTCTAGGCACAGCTGAGCACAACGGAATCCCGATGATATAATTAATGGTTTTTCAAAATGTGATCTAACTGGCTGTAATATATTTACAGCCAATGCTTTTAAATTTTCTATTTGAGCTGGGTTAGGATTATTATTGATTCCCTTCCTCTCAGCAACCTGGCTTTTGGTAAGCTCGTCCAAGGTTATGTTAGCTGTCAATTTCATATTTTTTCAAATTGTTTAAAATTGTATCTTTATTATAACATGTATTCAAGTATACATCTTTTTCTTTAAAAGACTTATTATAATTGTTAATTCCCTCTAAATCTTCTAATTCACTATAATACATTTTTGCATGACCTATAGATTGACCCGCATCACTAGCTAAAGGATCAACAAAAAAATTATATTTTGGAAAATTTTTAACTAACGCACTATTAGCCATGACATTTAAAGCACAGCCCCCTGATAATATAATGTTTTTAATTTTAGATTTACTGCTTATATATTCCATACAATTAATAAAATACTTTTCTAAACTTTGTTGCATAGCATAAGCTAAATCTTTTTTTTCATCAAACGACAAATTTTTTAAAAAAGGGTAATATTCAGTATCTAACGTTCTATCGTTTTTAAATAAATTCATATTACAAAATTTGTTTTCTAACAACATATTGGGTATTTTTTCATTTTGTTTTCCCCATGATGCAAGACCCATAGTTTTTCCTGCATCTAAAGAATTAAATCCAAGATGTCTACTCACAGTGCCATACATAACACCTAAATCTAAACGATGAGTAATATCTAAATCATATTTTATTTTATCTTTTATAAACTTAGAATTTACTATTTTAAATCTACCGGAATCATAGTTAATTTTTTTATAAAGTGTTTTTATTTTTTGTTTTTCGATTTCAAAAATTGATGTGCTTTCATAACCTACAAAATTATCAATTTTAAATTTTGAACCCCAGCCATCAATTACTAAACAAACTGCATTATCAAATGAAGAAAAACTATATCCACAAAAGGCATGAGACTTATGGTGATCTTTATTATTAAGTTTACCAAAACAAACTGTTACATCAAGATTTTTGATAAAATTAAACAAAGACATAGGTTCTTTGTTTGTGCATAAAGAATTTGAAATTAAAACAGTATGTAATTTTTTTATATTAAAAAATTTAATTCTTTCTTTAACATGTTCTGCAAACTCACTATTAAAAAAAGATGAATGTTTTTTTCTTGAAAATCTTTCTTCTTGTGAAAAGTAAATAATTTTGCCTTCTTCATTAAGAATACAATACGAAGCATCATGATTATTTTTAGAAAGTGAAAGTATCATAATGATATCAGTGTGTTTGCTTGAGGAAAAAATATATATTTAACATTTATTTTTTTACAACAATTTATAGCATCATCAACACTTTCAACGATAGGTTCATCTTTAGAATTAAAAGATGTGTTCATTAACATAGGTATTTTCGTTTTTTTATAAAAATAATTGATAATATTATATAAGTAAAGATTCTGTGATTTAGTCACTGTTTGTATTCTACAGGTGTTATCAACATGAACAATAGCAGGAACTAAATTTTTTTTATCTTCTCTTACTTCAAATGAAAAACTCATGTAAGGGGACTCTTTTATATTTAACATATCAAACCAATCATTTGCTTTTTCTTGTAAAACACTTGCTGCTAAAGGTCTAAACAATTCTCTTCCCTTCACATTATTCATCGTAACTTTATTTATCTCTTTTATGGGACTCATTAAAAATGATCTATTTCCTAAAGCTCTTGGGCCAGCTTCAGAAGCTCCTTGATACAAAGCAACAATTTCGTTGTTTTCTAATAATTTTGTAACTTTTTCTAATTTAATTTTTTTATCTATTTGCATATAAGCAAAAGCCATACACCCAAATTAATCTATTGTCACTAATAAGTTTGTTGCTCCCGTGATTTATTTCTGAGGTTGGGTATACCCACAGATCACCTTTGTTTAATTTATAAACTTGATCTTCTACTAAAATATCACCTCCAACTGTATCATTTAATTTCAAGTTACAATGTAACGTAATGTGATTATTATAGTGCCTTGGATCTTTGTGCAAATAACAGTCATCGTTTTTGAAAGCAATACTAGCGTACATACCATGAATAAAGGGAGCATGCTTAAAAAATTTTAAATTTAGGTGATTTATAATTTTATTTTTTATTTCAAAAGCTTCTTGCGGAAAAACGATATTTTCTTTTGAATATCTTGTTGTAACTCTTTTACCATTCATATTCGCATCTGAAAAAAATGATAAATTTTTATTTTTAAATATCCAATTTTTTAATACGTCACAATATTCATTATCTATGAAATTTTGATATATTTTAATTTTCATCAAAATGTTTGTACTTTTGTATTACACTGTTTGGTAAAAAATCTTTATAATTATGTGGATCATTATCCCTTTTGAGTGTATGTAAAGGACCGTATAAAACACTATCATCATACTCAACATTATCAAAAATGAATTTTTTTACATTTTTAGATAATTTTTCATTTTCTAAATTTAAAAATTTAAATATTTTTTCAATTACTTCATCAGTATTATCTACTATTTCATCAAAATTAAATTCTATAAAATGCTCTGTTTTTTTTAAATGATGTATAGACCATGCACATTTATGAACTCTTCCATTTTGTTCCATTAATTCATCACATCTTTTTTTTACATCTTTTGGTTTTTCTACTTTAATAAAAGAAGCTAAACATTCTAAAACAGGTCTTGTATAAATTATAAATTTTCTTTGATTGAAAATACTTTGCAAAATTTTTAAATTGTATGGTGTACCCCACGGTCCGTTATCAATAATATTATTTTGTTTTATATCACTATAATAATTTTCAAATATATTTTTAGCTATTAAATTTAAACCTTTTTTATATGGAAAATTTTTGTATATACTTGATTCAGTTACACTATTCAAATTATAAAATATGTTCGGAAGAATACTATTTGCAGAAACTCTAAGTTGTTTACTTTGATTTAAAATGGCATTTATATAAGTTTGCCCAGATCTAGGCATACAACACAGAAAATAAAAATTTTTCATTTTTTTTCTTCTATTTCGTAAAAAAATTTATCTGTATCTTCTGTCTTCCATTTTCTTGAATCCTCAACATTCCATTCAGAAGTTTGTACTTTCCAATCAGGAACATTATCCTTAACTGTAAAGGATGGAATGTCCCAAATCAACCTATTGTTTGGCTGTGCAGCATAGTTACCGTCATCTAGAGCCAAAACATGGGCACATTTATGTTCATGTGGTATCTCAGAATGATCAGTATCAATAATATTAGATTCAGGGTGAGCAAAATCAATAGTAAATAAATATGCGCCTGAATGCCATTTTTTATCTTTGCCGATATACTTACCAGCTTGTCCATCTAAAATGTCCCAAGAAGTAATAGCAGGATAGTAACTAAAACAGTTCCATAAAACCAACTCATCAAGCCTACGTTTAGGAACATCGTCCGGTTCAAAACCTCTTTGAATGAATGCAGATATTGGGAGACGATAGAAGACAGCTCCATTTTCCATAATACAATGAAAAAGTGGACTACGCCCCGTAATGCATGTAACACCAAAAATAATACAGTCTTCAACTTCTCCATGATGTTTTTTAAGATCATAAAGATACTCCCTCCTTATCTGTGCGTATTGCACAGGTATGTTTGCATTTAAATAACTCATTTATCATTTAATCCATACCATATTACAACACCAAGTAAAATAATTGCTATGATTGTATTGATAGGTAAAAATGGCTCAACAATATAATTTTCCATTATACAGATACCCCCATTAACCATAACACTATAAATATATAACAGATGGGTTCCATTAGCTTAATATTAGTTTTTTAATAGCCTGTGATCCATCAATATTTGTTTCTAATTCTGCTTTAGATCTTATGCATTTATATTGAATGTTTGGTTTAAACTGTCTCTCCGCGATACGCTTATGGCGAAGGCATTGAGCCATACCCTCTGGCTGAATACGATGTTCCTTGATATCAGGTCCTATAAACATGAGGAGAGCCACTACTTCAGCGATCATAATATTTTACCTTTGTTTGGTCCTTCTTTTACCATATATTTTTGTGTGCCGTTAGCACCAATTTCTACTTCTTTTTTAAGATGCTTAACATAACTCATTTGTTTAGCTTTCTTTTCCATATCAGAAATATATTTAATTACTTGTTTTGTTATTCGATCCGTTGCCATTGTAATACATCTCCCTGTTCTTATCTTTCAAAGCTTCAATATCTACAAGAACTTTATCCATTTGTCCTCGTAAAAATTCAATATTAATTCTATTGTTCATCATCTTTTCAAGTTGCGCATTGATCTTATCCACCTGCTTATAAATATCCTCCAACATCATGAATTGCTCAGAATCCGCGGGCAAAGATCCCATTTCACCACGTGGCCATTTTATTCTGAACAACGTGTTCTCTTCTAGATCTTTCTCCATGATCTGAATTTTAGTGTCAGCAACATTGAGACGCTCTACAATCTGGAAATAGCCCATCGTGCCCAAGGCGACAATCACGATCAAACTAATGACCGTTTTCATCGGCATCTGTACGGCTTGGTCCTCACCGATTTTTAGCGCCATAAATTACCTACTTATAAAATCCTTTGGATACCCAGTTTACCCATTTGTTCCAAACAGCTTTTATTTTGTTCCAAATAGTTCTGACTACCCACAAAATTTGTTGTTTTATTTTTTCTAACATTTCCATCTCCTTCTAGCTTGCCTTAATCTAGAGTTTGGATCTTTTGCTGCTTTTGGAAACTTCTTCATTTGTCCAGCACTTCTAGCACAAAATGATTTACGTCTCTTTGCGGCCTTTGATCCAGGTTTTACTTTTCCTGTAACTGCTGTTCTAAGTTTTGAACCAGGATTATCTCTCCTGTACTTAGCAACACCAGCTGCTGTCATCCCCGCTCCACTTTTTGTAGACCGAAAATACTTTTTACTTCGTGGAGGCATAACATCGCCTCCACGTTTTAATTTTAAAAGCTCTAATGTATACTTAGTAACTTCCATCATAAAATACCGTTACACTATCAAAGCCTGAACTAATATCAATGTAGGCTCCATTAGGGTATCTTATTCCCTCATCAGGGATATAAGGATCGATCATACCAGCTGCAGCAGGTGCATCTAGTTCCAATCTCTTATCTCCTGAATGAGATGTATTTCTTATGATCATAGCTCCAGCTGTTGAAGCAGCTGATACACCATGCATTCCTCTAACTCTTGTCGCTCCTGCAAAAACAATTCCTTTTGTTGTTGATGTTGCAGAAAAACCAACAGATGTGTTAGTTCCAACAGCAGCATCTACAGAGACTTGCGTTACAGTTAAGAAAGCTTCAGTGGTTGTTACCGTATTTGCATTAGGACCAACTCTTGTTTCAGTTACCGCGTCCCCATTTTCATCAGTTCCTGTTATTGTAAAATTAACTCCTGAAATATTTCCAGCAGAAGTTAAAGTTACAGTCGTAGCCATGTTTGATCCATCACTTACAGAACTTGATGTTAATGTAAAATCGCCAGCACCAGCAGTTGTTTGCAAAGCAGCAACGGCAGCTGTATCAGCTGAAACTGCTTTAAACATTTTTGCCTGTATACTTGTACTTGACATATTATCTCCTAATTAGGAGCTCCCGAAGGAGCTCCAGTTTAATTATTACGCTGCAAATGCAAACGCACCAGTTACAGCTGCTGCTGCTCCAGTGAATTCAGTTGCAATGTGCCATACACCATCTTCAAAACACATGAAAGCAATTTTGCCACCAGTTGTTAAAAGATTAGTTGCTGCATCTGCTGGAGTGAAAACTAGTTGTGTTTCACCTGCTGCTGAAGTATCAAAAGTTACTTCATTTGTTGCTCTTGATTCAATTAAAGAACCTGTCGCCCAAACATCAGTTCCAGCTGCGTTAAAAGTTAATGTGTTAGTTCCACCTGCTGTGTCTTTAGCTTGTACATAAACAGCAATAGCTCCTCTTGTTGCTGCTGGTAATGCTACAGCACATGCTGCTGCACCTGTATAATCAACAGTAGCGATAATTCCATCAGCGATAGAAATATTTGCACCTGTTGCTGTATCAGCTAAAACCAAACCTGTTAGGTCAGGCATTCCTGAACTCATTCTCGTTGTTACAGCACCAGTAACAGAGTTTTTAGTAGCCATTTGAAAGCCACCCTCTGAACGGACCGGTCCTGAAAAAGTAGTATTTGCCATAATATCCTCCTGTATAGCGGTTTAATTATGTGGTCTCTATACCGTCTGACTAGCCAGTCCACATAATAAATTATCTAGTTTTTTTATTATACATAAAAAAAGGGGCGATGTGAACACCGCCCCTTCTAATTCGTAATACTAAAGTAAGTATTAGACTAATTTACCATTTCCAAATATACATCTAGGATCAGAGAACCCGAATGAATATCTTTCTCTAGCTTTAAATCTAACATTACCAGTATCGAAGTCACCTTCCATTGCAGTTTTGATTGGTGATCTAACGAACATTTTTAAGCCGTTAGGTACATCAGTCAATAGGAAAAAGGCATCTGTATCAGTTAAGAAGTTATTAACTCTGTAACCTTGAGGTACCATTCCCATAGAAGCAATAGCGTTGATGTCGTTGTCTGCAGTTCCAACTCTTTGTGGAGACTTCATTAGTCTCTCAGCTGTAAATTGTAATTCTTTTGGAATTATCATTTTTACACCTTGAGCTGCAATTTTTAGACCTCTTTCATCAACAAACGCTTGGATGTCAATTAAAGATTGTTCCAATGACGTTTCGTTAAGGTCAGCTGCTGTAGCAAGAACATTCGAAAACTGTCCACCTGTAGCTAATGGGTGTGCCGCGTTAATAAGCGTTTTACCATCACCACCTGTGAAAGCTGTGTTTTGCGCATTGTTCAATACGTTAGCTGCTTTTACTTGCTTCGTGTTTGCCATAGATCTTGCTAATGCTCTAGTGTATCTAGCTGCAAGTCTATCGTATAGGTTATCTTCGATTGCTTCCTCAGTGATTGAGAACGCTAACGCGATTGTTTCGTGATTGTATCTAGCCGTGAATGTTTCTTGAGCTTGATCAAACACAACTCCAGCACCTTCTTGTTTAGTTGGTGCAGAAGCAAATCCCGCTAACATTACTTCTTCTTCAAAAGCTCTGTCAGATGTTTCTGTAGTATAAATTTCAGCATGCTGATTTTCATACCTTTTATATTCCAGGCCGAATAAAGCATTCAAACCTGGCTCTAGTTCTTTAACTAGTTGCGAACGTGATATAGCCATAATTTAATCTCCTTATACGCCTGTTCTGCTTCTATATTGGTGGTGGTTTATTCTCACCAAGATATTAGCATTTGATGTTGCTGTATCTGAGTTATCAGGATCTTGTGAAATATCGATCGCTTGTAACACGAAAGATACTGTAGTTCCTGAGTTAGATACATCTAATTGTACTTTCGATATACCAGTTTGAGTTACTCCAGTAGTATCAGTAACAGCATAGTTTTTGTACAAGTCTGCTCTTGTAAATGCTTCATCAGCATCTATTAAGAAGACTGCATCCGGATCGTCTACAACAAAAGCTGTTATATCACTTGCAACAACACTACCTGGGTAGTAGTTTTTGTAAGTTGGCTTTTGAGTAGTTGGATCTGTATAAAACACACCGTTAAAAACACCAACAACTGCAGTAGAGTTACCAGCATCGTTAGCAGCAGAATGTCTTTCGATATTCCCAGCTGTAACAACTTTTACCATATCTCCTTGGTAAATCGCTGTAGCGTAGTTACTTGCAATTGTGTATCTGTTTTGAGCACCCACAAGTGGTGTACCGTCTAGTTTTCTGTAAGGTCTTAGACCAAACTTTTCACTTACGTTTGCCATTTATGTTTCCTCTCATTTAACGTTTTAGTTTTAAGACCCTGTAGCAATTGCAAAAAAATTATTTTTTTCCGCGACTACCACCAAAGGTCACTTTGGATTGCCTTTCAATATTGATTGGCATATCCGGATGTTGTTCCTTCATTAAGTCACTATCCACAGAGTTCATCCTATCTTGAGTTATTTTTTCAAAATAAGCTTGTCTTGCTTCAAGTATCTCAATTGGGATTCTGGCCAACACCAGCCCTCCAATTCCGATTAACCCCTGATTTTTTCCTTCAGAAATTGTTGGATAATCATTTTTGCCTAACTCACTTACGATCGTATCAGCTCTAACGAATTCCCAACCCTCTCTAAGTTTTCTAGATACGTTAGACGTATCATCGAATCCTTGCACTGTTGTTCTTATCCAACGGTGTGCAAAACCTTTCGGTGCAGGTGGTGCATCCAAACTGGATGAAGGAGCCCAATCAACTTTTCTGACCTCTTTGGCCCTAGTTGATGACTCGCGTGAAGTTCTTATCTTTTCCATTAGTTTCCTCCCTTCACGAATTTTGCGTATTCCTCTAGTGGCACCCCTAATTTCTTAGCGATAACTACCTGTGACTTGGTGAGTTTCACAGACTTGCGTCCTCCTTGTCTTCGACTTACCCCAGCAACGTTTTGGACGGGTTGCTTTGTTACTACAGGCTCTTTGTCAGTCGAATCCTGGGCAAACTGTTGAGGGAAATACTCTCTCATTCGTTTGTTAATGTTATTATAATACTCATCACTTTCTGTTTCAATACCTTGCCCTACAAGTTCTTCATGAATAGCCATAGCAGCTCCAGTTAACACTCTATCAGTGCCAAACCACTCATTTTTAGAAGCCCATTCTTGAGCTTTCTGACTAACTTGTACAGGTTGTTCACCAGGTACAGATTCTTCTTTTGGTGAGTCTTTGTTTTCTTCAAGTTGTTTTTTTTGAGTTTCTCTCTCCTGTAATGTTAAATTAACTTTCTCATTTTCGACAGCTAATTTAGTCATTTGAGAGTTTATCTCAGCTACCTTTTCAGCATCCTGAGCTTCCATAGCTTCTTTAAGAGAAGTTTTTAACTTATCTTGTTCAGAAGTTACTCTTGCTTGGATTTCTTTAAGGTAATTATTATCAGTCTCATTAAGTTTTGACTCAACGTTCTGATATTTCTTTTTTAGTCCTTTAGCATAGTTCAAAGCAGCTTTTTCTCTTCTCTCTGCTTCTTTTTTTTCAAAGACTAATTCGTTGATCCTCTTTTGATAATCAGATTGTTTTTTTTTAAGATTATCTTTCTTAGGTTCAACTTGCTCATCCTTTACTTCAACTTCAGTTTTTGGCTCTTCCTTTTTTTCTTCAGATTCAGCTTCTTCTTTAGTTTCTTGTATTGGATCAGTATATCCTAAATCAACATTTTCTTTTTTTGCAAATGCATCATCAGGTTCTTGTGGTTGTTCAACACTAATGGATTCCTCATTAACGCCATCAGTATCTAGCTCAACGTCTTGTTGAGACTTTTGTTCTTCTGCCATTTTACCTCCCTAGTAATGGTGCAAAATATCAGCAGGATTAGATATGGTAGCGATGATTTCATCATCGTTTAAGATCCGCACTTCTCCGCCATCTATTTTGAATCGAGAGCCTGCGTATCTTCCGAAGATAACCCAATCTTTTTCGTTACACCATTTACCTAAAGGAAATTTTTCTTTGTCTCTATAACAAAGATTCCCTTGTTTAAGTACAAGGCCAACTACTGTTGTTAATTGGATTGTTTCTTGAGTTTGTTCACTAAGATATAAACCACCTTTAGTCTTTTTAGGACCTGAATACGGAAGAATTAACATTCTATAACCCGTAGGTGTCGGTAATCTATCTAATAATGATTTATCAATTGCTTTTTGGTCTAAGACTTTTTTGACTTCAGCTTCATCTTTGTAAGCGTTTTTCAATGTCTCAGTCCGTTTCGGTTGCTCCGTGGACTCTGTCATTTTTATTGCTCCTGTTTTTTTAACAAGTCTATTATGTCTTGTTGCAAGTCATCAAGTGACTTGATTTGTCCTCTAATATAGTGAAGCTGTTCAACATTGTCAACATCACGGATCAAAGTATCTTTTAATCTTTCTCTCCGTCTATGGATTAGATTTTTTATTATATCATTCGATGCTGTATCAATTGCCATTTTTCTCTAATAGTATTTTTTGTGTGCCTTCTTCTTTTACAATAAATCCAAAGGGCACTAACATTTCGTTTATAAGTCTTTGATTGTATTGTGGGTAGTCATCAAAGATAAATCTAGTATTTGGGGCTGATCTATTAGCAAACCACACTGCTTCTGTAATAACGTCCTTTGTCATGTGGGGACCATCAAAATGCACAAAAGCAAATTTTTTATCTTGATTTGGTGGATAGGTCATAAATAGGGTGTCGGTGATATTTGATAATGTAAATTTACCTTTTTCTATGTATGGTTTGAAATCTTCTAAAAGTTGGTCTCGTAGCTTGTCAGAATAAGTTGGTGCTACACCTTTTTCTAAACCTTGCCACTGGCAATCTTTTTGATTATCTAAATGTTGGTAAACTAAATCACCATAAGGATCTATACCAATGTGTAAGTAGTTATTTATAACATTATCCATTATAATTTTAGAGCCAAGACCTTCTCTTACTCCAATCTCACATGAATAGTAACCATTACAATCAAAACCTTTAGACCATTTTTCTAAAAGTTCGTATTCAGCACTGTCTCCTGCAATCATATTTATTTTTTGCCGTTTCTAAATATTTGTGTCCCTTTAATACCGTAAATACTTGCTACAACTAAAATCCACAGATTTGTGAACCAAGATGGTAGTTGCGAAAACATTTCAAAAAATAATTTTACTTTGTCCATTGCAGTTGGGTCGTCTGATACGACTGCCCAAGCAAGCACAGCCACTGGAGTTGATAAGATTATGAGGACGGCTTCGTCCTTCCAGTCAGATTGTCTAGCTTCTAACAATTTACCTTGGTAAGCTTCCTCACCTCGAGCCTGTTTTTCGGCATGCAACAATTGTGCTTCAGACATAGCCATTTTTGCTTTTTGTCTGTTTGCATAAATCTTTGATCCAGCTTGTGCTGCTAACTTAATTGCTTGTAACCACATTTTTTAATACTCCTTCTAATTTTCTATACTTCTCCCTAGCATTAGCATCTTCACAATAGTTTTTCAATACCTGATCTATCTTTTGTTTTCTTCTTGCACTTAAGTAATTATAGATTTTAAAGTAAATGTTAACTGCAGCTTTACCTCTGACTCTCCAACGCCAACTATCTAAATGATGATCTTGTCTTGGTTTGATAAAAACAACTGACCCTGCACCAAAAAAATTAAATATTTTATCAATTACATCTTTGTCTGTCATTTCAACAGAAATACATGGAATAGAATAATTCTTTTTAGATTTTTCGTAAGATATATATCCTTCACCGTCTATGATGCCCGCAAAGTATGCTTCTTGATTAGACTCTCTTTGATCTCTTCTTTGTGGAAACCTTAATACCTTGAGGGTTTGGTCCTCTTTCAGGTGGTGGTCCAAATCTTTTTCCACCACTAAGACCTTTTCTTTTTTCTCGACTTTTTTTCGACATTTTTGATCTTGCCTTTATTTTTGGATGCGTAGAAAACTTGCTCTCCTTTTTTAGATCCATACTGGCTTTTCATGGATTTCATTATTTCTCTACCTTTTTTGTTTAATGGCATTATTTTCCTTTTTTAGGGAACTCTTTTAATTGTTTGTTAATTGTTTCTGCAGCAGATTTAAAAGCTCCCGATGAACTAACTCCTGCAGCTCTAGTTTCTTTGTACTCTTGTTCAAATAGTTTTTGAAATTTTTTAGATGCACCTTTTACAATTGGTTTTCCGTATTTAAATGCAACTCCAAAAAAATATCTAGGCATCAATTATCTCTCTTGCCTTTAAGCATTCTTTCACCTTTTAAAAGATATGCTTTGCCTTGTTGATCTAATTTCTTTCTGTATTTAGTAATATTTCTAGCACCTCTCTTTAATGAAGCTTGAATATTTCTAGGTGTTCTTTTAACTGCATCACCAGTAAAAGATAGTGCCTTTTTAATTATGTCTGCTTTTTGGCCTTTTACATCTAATTTTTTTAAACCTTTTAAAAAAGATGATCTTTGAACAGTCCCAACAGGACTTTTGCTGTAAAGTTTATTAACCCTTTTTATCATATCACTTTTAAGATCTTTATATAAATCAGATTTTAAAAAAGCTTTAATGGCCTTGCCACCTGTGCCTTTTATTAAACCGCCAGCTAAATATTTTCCTGATTTCATTATTTTTCTAATTTTCTTTCTGCAATATCTAATCTCTTATCAGATTGCTCATCTTGTTGGGCTAATCTATTATATTCTAAATCTAATTTATTAGCTTGTCTTTGGTTTTCTTGATCTTGTTTAAATTTAGTTTCTTCAGCTTTTCTTTGCATGTCCATAGCTCTTAAATCAACTTCTTGTTGTTTAATTCTTACTAACGGATCTGCTTTTGCTCTGTTAGCTTCCATTTCACCTTGAACTAGTTGAGTTGTAATTTCTGCTGAAGCTGTTGCAACTGCATTATCAAATGCAATTTGAAAAGATTGTGGGTCTTCTTGTTGTAACCTTGCCATATTAGGGTCTTGCATCATTTGTTCTGCAACTTCTTTTCTAGCTTTGAAAGAAATATGGTCAGAAACGTGTGATTGTAATAATGCATATACTTGCGGATTGATTTGAACCATTCTAGATTCCATAAATGCAGTGTGTGCAGCTATGTGAGCATCATGATCTTGGAATTCAAACGCAGTTAATAGCTTCATTTGCAATGCTCTAGCGTTTTCTTTAGCTGGATCCATTGGCTCAGGCTGCCTTGGAGGTGGTTTTAACAAAGTATCAATTTGTTTTGTGCCTAATGCCTCATAAACACGTCTATATGCTTCATGAATGTTGTGTAATTGTGGATTTGAACTAGCAATTTGCAATTGTGTCTGTGCTAACGTCACTCTTTGTGCCATAGACATGATATTTGGATCAGCAACAGGTAAAATATCAACTCTTGAGTCAAAATCTGCTGCTTTTATCTGTCTTGGACCACCAAAAACATCGTAAGGATACTCAGGTGGTAAATATTCTGAACAAATTCTTGCTAAAATTTTAAATTCTAGTCTCATTGCATAGTAACATCGCTTATGAACACCACTCATCACTCTAGAACCACGTTCTAACATAGCGATAGTTGTGCCCACAGCTCTGTTCTGCGTGTCATTTCCTACTGCGGTATCGGTTATCGCAGCAAATTTTTGACCCGCTTGCACTACAAAACCTAAAAGATTGAATAAAGTTGTACTTGGCTCTGAAAAAGGCAAGTTAAAAAACTGATCTCTGATGTTTCCACCTGGTGCATCAACATCTCTGAACTCTCCAGGTTGTATTGGTTGGTCATCATCTCTAACTCTGATACCTCTAGACTTAAATCCTGCTGGTAAATTTTTTAAAGTACCTGCATCAATCAATTGTCTAAGTGCAACAGTGGCAGCTCTAGTCAAACCACCAATAGTATGAATTAAACCAAAGCCATAAAAACCAAGACCTGGTAAAAATTTGTAATGTACAAAGTATTCTATTCTTGTGTAGTTAGGATCATCTACCCTGTAGTTTCTGTAGATAGATAAAACTTCTCCTGAACTTTCATCAATAGTTACAATGTATGGAATCTTGATTGCTTTCTTAACTTTATTGTCAAAATTTTCGTAGTCATCTAAGTTTAGATCAACATGCATTTCTAAAATAGTGTGGATGTAATCTGTAAAGCCTGGTTTCTGACCATCAAGCTCATCAATCTTTTGTTGAAGATCTGATTCGTCTACGTTTGGTTTTGGTAATTCTATATCTCTATAAAATTCTGCAGCCATTCTTTTGTTCAAATCATTCTCACCCATTTTTAAAACGTGAGTAATTCTTCCGGCATCTTTTAAATCTGATGCATAGTATGGAACAACTAAATCTTCAGCAGGTATAAATTTAGAAATAGGTCTTTGTAAGAATGCATCGTAATAAACTTTTTTGAAAGTCGATCCTGATAATGGAAGGTAGTATAACATTTGATCCATATCAGTTGTGTAGTCTTCCATCTTCTCCATAAGAAGATAATTTAAATATTCTTTAACACGATCAGCTTGTTGTTCGGTAGCCGGTGTTCTTGCACCTATAACCTGAGTTCTTACTGGACCATCACTTGGTAATAATTCTTTATAAGCAGAAGCTTGGAAAGTCGTAGCACTCTCAGTTAACAACGGATGGGTGACACCGGATGCACCTTTGAATGGTCTTGTTTGCTCAGTGTATTTAACACCAAGTAAATCTAAACCTTTTGTGTATCCTTCTTCCCATTCTTTTCTAGATTCTTTG
>Ga0213858_10000074_pt1 | contig 40875 bp, 23 predicted proteins | sample PICome_FD_160122 | JGI IMG/M metagenome (GOLD analysis project Ga0213858, IMG submission 160122) | Coastal seawater microbial communities near Pivers Island, North Carolina, United States - PICO245 | ecosystem: Environmental > Aquatic > Marine > Coastal | place: USA: North Carolina | collected... | reverse complement strand
GGTGCTTCATTTATGAAGAATTCTATAACATTGTCAAGATATTCAATCAAATCTTCAACAATTGTGGAGTCTTTCCATTCATCATATTTTTCAATATTTAAAGAGCTTAAACAACAAACGGCACTTCTATCTGGAGATGTTGCTAGATGAATTTCGTTACATAGATTACTTCCATGAATTTTAAGACCTAAATCTTTCTGAAACTGTGGTAAATGCCTGTTTGCTTCGTCAATAAAGTTAACGTATGGTTCTCCTGTTCTAAACCTAACTTGTAATATTCTTTGCCAAAGTTTTCTAGCATCAATTGTATCTCTTACAGACTTATCGTTTGGATCTAGTAAATTCCATTCTTTACCTTGAACAACTGCTTCCATAAATTCATCTGTAACATTTACAGCGTTATTAATATTGAAGCATTTTCTATTAACATCACCTCCTGTTGGAACTCTAATATTAAGAAATTCTATAATATCAGGATGAGAAACATCCATATAAGCTGCGTAAGAACCTTTTCTTGTTTTTCCTTGACGATATGCAGTCATATCACTGTCAACTGTTTTAAGAAAAGGTACAGGCCCAGGTGAAATAGAACTATTTGACCTAATATCACTCCAGTGACCTCCTACTCCTCCTCCTTTTACAGACATCCATCTTAACTCATCTGAATGAGAAATTAAACCTTCTAGTGAATCATCAACGTAAGCCAAAAAGCAAGATATAGGAAGTCCTAAGGAAGATCCACCAGGTTTTGGAGCGTTTGACAAAATTGGACTGCTAAACATAAACCAACCTTGTGATGCGTAATCATAAACTCTTTGTGCTAGTGATAAATTACCATCAGAAAATGCTACAGCAGCACGTGCAAAACTTTCTTGAGGAGAGACTTCTTCTTCATCCATATAATAGTCTCTAAGTAAATTAATCGAAAAGTCTGTTAACAAGTCATCTCTTTGTAAGTCTATATTAATACCATAGCATTCTTTAATCATTTTTTATTCCTTTTAATCTGAACTTCCTACTTGACCTTCACCACGCTCTGAAGATTGTGTTAGATTTAAATACTCTTGATCATCAACAACACAAAAATCGTTATCACATTTAACTACTATAATTTGTACAGGAAGTTTTTGATACGCTCCAATTGTATATTCTTCAGAGCCTACGTTAACTAAATTAACAAAAACTTCGCCTGTATATCCACTATCAATAACACCTGCTCTTACTTTAAGTGGAGTCTTAACTATAGAGCCTCTTTCTTGAACTAAAGCAACCCAGCCTTTAGGTACTGATAGTTTCAAGCCTGTTTTAACTAAAGTTGTATCGTTTTTATGTAATGTACTATGTGGCATTAATGTAACTTTGCCATCTGCGTTAAATAAGTCTAAACCTGCACTTTCTCCTCCATAAGCAGGAATATAATCTTTTTCATCAATATGATTTACTTGAAGTGCATTTTTTAATTCTTCTGTTAAACAAATATTAATCATCTTTTTTATTTACTTCCTTCCATTTTTCTCTTAACTTATTTTTCATTGCGTTATTGTCTTGTGTTACAGCTTCATTTAGAGACATTTCTGTTTCGTCTAAGATTTCAAACTTTGACTTAGCTGTATCTATATTAATTGGAAATAACAATCCATCACGTCCAGCGCGATTTTTTGCTACAAAGATACGTCCGCTACCTGTTGATTTTTCCATTGGTTTTCTACTAATTGAAAGTACCACGTCAGCAACTTGAGCTTTGCCATAAGACTCACCTAAATTTTCTAAACCTACAACATCAGACTTAGAAGAATCTTTATTAGCTTGTGATGCTGTCCAGATAGGAATATTAAGTTCTACAGCAAGATTACGCAATTCTGTATAGATAAGCTTAAGTTCGTGTCTTAATGAATCATATGCCCTAGATGATTTCATAACATCAGCGTAGTCAACCGTTACTAAGCTAGGTTTAAAACCTTTTAATGTTAATTTTTCAATATGATTCCTTAACGTCATTACAGATGCAGAACCTGTAGGGTACTCTTTAATAATAAGCTTACCTAGTTCCATGTTTTTATATTTATCTAGAACTTCTAATTTTCTTTCAACAATTTCGTTCGAAGGAATATCACATAAGTTTGAATCGTATCTTTTGCCTGTTTCGTGTTCTGATAGCTCAAATGTATAATGAATTACATTTTTACCTGCTAGCATTGCTGCACATCCCATAGCTACCAAAAAGTGTGATTTACCTACACCAGTATTTGCTGCTACTACACCTAATTCACCTCGGCCTAAACCACCTCTTAAAATATCAGGTGCATCAATTCTGTCTAAACCTGTCGGGCAAACTTGTCGATTTATTTGCACAAATCTAGCTTCAGCATCTTCAAAGAAATCGTGACCTGTTGAATTAGGCATACCTACAGAAATTGCACTTTTCATGATGTTTATAACTGATTCATACTTTTCAGTTTGAATTAGTTCTACGCTTTGTTCTAAAGCTTCACGAAATGCTTGTCGTTTACAAAATTCTAAAGACTTATCTTTAACATATTGAAGATCACCCATGTCTGGGTTTGTTTTCATACGATGAAGGTATTCAATGATTTGATCTCTAAGCACAGCATCTTTAGACTTTGAAAGATCTTCTTTAATAATTGTAATTAATATTGCAAGTGTTGGAAATGTTTTATATTTTTCATAATAAGCAAAGTATTTGTCACACAAATAAGAAAGATATTTTAAATCAAAATAGTCAGGATTAACTACTTCAATCATTTGTGCAGACCAGGTTGTGTCCGTTAGCATACTTTGGAAAACTTTTTCTTGAAAAGACTTTCCAAATTTAGAAAAGTTTTGTTGATTCATTAATATTCCTTAAGATAGGCAAGATTTTATTGATATTAAAAATTCATGAATATTAAAGAAATTTAAACCTTCTCGATTCATAATTCTTAAAAGATTCATTTTGTTTGAAACGTGTTCTTTATTGTCAAATTGGTGGTTTATTTTTTTTATTTGATCTGCACTTAGCATGGCAGAATCAAGATACATTAATTTCCAATTTTTTTCTAGTAATTTAACATTTTCTATTATATTATTGTAGAGCTTTATTTTACAACCTGAATTAACTTTTTTATTTGACTCATTAATTATATCATTAATTGAAGATTCTTTTTTCTGAATTAATTCTGGAAATCGATTGACCATAGACTTAATACCGGCTCCTTTGATACCTTTTATTCCGTCGCTTGTATCTCCTGCAAAACATCTTGCAAGACAAAAATTAAATGCTGGAACACTCCACTTGTCTAATACATATTTTGTATCAATCAATTGTTTCTTGTTTGGAGACCAAATATTTGTATTTTCATCTAATAATTGATAATAGTCCTTATCAGAAGTAACTATTATATTTTTTGTATCCTGCTTTTTTGTTTTCACTAAATATGAAATAACATCATCAGCTTCGCAATCATTAACATAGATCTGTGTTACAGGCGTTTCATAAAGTATTTCAATAAGTAACTTAAGTTGATTATTTCTATTTTCTGATGTGTCTGGAATATCTTTATAATAGTCACTTCTATTTAACTTTACAGGTCGCCTGCCTTCTTTATAGTTAGGATCTATGTTTCTTCGCCTTACAGAACCACCTCCCTCCCAAGCTACAACTATTTTTTGTGGCTTAAACTTGGAAGCGAGGTGGTCTATATTGTTTAAAAATCCTATTACTCCTCCACAAAGCTGTCCATTTAAAGACCTCTTTGGGTTAGCAGCAAAGTGTCTCATAAAGACATTCAAGCCATCAATATAAATTACTGGCTTGCTTGTCATTTTTTCTCCTTATTTTAACATTTCAAATGCTTCAGCATGTTCTTCCATAATATTGTCATGAACTGCTTTAATATCTGAATAGCTTTCAGGATCAATATCAGGATCTTCTGTCTCGTTTTTTCTAATCATAGCTTTTTCTAAAAGCATGTCAACATATTGTCCATATTCAGGATGGTTAATAATTTCATGAAAATCAGCTTTATAAAACTTCTTCTCTATAATTTGTTCACCATCTGAATTAAATACTTCTAGACATTTCCAAGCACCATTGCCTCCTACTTCTATTGTATAACCATTACACTGCTCAGGACCATGTTTTCTTAACAAATCAAACATCTGTTCATGCTCTTTAATTCCTTTTCCAAAGTGTATTTCAAAATTACATGTTCTAAAAGGAGCAGATACTTTGTTTTTAATTGTTTTTGCTGATACATTGATTCCAATAGGCTCCTTGTCTTTATTAAGAATTTGAGAACCTGCACCTAATTTAATACGGACTGAGCTGTGAAAAGGTATTGCCATGCCTCCGGGTGTTGTTGTAGGATCACCGTATAAGACACCAACTTTTGTTCTAATCTGGTTAAGACAAACCATAAGAACTTTTTCATTAGCAATAACTCCTGTAATTTTTCTCATTCCTTTAGAAATTGCTCTAGCTTGGAGGCCAATGCTTTCTTTATCATAGTCACCTAGTAGTTCTGCTTTAGGCGCAGTTGCAGCAACAGAATCCCATATAATAGTAACAGGTACATCTTTGTCCATTGCTTTAGCTTTAATGACAGTACTTTCTGCAATAGATAAAACTTCTTCTGTACAGTGTGTATCGACATAAACAAATCTCTTAGTTATATCTACACCTAGCATTCTTAAATTTTCTACTGAGGTTGCGTTTTCCGTATCAATATAAACAACTATACCTCCCATCTTTTGAGTAGATCTTGCAATTTGTGTTGCAATATGAGACTTACCAATAGAAGGTGGTCCAAATATTTCTACAATACGACCTTCAGGTAATCCGCCATCTTTCTGATTAGAAATAATATAGTCTAGTTGCTTTGATCCTGTGCTAATCCACCTTTTGACGTGTGTAGGTGAATCATCTGTGCTAAGATTATAAGCAACTCTACTACCTCTTTCTTTATTTAAAGATTTGATAAGGTCAGATGTAAAATCATCCAACTCTTCTTTCTTTTTTCTAGCCATTCTAATATTCTTTCATTTGTTCAGCAAGTTCTTTGTTCGCTATTTCTGCTCTTCTTGTCAAAGCTTTTCTTTGTGCTTGACTTAAAGTATTCATTTGATTAATTGCATTTGTCAAAGAATCTGGATTTAAACAAACAAGCGAGTAAACATAAACGTCATCTATTACTATTTTCTTTGGATTAGATCCATTAATAACAGTTTTAGACAAACTAACAGAAACTGATCTTGATAACTCTTCATTAAAATTTTCAGAGTCTGCTTCGCCTGATTCTTCATATAGCTTAATCATATCGCCTACTTTTGTTTCAAGCTTTCTGCTTAAGTCTCTTCTACCTTTAGCAATAGAAAATTCTCTATCTGCACCTAGATTGTTTCTAGACTTATGAATTCCTACGCCACATAAATCAGGTTGATCAGCTACCCAAGGAGGCAATTTATCAACTCTTGTTTTTGGAGATGAACCACAAGCTAAAACAAAAAACATTGACAATAATATTACTAATTTTTTCATTAAAATTCCTTGCTTTATAGTGAGTCTAAATCAGCAAATGCATCATCAAGGCTTTTATATTTACCATTAATTGCATCAGGAGAATTAGAGTCTTCTACTTTTGGCTTGTTTGAACCACCTCTAAAAGTTTCTTTTGAGTCTTCTTCGTCACCATTAAGCCATTCATTTATGATTCTTTCTAGTTCTTCATAAGACTTTAACTCAAATAGATCATTTACATCTGGAATATTATCTAACCATTGCTTAGACTTTGAAGAATCTTCTGATAATGGTGAGTCTTTACCTCGTGGACGTACATCAGTTGTAGCCCAAGATTGTCCTGGATTCTTTTGACAATTTACTCTTACATCACGTCCTTCGTGTGGATCTGTAATATCACCGTAATCTTCATCAAGCATATAATTTAAAAGTGTTTGATAAACTGATTTACCAAATGCCCATAAACGAACGCCTTTTTCTTCTTCACCACGAACAACAACTGGAGCGTAACAACGCATTTTTGGATATAATTTCTTTGCCAATTCATAAGACTCTTTAGAACCTTCTTCTCTTAATTTAGTAATTAGTTCTTGGATTGGATCTGGCTTGTCAAATTGATATGGAGCAAGAAGACCAGGGTTGTTACCAATGTTGTAATAAAACATAAGTTCCTTAAATGGTTGACCTTCATTGTCTGGATATGCCATTAAACGAACAGTTGTTTCAGAACCTTCTTCAGGACGCCACATAGTGTTTTTTCTTGAATTTTGACCGCTTAGTTGTCCAAGTTTCTTGCGAATTGCTGCTAAATCGATAGCCATAAATATTTACCTTTCATTTTGTAATTGTTTAATTTTTAATTGGTTAATTTTTTAATTTTTGTTGTAGACCAATTATGTCTACATTATATTATATAAATTTAATTTTTACACATTAAATATCAAAATTTAAATTTTTAATTTGATCAGCTTCTGTGCAGCTGTAATTTTCTTTGCCTGATATTGTATGCCAAACAAAACTAGAAGTTCTTTGAGACTTAAATTTAGGTTTACCATATCTATCTTTTCCACGATATTGCTTTTCATAACTTGTTTGTTCAGGTATATTTGTGCCTAAATATTTAATTACCTCAATATAGTCTTCAGGTTGATTACTATTAATAGCATTTAATAGTTTTTTACATAACTCTTTAAACGTTGAAGGTGAAAAGAAAACTCTCGTATTTTGAGAATGACTCATTTCTGATATTTTTCTTATGTAGTTAAAAATATAAAAACCTAGTGATCTATATTTTCTTTGTCTTCCAATATCATTTACATAGTCATATAATAAACCGGCTCTTATATGATTACCAAATCTATCAGAATAATTAAGAAAGTCTAAGTTAGAAAAAGGTGGCTCTTTACTCTTATCATATGTTCTATGTGTTTTAAACTCTGAGTAGAGTGATGTTTGCGCTTGCTGTATATTTTCAAACTCTTGAGAGTGAACTTTGAAAAATCTTGAACTTTCTCCAGAAGACATGTTTACAGCAATGCCTTCAATAGGAGAAAGTTCGTTTAAGTGTGAATTACCAAATAGTGCTGTAATGTTTGCTCTAAAGTCTGGAAGTATTTCATCTTTAATAAATTTAGTAAATTGCTTCTTGTTTAAATTAAGTGTTAAAGAATTCTTTACTTTATCATGAAGATCTTGTAAAGAATCAGCAACTTCTTGACTAAGCTTATCTTTTCCTAAAGGTGACATCTTTATATCTTCTGCTGAGAGGAAAACTATTCCTCTTCCTGACATAGCTTTAGCATCAGCTTTTGTAAAGTCTCCCATAAAGACAGCTACTTGTGTTTGTCTAGAAGGCACGCCATAAGCAATATAATCAGGTTTAGATTTGTCACCTTTTATTATCTCAACGCCTAAGACATTAGTTTCATTAGGTGCTAAAACTTTTACTTTGTCATAATTCTCTTTAAAGTGATGTTTAAATCTTCTAGAAGCTGCAGCACCATTTCTGTATCTATAATGAAATATATCATTATTTTTTTCTAGTTGAGTTTTTAAAGCAAAATAATACTCGTTACCAGAATCAGTCCCTTTAATACCTACAGTAGTATTTTGTCCACTAATTTTTTCTGAGATATCAAAAGAAACATTTTTTAGAATATCCCCTTTTAAATGAGATAAAAAATTTAATACTTCTTGTGGTTCTAAATCATAAAGTCTATCTGTTCTTTCTAAAAGAAGATTTTTGTGAATATTAAAAACTTCTTTTAAAGATCCACCATGTTTAAGATAATATTGGACTGACTTTGTTGATGTCTTTTTGCTAGACCCTTTCGATCTATGTTTTTTGTCTGTTGATTTTGAAGACTTATAAATGTTTTCACCACGAGATCCTGCTTTTGGACCTGTTCCTAAAGGAGTAGCTGGTCCACTTACTGCTCCGGTTGCCATTAAACTAGCTTCGTCTATTATTGCTTCTAATATTTTTTCATATAAATCGTTGTTCATTTTATACCTCTTTTAACTTATATATTTATTAAAAAGGTATAGTAAAAACTCCATTAATATTATCTAACTCGTTTTTTAAAGTTACTTGTTTAGCTAGGTTTAAAACTACTGTAAGACGATGTCTATGAGATCCATAGAATTTATTGTCTTCTGACATTGCATCTTTTGATAGAAATATTGCTTGCCACTCTTCCCATGAAAGTTTTATATTGTTTGATTGCGCATGAAATAAAGACATATCTTGAATGTTGTATTTTTCACAATTTTCATTCCAATCATAATATTGTCCTAGTTTTTCTTTGTGCCATTCTGACTGACATATTATAAATCTATCTTCAGTAGCATTTCCTATTCTTCCAATATCTGAAAGTAGACAGGCTTTAATTAATTTTGTTGTTGGCAGTTCATATCCTATTGCTGTTGAGATGTTTTTTGCATTCTTGAGTAATTCTAAGGAATATTCAACAAGTCCTGCTGGACCACAAAACGGTTCTTTATCTCTTTGTGAATAAGAGCATTCAACAATTCTTTGGTCATACCTGTTTATAAAACTTATAAAGCTTTCATCTTTTGACAAAGAAACCATGTTTGTATACTTGTTCCAAATACTTTCTATATCTCTATCTTTCATTTTTATCCTAATTAAATTTTGTTATGTTAAGTGGAAAATAACCTAGTTTATCACAATTGTAGCCTTTTTGAACTACTTCTTCTAATTCTTTAATTTTACTTTTATGCACATCTAAAACAATTGAATCATGTATCACAAAAATAGGCTTAATTAAATCTTCATCTAAAGAATTAAACAATTTTTTAAAATACATCAAAGATACATCAACTGCTGTAGACTGTATAAAATTGTTTATAACAATATTCTCTTTTTCTTCTTCAAGATTAAATAAAGGTCTACCAAATAAATTTGTTCTAAATTTTTCACATTTGTTTTCGTTTGCTAATTTTAATATGTTACTTAAATTAAAATAGTTTAAAACAACTTCGTAAATCTTTTGAGACTTTTCTTCTGAAATATTTTCTAATTTATTGTTTTTACCGTATAACGCAGAGATTATGGCTTTTTTAATTACTGATCTATCAATGTTATCTTCTAATATGTCTTTTATATCATCATATATGTCATCTGGACATCTGCCATCTGAAAGCTTCTTTATTATACGTGGCTCTAATGAAATAAAGTCTACATTTATAAGCTCTCCTTCTTCTCTAAACCTAGACTCAAATATTTTTCTACATCTAGAAGGTAAAATTAATATATTAGGACTATTACTACAAACTGTTAGTCTTCCTGACTTTGTTTTTGTCATATTATACTCTATATTGTCTGAAAAACCTTTTGTAGGTTTAAACTTTTTTAGTGTAGAAATTATTGTTTCATTGTTTTCTATATCTAAAAAAGCTTTGTAAGCTATTACATTAATTTTTGCTTTAGATAAATTATCTAACAAGTCTTTATTGTTATTAAACAGATTATAATACATCTTATTATTATCTAATTCTTTTAATAAATTAACTGATTCTTCTACTTTTTCTCTGTATTCATCCAAATAATAGTCAGGTAAAACATTTTCTATATTAATGCTAGACTTAAACATTTTTGTATATTTGTCATAGTTTTTAAGTAAATCAATATTGTATATTTTAATAAGTTCATTTAAGTTTCTCATAAATAAATCATATTAACTTAAATAAATTTTTACACATTTTATTTTACAAATTTAAAAACTTCTTCTTTCTAAAATTAAAAATTTCTTTAATTTTTTCTAATGTCAAAACATATTCTAGCTCTTCTTTTTTTGAGTCTGCTTCTCTTGTATAAGTAAACTTCATGCCTTCTTCTTCAAAATTTAACGTAATACCTGTTAGTGTATTTACTTTATGAACGTATTGTACACTTTGTAAGATATATTTTTCATCAGCAAAAGATGCTTCAACGTTTGTTATATTATTTTCGTTAAACTCTTTAATCTTTTCATTAAAATAATATGTATCTACAATTTCTTCAACTGTTTTAACACGCAAAGAAGGAGAAGTAAAGAAACTTGATTCTCTAGGTAATATTACATGTATATACAAAGAATTAAATAAATCAAATAAAAACGCAGGAAATAATTTGTTTTGCAAAATAAAAGAATACATTAAAGCTTCTTTGTAATTTAAACAATTAAATGCCATTTTTAATAATTTTAATTTTTCGCTATCACTATTGTTACCATTGATTTCTCCGTTGAATTTTTCTAATCCATTAACAAAGTTTTTTCTAGACTCTAAATAATATGTTTTATAGCTATCAATAGTTGAATTAATATTTGAAGTACTGAAATTTGTATCTTCATCTTGATTAAATAAAACTTGATGTAAATTAATATAATAATGTTTATCATATATGTCAAATTCTTCTCCTCCAGTTGTAAAAGAAAAAGAAGAAAAATTTAAATTAATCTGATTACCAAATGAAGATTTATTATCTAGCTTATTAATGTTAATTGAACTTAAAATATAATAAATTCTCATATCATCTTTAAAAGAATAAAAATTAACAATTTCAGGTAGTGTTATAATAAAATTATCTCCTGTGACAGGCAATGTTTTTTTAATTTCTACATTTTCCGGAATGATAAGGTTTCTCGGATTGTTTTTTAAAACTTTTAGTTGATTATCATCTAAATCTGCAATTTTACTTCTAGCATTTGGATCTTTTAAAAAGATAGAAACTAATTGATTTTCTTCGACATCTTTGTCATCTATCTCCGTGTTGTTGTTTTTTTCTTCATTAATTTTACCAAAATCAACAATTCCTGTTTCTATTTCTGTAGCAACTCTTTCAACAGTGTCAACTATGTTTTCGTATTTACCATAGGCATCACCATAAGAAAGTGTTAAAGAAGTAGTAAACTTACCAGGAGATATATCATGTTTTATTCCTGTAACAACGTATTGATTGTCTACTGTTGTATTTGTTTCAAAATCAAGAAAAATATATTGAGCAAAATTAACAAAAGGACAACCGAACATTGTAATATTAGACTGTGACGGTAGTATTCTTAAAGGCATATCTTGATTAAAGCTTGTTTTAACTCTAGAAGTTTCATTTAAACCATTTCTTCCAGGCCTTGTAAGATAAACTGTGTTTAATTTTGATTCATTTACTGTTGAAATACTCGCATCTAAAATACCAGAATTTGTTGCTCCATAAGTAATAGAAGGCATTACAGCTTTAAGACGCTCCTTAATGCTAGAAAACAATTTATTACCGCCTAAATTAATTTTAATGTTTTCTGTGCCTAAACCTGAAATTATTCCTTTATCTTCTAACTTCTTTAAAAGTATTTCGTTTTCTTTTAAATACTTGATTTTTTCTGCTTCCAGTCTTTTCTTAGATCCTTTTTTTAATGACTTGAGATTTAAATATCTTTTATTAATATCTCTTACAACACTTTCTATGTCATTTTCAAAAAGCTTGTTTGCTATAGATGATAAGCTTTCAAAAGGATTATCGTTTTCATCGTATAAAGATATACGTAATATTGTTAGTCGACCTTCAGACTTTACATCCGTAGTAGTATCAAATAATAATTTTATTTTTGGCAATACAAATTTAACGCTACTTATAATTTCATTTTTAAAAGGCTCACCACTCTCAGACTTTAATATTTCTGATATAAGTTTTAATCTTTCATCTATACTATTTTTTTGTTTATTGGGGTTGTCTTTAAATCTAGGCTCAACATTTCCGTTATCATCAAGTTTGTATAAACCTCTTAAACCATAATTGACACAGTATCTTGTCATGATAAATTTTTTAACAATTTGAGTCAACAAACTTTCTAAAGTATATGTACCGCCATTTTCAAATAAACTAGTAATAAAAGCTTTAACATCTTTCTTGTTTAATCGTAAAGATGCTACATTTCTATTTGCAGCAAGTCCTGCATGATTATTTAAAGTGTGACTAATTATCTGAATTTCATCATAACTTTTAGAGTAACTCATGTGAGTTCCTATAACAGCTAAAATTAAATTTCCTAAAGTTATTTCATTTGATAATCCACTTGTATTATTTGAATTAGTGTCAAGGCCTAAAATATTTGTTTTAAAAATATTGTCTTCTTTGTCGTTTTTTAAATCAATTTCCTTTTTATTTTTAGCAGTTCTGCTTTTATTATCTTCTACTTTTAAAAGTTCATCTAGCTTAGCAAGATAGCTTTGATTTATGTTGTCAAAAAATGCATCTTCATAAGATAAACCTGCCGTTATTTTATCAATTAGGTTTTCAATTTTATCATTTTGATTTTTTGCAGCGGAAGCTATAGCGCGATTGCAATTTTTTGCTAATTCTATTAACGAGTTATAATGTTTAATAGCAACATTGATCGCATTTATTGTTATATCTTTTTTATTACTATTTGGTATCCTACTGACATAAAGAGAATAGTCTTGTATGTTTTTGGGTGTTGGACGTCTATTTTTAGATTCGCTAGTAAAATTTTTAAATTCAAATTCCACTAATTCTTGAGAATCTGGTGACTGCTGATTAGGATTTTCAGGCGGATTATTATTAGTAGGAGTTTTAGTTGGCGAGTTAATCGAAACCTTAAATAAAATCATACTTTTATTTGTTTTATATGCTTTAACTAGCTTCTTTGTTTGTTCTAATAATTTATCTAATTTTTTCTTAGGCGATAATTTTTCATTAATTTTATCTAATTTAGAATATTGTGTCATATTAACTTTTTTATCAGGACTAGCATCTGCTGCTTCTTTTTCTGTTTTAAATTTACTTCTTTCACTTGCTATTTTTTGAGCAGCTGTATGAAAGTCAGCAATAAAAATATTATCTTCTAGATTTTCATATGCTCCTTTTTCTTGATATATTGCTGATACTATTGTTTGTGATGCACTATCCAGTATTTTTTTTGGACCATCAGCTTCAAACTTGATAGCTCTTAAAGAAACAGGACCTTTCATTGCAATAGATAGTTCAATATTAACCTGACCATTTGCATCAATGTTATAAGATGAATTCGTTATAATATATTTTTCATATAATTTTTTTTCATTTAAAAATTTAGCAAAATAGTTTTCTGTTACCAAGTCATCTTGTCTATTATTAAAACTATTCTCTTTGTTTATGGCATCCATGTGAGACCAGCCATAATGTATAGCAATTTCTGCGCCAAAAGACCCAAAAAGATCAGGCTTTATAAAAGGAGCAATATCACTCATTCTACTTTTGTCATGCAACGTTAATGATAGTCTACCTGTTTTAAAAGACATTAAACCTTGTGTAGGAGCAACGTCAACAGAAAAGTTTTTTATTGTTAAAAAAGGTTTGGTTATGTCCTGAACTATATTGTTTCTTTCAAAAATTGGATCTAATTTTTTATATCCATTATAGTATGATTCTAAATGGCCAGTATATTTTTCATCAAAGTTGTTCATAGTTTGAGGTGCTGTAAATATTGACATATTTGCTTCAACAGCATCTTGTTTAATTATGTTTTCGTTTTCTTGTCGTGTTCTAGAAAAGTCAGCACTTAATGTACGATACAAATTAGTTGAAAAAGCTTCATTGTTAGCAACATTAGTTCCGTTTAGAAAGCTTGTCAAAGATGAAGTTTTAAAAACTTGTTTGTTTTTAGTTACAACAGTTGAAGGTAATATAAATTTTACATCTAAATAAGGCATACATTTACTTAACTCAATAGTGCTTAGAGAATTAAGAAAAGTTGCAAGTTCTAAAGAATTTTGTGTACCTACTCTTATTTTTGGATTATTTAACATAATAAAAGAAAGACTAGAATTGTTTCTGTTTAATACTAAATTTTTATTGTCATCAACATAGTTAACAAAATTTTCAACATCTTCTGTGGTTGTTTCTTCTTTTTTATTTATGTCATTATCAGTATCATTAGATTTATAAAATATTATATTTTTTATATCAAAATGTTTTTTTAAAATATCAACTTTAGAGTCGTATCTATAAAGTTTGCCATCTCTATAATATCCTAAAGCGCCAAAAGGATATTTTTTCTTGTAAAGACCTGTACTTATTTTTTCATTTTCATTTTCAATATAAATTTTTTTGTTTTCAAGATCCTTTTCAAATGCTTTTATTACACTTTTACTATTTTTATAAATAGAAAGTCTATTACTTTCTTTTGAAAGGTCTTTTTCATTGTCATTTTCAATTTCTATACTTGTAAAGTCAATAATGTCTTTTTTAATTGCAAAACCTGTTTCTGAAAGTAGTTTAGGTTTTGATTCATTTAGACTTTTATCATATTTTGTATTGATATTATAGTCGCAATGAACAACTTTCATAGAGTCTGTTAAAAAACTAATAACTACTTTTACAAGAGACTCTTTTTTTGTGTCTTCCAAATCAGGATTAGCATTATGAATTTGCCGCCAAGTCTCTTGATAAAAATATTGAATTATATCTCTTGTCGGTCTTACTTCTTTTGATAAAAGGCTAAATGCGCTTATCAATATTGATATTGAAATTTTTTCTAATTGATTAACTAGTGTGAGTTGTTCATTAGATAAAGCATCTTTGTTATAATAATAAGTAAATTTTTCACTGTCTGGAACAAAAGAATTTAATGCGTCAACAACATCATTTTTTGACAATAATTCTGATGAGATTAAAGAATCTGTTCTATCATTAATTTCTTGTCCATTTATTTTAGTTGACGTCAAGATTTCTTTAATAAGATCATCTTCTGACATTATATTTAAAAATTTAGAAATATTTGATTCTCTCAAAGATGTATCTAACATTTTACGCTACTTTCTTATTTAAAACTTTCAACTTCATCTTTGCTTAATATATAAAGTTTAACGTATTCACCGTCTTTTTTTAAATTAAGCCACCATCCAATTCCACTAGCAGCTGCTATTATCCACCAGTTTAGGCTTTCATTATAATGTTCATAAGCTAAATGATCTAGTCTTGTATTTTCATTTGCATTTATAATTTTACATCTTTGCTCGAGAATAGATAGCCTACGACTAAGCTCTCTTCTTTTTTCAGGATTATTTTCTATTTCACGTCTCAAATACATTATTTCTTTTTCTATTTCTTGAGCTCTTTGAAAAAGTAAAGTTGTTATACTTTGACCAAATCTATTATATCTACTAATAAACATTATAATCCTCTTACTTCTTTATTTTATTAGATACATTATTTACATTTTGCAAACCTGATCCAATAATATCTGTATCATGTGAATCGCCAAAGAATTCATTATTGACACGTCCAACGTTGTAAACAGGAGCTCTCATCATTCCCTTATGATCTATACCAGGAACAATATCATGTATTGGTGAGAAGTTTAATGTTACTTTAACTAACATAGGCGCTTTTGATCCAATTCTACTAGTTTCCCAAATAGATTCACCATAATTCATGTCTAATTGTGTTATAAATCCTGCAATACCTCTACTCATACCACTTTCATACGCACCTGTAATAGGATTGTTTGACTGAACTTGGTTTGGATCATTAAAAGGCTTCATTATTTTTTGTTGGTCACTGTTATTTATGTTGCTACCGGATGCACTAAGACTATAGCTTTCTAATTCAACAATTCTTGATGTATCAACCATTAAAACAGTTTTTACATCTTTAACTTTAACAACTTGATGTGGTTTAGACAAATCTATTTCTTTAGACTCGGGCTTTTTCTTTTCACTGTTAAACATAGAATCTGCTATGTCAACTAGTAAATCTCCTACTGACGTATTAATGTCAATAAATTCAACTTCAATAGGACTTACAACATTAAAATACGTTTCATCACTTTTATCTTCGTCAGCTAAGAGTAAATTGCCTGTTTCTCCAATAGTGGCTTTTTTATATAAACCTGGCAATAACTCATATTTTTTAGTTGATTCTTGCGGTAAAACAAAACTTTGATCTTGAGCGACACCAGACTCTACGCCAAAAATTCTGCTTAAAGAAGATCTGCTATAATTGTTTTTAATTACATCACCTAATCTAATTCTAACTAAAGGAGAAGACGAAGGCACTTGAGTAAAAGGATAAGTAAAAGATTGCGAGTCATCAAGTTTAGTAAAATACCCTTCAGTCCACTGTGGATAGACCATTGTTACTAATTTGTTTATTTGATACCACATAAAATCATGATCAACTTCAGAAGTTGCTGCTACTGTAAAAGACATATTAATATTTCTTGTTGTTTTTACATAAGATTTAACATCATCAATTCTACCAAATCCACTTGCAGATGTATATTCTGGATTAAACGAATCTGATATGCTTTCAATAAAAGCATGAAAACTTAACACTTCGTTTGTTCTCAAATCGTGAAAATAAAACGGAACATACTCAGCTTCTAAATAATCTTCTATTTCTTTAACTATTTGTTTATCTATTTTTGCAAATTTCTTATCTTTTTGTTTATAAAAGTTTTGCAGAATACTCTTGTTTATGTTTAAAGTACTATTGTCACCTTTACTTAGCACAATATGTTTTAAAAAGTCATTACTTAATTGAAGTGCTTGTGGTAAAGCTCTTAGTCTAGTTGTCATTCCTGGCTTGTGCGATGAAGAATCTGAATTACTTAATGACCAAGAATAAATACTAGCTTCATTAGGGCTAGGAGGACCTGCTAAATCAGTAATAATTTTTTCTGTAATCCCACTTTCAGATTTGTTTTTTGTACGGCTTGCTGAAACTGTTGTTAAGCCGCTTTCTTGGCTTTTAGGATTAAGATATGTTTTTTGTAAAGAATATCTATTAAGAATTTTAATTCCTACATGCATTCTTTCAATAGCAAATTTAAAGTAATAGAAATTCATTTCTACTAAAATTTTATTTTCTTCGTCAGCACCTTTAAAAGATTTATTGCTGAATATGCTTTGTTGCCAAATTTTTTCTTGTCTAAATTTCTTTGTAAGTAATTGTAATCTTTTATATCCAGACCTTGTTGAAACAGCTGCTAAAGTTGCTTCGATCATAGCAATACCAATATGAACTAAAGGAAAACCTAGTCCTAAACCAAGATTTTCATTTTTAGATACAATATCCATGTCGTATTCATTTTGTATTTGATGAGATCCTTTTCTACCTGCCTCTTGAATTATTTTAACAGGATCAACAGGAAGATCTGTAGTTATCCACGAAGCAAAACCAACATATAAAGCAGTTATTCTTGACAAAGAATTAGAATGATCTTTAGGATAATTTAAAACATCAAACATGTATTTAGAGAAAATATCAAATTCTTGAAGAGAGTAGTCTCCCATTCTTAAAGAAAATCGTTCTGCAACAGAAGTATTATTTGTAAATTCAACCTGCGTTTGACTATTAATAAGCGATAAGGCTTCAGCTATTCCTAACATGACTATAATTTCTGAAAAATACTCAATAATAAATGTCGTTGCATCTAATATTTGACTATCAGGGTTAGCATCTCTAAAAGTAAAGCCTGTAAGCATTTCAAATTCAGATGCAAAATATGCATTATAACTTTGCGAATCATTATTTGAAAAGTGATAAAGAGGTTTATAAGAAGATCTTACATTAGGTTCAGTTGAGTTAAATCCAAAAGAAGGTGAATTAGGTGAGTCTTGAACAGTTTTGTCGTACAAAGATTCATTGTTTAGTCCGGACGCAAAGTCGTTGTTTATATCAATATCAATATCATTATAGATGTCTTGACCTGCTTTTTCTATAGAAATATCACTAATCTTGTCTTCAGTATTCAGTGCTGTTCCTTCAACTGTAAATGTTTTAGGTTCGCCCTCGTCTACTTTTATAATATTCCCAGAAGGGTCCAGAATGTACGTCGTTGCCATTTTTTACTCGTCCTTGATAATTTTATCATTCAAGTCATTTAGATCAACGTCAGATAAACGCTTAAATCTATTATAGTCTTCAGGCTTAAGATCACCTTTAGAAAATACTTCGCCTATACTACTTATTTTATTTTCAATTTTTTTATTAATATAAATCTCTAATTTACTTTCATCTATCCCTAATTTTTTTGATGCTAATTTTGCTAGTATTTTAGCAGAACTATTTTTATTTATTATCTCTAAAACATCAATTTCTTTTATACTGCTCATTTTTGCTCCAACTGTCCTTGTCCTGTATTACTTGGGTGTGTATCGCCAAATGCTCTGTTTGTAACAGCATCACCAATCAAAACATTGCCACTAGTCGGCGCAAGACTATGCTTTCCTAATAAATCAATCAAACCTACTTGTTGTACCAACTGCTTAGCAAATTCTGTTGCTTCTGAAGATGTCAATGTTAATTTGTTTTCAATAACTTCAGTGTCAGAAACATTTTTAACATCATCGACAGCTGACATTAGACTGTTTACCTCGTTTGTAAAATCATCTTGCTGTGGAGATGTAAAGCCTGTTTCATAAAACATACCACTCATTAATGATGCTGTATTAAATGTACCTGTCACCATAGATTTAATATTTTTTACCATTAAGTCAATTGCACCGCCAGACTTCATTGCAAACAAATCTGTAAAGAAACCATCATCTGTAGGTATTACAGTATTTGTTCCAGGCACAACAGTAACATTTTTATATTTATTCTTTCTTTCTCTTTCTTTTTTATTTTTTTCATAATTGTATAAAGCTTTATAAATAGAAGAATTTAAATCAAAGTCTGATTTATTAAAACTTTTCCAAGCTTCTTTGTTAGGTGTGTTATTGTCGTATTCAATGAGACGTAAATATTTTCCTACCAACGGCAAGATTAGTGAATCACCTAAAATAGCGTTTGTTTGACGTGGATCTAACAAATATTTAGGTATCATTTGATCATTTGTAAATCCTAAAACTTTATCAGCTTGTAAATATAAACTTTGAATATTTTCTAATAGAGTTGTTTTTAAGCCCTTTGACATTTCTGCGTCTGTTAATTTTTTCGTATCACGTGTTTTATTAAATTGTGTAAGTTTTTTATAATCTTTGTTTTTATCAAAATCTATTATATCTTTTTTGTCAACATTATAGTTTCCTGCTCCTGATACTTGAAGCAACTTTTTATAATCTTCTTTAGTAACCTCAACGTTATTTGACATTTTTGTTCTAATACTTTCAAAAACTTCTTTGTTTTGATTGTTTTGTTGCCCGCTTTCTAAAATTGCCGAAACGCTTTTTAAAGAATCTAAATCACTAGTATCAAAATCTTTTGAAGCTACAGGACCTGATTTTCCACCTCTTGTCTTAAGGTCTTTCATTGTATATCCTTTTTGACCTATTCTTGCACTGCTTAAAGCTTCTGCTTGTGTTACTGATGTTCCAAATATACTTGGAAACATTTTTTGTCCTTGTTTTTTAAGTGCAAGAAGAAAAAATCCTCCAATTTCCGATGCTAGTTCAAAAAATTGACCTGTCAACCAAGCTCCAAAAAAAGCTAGTTTTCCTGTTCTTTGGAAAAGCTGACTAAATCCGTTAACTATTGCATTTAGCATTTCTTGTAATTCGCCAGGCTCCCAATTAAAAAATGTTTCTATTAAACTTTTACCTTTATTTGGTCCTTTTGTTGCATTATATGCATCATCAATAGCATGATTTAATAAATTAATACCACTTACTAGTAAAACTGATGCGCCTTTGATTATTGCTCCTGCTATGTGACCAGAAAGATCAAAAAACTTTTTAAAGTTCTGCTTATTATTAGATAAAGTTTTATTCATTGCTTTAGTAAATTTTGTAACACCTGCAGCAGTTCCGTCTTTTCTAATTCGAGTTGGCAAAGACCTAAAGTTACCGTATCTTTTTTCAAAGCCTTTCATCATGCTTTCATATTCTTTTTTAACAGCAGGTGTTCTTTTAGCTTCTTCTATAAAGTTTTTAAACATTAACACAGGATTTTGCGCGTATTTTTTATCTGTTTTAAATTTATTATAGAGAGTTTGAAGAGGTCCAGGTTTATTAAGTTCATCAATAAACCGTATGTCTTTTTTAAAATCTGCATAATCTCTTTTGTTAACTTTATTTAGTGTAGCAATAACTTTATGATGAATTTTTTCTACATCTGATATTCCAAATGCATTCATCGCAAGGTCTCCAAAGGCCCCAATAACTGTTTTTAATCCTCCTTTAAATGCTGGTGAATTTAAAATTTGACTCATTGATCGAACAATTAAAACAATAGGTTCAGCTAGGGCTTCTACAATTTTAGGATCTAAATCAAGTGCAAAATCGTGAATCATTTGATATGTGTTACTTAGAGCCATTGCAGCTTTTCTTGCTTCTCCAGTAACTTTTATATTTTTCATTAATCCATCAAAAAAAGCTTGGAAAGGACTGTTAAATGTAAGAATTTTTTGCAATTGCTTCATTGCACTTGACATTTCTTTCATTGCTTTAATTTGACGTTGCTCCGGCTTTTGACTCTCCATTTTAGCTTGCGCTTCTTCAAAAGTAAGACCTTGATCTCTAAAAGTCATCATGGCTTTAAGATTTTCTTGTGACATACCTGTCTGATCTGCAAGAATTTCTTTTTCAAATCTGTTTAAATCTGCAAAAGATCTTCCTGTCATTTCCATAGAGTCTCTAAACATTTCAAAGATTTCAATCGGATTTTCTGCTTTAATTATTTGCATTGCATCTAAATTCATACCAAATGTCTGAGAAAGCATTGCCACAGAATTTGCAGCATCTTCAAATGTATTAAACTTCTTAAAGATACTAACAGCATCCTCAACACTCATTTTCATTTGAGTCATTTTAGCTGCTGTTCCGTATAACTCATCATCTGTTAAATGATCAAATAATGCTATTTCTTTTCTTAATTTATTAAAATTCAACCTTAATCTTTTAGCATCAATACTATATTCTTTGCTGATATTTTCTGATTTATAAACAAGTGTTGTTAATCTATCATTTATTGAAGTTAAATTAACTGCAGCATCTTGTGAAAAATATGCAATATCTTGTGATTCTAAACCTAAAATTCTTCTAAGTCTAGTAAACTGCATAAAGTTTCTATTGTTTCCTATCTCACCAGCAAATAATTCTGAATAGGTGCCCATTGCTTTTAAACCTTCGTTTAATTCCTTTATTCTTTGCGCAGCACCTGCTGCACCTGCGCCAAATAACTTAACAGCTTCGGAATTAACGCTTGCAAATGTTTTTAACATTCCTTTAGATTCATTAGTAATTCTTCTAATGCTTTGTCCTATATTAGACTGTGCATCAAAAAAGTCTTTTGTATCTTGAGCTGCTTGCTCAATAGTTACTTGTATATCTTGTCTAAAAGCATTACCTACAACAACAACTTCTTTTAAAACCATAAAAGGCAATGACATAAAAGTCTTTGCAAGATTAGTTGCTGTACCTATTATTGATCCTAAAACAGATAACAATGATTTCGCTGAAGATAATAAGCCTCCTACTCCTTTGGCAAATTTTAACATGCCTCCTGCTGCATCTCCAATTGCATCAACTAGTTCTTCTTCTTTGGAAGAAAATGTTCCCATTATTTTTTGTAATTTTAATATATCAGTTGCACTTTTATTTGAAACATTTGCTACGTTTTTTAAAGATCTAGCATGTTGATTTGCGTTCTTACCTATTGCTTTTTGTGCTGCATTAACTGACTCTTGAGTTTTCTCTGCTGATTTTGCTAATTCATCTGATTGTCTAGCAGCATCTTCATACTTGTCAGCTACGTTTTCTGCATTTTTTGCTAAGTCTCTAAACATTGCAGGTGCTTTGTTGCTTGAAAGATCATTGACATTATTAGCAAACTGATTCATTGAGTCTACAATATTGCTAGAGTAGCTTGATAGTCTATTAAGATGATTTGTTGTATTAGCAAAAGCTTGAGATATTTGCATAGCAAATTGTGTCTGATTTCTAGTCGCTTCTGCAAAAGCCTTCATATGAGACTTGCTTTCGATTAAAGCTTCGTTTAGTTCTGTTGCCAATTCAATTTGTGTTCTAATATCTTCAGACATCTTATTCACCTACACCAATGCTAGTGTTTCTAATAGAAACTTTTTTGCTTTTAACTGCTTGTAAAACTTCTTTAGCTGCTATTAAAGCTTTCTTAACAGCTTCAGACTTTTCTTTAGGATAATTCGTATCCTTTCTATTTAATAAACCTTTATTCATAATAACAGATGATGTTGCTATAATCTGGTGTGCTTGACCTATACTCCTAAACACGCTAATTAAACTAGTTTTATCATCCCCAGAAAGCCTTGCTAATTCGTCCATAGAGTGAGGAACAATAATTTTATTATCTTCGGTAAATATTTTTAATCCATCTTGAGCTAACACAGAATTAATACCACTTTCAAACATACCATCTTTCATGTTATGAATATGCATTGAATATTTTTCAAAATTTTCTGAAGCTTTTATTTCGTCTAGAGTTCCAAATCCAGAAAATGCTGTATCATAATAATGATTATAATCCATTTCGTCAAACTTAAATTCTGATGAAGCACTATTTGCTACTAATTGTTGAATTATTAGTTTAGTGTTAGGATCATTTAAGTCGTAACCTAAATTTTTATATTTATTGCTTTCTATAATATTATATTTTTTCTCAACTTTTTTGTATTGTTTTATTCTGTCAATTTCTTTGAGAATGCTCATTGAGTAATTAAAGCCTCTTTTTGATGCACTTAAATCATGCCATTCTGTATTTTCTGCTAAAGCATCACCAACTGCTTTATTTCCACTTCTTAAAAATTTAAGCATTCCTAAGTTTTGTGACAAACTGGCTTTTTTACCTTCAGCTTGCGAGAAATCTAGCCAAAAATCCGTCAATGGAGCTAAGTCAGTAAAAGCAAATGATTGTGTGAACCAATAGTCTTCATTTGTTTCTCTTCTTTTTTTTGCCAATCCTGCTAGCCCTAATAAACCTTTTTTACTTGCTAACTTTGTCTGCGCAACTCTAGCATTTGTAATGTCTTCTTGATAAAACAAGTCAAGATAAGTTCGTACAGCTGCATTTTGACTATCATATGCTGCTGCTAGCATTGTTCCTATTGCGCTTAAAACTCCTCCAGCAAGTTCTGTAAAGACTTTATATATTGAAGTCAAAACTGTTCCTGCTAAAGAAAAAAGCTTTGGTGTTCTCTTAACAAAACCTGTTAGGGCCTCAACCAAAGAATCTGAAATGCCTTGAGCGTCTGCAGGTTCAATGCCTAGATAATTTAGTAGTGTGTAATCTCCAGTAGACCCTGATCCTCTTATATACTTGTTCATATAGTTTTGAATTGGACTGCTTATTCCTTTATACAATTGATCTATTTGTCCTGATAGCACATAAAGTAAGCTTGTTAAGCCTATCGCTGCTCCTTTAATTATTGCACCCATCATTTTTCGACCTAAGTCAAAGAGTGGACCAAAAACAGACTTGCCTGAATTGTATAAGCTTTTAAACTGATCAGATGTTCTTTTTATTATTCCTGTTATACCTCTGTTGTTTTTAAAATCATCGATACTAATATAGTTTAGTATAAATTTTTCTCTAGCAACATCAACATCTTCAGCTAGCTTTTTAATTGAAGCTTTTCCTGCTTTTGTTTCCATTAAAAGAGTACCAGATTTTATTGTTGATAAAACTGTTTCTAGAGTAGCACCTTTAATAAACTTGTTATTTTTGTCTAAAATATTTTTTCTTTTTAAGAAATTTAAAACTTCTTTGTTTTTTCCAATAAGCGACTTTTCTATACTTGCGAGCATAGCTTGTCTATCTGTTTGAACTGTTTTTGATTTTGTTTGAGCTACTGCAAATACATCATCTATTGCTTTTTGAGCTTTAATATAACTTTTGTCTCCTGTAATACCACCTGTAATAAAGTTTGCTACATTTGAAAAAATTGAAGTGCCTGTTGACAAGAGACTTCTAAATGCTTCACTTTTAAATATTTCATTTACTTTATTTACAATTAGTATCATTGGAGTAGTAATGCCTCTAATTGTTGCATAATCTAAATTTAGTCCAAATAAATACAAGTCTTCGTAAAGTCGACTTAGTGACATTGATATTTTTGTAACTGAAGATGAAGCTTTTACATTTTTCATTAAACCTTGAACAAAAGCATCGAATGGTGTTTTAAATTGCATTATTTTTTGTATTTGTTTAATTGAAGATGTTACAGACTTTATTGCTTTAATTTGTTTTTCAGTTGGGTCACTATTTGTCATTTGATTTCTTACATCTTCGTAAGACATATGCATACTATTATAAGACATAAGACCTTTTAAGACAGAGTCTTTCATACCTGTAGTTGATTGCAGTAATTGCTTTTCATGTCTATTTAATTGTTCGTATGACTTTCCTGTTGCAAACATTGCATCTCTTAACTGATTAACAATTTGACCAGGATCTTGTGCTGTTAACAAGCTTAATGCATCAACACTCATACCAAAAGACTGATATAACATTGCTGATGTTTTTGATGCTTCTTCAAATGATGTAAATTTGCTAAATATTCCAGCTAAATCGTCTGCATTTACATTTAGTCTGCGCATATTAGTAACTAAATTTGCAATATTTTGACTTGATAAATGACCAAAATCTTTAATATCGGTTCTTAATTTATGAAAACCTTCAAGTGAAGCTTTTGTATCTACATTGTTTCTTTTAGCTGCTGCTATAATTGAAGATCTTACTTCATCAAACAAATCATTAATGTTTCCTACATTAACAGCCGAGTCTAACGCATAATAAGCTACATCTTTATTAGTCATTCCTAAGGTTCTCATAGAAACGACAAGAAACTCAGCACTTTCTCTGCTGTTGGAAACTTGTGGGCCAATTAAATCTGCAACGCTTCCCATATCATCAATTACTTTGCTTACAGTTGAAATAAATTCTGCTGCCGCAGAAGCTCCAGAACCAAATAGTTTTACCATCATAGATCTAGGATTTGCTAATTCTTTTAAGGCACCGACACCGATATTTTTTAAATTAGTCATTCCTTTACCGATTGCTGAATGTGCATCAAACATTTCTTTTGTTGATTGATATGCATTCCCTATTGTTTCTATAATATCTTCACGAAATGCATTACCCCACTGAACTACTACACCTGCTACCATCATCGGAAGTGACATTACATTTTTAAAAAAGTTTGTAGCTGCGCCTATAATTGAACCCATAACCCCTATAAGACTTTTTATAATTAAAACAGGTATATCGTATAAAAGTGACCATCCTCCTGTTTGTAATGCTCTTCTTACAACAGCTAATTTTTTTAGATTGTCGATAATGTTATCAATAGTTGATAGAACAGAATCAAATATTGAATCAACCATAGCGTAAACTTTGCTAGTTTCTTGAAACTTTTTTAAATTTTTCTCTTGATTCTTTAAAATTTCAGTTTCTCGATTTTTTATGTTCTTTTGTTTATTATAGTCTTCTGAAATTTGTTCTGTACTATTTTTTGTATTTGATAAATTGTTTGTAACTTTTTTTGCTTCTCTATTGAATTCTTCTGTCTGTGATCTAGACGATGAAGAATTTTCAAAAGAAGTTGACTCAATTCTATTAGACATAGTCTGTAAATTATTGCTTAAGCTTTCAAATTGTAGATTTAAACTCTGGAGTGATTGATTAAGTTGTTGAGTTATAGCTATTTGATTTTGATAGCTTGAAGTAAAAGAAGAAGATTCTTCTACTAAACTAGACAAAGAAGCATTAAATGAATTAGCTAAATTAACTTGATCGCTTAGGTCTAAAGACATTTAAAGTCTCCATTTAATTCCTGTTATATTTTCAAATTTATTAGCTAAGTATTTTTTTTCTTTTATTAGCAAGCAAACTTGTTCATAATCTTTTTGTTCATCTAGTTTTATTTTTAACTTTCTAGAAATTTCTAATAGTTCAGACAAACATTCGATTTGTGCATCATTTGCATTAATTGAAATATCAAGTCTTTCACCTAAAATATATTTTGCTGCCACATAATGCAAAATTTTTTCTTTTGTAATATTCATAAGTCACCTTAAAAACAACGTATATAGTATATATTAATTAGCCAAAAGACTTCCTAAAAGATCTTCCTCCATTTGTATTACGGTGAGATGATGAATATGCTGATTGTTGATGTTTCTTTGCCTCTTCAAATTCTTTTTTAAGTCTATTTATAAACCAAATCCTTTGCCAAACTGGGCATGAATAAGCATCTGCATATGTAAATCCTAAGTGATAAACAAGCAAGAAAATATGTTCTAAATATAAGTCTTTATCATTCGGTGTCAGGCCAAAAAAACGCGGCACCCATAGGAAGACCTACCTCACTTTGCTCGTGACAAGATGGACAATTCATCCAAGACTTCATGATAATTCCTGGCTCATGCTTATCTAAAAACTTTCTTAGAGCTAAAGAATCTCTAGCAGGAAGATTTTTGACAAAGAAGTTAAGCTTGTTCTTATCAGTTACACCTTCTACTGAAACGAGAGATCTTGATAATCTATCTGTAATTACAGACTCAATTTTCATACCACTCTTTTTTCTTCTCTCGCTAGTAATTAACATGTCTCTTTCATCAGCACCTGTTAAAAACTTAACTCTAACTTTTTTCTTTGTTACAGGAAGCATAATTTCAAAAAGATTTTGGCCTCTTTCTACAGGCTCTACTTCCAGTCTTTTAATTTCTAGTTGAGAAAGATCAAAGCTTTGCTTGCTTTTTGTTCCACACTCTGGACATTCTACTTCAACATCATAATCTGCACCGTATCCTGTAATCCTTAAAGAAACTAGCAATGCATTTCTATCACCTGAAATGAGATTGTCTGGCTTGATTCTTTTATCAATAATACAAGATTCTAAAAGCTTTGTCAAAACTGTACCGCTTTTAATATAAGCTCTTGATGTTAAAATATCTTCTTCTTTTGCAGTCATTGGCTTAATATCAACAGTGTCTGAACCGTGAATAATACCATCATCAGGATAAATAATACCTCTTGAAGGCAGTGGAACACTTTCAGCAGGAATTTCAAAACCAAAGTCATCTTTCATGACGTTTGAAACTTGTATGTGTCCAGCTTTTTGAACTTGTGCTGGATTAATTGGTGTATCTAAATCGTTCATTTTTTCTCCTAGGAAACTAATTCAATACCGGTTTGATGTGTTAGTATACTTATATCATTTAATATATCATCTAGTTGTAAATTTATTATATTCTCATTTGACTGAGAGTTAAATACTAAAAATATTGTTCCTCTAATAATATAATTTTGCATATCTAAAATCATCTGATCGTTTAAAATATTCGGTATAAAAACTTTAAATCCTGATATTACTCCTATTGATACTAAATCACTCAATACACTATTAAGCTGTGTTTCTAATTTTCTATAAACTTCTAATAAGTCACTATTCTGATTAAATAAAATAGGCTGAGTGCTATTAGGCGCAGGTTGCGTAAATAAATTTAATTTTATTATTTTTTTAACAATGTTCAAAGATCTAATAGTATCTATAATACTGAAAGAAGAAGATATATTATCAAATGAAGTATACTGACTTAATAAACTAACATAACCCTCAGATGAACTAGGATTATATAATAAATTTATTTGTTTATTTCTACTTCTCTTAACGTCTTCATCCCATGATTTTAAATTATAATTTGTTCTTTTAATTAAAGTTTCTATACTATTATAATAAAATAACCCAGGAGTTTCTTTTATAGATGCTATATTACCAAAACTATTACTACTAAACGCTGATATTGCAAACAGTGAAGGATCTAAAACTTTTTTGTAATCTGATCCGCTACTATTTGAATATCCAATAAGATTTCCAACCATAGGCACAAAATACTTACTGCCAAGCTTTTCATATAGATTTATAATATTATCAAACTTTTGTGTTAAAGAATAACCTAAAGCATTTTCAGTAATATCGTTTATTGTAATATTATTTAAAACATCTACTTCCTTATCTAAAAAATAATTAGAAACATCATTAGAGATTTTAAAATATTCTTCTAAGACTAAATTATAAAATGAAGAAATATCAGAAACATATAGCTTATTTTTTTTATCTTCGCAAAAGCTAATAATCTCATTTGATAAGTTAACATTACTTATTCCTGGCATGCATAGAATATCGCTATTCAGCATTTCATTTTTTAAAACATCAATTGCTTCAAAATAAGATCGATAAGTTGGATTATCTTTTAAAGATAAAATATTGCTGTCTTCATTGTTGCTTTCTCTTTGAAGAGCATTATTATTTAAAAATCTTTTATCTTTGTCTCTTATATCAACTCCGTCAAATCCTCCGTAAGTAAAAAAGTCAAAAGATAGTTTGTTTTCTAAAGATTGAACTAATGTATTATCATCATCCCAAAATGCATCATTATTTAAGTCAAGATAAGTTCTATTAACAACTTCATCTCCTTTACGAGAATAATATAAATTTTCAGGTAAATTCCAGTTTTCTGCAGGAGAATTTTGATATATTTTTTCTAAATGAAAAAAAGAATTTAAATATGTGTCGTCTTCAACCCAGATATTTTTAGCTTCAGTCTTTAAATTATTTAAAAAATATTTTGTATAAAAATAATGAGGAGAAACAAAATTTTTGTTAGTTGTGCTATTTGTTCCTGCTTGACTTATGTTTGCTAAACCAGTTCTATATACAATAGAAAAAATAACTCCCCAATTGTTATCTATACTAAGACCTTCATGAACTTTTTTGCTTAAAAAATAGTTAGGTGAATAGTGAAGTGGCATATGATAGACTTTATCAAAATCAATGTCTGCATAGTCAGGAAAACAATCCTTGTTTAAACGAATATGCGGATAAGCCCTAAAACCTGACGGTATCGTTGTTGGTAAGATTTTCTTTTCTAAAACATCTTCAGCTATTTCAACTCTTAAATACTGATTGCGTTTTTCATATTTGATTTCTGTTACAACTTTTTTGTTTTCTATATCGTAATATGTATTTTCATCTCCAAGCAAACGTCCAATAAAATATGCACTGTCTGGATCAAGATTTACTTCATCATAAGAATCAACTAAAGTAAAAGTGTTTACTCTTGCAGAATATTCAAATATATATATTTCAAAAGTTGCATATAAATTTTCTTCAGGATTATCAGATATTTTTCCTCTTGTTAAAGGATTTATTTTAATTCTAAATCTATTACCTACTTCACCGTCGTCTAAAGAGTAAAACCTAAACAAATCTATAACTTCATTATGAATGTTTTCTCTACTACTATTACTTTCTTCTCTATTTAAAGACTGGCTTGTTACCCAAGGAGTTTTTGCTGTCTGATATTTGTTTTCAAAAGAATTAAAATCAGGAAGATTTGCATTATTTAAATCGCTGTAATTTCTAGTTGTAATTATTTTAGTACTACTCGATTCATCGTGGATTGGCAAACCTATCATATCACAGCTGGCAAATTTTGAATATATAAAATGTCCTCTTTCAAATAATCTATCTGGCCAATAATTTTCGTGACTTGCAATACGTGCAGGATTATATGCACTTATTTTTTGAAGATTTCTAGTCTGCATTATTCTAACTTTATTGCGACTGTTTTCATCTGAATTTAAGCCTAAAAATTCTACAAAATAATTTCGACCGCCTTCGCTATACGATTTATTTTGACCTGCATAACTAGCAGCACCTTCAGTAATGTCACTATTTCCTGTTGTAAAAGAAGGTAAAACTTTATCTGGACAAATCAAAACTGTATCTATAAAGTAATTTTCTTGTGCAGGATCTAATCCTAAATCGCTGATATAATTGGTAAGTCTTCCAATTCTCTTTGATAAAATAAAACTAACGTTGCCAGGAATGTCGCTATTTATTGCTTGTCTATTACCCGACTTTGTAATATTGTCTACACTGCCTCTTGAAATTGAACTAGAAGCATTAAATCCTGAGTTTAAATAGTTTCCTTCATTTGTCTGTGTACCGTTTCCAATTCCTAAAACTCTAATAAACGAAGCCTGATTTTTATTTTGTAACCACATGCTTAGTGCATCATAACTTTGACTCTCTATTAGATTGTCATAATAATCATTTAAATGTCTAAATCTATTTTGTCTATCAGACCCTACTAAATTTAAAACATTGTTATATACAGTAGAATTATCAATTGTAACAATATTTTGTGGTACAAAAGCTTTACCTTTATGAGCAGTTCCAATAATACTTAGAGTATCACCTTGTAATGTCTGAAATATATTTTCTTTATCATTATTTATTGTTGCTGAAGTTCTAACTGCAACAGCACTATTTGACATATTTGTTGACATATTAAACCTTTTGAATTTATTATCTAATTATATATATCAAATACAATAAAACTCGTGCAGTTGTAGAACAACAAGAAATACACGAGTTTTTAAGTTTTTATGCTAAATAATTAGTATTGTAATACGCAGTTATCATAGCGCAGTGTTAATGAAATTTCTTGAGGCTCATCACCATCATAAGAAAGATCACCAAAACCAGCTTGAGTCAAAAATGCGCCTTTGATATCCCAAAGTTCTACTACAGTTCCTACAGGATCTAATAATTTAAGCTGACAGTCTCTCTTGTAAAAATCAGCATAACCAGCACGACCACTTACAGATTCAAAGTGTGTACGTACCCATTCCATAACCTGTTGTGCGCCTGAAGGTGCGATTGGATCATGTAATGTAACTGACATTGTGTCAAAAGTAGCTTTACCTGCTAAATATCGTGTACTGTTAATGAAAGGAATTTGTGTTTCATTAATTGTATATGATGGTCTAGCTGCTGTCTTAATTAAAAATGCATCGATACCTTCAATAGCGAAAATCCAACGATTCTTTCTTTTCGGTTCAAATTTATTAGGTATCATTTCTGCGACTGATAGTGTCTCTGCCATGTTGTTCTACTCCTAGTTCTTATCTATATATATCTAATTTTTGTTAATCTTGAATTGTATTTGCTACAACAAAGTCGAGAGAGATGAATTCTACAGACTTTGTAGGCTGTAAATAAATCTTTCCTCTAATAGTGTTGTTTTCAATATCATTCTGCGTTGTCGTCGTTGTATCAATCTGTACTTTATATCTTGTTACACCACGTCTTTGTTGTACATTCGCCATAATAGGTTCTACTAAGCTTGAGAATCTCTGCAATGTAGATGCTCTGTTAGGCTCAAATAATAGTTGCTCACCAACTTTCTTTACTTTACGTCGTATATCAATAAGAAGACGTCTTACGTTAATTCTATCAAGAGCAGATTGACCTTGTAGTAATGTTTTTTGTCCAAATGCGTAAACTTCACCACTTCGACCAGCTGGAACATAAATTGGATTAATGTCGACATCATACAGTTCATCAAGTAAATCACGATTCATTTGAACATTTGAATCAATTGCACTTAAACGACCTCTACTTAAACCTGCAGGTGCAAACCAAGGATCAGCTATAGAGTCATTACGACTCATTACACCCATCATACCTACCGAAGGTGGAACAACGATAGGAGCTCGATCTGATGGTCTTCTCATTACAACGTCTGGGAAATATGCAGCTGCAAATGAAGAATTAAGCCCTCTGTTTTCAAATTCCTTAATTGTTTGTCTAACACCTGGTACTACCAAAGAATCTTCAATAACAGATCCTAAAGCATCTTTATGAACAATGTCCATTACAAACATTGCATCAAATCTTTCTTCACAAGCATTAATTGCATAGTCTGTTACAGATGATGTTCTCTGCCCAGGAATTGCTAATAACTGGAATTCAGCTGCAGATTTGTCACTTAAAACATCAATAGCTTTTCTATAAGCAATAACTGTAGGTCCAACAAATAAATTGCTAGCAGTTTCATCTTCACCTTCTCTTAGTGAAGCAATGCCAGTTAATTCTGCTTTTTCTTTATCAAAAATATTAACACCATCAAAACCACCTTGGAATAAACATCTAAACTTAAGATATCTTACATTTCCACCAGCTGCATCTTTAGACATGTTAACATATCTTGCACCATCTGCAGGAGTAACGTTACTTGCATCTCTTTGATATTCAGCGCCGTCCCAAGAAACAATTGCATCATCTACAACGCTTGAGCTTGGAATCAATATTTTCTCTAAAGAGAACATGCCTTTTTGAACATCACCAACATCATCTTCTGAAACTAGCACAGGATTTCCATCTAATGCAGGATAATATTTAGCCCAAGATAGAAGTGATCTATTAAAAGATTCTTCTACTAACTCTTTATGACCGTCAAAACTATTTTGGCGATATCCAAGTTTAACACCCCAAGCAAGTTCATCATCAGATTCTAAAGAGCTTGCAACTACTCTGTTAATACTCTTTACTAAGTCTAAAGGCGTTACATGAGCTTGTGACAAAGTCTCTGTCGGATTATTTCCAACGTTTGTAAATACGCGAGCATTACCAATTATCGCAGGTTCAATAAAGTTACCGTCGTAGCTTGTATGAATATAAGAGTGACCTTGGAATCCTGTTGGAACTGCCTCTACAGGAACGTTACCACTCAATAATTCTTCAGATAATTCAACACGAACAAATTTGTTTTTACGTGCGTACTGACCGTTTTCAACTAAACGTTGCTTGTCTTCACTACGATCAAAGTCAAAGTAAATATGCTTATCACCTATAACTCTGCCTACGAAGTTTTTGTCATTTGAATCTAAAGACAAGTTTTTCCATGCTGCAACTGGTTGACCAACAACAGGGTCTGAATCGTATCTTTCTAAAGTTAGATCAAAAGATCCATATTGGTTTAATCCGCTATATCTTACATTTTCAACTAAAAGTCTATATTGAGTATTACTTACTTCACCATCATCAAGCGCATGAAGTCTAAACAACTTGTAAGCTTCACCATCAGACTCAGTACTTGGGCGTGGTGAGTTATCGCTGCCTTTAGAGAAAAACTGTGAAACAATCCAAGGAGTTTTAGATGTTTGATATCTGCTTTCAAAGCTTTCGTAATTAGGTTTTCCTTCTTCACTTTGATTTCTACCTGCTGCACCGGTAACTAAAAATCCAATCATATTAGCATAATTTCCAGTTAATTGAACACCAGCATGATCTAGTCTTTTGTTTGAAGGAACGGCAACAGACGAATGTATATCCCAGTGTGAGTATAAATAATGTCCACATTCTTCAATTTTCGTAGGATCTGTATTAAGAACCTTTGATATATAAGAAGGAGAGTCTGGGTCAAAAGAACAGTCAATTACTGCAGGTTTGTTTGGATTTTTAAATCCGTTTAAAATTAATTTAAAATCTTGATTACTACCAACGTCACCTACAACATAACCAATAAGATTAACTGCAGGATCTTGTCCATATATTTTTGAATCAGCATCTTCTCTTACTTGTGAATCTGACGCTTCGCTCATTCCTGTAATTGAAGCTCTTAAACCTGAATTTGGGTTTAGAGCAGGTACAATACCTTGCGGTGCCATTAGCATGCCTCTAATAACAGGCGCTGCTTGAGCAGCTCCACTAAAGTAAACTTTTTGATTTAAAACACCAACATCATCAGGCCCGAATAAAAGTTCACCTGCAGTTCCAGAAGTATGAACAATATAAGCTTCGTCACCTTCTCGTCCAGCTGGTAAAGTAATTGTTGTTGATTCTCCATGATTGCCGTCTATAGCTGTAAAAATTTCTGATGGGTTTATGCTTAAATTATTAAATATATAATCAGAATCATCAGACTTAGCTACGCCTGCAGCAATATTAGCTGCCAAAAATTCTTGAAAATTATTGTTTAACGTTTCTGCGTCAGTATCATTTGCTAAAACTTCAACAGTATCATTTGCTATGGTTGCAACATCGCCTTGAGCTGTTAATGCAGTAACTAGTTTAATAGTTAATGTAACGTCTTTTTCTAGTTTTTTAGTAGAATTTTTATTTATGATTTCTTTTGGTAAGAAAAGTTGAATTTCATTTGCTTTATTGTGAGCATTACTAAAGTCTACTGCGTCTATTAAGGAAGCTGTTGCAGTTTCTTTTTGAATTCCAGCGTCGCATAAAAATCTAGATCCTACGGAATCTTCCATAAAGCATCCAAGCATATGAGTTCTTGCGATAGATGTTGAAGACCCATTTGAATGAATATTATCACCAACTTTTCCAGGACCTGATGATTGCTCTTGAACTAGTTTATTACCTACTACAAATCCAGCAGTCTCAACTTTTCCGTTTGCTCCTGAGGCTTTGCCGTCACCAACACCTAAAACACGAACATATGTTCCTGCACGTGAATTACGCATCCATTCGTTAAGTGCCAAAGGTCCGAAAAGGTTTGAGTTACCTTCTCTTCTATTTTCCAACATAGAACCAAAAGTTTCATTAAACTGCTGCATACTAGCAAATGTTTGCGGAACAAAGGCTGGACCTTTTCTCGCAGGTCCAACGACAGCAGCTGGAACACCTTGTGGTAATTCTTGCGGATTTCTTACTTGTGATAAATCGATTTCACGTAATGTTACTCTCGCTGATCCTTGTCCAGCCATATTATTTAACTCCTATTAATTTCATTTATTTATAACTATTCTTCTTATGGGAATTCTACGCCACTATTTGTAATTACAAAGTCCATTGCAATAAACTCAACAGCGCGAGTCGGTACAACAATAATGCGTCCATTTAATCTATTGTTATCAACATCTTCAGCTGTATTATTTGTATCGTCCATAATGACTCTAAAGTCTTCAATTCCTTGACCTATTTGAACTGCACTTAAAATATCAGTTGTTGCGCTGATGAAGTTGTTACGAGTTACTGCATCATTTTGCTCAAATAATAATCCTTGAGCAACTTTCTGAATTCTACGCTTAATGTGAATCATTAGACGTCTTACATTAACTCTATCTAGAGATGTTCTAGCAATTTGAGTTGTCTTTTGTCCAAAGATAACAAACTGATTATTTGGGAAGTTTGCAATAGGATTAATACGTGCTTCATAGAGGGTATCACGATCAGCTGCGTTTAATCTTACATCAGTAGACCTTACAGAATCCAAGGCACCTCGAGAAAAGCCTGCAGGCGCAAACCAGGGACTTCTTGTAGCTGCATCTGATTTAGCAATTGCTCCTAAAGCTACAACTGATGAAGGTAGTCTAATTACTCTTTGATTTGTTGTAGCTGCTGTAGCATCATCACCACGATCGAGCATCATTACATCTGGGAAATAAGTTGCAACATATGATGAGTTAACTTCTCTTGAATCAAAAACTGAAGATGTTAAGTCAACATCAGGTCTTCCAGAAGCCAAGCCAGATGAAGACACAAAGATTCTTTCAGATTTACTTGTATAATGAGGTATATCCATTAAGTAAATTGCCTTACCATATGACTTTACTTTTCTTGCAGCATAGTCTGTAATCAAAGAATCACGTATTCCTGGAATTACTAATACGCTATGATCTACGATCATTTCTTCAGTCATTAACTCAACAGCATTTCTAAAAGATAGGACTGCGTTATTACTTAATTGTTCGCCCTGCATAGGATCATCACCATCAGTAGCTTCTAAACCACTAGAATAACCACCGATTGCAGCATGTCCTCCAGCATCAGATGATGATGCTCTATCTGTAAAGTAATAATCGTCTCTATTTAAAATGTTAACACCATCAAACCCGCCATAGAAAGGAGCAGTAAACTTAGCCATTAAGCTATATTTGTTAAACTTAACAGGATCTTCAACAAGTAGCTTAGCCATTGTAGCTCTATTTGTTGATTCTAAAAGCTTAACTCTACCAGCATCTCCTTGATCACCATTTTCTTGAGCAGTTGCTGTAAATATATGACCGACAACGTTTTGAGTTGCGCCAATTGTCGTTAAACCATTTTGGCCACCTCCATCAATAACTGTGACGATGTATGTTTTTCCAACTTCGACTTCGTGTGAAGCAAGATCAGAGCCACCTGCAAATGGATCGTTTGTTTTTGACATATCAATTGTATGTGTTACAGCGTTATACTTATCAGAACCTACATCAGCATTTCTAACATAAACTGTCTCTAAGAAAGCATCAAGTGGTGTACCAGATATATCAGAAACATTTTCGCTAGAAAATGCAACTTTAGCTAAACTAAACTTATTATTGTTAAATGCGTCTGCAGATACGTCGTCAAATAGTAAAGATGAATCTGCACTTAACATCTTACAAAGATTTTCTGTAAGTCTAGAATATTCTCTAGAATCTGATGCTGAATTGGGGTTAGTTATCTTAGAAACTTGTGTGTTCATTAAGCCCCAATAAAAATTAGTTTTTACTGATTCGCTGTTTACTTTTTGTCCTGTTGAATCTAAAGCTTGTCCTAAAAACTCTTGAAACCATTGTTCAGATCCATTAACCATACTACCTCTAGTTACTTTGCATCTAAAAGGTAAAGGAGGTAAAACAGAAAAAGCCAATTTGTTACGTAAATCTCCGTCGCCGTTAGTCAAAACGTTTCCTGCATCTTTTCCTTTAAGGAAAGAATTTGCTGCTAATTCAGCAAGTTGACCATCTTTACCATGAGATGTTGTTTGAAGTGCAGGTATACCTTTAAACCCAAAAGGCAATGCTTCATCAGGAACTTCACCTCTCAAGACTTCATCAGATACGACAACGCGTATTCTTGTCGACATATTTCTAAATGTGCCTTCTCTTACAAGTCTTTTTTCGTCATTGTCATCAACGTCAAGATTAAGCTTAACTTTTTGATCACCAATTAGTCTTGCAATAAAGTTTCTTGCATTAGGATCTAATGAACATCGTGAATATGATTCATATATAACAGGATTATCATCTGTGTCTTTAAGATCACGTAGCTGAACTGTAAAAGTTCCGTATTTGTAGTTCTTTTCTGTTGAAGCTCGTAAATCTGCAATTGATAATTTATATTTACCACTTGCATATGCTCCATCATCTAAAGACTCAACGTGAAAAAGAGGATACTCTGTTGTACCAAAAGGTTGTGAAATAAATGATGTTGTTTTTGGTGCTGAATATCTTGCGCTAAAATCACCGTATTTATCTAGACGTGTATCATCTCCTCTAACTACAGCAATGTTAGAAGCTGCTGATTTTGTAGAAGCAACTATATCATCTACAGGAAAGTCTGCATATAAAAAGTGTCTTTTAGAGTCAAATGCAAATGAGTCAGTATTTAAAACATTATGTATATATTGCGGATCAGTTGGATCTAAAGAGACAGTATATGTTTTTTCAACAGAGTCATCTGATGCTTTAACAATTTTTAGATCAAACAATCCTGTATTTACTTGAGTTTGAGCAATATCATTATCATCTTGATCAGAACCACTAATAGATGTAACTCTTAGGGTATAATCTTTGTGCATGAAAATCATTGCTCTAACTAACTGAATTTTGTCAGTATTGTCATCTAAATCTCCATCAACAAGATTATTGTCTCCATCTGTAGTAATAGAGTCATTATCATTAAAAATACCTAGAGTGACATGCTCTGCAGCATTAACAAGGTGATCTGCAACAATAAATTGAACTGCACCTTTAGCTCTAGTAGCATCAGATAAAGCTGTACCGTCAACTTTAAATCCAGCAAATCCAACAGATCCATCTGATGAAGAAGATCCTGTTCCTAAAATTCTGCAAAATGTTGCAGCTTGTCCGCCGTTTGCAAAAAATTCTGTTACAGCGTGTGCTGCTGATCTGTTTTGATCTGGTGATCCAAAAATTCTAATAAATTCTTCACTACTTGTTACTGTCGTTGGGACTAGCGCTGGTCCTTTTTCTGCAGGCCCAATAACACCTACTGGAGTTGCTAAATTTCGTGTAAGAGGACGTGAAATAACCTCAATTTCTCTTTCGAAAAATCCCGGAGACTTAAATGTCTGTTCAGCCATAGTTCTATGCTCCTAAATAATCTTATTCAATTTATAAATATCAACGTATAGCTTAATTATTCTTTATTTGTTGAAATATTAAATAAAACCTCAGCAAATCTTGCGTCATAAACAGTTTCGCCTTTTCCTTTACTATTTTTAACGCCAACTGGTATAAGCTCGCCTTCTTCGTTACGCATAAATACTTTTTTACTATTTGTGTAGTCTGATCCTCTTTCACCTACATACTCTGAAGTATATCTATCTTTTATTAAACTGACTGCGTTTCCTTTTTCTGCATTTGATCCTAAAAGTTCTGAAATATTGTTGGCACTATTTTGTCCTACTCTTTGTGCAGGAACATATGAATCTTCAGTTGCTAAGTCATCAAAAATATGCGCATCCGGACTAGGGTCTACAACACCACCAACACTTTTTGGTTCAATATTTGTATAATCTGTTGCAACTTCAAAAGATATTTCTGGCGAGCTCATAAATGATCTTAATGCAGTTTTACCACCTAAAATATTAGGTGCAATAATATAACCTGTTGCAGAAATTGTCATGCTATATTTAATATATCTTTCTGCATCTGTAAAGTCAGCGTAATTTGTATCTGGACTAAGTGAAGAATCAACAAATGCGCTAAACCAATAGCCTTTGTCGCTTTCTACTCGAAACTGGTGCCCAGGATTAAGCGTGTAAGCACTCATTATTGTTTCTAATATATTGTTCATTTGTTGCGTAAAAGTAGACCAAATTGTAACCTCGTAACTCGCACCAAAATATTTTACAGGAGGCATTTCAATAGTTTCTATAATGTTTTTATCTAATTTAGGCTTAAGAGAAAGATTAGGCTCTAGTTGTAAATCTTCTCCATCTACATTGGATAAATTTTCAAAATTTTTGTTTTGTCTATACTGAAGGTCTTTTTGAGAAATTCTTTTTGTAATGACATGAGGAAACATTTGATTATTGGCAATACCTTTAGGAGGAAGCTGATCTATGTTATTTCTTGTAATCGATATAAGAGGTAAAACATGCGTGCCATTTCTATCAATAATTGGTTCTTTTCTTTGTATTAATGCAAATCTTTCGCCTGTTGCAAAAATAACTGGAACTTTTTTTTGTTCTTCTTGCAGCATATAATAAAGTGGAATATCTTTATCAAAAAGATTAAATATAGCTTTATCTAAATCTTCTAATCCACATGAAGGAATAACATAGTCTGAATAGTTTTGTCCTTCGTAACCTGATGGCGCGTATCTTTGTTCAGCATTTAAATTAAATTTTGTACTCATTATTCATCTCCATAAAATGAAGACCCAACGCCATTTAAGCTCTTAACTGTACCATCAGGAGCAACTTTTTTAGGACCTGTAATTGGTTTTTCAAGAACTTCATCTTTTTGTAAACGACGAATATCTGCGTCATTTGTACCTCTTTGCTGCTCAAATGTTGTTTGAATTGCATCTTCGTCTGAGTACCATTCATCAATAGGACCATGTGGTCGAACGTTAATTTGATTAAGTCTTGTTTGCTTTCCTGTAACTTTCATAGAAGCAATTCTTTCTATTTGTCCGTAAATTAGTTTATCATAGACAATAGAAGTTGCTTCAAAAAAATATGAGCCGTAAGAAAAATAGTCACCTTTTTTAAAATCAATATTTCTATCTAATAAATCTCTATACTGCATATAAATTGTTAATGTTTTAATGTATTCAGTACCAAATTTTGTTGTTTTTGTCTCTGAAGGTTGCCATTCAACAAGACATTCTACTTCTATCGGAGGATTAAATATTTTATCTATAGATTCTTCATACATACCATGCACATCTGACAAATCATTTCTAACTGTATAGTAGTATATTTTTTGACCAGCAACATCTTTTATTATTTCTTTTGTAATATCTGCAAAAAAATCAGCTTCTCTTTGTCCAACAAATAATCTAGCCATAGTATTATCCTATAATTATTGCTCTCCCGTTAGGGATTGGAATTTTCTTTAAAATATTCATCATAGAATCAGCCTGAGCTGCATCTGCTTCCAAAAGCTTTTGATAAGTTAGTTTTTCTAAAGTAGCACCTAAACTATCTAAAAGACGTTGTTTATCTTCACGACCTTGACTTATTAAGTCTGATCCGTTCATCTGTAATTCACTACCTGGAATCGGTACTGAACTGAATTTAGATCTTACTAGTCCTAATGTTTCTTTACACAGCGCAAATGTATATTGTCTAATCCACTGTCTACTCATTTGATTTATGTTGCTATATTTAATATTTCCAAAAGGAACGTTAGATAAATTTGAAACACCATCAATTGAAGCATCATCGTAAGGTAAAGAAGGTTTATAAGGATTAGATGGAAAAGTAAACTTTATAAACAAGTTCATAGGATTGTCATTAGTAGGTTTTGGAAAAATTCTTAAATTTTGACCTTGCAATTTATAAGAAAAATTACTTCTTCTAACTCTATTTGATATGTCAAGCTGACTTGCCCTTAACAAATCTTCAAAAACAGGCAAAACGTAAAATACAGTTTCCGGCGTAAAAGATTCAAATGAAAACTGATTATTTAAATAGTTTATTGCTGAAGTTGTATCGAAAAATCTATATGCAGCCTGAGGAGAAAAATGGTAAACTTCTTGTATCTTTATTTTTGTAGGCGCTGCTACTGACAATATTTGATCTTTAAAAATAGGATTAAATAAACTTAAATGATCGTCTTTACCATTATATTCTTCCAGTTTTAACTTTTCACCATTAGGCCCTGGTATAACCATGTCTTTATAAACATTGTAATCCTGCCTATCATGTGATAACTCTATATAACCTCTTACAAAGTCTGTTGTTCCACCAACCGCAGCTTCGCTTGCATAAGGTTCGGCTCTTCTAATTAAATAATCAACTGTTTCTCTAGGGAATCTTTGCTCTTGACCATGTGGACCAATTTTTTTATCTTCAATTGGCGAAGACGATACTTCAATAGGAGTTTTAGCTGCACCTTCATCATTAGCATT
>Ga0213858_10000072_pt1 | contig 41272 bp, 58 predicted proteins | sample PICome_FD_160122 | JGI IMG/M metagenome (GOLD analysis project Ga0213858, IMG submission 160122) | Coastal seawater microbial communities near Pivers Island, North Carolina, United States - PICO245 | ecosystem: Environmental > Aquatic > Marine > Coastal | place: USA: North Carolina | collected... | reverse complement strand
ACGTTGCATTGTGCCTATTTACGGTGGAAAAAATGTTATTAACTTATTTAAGCGTGATGGTAAATTTGAAGCATATAATTTAGAAGATGGAAATGCATACTTCTTAAATATTGGTTATCCTCATGCTGTGGTGAATATGAGTGATCAACCTCGTATTGCATTAATGTTTAGTTTGGATGGTACAGATGATATCGCAAGTTTATGATTTTGACGACTCGAAGTTAAGAGAAACGCTTTCACGAGTACAGACTGAAGGCCTTCAGATCTTTAACGAACAAGATCTCACTAAAGAAAAGATTACAACACTTTTTAAACGAATCGGCGAGTGTGAAACACCCGGATTGTTTATGAACGACAAAGAATATCCTGAAGTCTTTATTGTAAGTGGTGAACGAGATCCTAAAGGAAATAAGATTGGGATGTTCGGTGATGGTGAATTAGGCTGGCATTCAAATGGTAATAGTCGGCACTTAATTGATAAAATTTTGATCGCTCTTTATTGTGTAAAAGGTGATCCTAACACGACTTTAAGTATCTGTAACACAAGTCAACCTTATTATGATATGACGCTCAAAGAACGCGAGTATTATGAAAGCATTCGAATTAAAATTAAATTTAAAAATAATACAATGTATAAACTTGAGGAAGGTGATCCAGAACTCGAATTTATGAGCAAGAACAGAGGAAGCATCCGTCCTCTTATTGGCGATCATCCTCACACTGGTCAAAAATATTTTTATTTCCCTTATCATTTTATTTGTGGTGCTTGGGAAGGAAAGAAGAAGATTGATCATGAACCTTTAATCAAGGAACTCATTCCAAAAATATTTAAGAGCAGATATCAAACTCATCATATATTTCAAGAAGGTGATCTATTATTAATGGATCAATTTACTTCTTTACATAGACGTACACCTGTAATGGGTCCAAGATTATTATGGAGAATCGCTTGCGATTATAAAAGGCTATGGAATTAAATTTAGAATCATATTTTCAGCGCACAAAATTCTTTGATCGAGAAACTTGTGAAATGGTAATTACAGAATTGAATAACGCCGATAAGTGGCGTGAGTATCCTTACACTAGTCCTAAGGATAACATCTGCGTTGCAGAAAATCCCGAAATTCCTTATTATGACTGTCGCCTCTGGCCAGAACATGAGGTTGAGCAAATGATTCAAAAGAGAGTCGGAGAAGTGATTGATGGTTATATTCAAAACTATTTAAAAGACATTCCGTGGTTCTCTTATTGGACTGGAAACAGTAAAGTTCATTACATTAAGTATCCTACTGGAACAGGAATGGATACACACTGCGATCACGTTCGTAATCAGTTTGATGGAACACGTAGAGGTATTCCTATTCTTACTCTTTTAGTTGCATTGAATGACGACTACGAAGGTGGAGGAATTACGTTTTGGGAAGATAAAACTTTTTATCCAAACGCAGGAGAAGCAATGATTTTTCCAGCTAATTTTTTATATCCTCATAAAGTCAATGAAGTCACGCGAGGAACTCGTTATTCTTTCGTGGTGTGGGTATGGTAGAAGTACCTTGGCCTGATATTCGAACAGCGGAGAACGAAGAAGGAGCTCGTCGAGTTCCTCTCAAAGAAGACTACGCTATGAAAGATATGTGGTATCTTGACACAAAAGAAGCCGCACCGATTTTTTCATATCAAGCAGAACTTTGTAAACATTGGAATTCAAAAGGAATTGTAGATGTTGGTTGTCGTCACGGACCTATTTTACAATTTATGGATAATCACCACGACTTTCGATACATGGGATTTGATACATCGGTAGAGCCTATTCAAATCGCTCAAAATGAGTGGGCAAATTATGATAACATTGAGTTTCGTTGTGAGAGTTGGAATGATCGAGAAACGTTTCTTGTAGATTTTCCTGTCGACACCGTGATCTTTAGTGGTGTGCTTCTATATTTAGAAAAACACTTTGAATTTTTTGAATGGGTCATTAATTTCTATAAAGCAAAACACGCAATTATTCAAGAACCTTGGCACGAACAAAAGCACTGGGACGACAAGCTTATTCTGAACACTATCACTCAAGATCTCGATAAATATTATTCTAATTATACAGTAACAGATAAACTCATCGATTGTGATATTTTTGCTGGAAGGAGATTGATTCTTGACGTTACGATATAGAATAGAAAAAAGAATTGTTGATGTAAGTCAGCGCAAGTATTCAAATTTAGATCCACCCGGTGATCGACCAACTTATGATAAGCTTCAAATCAATGATCCTTATATGGGTTACAAAGGTATTGTCTATACGCCGATTGATCTTCCCAAGCTTGAAGTAGATAAACAACAAGTATATGATTTAAGAACAAGTGAAGCACTCTTAAAACAATATCCGGGTACGACATTTGGTTGTGAACATGGTGCTGGTGAAGTACTTTTTCTTAAAGCAAATCACTTTAACGAACCTGAGATGGATGGTGAGTGGTTTGGTTGGGTAGATAAAGAGATGCCTCATGTTCGTGAGTTTGTTGAAGCACTTCCTTATAAAAGTATTCGACAATTAAGTTTTGTCGCTCCTCCTGCTGCGACTGTAGCACACTACGACGAGCCTCTTAACGCAACACCTTATTTACGTATGCAGTCTCCGTCTTGTTATCGAATACGATGGAGTGATGTAACAGAACCCGAAGAAGAAGTATTCTATTTGTCTCGAGATAGTGAAGCTACAAAGGTTTATCCAGTACTTCCAAGAGATACAGATACTTTTGTGTATGATGGAAGTGTTTATGAACATGGAGCTGATCGTGGATTTCCAATGGCTGATCGTTGTCAGATTATTATATCTGGAATTTTAGACCTTGAGAAACATCACGAGCTTCTAGATCGGTCGATTGAGAAGTATAAAGATTATGTATTATACGACGATTTATTTACAGCATTACAAGGAAAGTAGCAAAACATGATTGAAAATCCTATAGCAAATGAATATATTATAGAAGCTCCAGAATTTATAGATTGGCTTCCTCCTCGAGAAGAATTGTGGGATCTAAGAGGCGAGCTTTTATCTGACGATCAAAGAAATTGGGATGGTCAGAAATGGTGGCGTACAAATGGAGATCCTCGTATTCAAGCCGCAATTGATCGTATTGATCGAAAGTATGTAGACGAGGGTACAGACATAACACCTTATCTTACTGTAAAAGAAGAAGGTAAATGGATGCGACCTCATATCGACAACGCTCCCGGCCGCAATGTTGTTCTCATTTATCCAATACTTCCTTTAGACTATGATATCGTATATGTAGATAAATGTGAAGAAGGAATGGAAAGACAAGACACAGATTTTTATCATCGCCCTTATGAAGATGATGTTCCTTTTGAATATAAAGAAGTGTTTCGGCACCAATATCGTTGCCCGACTTTTTTAAACACAAAACACCCACACGCAGTAGAAGAAAGACGTGAGAGACGTATGCTTTCTTTTCGTGTAAACTTTGGAGATATTACTTGGAATTTTAATGATGTAGTTGAACACTATAAATCAGGTAAAATGTTTCATGTCTAAATGGGTTATTGAGCTTCCTTGGCTTGAGAATACTATAGATTTAAAAGGATTAAAAGAAAACTATCCTTACGATCAAGGAACAAATGATCCTTGGCGAGGTGTTAGCTGTTTCGAAGTTACATACGACCAAAAAGAAATAAGAGATTTCATGGATCAATTTCATGAGCATAAAGAGTGGAGTAAACCTCCGACTTATTGGTTAACTCATAAAGCAGCAGATGCTTGGATTTCTCCACATACAGATCAAACACGAGATGCTGTATTACTTTTTCCGATTGATCCACCTTCACATACAATTCACTTTTTGAGTAATATGGAAAATGAAGATTCAATACTTTATTCACATACATATCGTTGTCCGAGTATTCCTCATGCAAAAATTCCACACTGCGTAAAAGATAAAGGGATTGAAAGATATTTTTTACAGATATCTTTACATATAAAAGATTACACTTGGGAGAAATTAAATGGTTTGGTGTCTTCATCCATTCTCTTCAATGTCTCTTGATTTAGAAGGGCATTATCGATTATGTTGTGAAGCAATGCAGATGCCGGAGACATATCTCACAACAACACCTCGTGAGATATGGAACTCGGAAAAAATGAAAAAGATTCGTGCAGATATGAAGGATGGAGATCCTTATTCAAATCCCGATATTCTTCATCAATGCCAACGATGTATTCGAAGTGAAAAAGAAGCAGGAAACTCTCGAAGACTTCGAATGTTTTCAAATGACATGCTTAGAAATTCATTTTCGTTACAGATATCAGGTTTTGGTAATAAATGTAATTTAATGTGTAATCACTGTTCTTCTCACTTGAGTTCTAAGTGGTCTCATTTCGCGAAGAAACTCAGAGAAGAAACAGAGTATGGAGATCTTGTTGCTTCTGATCGATACGCAGATAAATCAAATCTTGAGTTTCCTCTTACAGATGAAGAAAAGTTTAATTCGTTAATTGATTTTATTAATGAAGAAGTTGACTTCTTACAATTATCGGGTGGTGAAGTCTTATTAACTAAAAAGATGCAAGACCTGATTCAACGAGTGAATTGGGATGTAGAGATTGCTGTGAGCACAAACGGAAGTGTAGACACAAGACTCTATGAAAAGTTTTACGAGTGGAATCCTAACATCATTTATAATCTATCTTTTGATGGCTTAGGTGATGTACACGAGCTCATTCGAACAGAATCAAAGTGGGATATGTATCAAAGAAACATCGAATGGATGAAATCAAAAAAGATTCAAATTAATGGATTGCTTGCTCTCCAATCTCTAAACATCTTACAACTTAAAGAAATTCTTGAATACTCTCAAGTTTTTGATCATTTTAATTATCAATTTGTTTACGAGCCTAAGCATTTATGTATTCGAAATATGCATCCTCGAGCAAAAGATCAAGCTTATCAAGTTCTTGACGATATTCAAGAAAGTCCAATTGATACTCAACCCATATATAATTTATTGCTTCAACCTTGGGATGAAGCCGAATGGAACACTTTACTTAAATGGCTGGATATGTATGAAAAAGTTAAAAATAAAACCCTACATTTTGAAAGGTATTAAACAACCGGGCGACTACACAGAGTTGTTTCGACAACTTCAACTTGATAGTATTGGAGATCGCCTAGCAGTGAATTATCGACTTCATAAATTAAACTTAGGACGAATGTATAATTTTAATTTCGTGATGGACGGAGACGAGCCAGTGCAAGTCTCAGGAACAGAAATTTGTTCTGATAACGTTGTGAGAGTCTTTAGTCGTTATTATGTATTTAAAGAATATCGAACAGATAGTAAAAAACCTTTAGATAAAACAGATGATTTCCAAGAACTTCAATTCACACTTTCTACACTTGACCGATTTCCTCTTGTGATTTGGTCTCGAGATAAAAACGCAGGATTTTTTAAACGCTTGAAAAAAGGAAGACCTGATTTGTTTGAGAACTGGCATGTACATGATCAACAAGTCGAGTTAATGTATAAAGAAAATTTTCAAAGTATCTTTTACACTGGTGATATCTCTTATTTAGATGAGGTTATTTATGATCACGATTAATTATAACTATTATAATAATTTAGATCTTTTTAGATGGACTCGAGATTATTATCTTGCTTTAGATACAAAAGGTTTTCATTTTACAATTATAGATGATGGATCTCAAGAAGTTCCTCTTCCTGACGAAGAAGTACCAAGTGATTGGTCTTTTTATCGAGTGACAGAAGATGTAGGTTGGAATTGCAATGGCGCTCGTAATTTATTAATGAAAGAAACTCAGACAGAATGGAATTTAAATATTGATTTAGATCGAGTTGTTGCTCCTCAGTCTCTACAGTTTTTGAAGAATCATGATCTGGATCCTACAAAGATGTATCATTTTTCTTCACTTCCTCATACAAAAATTGCAACAGAACCCGGTCAGATCTCAAATTATACTTGGCTTCAAGACGATGTAGATAAACAAAGTGCATATAAATGCGCTTTTAACACATACATCTGCACAAAAGTGCTATTCTGGGAACAAGGAACAGGATACGCCGAACTCGCTCACGGTGGTGAATACGGTGGTGACTATATCTTTTTAGATAAATTTAAACCTTGGACGATGCATCCTCAACTTTATATCTTTAATGTAGTTGATCACGCTACGTTTGACCATGAATGGAAACAATCGAGCATGAACAAGTGGGGAAGATATCGTCCCGGTGAAGACAGCGGTGTTCGAGTAGGATTCCCTTGGATTAAGGTACGATAGTAATTTCTTTTACTCGGTGAGGTTGATTAATAATCCAATGAATTACCGAGCAGCAATAATCAATTGACATCTTAGGAGCATCAACCTCTGCTACTCGAGGAGAATCAAAATATCCAAAGCGAACAATTGTCGTATCAACACCTTGATAAAACAGCTGCTCGTTTGCTTTGTCTAAAGCTGCTTTTTCGACTTGATAAGGATGCGGTAGCGATTTGTCTTGATCAGGACTATTTGATCCGATGTTGATAATTTTCTTCTTGAGTCTCGCCGCGTGATAGAGAAGTTCAACTTGTTCGAAACCATTATGTTTACAATTAATAAAGACGTCACACTCGTGTAGATCTCCGCAGTTGCCATAATAATCTGCTAAAGCAGCACCTAGACCTCTTCGAGCTCCAGTAATAAAGTATTTCATGATATATACCTCCTATAACCCTTATTTATCAACAAAAAATAATTCAAAATAATTGCAAAAAAACGGTTGACATCTTCTTCAGGATAGATTAGTATAGATATGTAGATAATTGAAAGGATACATCATGAGCTACATCATTGACCGTTTTAATGAAGGTGAAGTAAAATTCCAAGATGGCGCAGCCGGTTGGTTGTTCGATTCTGGTGAATTTCGCCCATTGATGGATGATGCGATGGCAGAATTGCTAGACGCAGATCTTGTATCACAGGAAACTGTAGATATTACTCGTAACGCACGTGATATATATGTTGAGAAGTCTCTTCAAGAATATGTTCGTGCTCAAGCAGCTCGTTCACCTGAACAAATTGCTGAAGAGCAAGCAATGGCACGTGCAGCACTAGGTGACGTACCGATTACTAACATCATTACAGGTGAAACCTTCTAATGACTAGATACGAAGTAGTAAGTAAAGATGGTAAACGAATCGCTCTCTGTAATTCTAAACAACTTGCGGAGAGTTATCAAAAAACCGAGCCCGGTAGCATAATCGTGATAAGGAAAGGTGTGATTGATGGCAAAATTTAAAGCAGGTGATGTTGTTGTGATTAAGCAACAATATCGTGAAAAAGGTGAAGAAGGTGAATACGAAGTTGTTGAACCTCGTGGATTTCGTTACTTGATTCGAAGTCTTGATCCTAAAGTTCAAAAGATGCGTATTATTCCGACAGAAGTCGTAGCTCAAAACATGATTCAAAAAGTAAGATAATGCGGATGAAAAGAGTAGTTGTAACTGGCATGGGTATAAACTCGTGTCTTGGCAATGACTTAGAAACTGTGAAGACAAGCCTTTACGAAGGTAAGTCAGGTATTACTCATAATGAGCCCTTTGAAGTGGTAAATATGAGAAGTACAATCTCAGGTAATTGTGGATTAAATCCCGAAGAACATATTCCTCACAACATCTATCGATTTATGGGTCCTTCTGCTGGACTCGCTTATTTGTCTTTAAAACAAGCGATCGAGGACGCTAGATTAACACCAGGCCTTGTATCAAATCCTCGAACTGGTCTCATCATGGGATCAAGTAGTAGTTCATCTCAACAACAACATGAAGCAGCAGACACTATTCGTGACCGTGGTGTTCCTAAAGTAGGTCCTTATCGAGTTTTTAAAACAATGAACTCGACGGTGTCTGCAAACCTCGCTACTGCTTTTAAAATTCAAGGATTAAGTTTTACAATCGCTTCGGCTTGTACTACGAGTCTACATTGTATTGGTGAAGCTTATGAAAAAATTCAAGCTGGTAAACAAGACATTATTTTTGCAGGAGGAAGTGAAGCAGAACATTGGACTCTTGCGGGCATGTTAGACGCAGCTCGAGCACTTTCTTCTCGATATAATGACACACCCGAACGAGCATCTCGACCTTATGATAAAAATCGTGATGGATTCGTAATTGGAAGCGGAGCAGGCGCGTTAGTTCTTGAAGAATATAGTCACGCACTGAAGAGAGGTGCTAAGATCTATGCAGAAATCGTAGGCTATGGTGCTACATCTGATGGGTTCGATATCAGTGCTCCTTCTGGTGAAGGTGCTATGAGATGTATGCAACTCGCGAATGCAGATAATCATAAGATCGATTATATTAATACTCACGGCACTGCTACACCTAAAGGTGATATCGTAGAGCTTCGAGCAATTCGAGCCGTGTTTGGTGATGATATGCCGATGATTAGTTCTACTAAGTCTCTCTCTGGCCACGGCGTAGGAGCAGCTGGTGTACATGAAGCAATTTTCTCTATTCTCATGATGAACCATAATTTTATCGCGGCTTCAGCTAATATTGACGAACTCGATCCAGAAGCAGAAGGATATCCTATCGTGATGGAGAGATGCGACTTTCCTGTAGACGTAATTATGTCAAATTCTTTCGGATTTGGCGGTACAAATGGGTCAATTATTCTGAAAAAAATTGAAAAAAATTAAAGTTTTTTTGAAAACCCTTATTTCTCAACGGTTTCCGGGCGAAAAAAAACTGAAAAAAAACCGTAAAAACGGTTGACATTCGTTTCGAAATGGTGTAAGATATAATCATAATCGAAAGGAAATACACACACATGAACAAATCAAAACTTAAAGATATGAAACAACCTTCAGTTCTTTGGACCGAAGCTTGTATCGCTGCTAAAAAAGCAGTTGAAGATTATGTACAAAATTACGGTGAGCCTTTGTACTGTGGTTTTGCTAACGTTAAAATCAAACCTGCTAGAGGTAAATTTGTGAGCCTCTTAAAGAAATGCGGCGTTGGTATGGCCGGTTGGAACGGTGGTTATTCTGTTTCATATTATGATATCATGGACGATCATCAATATTCTTTCACACAGTCTATGGATCTTAAAGAGATCGCTTGTGAAGCTTTCGCTAAACATTTAATTGCTAACGGTATGTCTGGTATTACTGTAGAAAGTAGGGCTGACTAATGGGTACTAGAGCAAGAGTCGCAATCGAGTTAACTAACGGTAAAATACTTTCTTCTTATGTACACTATGACGGTTATCCTGCAGGACTAGGGTATAACCTAATCAAAAACTGGAGTAATCATCAGGTGTTACATGAGGCGATTAAATTAGGTGATGCCTCTACTTGGGGTAGTGTAATCGGTGAGAAACATGATTTTGATTCTCGTGATGAAAAATACTCAGATATGAACCTTTATTATGGTAGAGACAGAGGTGAGCCTTTATCTCATCCACTTTATTTTAAAGACGAGTATGATCTTCTGATCAATGGATGTGATGCTGGAGAAGAGTATATCTACTTCTTCAAATCTCCTCCAGCTTTTGATCCAGGCGTAGGTTGTAGCTGGCACTACGTTGAGAATAACGCCTTTAAGATGCACAAAGGTTTCGAACTTCTTCACTATAAAGCTGCAAAAGATCATCACGCGATGATGAAAAAAGTGGCTGAATTGGAAGGAAAAGGTGTTTTTGTCGGTTAATTTTTCAAAAAAAATGCAGCATTTTCAGAAAACCCTTATTTTTCAAGGGTTTCTGGCTGCAAAAAAATTGAAAAAAAACTGCAAAAACGGTTGACATTTGTTACGAAAAGGATTATATTAGATATATCAAATGGTAATTGAAAGGAACACACACATGCATACAAGTTACTATGACCCAACTCCTAAACAACTTAAACTGGCTTCTCTTGGTCGTAAACTTATGACGATCTCTGAGACCATGCCAATGAAAGGTTTGACTGATGAACAAATCGGTCGTACTAATCGTATGGCTTCTTTTGGTGAAGCTTTAACACGCATTGGTACTGTATTCGGTCCAGCTAACGTTGAGGAACTTTTAAAAGTTTCTGGTGTTGAACTGGCTGAAGCTGAAGAATTTCTAAAAGAAGCGAAAGGAGCTTAATTATGAACTTTGTTGTACACACACAAACACTTGAGAATTACGGTGCTCACTCAGAGAGCGGTAAGTTCTCTGATAACATGGCTTATTGGAAGATGAAAGGTGGAGACACCTACATCGTCGAAGGTCTTGATCGTGTTCAAGACGCGGTGGCTTTCGTAATGGCCGGTTTTTCTGAGAACAATCTTTCTTGGAAAGAGTTCCCTTGTCATTGGGAAACCGAAGACGAGTGGTTGGACTCTCTTGCTCAGGACGATCCTGAGTACGCTGAGTTTAAGAAGGAATACGCGGTGCGTGTTTCTCCTAACACTGGTAAGGCAAGGAAGCCTTACTTGAGTACCAAGGCGGCTGCATAGTCGCCAGAAAGGAAGCTATGAAAAAATCTAATGTACCTGATCTGACTAACTTAGACACCATGTTGAAGATACAAGATCTCTTGAAAAAACTTCCTCCGAAGTGTTTAGCGACTGTATCACAAATGGTAAAAGATCAAATAAAGCAAAAATCACGAGCAGCTTTATGACACCTCAAGAAATCTTCGAATATCGAAATAAGTGGATGAAGACTGGAAACAACCATCCAGTTTCTGTCCACTCTGACATGCGTTCTCGAGCAAAAGGCTTATGTAAAATTCAGATGTTTCCTCAACAATGGAAAGTAGTTGAATATACAGATAATTACGAAGATACTTATTACTTCGAATATCGCCAAGACGCAGAATATTTTAGTGGTCAATTTAAAGAATGGATCACAAAAAACGGTTGACATTTGATTCGTTATAGTATATAATATACTTATCAAATTAAAAAGAAAGGCACACACACATGGATATGGACGCACTCCAATCACTCGACAAACTCCCTCTACAAAAATCTCGTGAGGTAGCAGTTAGTCTTATTGATCCCAAGAAAACAAAAAAGATTGTTCAAAATCGATTAGAATACGACATCTCTGTCGCACCTAGCTCGAAAGAAGTCTCGAGAATTATGTGGCAAGTATATCTATCAGGAACTGGTCTCGGCACAGTTGGATCAGCCTGGAAACAACGCTACGGATCAATCTAATGAATATACAAAATTGTGAAGTTGAAATTACTCAAGAACGTCAAGTCGCTATTGAAGAAATGGCTACTGAGATGTTCAATTGTCCTGTGAGACGAAGAGGTCGCAGTTACGAACAAGTACACGCCGCTACACTCTCAGGAAAAATTCTCGAATACGCTCTTGAAGATCAAGGTGGTATCTTAAATCCTAAGCCTTTTAATGTAGGTGATCGAGACTCTTATTGTTGGGATGTTCTTTTTGATGGCCTACGTACAGAAGTCAAAAGAATGAGATTTATGAACAACTCAGATACAAAGTTCTATTCTTGGTATAATCAAAACAACGTAAAAACGTTCTTAAAAAATACAGATATCGTAGAACAATTCATCGTAGGTGATTATCTTCGAGTCTCAGATTGGAAGTTCAAAGTCGAATGGATGTTTAAAACGAAAGTGAATAACAACTTTCAAAATTATATCAAGAAGTCGATGTACAACGAAGGTCAGATGTACTACGCTCATCGACAAGATCCTAATTGTGAGTATTATTTAAATTAATGGTTTACAAATTTCATAAATATGATATTATAAATTATGAATTCAATGTGGAGGTTCTCTAATGTCACGTAATACACCCGAATCCGTAAAAGTTTTACACGAGTGTGCTGAGCTACAACTCAAAAAATCTCGTGATTATCAAAATCCTAATAGTACAGTAAGTCAAGCTGACTACTATCCTAACGGTATTACAACTATTCATGATATCATGCATGCTAAAATGCTTCGCATGAAATCAGTAATGGAAGCTATGCAAAGTGATGATTATTCTCCTAATTTTGAAAGTCTCGAAGACAGTGCTAAAGATTTAATTAATTATACTTCATTTTTTGTGTCTTATCTTCGTGGCGGTATCAATGGTCAAATCGTTGGTAATGATTGTTTCAATCGTAGAAACTCAGGTAATGATACTGAAACTAATGTTGACACTTCATTGATCAACAATCAGGTTGATACAGCGAAAGGACTCGATACTGATACGCTCAAAGATATGCTTGAAGAAATGGGAGATGAAAAATGAAACTCAATTCTGTAAATGATATTCGTAACTTCTTCATTGGTGAACTCGCTGATGAAGCATTTACAATCGATAAAACTGGTGCAAAAACAATTGAGTTACTTGGTGCTAGTTTTATCGCTGATGAAAACGCAATCTTTGGTGAACCTAATCAAGACTATATTGATGCTGAGATTGAGTGGTACGAATCTCAATCTACGAACATCAACACACTGAAAGAAATTTATGGTAAATCACCTGAAGCTTGGAAGTATTCAGCAAACGAGTACGGCGAGATCAATTCAAACTATGGTTATCTCATCTACTCAGAAAAGTATGGTTCACAATATGAACGCGTACTAACAGAACTATTGGAGAATCCTGATGGCAGACGCGCTAGTTGTATTTACAATCGTCCTAGTATTTGGACTGATTTTGAAGATAATGGCAAAAACGATTTCATTTGCACCAATGCTGTCACTTACTATATTCGTGACGGCCTGCTTCATGCTGTGGTACAAATGCGTAGCAATGACGTAGTCTTTGGTTATCGCAATGATTACGCATGGCAAAAATATGTAATGGAAAATCTTGTTGCTGACATCAACGACGAGCTGAACCTTGTGAACAGACCTCTCATTGATGTTGGCCAAATGATCTGGCAAGTCCAGAATTTACACGTTTACGAACGTCACTTTAATCTTGTTTACTAAGGAATGATATTATGATCTTACCACCAATTAAAGAACCCAATAAAGAATTGATGCAAGAAGCACTTGCGCAAGGTGTAGTGAAAGTTAAGTTTAAAAAAGTAAGCGGTGATGAGCGTACAATGCTTTGTACGACATGCGGAGATCTCACTCCTCCCGCTACAAAAGAAGACCCTCTTTCTCAAAAGAAGGTACGAAAAGTAAATCCTGAAGTTCAGGTTGTCTATGACGTAGAAAAGGACGGATGGCGTTCTTTCCGTTGGGACTCCGTGATCGAATGGAGAAATGATTAATGCAAGAACGCTACCATGACTACATGCTGAGAAGAATGAAAGAAGAAGATCAAAAAGATTTGAATAAAGGAAGATCTAAATGGGATAAGAGATTCTTTGATGTAGCAAAGATGGTAGCAACTTGGAGTAAGGATCCATCAAGTAAAATTGGTGCAGTCATTGTCAATGATGAAAGACGTATTCTTGCTACAGGTTATAACGGGTTTCCACGCGGGATCGATGACAGCGAAGCACGTCTGACGAACCGTGATGAAAAGTATCCACGAATCATTCATGCTGAGATGAATGTATTAATGAATGCTTTATATAATGGTGTTTCTGTAAAAGGTTGCACTCTTTATGTTTACGGACTACCAGTATGCCCCGCGTGTGCAAAGTGTGTGATCCAAGCTGGTGTCAGACGTGTTGTTGTCGAATATCCTTCAGACGCATCACTTAAGTGGAAAGAAGTATGGATTGAACAATCTGTTCCAATGTTTGAAGAAGCAGGCGTAGAAATTACATATTTAGATTGACATAATCACATAAATAAGTTATATTGATATATTATGATACTCATTGTAGGACAAAATCCAGGCAACAATCCTAAAGCCTTTCACTATAAAAATCATACGATTGATCGCTTGCATAAGTGGTGTGATGAATTAGGAATTAAAAACTTTTCTTTCATGAATTGTGTTCAAGAAAGAGGAAATGTCTCTTTTCGAGATGTTGAATGGAATGTTCTCGAAGAAACTGCACGAAGTCATGATAAAGTGATTGCATTAGGTTCTTTCGCAAGCTCTTGTCTTGATCGCATAAATATATCGCATTTTAAATTACCGCATCCTTCTCCAAGGAATCGGTTGATGAATGACAAAGAATACGTAACTCAAACGCTAGGTGAATGCAAGGATTATATAAATGAATAATATCTCAGTGATTATGGCTCGAGGTGTTGAAGGTTGTGGAGTAACCAAATACACAGTCGAGCAAGTAAAATGGCTTCGTAAAAATGGATATAACGTAAAAGTTTACGCAGCAAAAGATAAAAATTACTCTCGTAAAAATGCACATGATCTCGGTGAATTTGATTGGTTCAAGTTCTCTGACTCGGCGTTAATTGATAAGATGATTACCGAGTGTAATCAATCAGACGCAATCATTGTGAATTCCCTTCCATCTAAAGACACTGGTCGTGGTAAAGGCTCAGGTGCTCAAGCAGTTGAGAACTGGATTAGAGCCTTATCAGAATTCAACAAACCTGTTGTACTTATTCAACACGATCACACCGTCTATTCTATCCGTCGAAATGGCGCGTTAGGAGAAGCGATTGATGCAGCAGACATCATCTTCGCTCACTCGACCAGTAATGACTTCTCAGAAGAAGTTCGTAAACACACTGGATCGGGTGGGCTTGCTTCTTTCTTAGATGATGAAGTAAAAAAGATTTTCCCTTTCCAACCAGGTATTGACTTCGATGGAATTCGAGCTCAATACTGGAAACCTATTGAAGAACAAGACTCTTTCCATCACAAGTGGATTGGTCGAACAACTTCGTGGAAAGGATACAAGCTTATGTTCGAATGGCACAACGCCAACAATCCTAAAGAAGGATGGTTGACTACATTCGAAGGTATAGAGAAATCACCTGCCTGGCTCGGGTTTAAGGAACTTAGCGATTTTTATGATGAGCTAGATCAAGATGCTGGTCTACTTGATATGAGTAACCGATATGGTGATAAAGCAACCGTGTTCAGCACCTTTATTAATGATGATTTGATGCATCGTATGTCACGTGTTGCTTTTGGTTATCAGTTAAGTATCCTTAAGCCCAAATATATTGAACGCTCCATTGAGTATACTCATCAAGAAATCGTCGCTGCTGGTGCTGTTCCAGTCTTTCGTCGTGAATACGGTGAAGTGTGTGTGCACCGTACACAAGGAAAGCCTCTTACAGAATGCATAAATAATGGTACATTGTGGTTGCATGCTGACGGCACTGGCAACGACGAAACACTTGAACAAATGAGAAAACTGGCAAATGATCCAGTTATGCGTAATGAATATCGTGAAATGGCTTATGAATTTTACAAAGATCATCAAGACGCTGACGCTACATTCCAGGATCTCATGAATACTATAAAGGAGAACCTATGATTAGCCATGCTTCGATCGTACCACTTATTGGTGGCGAAACATTAGGTGCCACTGCAGCGTTTGGCCAGAAACCTGATTATTTCTTATCTTATAAAGACTTTGAAGCCAATGATAGCCACATCCGTAATTATATGCCGGATGTACCTTTTCACCTTCTTGACGAAGGTTCTAAGCCTTCTAAAAAGGTAGATGTAGTACATACTGTATGTCCTTGCGCAGGTCTATCTCAACTTTCTCACGGTTTTGGTGATGACAATCAAAACAACCGATGGATGACCGAGACAGCAAATTATGTATTAGGTGAATTAAAGCCTGCAGTTTTCTGGGGAGAAAATGCGCCTGGCTTTGCTGGAAAAATTGGTGATACAGTTCGTAATCAAATCAGACAAATTGGTAAAGACAATGGATACACTATGTCAGTCTATAGAACAAAGACTGCACTTCATGGTGGTCCTCAAATTCGTGAGCGTTCTTTTTACTTCTTTTGGAAAGGTGATAAAACACCGATCATGAATTGGTATAATCGAGAAGCTCCGCAGATTGAAGACGTAATACTCGAAGCTTCAAAGTCAAACTTTCAATCAGAAGTAATTAATAAAAAGATTCCTTCTCAAGACGATCTTTATTATAAATTTATTTTAGAACATATTCATGGCGGTATTACTCATGCTGAGTTTGCAAAAATCTGCGAGCCTCAAAAAGTTCGAAACGCCGATGTATTCTCATATATAGAACGTATGGGATATGACTATATGCAAGTTGGCGAATGGATGGAGAAGAAAGGATACGACAAAGAAGTCGAGAAATGTAAGTATCGATACGATAAACTTAAAGCTGGTGGTAACATTATGAGACGCGGCACGATTATTCCAAAAGGACAAATCGGTGCTTTTGTTGGTCATTATCCTACAATGTTAACACACCCAGTACATGATCGATATATCAACTATCGTGAAGCAATGTCGATTATGGGTCTTCCTACAGACTTTGAGCTACTCAATCCTAAGAAGAGTGCTAATCACATCTGTCAAAACGTTCCTGTGCAAACAGCTACTGATATGGCAACTGAAGTAAAAAAATATTTGAATAATGAGCTTCCACTGGTTGACACAGACTACATTTTGCAGTATAATCATAGTCAGAAGGTTGAAATGCAAGAAACAAAAGCGACGTTAGAGGCGTTTATATGAAAAAAGACTTTATATTAGACTTTGAGACAATTGGTCAAAACATTCACCAACTGCCGGCGATTGATGTATCATACGCTACATTTGATTGGGATCGTTTTTGTAATCAACCTTATTCTTTTCATGAACTGGTTAATCAAATCGTAGTGAAAAGAAAACTTTCAATTGAAGATCAAGTAAAGACTCACGGTTGCACATATAAAGAATCTGATCTCCAGTGGTGGATGGAGCAACCTAAAGAAGTTCGATCAAATATCAAGCCAACACAGAATGACTTAACACTTGAAGTCTTCTTTACAGATTTGATTAATTACCTTCAACGACAAGGCGAGATATCTCATTGGTGGAGTCGTGCTAATACATTTGACCCTGTAATTCTTGATCGCCTCGCTTGGAAAGTAGGAAAGAACTTTGCACTTGATGAGTACTTAAAGTACTGGGCTGTTCGTGACACTCGAACATGGATTGACGCTAAGTTTAACTTTCCAAAGAAAAACGGTTTCGTTCCGATTTCCGATGAAGAATATTGGAACAATAATTTTAAAGCACACGACAGTGCACACGACGTTGCTGCAGATATTCTTCGTCTTCAAGCAATTCATCGTGCTGAAAATGATATGGAGCAAGTAGAAAAATGACAGAAGAACAAAAAGTCAAACAAACAACAGAAGTGCCTATCGAAAAGATTCGAGAACACTCTATCTTTGTTGGCACGCCGATGTATGGTGGAAATTGTGCGGGTACTTTTACCAAGTCCTGTACAGATCTCGCTATGTTATGTGCAGCCAATGGAATCACACTTAAATTTTATTATCTCTTTAATGAGAGTCTCGTCCAACGAGCTCGTAACTATGTAGTAGACGAGTTCCTCAGATCAAATTGTACACACCTCATGTTTATTGATTCTGATATTGGTTTTAATGCTCGAGATGTTCTCTCTTTACTTGCTTTAAATATTACTCAAGAAGATCCTGGTAATCACATCTTTACAGGCCCATATCCTAAGAAAACAATTGCATGGGAAAAAGTTCATAAAGCTGTAAAGGCGGGTAAAGGTGATCAGAATCCTTTTGAACTCGCTGACTACTCAGCAGATTATGTATTCAATCCCGTGGGTGGCTTAAAAGCATTTAATATTGGTCAACCTCTTGAGATTGGAGAAGGTGGAACAGGATTTATGCTTATTCATCGGGATACACTCGTAAGATATGCAGCAGCTTATCCCGAGTTTCGTTATAAACCAGATCACATTCGTACAGAACATTTTGATGGAACAAATGAAATCACAGCGTTCTTTGATTGTGTGATCGATCCAGTCACGAAACGTTATCTATCAGAAGACTACTTTTTCTGTAAGAAAGCTCGTGAGATTGGAATTAAAGTTTGGATGTGCCCTTGGATGAAACTCATGCATGTGGGATCTCACATCTTCCAAGGTTCGCTTGGAGCAATTGGTTCACTTGGCGTCTCACCTACCGCAGACTCCTCGAGTAATCAAAAGACATACGGCAGTAAAAAACCGTTGACAAAAAAGAAAAAACGTGGTAGAGTATCTAAATAGATAAATGAAGGAGTCTTTATATTATGAAATTTTCTGATCAAACATTGACTATATTGAAAAGCTTTAGCACTATCAATAAGTCAATTAAATTCACGCCGGGTAATGTTTTGAAAACAATTACACCTGAGAAAACGCTGGTTGCTCAGGCTACAATTCCGGATCAAATTCCAGCTGAAGCGTGTGTCTATGATTTGTCAAGATTTTTGTCAATTTTATCACTTCACAAAGATCCTGACGTAGATTTCCAAGATAAATATTTCGTGATCAACGAAGGTAAACGTCGTACGAAGTACGCTTTTGCCGATGTCTCAATGATTCATACACCACCGGAAAAGGAGATTACGATTCCTTCTGCGGATGTGCAGGTGTCTGTATCTTGGGATGATTTGCAATCAGTTGTGAAAGCAGCAGGTGTTCTTCAATTTACCGAGATTGCTTTTGTTGGTCAAGAAGGCAAGGTCTTTCTCAAAGCCGTTGATACATCCACAGCAAATGCTGATGATTATGGAATTGAGATAGGTGAAACTGCAGACGAGTTTTCAATTGTCATTAAAACAGACAACTTGAAACTTCTTCCGCAGGATTATCAGGTTACTCTTTGCGCAAAGGGTATCTCTGAGTTTAAAGGTGATAGCGCGAAATACTTCGTTGCTATTGATACAAAGTCGACTTATAAGAAAGGATGATTATTCATGAATGATCAAGAACAAGCTGCACAAGAGCAGCAACAGCAAGAGCCAGTTCAACTGACTCTAAATGATATCGCAACTTTTGTACAAGTTGTAGATATCGCCTCCCGTCGCGGTGCTTTCGAAGGCCGTGAACTTCAAGGTGTAGGTACTCTACGTAATAAAGTAGAAGTATTCTTGCAACAGCAAGCAGCTGCCCAAGGCCAACAGCCTCAAGGACAGATGGCACCAGCTGATGTTCCAAGTGATGCACCGATGGCTGACAAGGTTGACGAAAAAGTCAAAAAATAAGTCTGAGAACGACGCGGGCAATCGTTACAAAACAAACCCGCACTTTTATTATAATATGAACATGGTGATGACACAATGGTTGATGCTAAATCAAACGAAGTGCTGTGGGTCGAGAAGTATCGTCCACAGACAATAAATGATACAATACTTCCCGAAAAAACTAAAACCGCTTTCAAAAAATTTGTAAGCGATAACTCTATTCCCAACTTACTTTTAACTGGTGGACCCGGTGTTGGAAAAACTACTATCGCAAAAGCTATGCTCGATGAACTTGGCTGCGATTATATTGTTAAAAATGGCTCACTTAATGTCAACATCGACACACTTCGATATGACATCTCCACGTATGCCAGCGCGGTATCCTTGGCAGGTGGTCGAAAATACGTCATCTTTGACGAGGCGGATTATCTCAACGCAGCAAATGTACAACCCGCACTCCGTAACTTTATTGAAGAATATTCAGCAAATTGTGGGTTCATCTTTACTTGTAACTTTAAAAATCGCATAATTTCTCCTCTTCGTTCTCGTTTATCTGAGATCGACTTTACGATCGAGACTCAAGATCGTCCTAAGATGGCAGCACAATTCTATAAACGTGTTCTACAAATTCTTGAGCAAGAAAATGTAGATCATGATCCTAAAGTTGTCGCTAAAGTAATTGAGAAACATTTTCCAGATTTCAGGCGTGTTTTAACTGAACTACAATCATATGCAGCTTCAGGTCGTATTGACGAAGGTATCTTTGTTAATCTTAAACAAGAATCTCTTGAAGAACTCTTTAAACTACTTAAAGAAAAGAACTTCACTAATATGCGCAAATGGGTTGCTAAAAACAGCGATCAAGATATGAACGAGATGTTTCGTCGTATCTATGACATGTCGACAGAAAAAGTCGAACTTAGATCTCAACCGGGATTTGTTGTAACTCTCGCAGATTATCAATACAAGTCAAACTTTGTTGCTGATCTCGAAGTCAACATGGTTGCGTTCCTTACCGAAGTAATGATGGAAGCGAGTTTTAAATAATGGCAAAAGAACAACCATACATTAAGACTGGATGGAATAGACCGGTCCAATTTGGCTTTAATAAAAGATACTCATCGAATGGTAAAGCACAAAGCTCAATTATAACTGTTAGTGAAGAACTTAAGAATTTAGAAGAATACGAAGTAGTATGTGGTGTTATTGAAAATCTTATTTCAACTGGTCTCGGAAAGATGGGAGAAGGTTATTGTATTAGTGTCAGTGATATTGTCTACAATATTCTAAGTCAGAATAAAATTAAATGCCACTTGATGGAAGTGCAACTCAGTATTGTAGATCAATTGACTAACGAAACAAGAATGATTGGACATGAAACTTCTTTTCATCAAAATAGCCACGAAAAAGTTACTACACATGTCGTAGTTGTAACAGACACAAAGATTCCAATGCTTATTGATCTATCAATCGCTCATAGATTACCGCAAGGTTATCAATGTATTATTGAAAAGGCAGAAGACGTAGGTAATAAGGTTTTAAGTACATTTGAATTTGAAAATGTAGGCTTTATATATCAAGAGAAGAAACAAGGTATTGGCATTCCTTCATTACATCAAGTAAGCATTCTTGATCGCATGGCAACAGATCAAAAGATCTTTCAAGAAGTAAAGCAACTCAAAACGCTTAACATTATAGGTATTGGTTTAAGTATATTTGCGTTGATTAACGTATTACTTAAAATATTCGAGGTGTTCTAATATGAGCAAATGGATGGGAAAATTAATTAACAAACATACCTGTCATTTTTGTGAAAAGAAACTCGATAAAAAAGAAATATATACAATTAATATGGATACATTAGAAGGTCCTCACAAAGTGAGTTCTTGTGAAAAATGCGCAATGGAATTTGATCAAGTGTTAAAACAAATTCAAGAGGTACATAATGGCTAAAGAATATAGTCCGTTTGATTTTATGAATGCGGTGTCGCTGACCAAGCAAGATTTGATCGGTGACAGTGATAATCCCGATATGACAGAAAAAGAATATGTTCCTTATATTGTTAATCGCGGTTTTGCTAATTTTGAAGATACGATTCTGCATGCAAATGAAATGAATCGACGTGCACATCTTTTTCCTCGTGCACAATTTGATTATTATCGTGGATCTCTTCGTAAACGTAAACGTTTTAGTAAGTGGCCAAAAGCAGATAAAAGTAAAGATCTTGACGCAATTCAACAAGTGTATCAATGTAATCGTACAGTTGCCAAAATGTACCACAAGGCCTTGACACCAGAGGACATGAAACAGGTACATAACAAGCTCGTGACCGGTGGTTGAAAATTTATTTTTAATAAATATTTCATGTGGTCATGGTGAATTTCAGCATGAGAAATATAACAACAAAAAATAAAGGTGCTGTAAGTTATGCAAACTGAAGATATTTTTAGAGGAGTAGGGATCGAAATTAAGCTTCCTTCACCTGACAGTTTTCTTAAAATCAAAGAAACACTGACAAGAATTGGTATCTCTTCTCGAAAAGAAAAGAAACTCTATCAATCTTGTCATATTCTCCATAAACAAGGACGCTATTCAATTCTTCATTTTAAAGAATTGTTTATTCTTGATGGAAAAGATAACACATTTAATGACGAAGATCGTGCTCGACGTAACACGATCGTGAATCTTCTCGAAGAATGGGAATTGATTCAAGTCGTGGATGCAAAACAATCTCAAGATCCAGTAGCTCCACTTAATCAAATTAAAATTCTTTCTCATAAAGAAAAAGATAACTGGATACTTGAAGCTAAATATAATATTGGGAAAAAGTGATTATGAAAATATATAAGGTGAATGAGAAGGCTGACATTCCAGCCTACGCTACAGCAGGCTCTGCTTGCTTTGATGTTAAAGTATGTATTGAAAATGGTCAATATTTAAAATCATATAACAATTGGAATAAAGAACAAAAGATTCTTGTGAAGGGTGTTGGATCATCGAGAGATGCATTCCAGCTGCCTCCTGGAATTCGCTGTTTAGTACCTACTGGTCTTATCTTTGATATACCTGAAGGTCACGTGATGAAGATGTTTATCCGTTCTAGCGTTGCTTTGAAAAAAGGTCTCGTGATGTCGAATGGAGTCGGTATTATTGATTCTGATTATGTAGACGAATCATACATTATGATATCGAATATCACTGACAGCTTAGTTACAATCGAGCACGGTGAACGCCTAGCTCAATGTATTCTTGAGCCTGTCAAACAACATCAACTCGGCGAAGCAGCCAAGGCTCCAGCAAAAAAATCCGACCGTGAGGGTGGATTTGGAAGCACTGGCGTATAAATAACATTAAGAAAGGGGTTGACATAAACCCTTTCTTGTGTTATAATAATAACAATACTAACTGTAGGATCGCCTTATGGGATCCGAAATAAATCTTGCTTAAAAAAGGAGATAGCATATGACTAATACAACTCGCTTTACAGCGGACTTACTTAACGACCCTTTCTTCATTGGTTTCGATCGTATTCTTGATAGAATGCATGAAGCTACACCAGGACAGGGTAATTATCCTCCCTATAACATCGTAAAAGTTGACGAAGACAATTACGTAATTGAGCTAGCAGTAGCTGGTTTCAAACAAGACGAATTGGACGTTGAACTGAAAGAAGGTGTTCTCTATATTGAAGGTAAGAAAGGCGAACAAGACGAAAAGACACAATACCTACACAAAGGTATCTCTGCTCGTCATTTCCGTCGTTCCTTCACACTCTCAGATACAATCGTAGTCAAAGGTGCTGACTATCATGACGGCATTCTTGTGATTAATCTTGAGAATGTAATTCCTGAAGAAAAGAAACCTCGTAAAATCGCGATCGGCGATAAAAAGGGTTTTCTTAAAGGATAAATAATTTTAGGAGCGGCTAATTTATGGTTACGGCCAGGCCGCTCCTAATTTAACACAAACACAGACACAAGGAGAAAATCATGTCTAATAAAAATCCCTTCGAAATTCGTTCGGAGATGCTTCAACTCGCTAAAGATTATATGGACCAGCAATACGCCATGAACAAAGAGTTTGCTGAGAAAATGTTTGAAGCAGGAAAAACTTCCCTAGAAGAAATGCAAAAATCTTATCAGCTTTATTCTGTTGAAGAATTGATGGCTAAAGCGAAAGAAATGTATACTTTTGTTTCAGACAAAGGCGACAAATAAGATCAATGAAACCAAATACTCAATTTGAATTGACCGTAAAAGATGTGCGTCTTATTGAAGATGCATTAAGAACTAAAATGAATAACACTTACGGTCGTGATCCTGAAATACTTCATACTGAAAAGAAGCAGATCACTCAACTACTAGGAAAGATACACAATCAAAAAAATTGGTATCGTCCTAAAGATGAAATTTATGTGAGTGGTTAATTAATTGCCGATGGCAGTCCGTATGGGTTGCCTCGGCCTCCCCCGCCACCGCCTCCACCTACAACGTTGTGAGTAGATAAACTTGTGTGACCACCGACGTTATTTACGTTAGGTGCGAGTGTAGTAGGAGCATTGATGATAAGGTGACCAGCACCTCCAGCTCCTGCGTTTGCAACTCTCTCAAGTCGATTAAAGTTATCATCAAAGTTAGCATCTAACATACGACCTGCGAGTGTATTTCTTGGAACAACTGCTTCCATACCATGAAGTGTTGCTCTTGTTCCTCTTCCAAAATTAACAAATCCGGGTGTACCAAAACGATATCCATATTGTTGTAAAATACCAGGCGCGATTTCATCCATCCATCGAGTATAATCATCAACATTACCTTGCATATCGCCATCACGAGACATAATACGATTACCAAAATTTAAAATCATGTCTCGAATAAAATCTTCTTTACTTGAGAATCGAAGTAAATTATCTGCTGTTTCTCGTTCACGACCTTCTGCAAAATTCACTAATTCTTCAACTGCAGCTTGATCACCAGCTAAAATTTTATCAATCGTTTCTTGTATTTGTAAAGCATTTACACCTTGTGAAGGATCCATTCTTACAGATCCTATTGCTTCATCAGCTGCATCAGCAGTTGCTTGTGCTTGTTCTACGAGCGTGTCTGCTATTCCAAGTTGTGTTCTTCTGATTGCTTCCTGACGAATTCTTCCAATCTCGGCAAGTTGATCATCAGTAAAGTTACCATCTTCGACTTCTTCTAAAATTTGATTAAGTTTGTTTACATCTTCATTAAAATCTGCTGTTGCTGCATCTTTTCGACTCTGAATCCATCTTCCGAGAATACTTCCAAGACTTACTGTTAAACCAATTAATGCACCTGCAATAATACCAGTCGGTCCGAACATAGCACCAATTGTAGCAAATTGAGCTGTCGTAGTAGCAACACCCACCGCTTCAGAAGCAGCATCACCTAATCTATATCCAGCAATTTCATTGTCAGACCAAGTTTGATTCTGCATCCATTCTTTTACACGATCCCCATAAAGACTTAAACCAAGAGCAACTGCGCCTGTAACACCTGTAACAAGAGCTCGTCCTGGACTAATCGGCGCTCCTTGTACACTTCTACCCATTGCAGCAGCACCTACGTTTCGACCAATCATCGCAGTCATCACACCAGATGCAATGGAAGGTAGAATATATGTTAAAGGATTTTGAAAGAAATCAATAATGCTATCAACAGCTGGTTCCATCTTTTCGCCGGCAGTTTTAAATGCATTACCTAAACTTGTCCAGTTGACGCCTTCAAAAGCAGTAACAATTTCACCAGCTTCTGTTGCAACATTTTCAGCAGCGGTAATTAAATTCTCAAAAACAGTAGGAGCAGTAGCGAGTTTATCTGTCATATCACCTATGAAAGTGACTACTGAATCCATATATCCGTCTGCTGTTCCGGCACCTTCACGCTCATCAATAAATCCTTTTGCGAACTGCCACATTAAAGCAGCCGCTCCCACTCCAATTGCACCTTTAATCGCTAGACCACCGATGCTTCCTAAAGCATTACCGAGTATTTTAAATAAACCGGGTCCATCGGGTCTTCGATCATTAGCAGTTTCTGCAGCTTCAGGCTTAGATTCTTCTTCAGCTTTTTTTCTTTGAATTTCAGCAAGTTCTTCTTGCTTTTTTTGAGTAGCTAATCTACTTTCTTCGATATTCAGAGTTTTTCTCATCATATCGGTTTGAGCTTGAATGTTTACTGCGATGTCTTCGAAGACACCTTGAAACTTCTTCATTTCAATTTTAACAGATTTAATTGAATGCGCACGGCCGTCAGAGCGTAAGAGTTTACCCTGTCGATCAAGCTCATCTAAAATAGCGAGCGTGTCTGCTGATAGTTCTGCCATTTGTTACTTTACTTTCCCGCCTTTTTGTTTTGTTCTGCTTTTTGTTTTTCAATAAAATCAATTAACATATTAAAGTATAAGTCACGTTCATAAGGCAATAATTCATTTATATCATGTATACTATATTTATGGTGCTGTACCAACGCGAAGGTCATTTGGTACCAATTACTCAAATTTGTATGGCACAGCGCTAGAGAAAAAAACTTCGCATACCCTCAATTACAAATGTTTTCTCGTCACCATTCTTATTTTTATATTTTATATCATGTCGTAGTTTAGGCATCGTTGTAAAGAATTTTTGAACTTGAGAAATCACGTCACCTGTCATGTTATCCATGAAAGCGTCGATATCAGCTTGTTCGTAATCTTTAAAGTGATGTACTTCATCATTTGAAGCAATTTTATCTAAACACGAAACCATAATAAAGTAATTCACAAGAGGATCTTTAGGATCCATCTTTACAATTTGTGCAAATTCATTGATTGTGGGATATTTTAAAAATAAAACATAATCATCATTTACACGAATTTGATTTGTATGATCTTTATTTTTTGTGATTGTAACAGTTTCTAAATCAAGTTCAAGATTCACGACTTCGTCTGTGTCGGGATCTTTTACTGAAAAAGCTACCGAGTTATCTACTGAACGAGATCTTAAAACAAGAAGTATATACTCGAGATCAAACATCGCGAGTTCATCTACATTAACGTCAATCAAACAATTATTAACGACCTGACGTGATGCAAGCAACTCTTGTTCTGCGTCTCCAGCTTCTTGAGCTACGAGTAAAACTTTTTCTTCTTTGACAGTGAAAGGCCGATACTTTACTTTTTTCTTAGTAGAAGGAAGTTCAAGCTCAAAAATCGGCAAATCAATTTTAGGTAAAGCCATAATTTATTTCTCCATTAGTTGCCAAACAATCCATTCAATTGTGTGGCGGCATTATCAATACGAGTAAGTTTATTTATTGCGTCTTGAACGCCGGTTGGTCTAAAATCACCACCCACCATTTGACTCACAACACCTACAGTCGTAAGTAAATCGAGTAATCCATTTCCTCGACCGAGTCTCGCAGTAGGTGAACCAGAACGTTCACCATCGTATTTAATTTCATCATAAGAAAATCCTACACCAACAGTAGCAAAAGAGTTTTGATTATCCCAAGATAAATCAACATCTCCTACAGCTATAGGAAAAGCATTGTCAAGAACAACTTCATAATAATTTCCTCCTGATAAAAAATCAAGTACGTTTAAAACCGTATTAAATGTGTTACCAAAACCGGTAACGTTATTATATGTTGAATAGTAACGAATAATCATACGGCAAGAGTATTCGTCTTTATATCCAACTTCGTGAGGAAGCATCCCGTCAACTTCTGACATCGCTCCTCCGGATGTACTATAGTTTAAAACTTTTTGCATCCATCCGTGTAAAAAAGAAAGAATCTGGTGATTTGAATCAAGCATAAAAATAGCGCTGACTTGTTCTGAAGTAATTCCTGTTGGAAATTGCTTCGGTCTTGCTGCTACAGCTTGATACTCTGATGTTTGAAGATTGATTGAAGGAATCGCTACAGATTTACAAAAGAAACTCAGATCACGAGATCGAGCACTCGTTCCTGGAAGTGAAGGAGTGTTTGTAAAAATTACTTGGAAAAGACCATTGTGTGCAGGTCCTCCAAACCGATGTAAACTTGATTTAAACTGATTTACATTAAAAGCCACAGTTTATTTTCCTCTAATAATTCTACGAGAATCGGCATATACTTTTTGTTTACCCGCACCAATAAATTGTGCTGTTGGTAAGAATAAAGCAATATCCCATTCTGTCGGTTCTACATAAATAAAACGTGTTCGAACATGTTTCATTAAGTAATGTTTAACGGTTGGTTTAAAACCTCTAAATTTTGAAGCACCTTTCAAAACATCATATGAAATACGTAGCTTAGTAGAGCTATCAAGTTTTTTATTTGTCACAGTATCATAAAGCGCATCCATCAAACTTGCTCGTAACATTGGAGGCAAGTAGTGCATATTGATTCCTAAAAATCCACCCGCTGCAGTATTTATTGGAAAAACAAGAGGAAATTTATCATAATAAGGAAGAGTTGCTTTATGTTTCGGATCATATCCAAACATATACATCTCACCGATCGTGAAACTACCGGTTGTTCGATCTTTTGATTGAGCCATTAGTCGATTCTCGGTTACTCGCCCTCGGCTCACAGCTGCAGCTCGTTTTCGATACCAATCACGTGACGCTTCAGTTCGTCCTGGTATTTCACCAGCACGAATTCCTTTTAATAAAAGATCATCAAATACTTTTGCCGCCACCTATTTAACTCCTATCTGATCTTCGGTCCAAATTTGGAATTCCCATTTTCGATCAGCACAATAATTTCTTGCTGCTTTCCATTTAGCCTCATTAACACCCCAATTTTTCACTTCGTTAAGATATCTTCTTGAGAGTCTTCCTTTTGCGGTGTTTTTATTTCGAATATCAGGCGGTCGAGTCTGAGACTTAGGTTTAATTTCAATCATAATTGTCTTGCGTTCTCCATCTGGCTTTTTTACATGCGCAATTACATCTGGAAAATATCGATGTCGCCTTCCGTCAATAGGTGAGAGATAAGGAACTACCACCTCTTCGGATTGCCACCACAATACATCGGGATGTATATCCATCTGCCTAAAAACTTTAAACTCCCACAAAGACCGATAAATAATCCTAGTGGGGTCACCTTTGTATTTGCTTGGATTTTTAGGTCTAAAACGTCCATTATAAGCCAAAACTCACTCCATAGTTCAGTATAAATATACAAGTATAGATATTTATAAAGAGAGCAGGAATTCATGCCAGACGACGCGATCAATCCTAATTCCGTAGCAGGAACAAAACAACAATCTCAATCGAGATTCAATGAGACGTTGACTACTTTTCCAGCAAAGCAGTCTCCTCACGGGATTATGATGATTTTTAAAAAATATGACTACAAGCCTTTTACGGAAGGTAGAGGAAAGTTAACATCAATTCCTGGAACAAGTCGTAATAATGGTAGAACAAATTCACGAAACGCAGATCTCGCGGGAAGTGTTGCGATTCAACTTCCCTTTCCCGTAAGCTTAACAGATTCTAATGGTCTTCGTATTAATGGATTTGAACGTAACACCGCGATAGAAGGACTCGCTGCTACATCTCGAGATTTTTTATTAGGTGCTGGTGATGGAAACACTGTTGCCGATACATTAAATCGTATTGGTGGCGCAACGCTCGGTGCGGCTCGAAGTGCAGGAGCATTTGCACAACAAATGATTGAAGGTGGTATACCTTCTGGTGGTGATGTACAACAACAAATCTTAGATCTAGCTAGAACAGTGGGTGGAATCGAGACATCAAACGTCGCATCTGCAGCCGCGTATCTCTTAAGATCAAAACTACCTGGTGATATTGGTAAAAGTGTTGATAACGTATTAGGCCAAGTCATTAACCCTCGTGAGACTCTCGCTTTTGAAGGTGTTGATTTGAAAACACATTCATTTAGTTGGCAACTTTTTCCTAGCAATCAAGAAGATTCAAATATTATTCGCGAGATTGTACGTATTATTAAAAGAAACTCTTTACCCGAAGTCTCAGATCTCATCGGTATTAAAAGAGCAGTATTGAATTATCCAAGTACAGTTGATATGTATCTACTTGGTATTAACGACGATCACTGGATGAAGTTTAAAACATCGATGGTGACGTCTTTTAGTGTAAATTATGGTGAAGGAGGTATCGTCTCTATTATTAAGGGTGGTAAACCTGCTGCTGTTACATTAAGCATGAACTTTACAGAACTTGAAATTGAATCAGCTAATGATCACGGTGTAGGAGGCCCGACTGCTGCTTCCGTAGATCAATTACCACAGGAGTAAATCATGGCAACTAAGTATTTTGAAAATTTTCCAATCGTAGAGTATGACGGTGCGAGAGTACGAGATATCACTCGTCGAAATGTTTTCTTAAAAAGTGTATCAACAAATCCTCTTGCTTTTTTAACTTATACGGTGGAAGAAGGTGAAAGACCAGAGGATATCGCAAATTGGTATTATGGTTCTACAGATTACACGTGGCTTGTTTACATGTCAAATAATATTATTGATCCTTATCATCAATGGCCAAAGAGCACAGAAGAATTTAATAACTACTTAATCGATAAATATCGTGAAGTAAGCGGTAAGATAGGAAACGATATTCTCGATTGGACAAGAGAAGATAATGATGAAAACATCGTTTACTATTATCGTGAAGTAGGTGGTGTCTTTGCAAACAACGTAGTAAGTGTTGACGCATCGGCCAACTCAAATGTTTCTGTTGATTTAAGCACAGAAGTTACAGATACTTCTGATGATGGATCTTCTGGTACTACTGGAGGAATTATTTACTAATGGCTGTTGACTTAATTAGACTAGCGCCCGAATCATTCCGTACGATCTATCTTCGTGCTGAAGACCGTGTTATCCTCCGTACAGAAACAGGTAATAAAATTATTATTAAACGTATCATTCCTGACGAATGGCAGGCATGGCGTATCTATCAAGATGAAGAAGCGAAAAACGATAATAAAAAAGATATTTTCTTAATCGATAAACGATTCTTGCCTCTTGTTGTTGAAGAATTTAAAAGTAAGATAAGAAATTCAAATGACCAGTGAAATCGGATATAGTCCATCCGCGTATGAAATACTTAAAGCAAAACTCGTCTTTTATGGAGGAGACGAACAAAGCGGCGTTGACATCTCAGAAATTATTAATTCTGTTCAATTTGTTCAAAGTATAGACGCTGTTGCTTATCAAGGAACAGTAACACTTCTTGATGCCGCAAATATGCTTGAAGGTGAGAATCCAATACGAGGTGAAGAAACTTTAAAGCTTGAGATTCAAGCACAAGATACTCAAGAAAAAATTATACTTGATCTCGCAGTTTATTCTGTAACAGATATTAAGTTTGATGAGAGTTTAACAGGTGCTCAGTACACACTTCAAGTTGTTTCAAAAAGTACTTTTGCTGCAAGTAAAAGACGTATTATTGAAGCATATAATTTAAAGTTAAGTGATACTGCACGAGAAGTATTTAGAAAATATTTCCATCCATTAAGTCAACCTCAAGATTCAGAAGGTCTTCCTTTTGATACAGTAAGATATTCACTGATTGGTTCAAGTACAAGCGCCGAAGCAAGAAAAAGTTTATGGATTCAACCAACCGAAGGTATTGTTGATTGTATTATTCCAAATTATCTCCCTACAGAAGCGATGCTTTTTCTAGGTTCAAGATCTTATAATCCTGATACTCCTTCAAATACATATCGATTCTTTGAGAATTGGAATGGATATTATTATGTAACTGACGAGTTTTTAGTAAGTGCAGGAAAAGAAACAGATCAAAACTTTAATCTCTTTTATGCACCTGACGTAGAGAATACTGGTGGAGACCCAGAAGCTCAAGTTAAACGTGTTGATTCATTGACTGTTATCTCAAGAGGAACAGATACTGCTTCAGATATTTTCTCAGGCGGTTATTCGAATCGAGTAATGGAGTTAGATCTAGTACGCAGAACAGTTACAGATCATTATTTTAATTACGCAACGGACGCTGAATTTGTAGATATGAATGGCGAAAAAGTTCGAGTAGAAAATATGCCTCATAGTCCAGCGTTTATGGAAGAAACTTTTACTCGAGAAAATGGAAAAGACATGATTGTCTTTAAAGATTACGCGAGCATTGGTGATATGAATGGAGGAGGGAGTCTTCGAGGTGAAGCTTTCTTTCCTCAGATCGCGAGTAATCGAATCGCATATCAACATCACCTTGGAGCTGTAACACTTTCTCTTACTATGAAAGGTCGCGTAGATTTAATTCCAGGAAAGGTGATTCACCTCTCTATTCAGAAAGTAAATGTTGATCGTGAGGCAAGTATGAACGAACAATTATCAGGTAAATACTTAATTGTAAATTCTGCGCATGCATTTGTACATGGAAAGCTTGACACTACACTTACAGTGAAGAAGTTTGATTGGAGTGGAACGGGCTTGCGTAGTTCAGGGAGTGAAGGATAATGTTTGACACAGGTGTAGGTATTAAAAATCCTCTCTTTTTTGTAGGAGTGATTGAAGATATTCTTGATCCTCGTCAAGAAGGACGAGTAAAAGTACGTGCTTTTGGCGTACATGGATATAATAGTCAAATCCCGACAGAAAGTTTACCGTGGGCACTTGTAGTGCACGGAGACTATAATCCTAATAAACGTTTAAATCTCAATGACTGGGTCTTTGGAGTTTTTCTCGATGGACGAGAAGCTCAACAACCAATGGTTCTAGGTCTTATTCCGACACAGATGACAGAAGTACCTAATCCAGAAGCAGATGGTTATGGTACTATTCCTTCAGAAAATTGTGAACTTCAACTTGGTCGTAATGCTGCAGAAAACTTTGGTCAACCCGGCCAATCTCGACTTCATCGAGGAGAGCATATTCGAGAGACGTACGTAGACTCATTAGAAGCCGGACGAGTAAGAGACGTTGAAGGAGCGAGATACGAGAACGGTCAGATTCAAGCACCTACTTGGTCAGAACCTCCCGCAGCTTATAACGCACAATATCCTTATAACTACACAATTGAAACAGCGAAACATAGTATTGAAGTAGATGATACGCCTGGTGCTGAACGTATTATGATTCATCACAACTCGGGATCTTATATTCAAATTGATCATCGAGGTACGACTACACATAAATCTGCAGGAGACAAATATGAAGTCAATGACGCAGCTCAACATGTAGTGATTGGTAATCAACCCGGTGCTGGTATGAGTACTGTTACGATTAATGGAAATAGTTATGTACGAGTAAATGGAAATAAAGTAGAAGAAATCACAGGTGATTATACAACTGTTGTCCGTGGAAGATATACTGTTGAATCTGGTTTAGATATGGAATTAAATACTGGTCAAATTTTTCACGCAAGAGGTGGTATTGATGCAAGATTAGCTGGCATGTCAGGTACAGTATCAATTAAAGGCGGTGATGAAGTTCAAATCGAAGCTGGCCGAGGATATTCTCAGAAAGCACCAGTAATGATGTCTCGTGCAACGAAATGTCAAGTGATGGAAGTTAAACCTTTAAGTCCTTTAGAAAAAGCTTTAAGCGTATTAGGAATTGACGGTATTCCTTGGGAAGTTGGTATACCACCTCGTGAAGGCGGATTGTTTATTGAATCAACAGTCAATACTCAATTTAGAACATTAGGTGTATTTGGTATTGATGCATTAGGCACACTTGACATGAAGAGTCCTTCAACTCGATTAGAAGGCACTGCGACTCTTGATTTAAATGGAGCAATTTCTCGATTAGGAGGATCAGGTGTTGTACATATTAAAGGAACTACTGTAAACATCGACGACTTCGTAAGTATGGCAAACGGTGCCGCAGAAGATTCTTTCCCTGCCGTGATCGCGATTCCAACACCGACTGTGAATGTAGGAGCAGACATATCTTCTCTTCCTGAGCCTGCGGCAAGTAGTACAAGTATTGTTCCGCAAGGTGCAGATCCTTCTTCAATCACTTCTTCAGGCATTTCATCTCAAGATGATCAAGGAGAATAAACATGGCGCTTTGTAAACCTAAAACGATTAATATCCGCGGTCCTTTAGAGACAAACATCGAACGTGTAAATCGTAATCCTGTTTATGTAAATCCCGATGGATCGATTTCTCTTGATCAAGTAGCTGTTCTCGAGAAACAGTTTAAAGATAATATTTTAGCAGATGTGTCAAACACAGCACTTGCTCGTTATATTAAAAATTATGGTGAGAGCGTTGTTTTTGATTCTGTAAAGGGCTTGAATCGATTCTTAAAGGCTTCAGATGTAAGTCAATATCCTTTATTACAAGAGCGTTTAAATTTAGATCAACCCATTACTGCTTTAGAAGCTACAGAGTTTTATCAAGACAATTTGTATAATCCCACAAGTATTGAACAAGCATATCAACAAGATCCTAATAAAGTATTAAAACAATTAAATTCTTATTATAATGGTAGTTGGATCACAAGTATCATGGGTGGATTTTGTAGTATTTTAGGCAATGTATTTGCTGCTGCAGCTGCTGTCTTTGCTCTTATCGAAAAAGTACAGGCAATCGTAAGCGCGATTGCTGCGATTGTTAAAAAAATTCGTAACGCAGAAGATCCTATAAAAGCTCTTTTTGAAGCAATTAAAGTCAAAGCTTTAATTGAAGCAATTAAAGAAAAAATTATGGCAGCGGTTTGTGCGGTGATTCAAACTGTTCGTGACGCGATCTCAGCCTTTAAACTTGATTCTATTTTTCAAAACGAAGAAGAAAAACCAGTTAAAACAAACGCTCGTGTTCTTGAAAATGGACAAAGACTTAAAGAAAACGCAACAGAAACACTGAAAGAAGAAAACGAGAAAAAGATTTGTGATAAAGTAGAAGGAATTATTGACTTTTCAGTTGCTCAGATATCAAATCCATCCGTTGAACAGATTCTTACACTTGTTTTTAGAATCTGTGGTTTTGCTGGTACTATTGAAGAGATTGTGAATAAAGTAAAAGAGCCTCTTCAAAGATTTGCAGATGATTATGAAGAGACAGGTCGAGTGATTGAATCAAATTCCGCACAAGCGACTGCTAACGCTGTTCAAGAAGGAGGAGCTATTCGTTATTCTGATGAAGTACGTGTAGAAGGAATAAATAGCTTTAGACAAAGGTGCCAAGAAGCTTCGCGAAATGCTGCTGCTGAAAGGGAATCTCAGATTCCGGCCGGGGAAGTAGATATAGATCCTCCAGCAGGAAACTCGATGGCTCCGTCGGCAGAAGAAGTTGATGGAATTCCTTCTTGGGAAGATATTTGGAATGGGCGCAGCTCAAGATTAAGTTTTGGACAGGGATTAGGTCCTGATAGAATGGGAAGTGAAGGGTGGAATAGAGTAACTGTTTCTACAAGAACTCGTCTTTTAAGATGTCAAGAAGAGTTTGGTAAACGCTTGCAGATCAACAGTGCATATCGTAGCCCAGCATATAACCAAGCGTTAAGAGACGCAGGTGTAGGTGCTGCAAGAAACTCAAAGCATATGCAAGGCACTGCACTTGATATTACATGGCCAGGATTTAATACTGAAGAAATGTATGAATTTGCTGCGATTGCAAGAAGAAATGGTTTAGTAGGCATTGGATATTATAGTAGTTTTATTCACTGCGATGAAGGACCACAAAGGAGCTGGGATAGAAGATGACGATTAATTTAGTCACAGCGAGATCTAAAAAGATCTCAATATATTCAGATTTTAAAAAGGACTTAAGTATTAGTCCTTTGTCTGATGACCTAGCTTTGATCAAAGACGAAGACGCAGTTAAAGAGAGTTTGAGAAACTTAATTTTAACTGATCGAGGCGAACGTTTGATGCAACCCAATTTAGGTGGTAATGTCCGAGCGATGTTATTTGAAAACATGACCCCTGCTTCGTTAAAATTTCTTGAAGAAACAGTTCGATCGACAATTGAGATTTATGAACCTCGTGCAACTTTGAGAGACGTAATTGTAACAGGAAACTTAGATGATAATGTTGTAAAAGTGACTGTTAAATTTTTTATTACAAACCAAGAACAGCCGCTAGAATTAAGTGTATTCTTAGAGAGGACAAGATAAATGGCTAAACTTAATATTACAGAGTTAGACTTTGAGAACATCAAAGATCAACTCAAAAATTATATGCGAACACAAACAAAGTTTAAAGATTACGACTATGACGGGTCTAACATGAGTGTTTTGCTAGATGTTCTCGCTTATAATACATTTCAAAATAACTTCTATACGAATATGGCAATCAATGAGATGTTCCTCGACTCAGCTATTCTTCGTAACTCTGTTATTTCTCACGCAAAAGAACTTAATTATCTTCCTCGCTCGAAAAGATCTGCTCGTGCAATTGTTCGAGTAAGAGTTAACGATACTACTATTCAAGGTCAAACAATTACGATTCCTCAATACGCAGAATTTAGTGCGCAATTCCAAGGTGAAAGTTTTACTTTCGTAACGAATAAATCATATGTATTACGTAAAACAGCGCCGGGTGTGTTTGAGTCAGATAATATCACATTGTATGAAGGTACAATGCTCACAAGTTTTGAACGTGAAGGTTTCTTTGTTGATGATGACGGAATTCTTCGCGTGATTTTAACAAACGAAAACGCAGATACAGATAGTATTGAAGTGTTTGTAGATGCTGAAGCAACAGAAGATCGTAACGTGTTTGTTCGTAAAAATGATATCTTTGGTGTAGGACCTACAGATAAAGTCTTCTATGTTGAACCTTATTTCGATGGTCGTTATACAGTTTATTTTGGTAAAAATATTTTTGGTTTGCAACCGACAGAAGTAGAAGACGTACGTGTAAAATATCGTATTACTTCTGGTGCAGAAGCAAACGGAATTAATAAATTTTCTGTTCAGCTTTCAGAAACTGGACAAACAACAGTCACGACACTTGCTGCTGCAACAGGTGGTGCAGACGAAGAATCTGTAGAGAGTATTCGATTTGCTGCTCCTAAGTCTCTTCAGATTCAAGAGCGTGCTGTAACTTCTTCTGATTATGAAAACATTTTAAAACAACAATTCCCAGAAATCGTAGCTGTATCTGCTTATTCAGGTGATCAACTTGATCCGCCTCAATACGGTAAAGTTGCGATATCAGTTTATCTAGGACAAGAGACACAGATTCTCTCAAGTACTCTCGCTACAACTTATATTAATTACTTACAAGAGCGTAGTCCTCTTGCGGTTGAACCTATTTTTGTTGAATCAGAATTTTATTACGCAAACTTAGAAGTAGATGCTTATTATAGTGCAACAACATCAACAAAAAGTGTTGGTCAATTAGAAACAATTATTCGAGGTGTGATTCAAAAATATTCAACAGAGAATCTTGACGACTTTAATAAAGTTTTACGTATCTCTCGTTTATCGGGTTTGATTGACGCAGAAGATGTAGCAATTCAATCAAATAGTACATGTGCTTTCCCGTATATTCCTTATTCACCACCTACAAATGTTAAACAGAATCCTACATTTAAATTTGAAGCAAAATTACATAAACCTTATCCGTTTAGAAACTTAAATGGATTTACAGACTTTAAACCCGCAATTAAAAGTACAGTATTCTCTTCTAACGCAGTAGATGTATTTTTACAAGACGATGGTGTTGGTAATATTATGCAAGTCACGAGTGATGTAGCAAATCCACAGATTGTAAAACCAAAAGTAGGAACTGTAGATTATCAAACAGGTGTTGTAAAACTTACAGACTTCGAAACAGATGGATATACTGGACGAGAAATCAAAATCATTGCTCAAACTGCAGTAGATGATATTAAATCACCCCAAGGAAGAATCTTCTTTATCAGAGACGACGACGTAACGATCAACTTAATTGAGACGAAATAATGGTCCAACCGATAGAAAAACAGATAGCGTTTAAGATACGCGATCAGTTTCCAGCTCTCTATAAAGAGTTTGGTCCTGATCTCGTTGAATTCGTTGAAGAATATTTTCGATTTTTAGAAGAAACAACAAATCAATCGGTTTATAATAACCGCCGATTATTTGAAAATCGAGATATATCAACAACGGCTTCTACGCTTATTTTACAATTCCATAAGATGTTTATGGCTGATCTGCCTTTGATGTCAGACTCAGATGTACGATTTGTTGTTAAAAATATCATGGATCTCTATCGTCGTAAAGGTACGCCGGGTGGTATTCTTTTATTCTTTCGTTTGTTTTATCAAGAAGATGTTGAAATTAAATATCCTTCTTCACAAATGTTCAAGCCTTCTGATTCAGATTGGCGCAAAGGTGTTTATCTTCAACTCTTTCCTAACGACAATCGATTCACAGATATCGACGGAAATGTATTTACATACAAAGATTTAATTGGTAAAAATATTAGAGGAAGTATTTCAGAAGCTCGAGCGGCTGTTGATAAAATTAACTTTATTTTAATTAACAATACTCTTACTCCTGTTGTTTATATCTCAGATGTAAAAGACGACTTTATTAAATACGACGATCTTCTCACAACGATTAACGGAAACGAAGTTTCATTCGGAAGATTAAATGGTTCTGCACAAGCTTTAACAATTGATTTAGATTACGGCGGAACTACAGGAAATAACATCGGTGATATTTTAGATATCGATTCACCTAATGGAGAAGGTGGTAAAGCGATTGTTACAGATCTCGAAGACGAGTTTACAGGACAAATTGTATACACAATTCGAGACGGTGGCTTTGGTTATACAGAAGAATCAACAAGATTAAAAGTATCAAGTCAAGTGATTGTGTTGCCTAATCCTGATATTGCTTTTGAAATTGAAGAAACGTTTACTGACACCGGAGGAAATGTCGGTGTAGTCACGGGTCAAAATGCTTTTGCTGTAGGTGTTTGGTTTGCAAACACAGCACATGAATTTGATGTAGCTCGACCAATTTCAGCAACTGACAGAGCCGGTTCACCTTTAATTACAGCAGTGACCGCAAACACTGGCGCAATTCAATTGATATCAGATAAAAATGATAGCTCGCCAGGACCAATGTATGCTGACACGGCTAACACAGGAGATGTTAGAGTTGGAATTACTAACATCGAACAAGTTTCTTTGATCACTGATATCATTGGTGATTTTCTCAACGTACCTCTGAATTCTTCTAACTATAACACAGTTCCTCCTGCGCTTCAACCAATGTCAGGTAATACAGATCCTATTACAATCTCAACTCCTTTAGATGAAGCATTTGATTTAACACCTTTTAGAATTGGTACAATTAACGAATTAATTAACATCAATCCTGGTGACGAATATATTAACGACGTATTTACGATTGCACGAGACGAGACGATGTCAGCATTTGATCGATACGAGCAAGTTGTTGTTCTCGAAGAAGTGAGTGCAGCGATGTCTGTAGGAGATAGTATTTCACAAGCAAATACAGGAATTTACTCGAATACAACTGTTACTGGTGTGATCACTGACGTAAATGCATCAGAAGGATTTATTAAAGCACGTCCTTATAGTTACTATGGATTTGAATCAAACGCTGGACCTCTTGTTCATAAAGGAAACAATTATGCAGTGGTATATGCTGCTCGTGATTACAACGCAGATATTCTTGGTGAAAGTGCTGATATCGAATCTCGTACAACTTTTGCTACTGGACGTATACGATCTGCAGATATTTATGAATCGGGATTAGGTTATGTAGATGGAGAAGAAGTATTTCTTCGAGACGAAAATGGTGTTATCGCAGCAAAAGCTACACTTAAAGCACAGGCTCAAGGTGTGGGTTCAGGTTATTGGGCAAGTTATAACTCGCAACTCAATGGTTACTGGACGAATGAAGAAACTGGAAAGTTCGAATATTTTGATGGAAACATGAAAATTCAAGATAGTGATTACTATCAAGAATATTCTTATGAAATTAAAGGCACAGTGTCTAAAAACGTATATGAAGAACCTTTGCGTAGAACTGTTCACCTCGCGGGTACAAAGCTCTTTGGTGATTTCCTTCACAAAAGAAAGATGTCGTTTGGACCTCTTGAAGCTGGAATAAGTCATAAGTTTATACAGAACATTAAAATCGATAGTGAAGAAGGTGGAGATCCAATTGTCGGACCGGGTCAGGTGATTCCGGGCGATGGTGCATCTCTCAGTGTTGACACAAGTGCATACACTGCTGATGTGACTGTAATTTCTGCTGATGCTACACAAAAGCCATAGGAATAAATAGTTAAAAATATATAGGAGCAGACATGGCAAAACAAGTAATTAATACAGGTACGGTTCCTGACGACGGTACGGGTGATAACCTCCGTAACGCGTTCGTAAAAGTAAATGCGAACTTTACGGAACTGTATGATTACAACGCAAACACCTCCAACTCGGGTGCACTGAGTGGTGGTATCGTTACTGGCGTATTAGATAGTCCTAGCGTCGGAGCACACAAATTAAGATTTTATTTTGAAGCACTAACTGATCTTCCAAACGCAAGCACATATCATGGTATGTTTGCTCACGTTCACGCAACGGGTAAAGCATACTTTGCTCACGGTGGTCAATGGGTAGAACTTGCGAATGACGCTGATGTTCCTACAGTGTTAACTGATTTAGGTATCTCAGATGGAAGTAGTGGACAAGTTTTAACTACGAACGGAAGTGGAACATTTACTTTTGGTTCTGTTCAGGGTCTTGTAGCAAGAGGTAGTTTATCTGGAACGACTTCTTCTCTCGCAAACAACGCATCTGGTGATCTCGATATCACAGGATATAAAGGTTATGCTTTAATGGCTATTCAAACCGATCGCGCTGCTTGGGTAAGAGTTTATTCTCACGGATCAGCAAGATCAGCTGATGCTTCAAGAACACAAACAACAGACCCGACTCCAGGATCAGGTGTGATTGCTGAAGTAATCACAGGAGGAGCAGAGATTATTCAAATTTCACCTGGCGCTTTTGGATATAGTTTTGAAGCAACTCCTAACACCACTATTCCTTGCAGAGTAACAAATCTATCTGGTTCTACATCTACTGTTGCAGTTACTCTAACAGCTTTACAACTAGAGGGTTAATATGTCGGCATTACGAGAATGGATCGTTACTCTTCACGATAAAAACGATCTTGAAAGTTTTTACGAAGACATGGAAACGCCAGGTGGTAGTATTACTATTCCCGAGCGAAGAGTGCAATGTCGTGAACGTAGAAACATTTCTCGTAATACACATTACATGCTTACTTATGAAGAAGCAATGGAAATCAAAAAAGATCCTCGAGTGTGGGATGTAGATCTTAGAGAAATTGTTGATCTCTCAATTCGGCCTCACGGATGGTCAGTTACAAATGGAGAGTTTGACAAATCTTGGGCTGCAGACGCCAGCGATTTAAACTGGGGATTATTAAGATCTTCTGAAGCAACAAATCGAAATAACTGGGGTGCGAATGGAACATCTCTTGTTACTGATGATTTAACAGTAACTGCTTCTGGAAAAAATGTTGATGTAGTCATTGTTGATGGTCATATTGATCCAGCACATCCTGAATTTGCTGTAAATCCAGACGGAAGTGGCGGAAGTCGTGTAGTACAATTTAATTGGTTTTCTTTAACGAACGCAGTCTCAGGTGGATCAAATGGAACTTATGTTTACGATAGATCTGGCTCATATACGAATTCTGCTGATGTAACTGACAACAATCATGGTTGTCACGTTGCTGGAACAGTAGCAGGCAATACTCAAGGTTGGGCTCGAGACGCTAACATTTATAATATTAGTCCTTATAGTACGAATCCTAATAGTTTATCAACCTCGCTTATGTGGGATTATATAAGAGAGTGGCATAACACTAAATCTGTTAATCCAGAAACTGGTAGACGTAATCCAACAATTACAAATAATAGTTATGGATCAAGCATTATTTCAAACGCCGTAAGCGCGCAAGATGGTTATGATTCGGGCGTTCCTACTCGAGTAACCTATCGCGGAGTTGATTATAATCCTGGTCGTGATTTAACTCAAGCTGAATTACAAGCACGAGGTTTTTATTGTCCTTCTGATCCCGCGAGTGGCGGAAAAATGGATATTCCTTATTACTTTACTTCACGTCAGGCTGATATACAAGACGCAATTGATGACGGAATTATTGTCGTTGCTTCTGCAGGAAATGATTCTTGGAAAATTGTAGATAATACAGATCAAGATTACAACAACAATTTTCAGATGGTGTATGCT
>Ga0213858_10000071_pt1 | contig 41779 bp, 35 predicted proteins | sample PICome_FD_160122 | JGI IMG/M metagenome (GOLD analysis project Ga0213858, IMG submission 160122) | Coastal seawater microbial communities near Pivers Island, North Carolina, United States - PICO245 | ecosystem: Environmental > Aquatic > Marine > Coastal | place: USA: North Carolina | collected... | reverse complement strand
AAATCAAAGTTACACATGGAAAGCTGACGGGTTACCGGGTTATAACCCTGAAACTTTAATCAACTTTAATATTGTTTTTAACTTTAGCTTTACGGATGTTGTATTCCAGAGTAGATCTAGATTGCGCAGAACCAACTCTTGTTTTGACATCAGTTCCTCGTCGACCAAAGTAGATGATGAAGCCACCTTTCTTGTTGGGTTCAGCCCAAACGGTGTTTTTATTTTGAATGTTTGCGCGTCTTCTTGAATTAACGTTAATCATAATGATTCCCTTAATTGTTTGGTTGTTATTGTTGATGCCTTATGGTTTATTATACTTCATTTATTTAAAAGTTACACGATGAGTGACGACGAGACCTAGCGTCCTAACGGTGAGACACTAACTGAAATTGTAGATGAAGTTGATCTTCTAGTCGATTCGTCACTTTATTAGCGTATCGATACACATTGTTAAGCGTTTCATTCAAACCATTATAGTCGTAGAAAGAAAGAAACTCCTCAACAAGAGGCGATGTAGGATTAATCCCAGTATCTCGAAGTGCATTGGAGATTATACCTTCAGCTCTAACTCGATGATTCATGATAACTTCAATATCCATATTATTAAACTCCTGTTTGCTGATAGAATGATTATTTATAAAAAACATATTAGTAACCCATCGTCTCGTTGTAGGCTTCAACACCTTGCAACATGCCTTCCTCCATTGCAATCTCTCGACGCCAGTCATCGTACCACTCGTCGTCTTGAACTAAGACACAAGCAGGACGTACAAGAGTTAAACACTCAGGCCGATCCCACGGATAGAAATATTGAGCTCCTGAAGTCTTGTGCTCAAACTCTTCTCCAACATATACCCACAATGCATGCCTATGAGGTTGACCACTGGCAATTTCTACTAACTCTTGAAAAGTATATTCTTTACTAACATCGAGGTCATACGCAGCACCCCAATCATCGTTACGTCGCGGATCCTCGTTGCTACCTGTCACCATTAAACATTTGATTGTCATAGAATCTCCTTGTTGATTTGTAAATTGATTGTTCATATTGCCTCCTATGTTTTTATTATACTTTGTCTCTCGTCGTCTTACACGTTAACGTCGTTACATCCTAACATCCATAATCTTCTTCGTCTTCTTCAAGATCTTGACAAATCACATCGTCGGGATGGATTAAACACCAATTAGCATTCATCATGTCAAGATTCGCACCATCACCATCATCCACGTCGTCACTTCCCTGCGCAATAATCACCATCTCATCCATCACGACCCGAATCGGCTCAACACGAATCTCGTAGTCACCAAACTCGTAATATTCCACTTCAGGCTGAATTATCATCTCCTCAAACTCAATATAGTCAACAGGCACTTCGTGAGGCTGCGCTGCTGTATAAGCAACTGCTGAGAGACAAAAGGAAGCGATAAGTACAAGGAATGTTGAATTGTTTCTCAAATGAGAATCCTTTCTTTTAAGGTTGTTTGTTTATTGTTTTTACCTTATATCCATATTATAGATTAAGGAATTCATATTTACACTTCGTCAAACGACGTCGCGAAGCCTCCACCACCCAAAACACCTTAGAAGTCCATTTCTTCTTGCGCCATCAAAGCCTCAATGTCACCCATCATATCCTCGTAGTTCTCTTCGACTTCTACCACGTCGTCACTCTTCACCTCAACTACTTCCTCTTCCTTCACAACAGGAGGCGTCGTTTCCTCAAGCTTCATCGCGTGGGGAGTCGAATTAAGAAACTCAATTGTCATGTCCAATTCACTTACAAGTATATAATGCAATTGCTTTGGATGATCAATGGTCGACCCACCAGTTCTCACCTCAAACGCCGCGACATTTTGTCCCTTCACGACGCGAGGACCAGAGAATCGAATCCATGCGTAACCAGCCTTGTATATCCACTGACGATAAGCATCAGCTGAACTATCATATCCTGCTAGCGTTTGCTCAATATTGTCAATCGACACCTTCACCCACTTCGCACCTCTCCCACCAAAACGGGCCTTCAACTCCTGTCGCCAACCACCATCAACTCCAGCCTTACCAGAACGACCACACAAAGGCTTAATGTCCTTATTAATCAAACCATCAAGGTGACGCTTAAACGCAGTAACCTTAGGTTCTCCACCATTATTGATAAACTCTTGAAATAACTGTTGAATCATTGTTTCCATATTGAAACTCCTTTTTATTGATTGAATGAATTATGTTTTATTATAGGATTAATAGTTTTAAGTTACACGAATCGGGTTAAGTTTATTTACTTCTTATTAGCATGAGTTATGATGTACAACAACAATAACATATAGATCAAAGTCATCTTTTTCCTCCTTATAGTATATTATAAACTGATTAAATGAAAGTTACACTTAACTAGTTAAGATTTGCCAAGCTACATAAAGCATTCCGGCCGCCAATATCATCGGTATATATTCCATATTTGTTCTCCTCCTTATATCTCTATTATAGATTAAGGAATTAAGTTTTACACGTATTACGTCCTTTTCAGCCGACCTGTCTCACATCATGTTCCTCGCGTAAAGGATCCATCTTGTCGACCTGAGTTACCTGAATTTCAAAGATTGGAGTCGGAATCCCGAGGTCGGTTGCCATCCCTTCCTCATCGTCCTTAGGAACCACCGTTCCTATCCCTCCTTATGTTTTATTATACTTCATATATTTCAGAGTTACACACAGAGGGCCCCAAAGCCCCGGGGCTCTCAAGGGCCCTAAAAGGGCCCCTCCCAGAACCCCCTGCCGAAACTCAGTGAGGGTTACACGGGGGCTGGGCCAAGTCCGCTACCCGAATTTTCTTCGCGCAACTTTTTCAAAAACTTTTAGGGTACACACTTGACCACACCAAGATGTGGGAAAGCACACATCTGAATACATCGTTTTTCCGCAAAAAACTTCCGGAGAATTTTCCGAAAACTTTTACCATTTCAGTTATAAATAGAGTTATATAATAAACCGGGTAATTGGGTTGAATACGAGAAAGTAAGACCAGAAGGTCTTTAAATAAAATTTTTGATCGAGCTGGGTGTCTCTTGAGTCACAGACGTAATATAAGAGTTTGCGGCATTTCTTGAAAGAAGCATTTTGATTTTTTTAGCAAAAAATTTCGGGAGAAAATTTGGAAAACTTTTTAATAATCGATTAATCTAGAATAAATAGTTTTATATAATGTTTTTAAAAGAAAGGTTTTATAAATGAGAATAACTGAGAGTAGATTAAGAAGAATTATAAGAAGTGTGTTAGCTGAATCATATGGTATGCGAAGTACATATGTTGATATGTGGATGCGTGATTCAGAGACTTTAAAAATGTTAAAGAATATAGTAGGTAAAGAATGTGTATACAGGCCAGGTACCGACCATGCTGTTATAATGTGTGATTTTGGAAATGGAGAAGAGAATTTAATAGCTTTACAAGGTACTACTGTATATTTATATATTGAAAAGCTTAGTGAATCTCAAGCCGAAAAACTTAAACAAACGATAAGGTCTACACCTGCGATTGTAGGTAGTGATAATTTTAAAACTGACTGTACTGGTGTATTAGTACATGATGGTCATTTGACATCAAATTTAAGATAAGTGTTGTTATTAAAAAATTATTGACTCGAGCTGGGTGTCTTTAGAGTCACAGACGTAATATGAAAGTTTGCGGCACTTATTTGCAAAAGTAATTTATGCTTTTTGACAAAAAATTTTCGGGAGAAATTTTGAAAAACTTTTTGATAATTGATTAATCTTTAATAAATAGATTTATATAATTTTATTAAAAAAGGTTTTTAAATGAGAATAACTGAGAGCAAGTTAAGAAGTATTATTCGTCAAGTTATATTAGAATCTGATGGTATGGGAGACTTAGAAGATCCTAGTGTGTTTGGTGATTTTTTAGATGCGCTAGAGAAAAACGGTTTTGATCCTGAAATTTTAACAGTGAATGAGAGTAATTTTAGAAGAAAAAGATTAATCAAAGAATCTTTTTTTAAATATAAAAATTGGAGTGAGTATTTAAAAGATCTTGAAAAGAAAAACATTGATCTTGACGCTCAATATGAAAGTTTAAGTGAAGAAGATAAAGAAAAAGTAAGAAGTCAAGCAGCAGAGATTAGAGCTGCGAAGGGGAATCTTAAAGCCAAAAAAATCAATGAAGTCATAGGAATTTTAGGCGGGGTTGGGGCTCTTGGAGCAGGGTTAATGGTACTTATAACTTTCATGTGTGCACTTCCGGGATTAATTCCAACAGCAGTAGGTTTAAAGATAATGAGTGTTATTGGTGGAAAAACTATACTTGGTTTATTTGGCGTTAGTTTTACGGCTCTTGCCGGCTCTGAGTCTGACACTGGTGTGTCTGATGATATTCGTAGATCAGAAGATCCGGAAAGTCCATTAAGTGATAAATATTTATAAAGTGGCTGAGACTGCTTTTATTTTTTGATCGAGCTGGGCGTCTCTTGAGTCACGACGTTTATATACGTTTAACATTGTTTTGAGATTTAATTGAATATATAAATAAAAAGAAAAGATTAATGAGGATTTAAAATGAAAATAACAGAGAGTAGATTAAGAAGAATTATAAGAAGCGTGATTTTAGAAAGTGCTTCAAATTCTATGTATGAAATAGGCGAGTATAATGTTACTCATGACGATCTGATAGATTTTTTAGTCGGTTTTCTGGATGAGGGTTTGCTCGCAAAGTTAGAAGCAAATCCTGACTTTTTGAATGCTGTGATGAAATACAAAGATATAAATGGCAGAAATTTTGAAGAAAAACTTGAAGGTGATTATATAGCTGAGCAGCTTGGTTACATGGAAGCGGATGGTTCTTGGATTGTTGAATTTGAGGACGTTGCGCATACAAAAGGAATAGAAAAAGCTGAAAGTGAAATATACAATAATAGTATAGAAGATGTTCAAAGTATTATTAAAATATATAGAAAATATTTTTCAGATAATTCATTTAAGCAATCATTTGTAAATGTTTTAAAAACTTTTGGATATCCACAACATGCTGTTAAATCTGCGCTAAGTGATGTAGGACTTAGTTCAGTATCTTATGACGATCATGATTATAGTGTTTAAGTATATATAGTAATTAAATAAAAAGATGATAAAGAAGTGATGAATCGTAAAGAATATAATTTATTAGTTGAAGGTTGGAGAACTTATTTAAAAGAAGAAGCAGGCAAAGAAAACAAATTGTATTTTCTTATTGGGCCTCCTGCAATAGGTAAAAGTTATTGGGTTGAAAATAACTTAGACGATGTTTATATAATAAGTTTAGATAGTGAAACTGAAAGTGTTGCTAGGAAATATGGACTAACTTATGATGATATGTTTTTATCGCCTTCTGAGGAAGATATAAAAAATGATGTAGTTCACCCTAAGTTTGGAAAAATTATTGACCAGCAAATAACTTGGAAAAAATGGGTTCCAAAAGCTTGGGAAAAAGTAAATAATGCTGAACTGGAAGTTTTAGATAATCATGAAAGAAAGATAAAAAACGCAAAATCTTCAGGTTGTGATGTTGTAATTGACATGACTAATATGAATGAAGCTAGTAGAAATAGAATAAAAGATCAATTAAATCTTTCAGAATATAAAACTGTAGGCGTTGTTTTTCACTGGGAAGAAGATGATGTTTCATACTTAGAAGATTTAAAATCGATTGCTAGAGAAAGAAGTAAAAAATATAAAGAAGAAGGAACGTCTAAAACAATTCCTGACGCAGCTTATGACAGAATGACTTCAAGTTATCAAGGACCGTTAGAAGGAGAATTTGATGAAATTATTGATGTACCTGTTAGTAAAAATGCTATTGGGCATTTTAGAAGTAAAAAATAGGATTATAAACAATGGCAGAAAGTAATACAAGTAGTAAAAATATTTGGCTAGCGATTGCTTTAGCTATCATAACCTCTTTGACTACAGTAGTAACTGCTGTTATATCTAAAGGAGAAGAATCAACAGAAAGTGCAAAGTCATCTGTAGCAGCAAGTACAGTACCATCAGAAAGTATAGTAACTGAATTTAAAGTATTTCAAGAAAAATATAAAAACGATATTAAAAGATTAGAAGGAAATATCAAAGAAAATGGAAAAAATTTAGACTTGCATAAAGTTGTTGTGTCGCAGACAAGAAATACTAATAATTTAAGGTTTGGACGTATAGAAGAAGCAAATAAAAATTTATTAACTATTGTTAGAAATTTAAGAAAAGAAGACGGTGCTATAAAAGAAGGTGTATATAACTACGTTAATGATAAAGTGAGAGAAGCTTCTAGTAAGTCTATAAGTAGAGACATAGAGATACAAAAAGGAGTAGATAAAAATACGAGTAGAAGTATTATGTGTTATGTTTCTTTAACAAAAGAAGAAGTTCAAAAAGGAAAATCAATTCTATCTATTATAAACGGTGAAGGAATGAACAAAAGTTTAGGTCAGCAAAAGAGTTTAGATAAGATTTTAAAGCATTTAGATCAGAGTTTATTAAAAAAAGTAAAATATCAATAAGACAAGCATTAGTTTTTGTTAGTTAGTTGATCTATAGTTTTATATATTTTTTTTATTTCTCCATCAGTGAAGCAATTTCTATTTATAGCTTCTTCTAAAACTTTAATGAGAATATTGATGCATGTAAGTTCTTTTTGTGTTATTGAATAATTCATGATATTTATAATATAACCGAGAGAAAGAATTTACAATGTTTAAAAAAGTAATGTTATGTTTTACGTTTTTCTTAGCATCGACAATATCATGCTCAGAAAAGAAAGTAGAGTTGCCTAAAACAGAATGTGAGCAAATAAAAGATATTGTAACTGACTGTTTGGGCATTCATAGAGGTGCTTTAGGATATATAAGAAGTTGTGGTGATATTTCTTTAGAAGAGATCAAAAAAATAAACAGTTGTGAAGAAATATTTAAACACATAGAAGATAATTAAAAATTAAAAAAGGTCTAAAAATGAATAGAAACGAAACGAAGTTATTAGTTGAAAACTGGCGTAAAGTTTTAGATGAAGGATTATATGATAGTGATCCAGAGCTTTTAGAAGAAAATTTAAAAAATACAATAGCAGTTTTAGGACTTGTTGCAGTATTAACTAATGCTGTTTTACCTAAAATAGGCAATGCAATACCGTCGCCTGAGAAAACTACAGAATTAATACTAAAAAGTGTAGGCGAAAATCCAACATTATCAGGTATTTCTAAGCCTGGTGCTAGTACCGATATTTATAAAGGCAATACTATAGAAGATATAAATAATGATGTCAGGAATGTTCTTGCAGTTAAAGAATTGGAAAAACAAGCAAAAAAAAATGATCCGAATTATAAACTTTCAGATGCTGATTCGGAGAAAATCATAGATACACTTGTAGATCACGTAGCTGATGGTGTTGCTGATATGAATCAAGAAAGAGCGAGTGGTGATAAAGTTGTTTCTGGAGAAATGAGAGGTGTATGGGATATTTATGGTAAGAGTTTTAGCAAATATTCAAAAGAAAAACTTAAAAATATAAAATTAAAATACCCGAAATTTTTTAAAAAAGTAATTGAACTTAAAACAGGTAATCCTAAACTTAGCGTAGCTAACAAAATAAACAATTGGAGTAATGCTGTTAAGGGTGCTAAATCAATTGATGATGTTAAAAAACTGAGTGAAAAACTAACACAACAATTGGAAAAAGAATCTGAGAAGGGTAATAAATATGCAAGTGAAGCTTTAAAAATATTTAAAAGTTGTGGAGGAGTCGAATATAAAAAGAATGAAAAGACAGAACAATATAAAAAACGATGGAGTCCAATAGTTGAATTTAACAAAAGCTTATTTGAGTAGTTAAAAATTTACCATTCATAAACAACATTTGTTTTAATAATTAAATCGTCTGTTTTAATGTTATCAGGTGGATTAGTATCATATAAATAATTTATTGAGTTATCTAAAGAAATGTTCCAGAAAGATATTAAACTTGTGCGGACGTTAGCTTCTAGATTAATTCTATAATCTTCTGGATTAGTAAACAAAGGTTGATAATAAAGTGTAAACAGAATTAAATTCTTTTTGTTTTTGTTAAAAGTTTTTATTGCTGTAATATAAGACGTGCTTCTTATAACGTTGTTTTCTTCTTTAGAAGTTAGCCTTTCAAAATCAGTCATTGCACCTGAGCCTAAACTTAAAGAAAAAGTTTTTGAATGAAACAATTCTGATCTTATACCAATTCCGTTTAATTGTCTTATTTCTAAAGCTTTAAACTCGTCATGTTGTAATTGAGAAAATAGTTCAACTCCAATAATTTTTGTAAACATCCAAGTCCATCTTAGATGTAAAAAAGAAGAGTTTTTAAATTTTGTATCTCCTTGTTTTCCTTGTGATGTTTTAGATTGAAGAAAAACGTGATGATTATTTTTTTTAAAGTGGATTAAAAAGTCGAGATCAATTGCGTTTATTTCAACGTTTCCTCTTTGTAGTTCTAATCCTCCTTTAGTTTCACCCCAAATAGGATTTTTTGATTCTTTGCCATTTCTAATTGATTCAATGTTTACTTGACTAAAGGCAAAGCTTGGTAAAAGCAAAGCAATAATTAATAATATTTTTTTCATAACATTCTTTCTTTAAACAAATAGATGTTTATATACTGACTTGAGTGATTCGTTTGTTTTGTATTTATTAATAGCAATCTGAATTAACTCTTGATTAGACTCAGCTCTATCTTTATTTTGTTTGTGATATACAGGAGCACCTTTAGGAGAAATTTCTTTATTAGCTTCTTTTAAAATATTTTTAATCTTTTTTAGATTAGGGGATTTTTTAGACATTTCTTTATGATATGACTCAATATGTTTTATAAAGTCAGGAAATTTTGACTCTAAAGCAGGACCAATATTGTAATACATGTCTAATAAAACTTTAATAATTTCAGCATCCATTATATAAGGATTTTTAAAATTTGATTCTAAAATATCAAATCTATTTTCAAGATCAATTTTAAAACATTCTTCTGCTTCATCTTTTTTAAGTACTCCTCTTTTTTTGACAACTTCTTTTCTTTTTTCTAAATTATTAATTAATTTTTGAAGTTTGTTTCGAAATTCTTTTTTAAAGTGATATCTAGGTTTCCAGTTTTTAGGTTTTTTATCTTTATAAGGGTTGACAACTTTATCTTTTTTGTTTTTTAGTTCTTTTATTCTTTCATCTAATTCTGTTATGTATTGATCGAGTTCTTCGTCTACAGATTCTTTATATTTTTCGTTTTTTTCTTTTTCTTTAATTTCTTTTTCAGACAAACCTATTTTTTTATAAATTATATCTTTCCAGTCATCTTGTAAATCGTTTACTTTGCCCTTATTAATGAATTGTGTACCGTAACCTATTGAAATGCCTTCAGCATCTTGATATGGGTATGGTCTGTAGCTTTCAAATTCTTTTATTCTTTCAGAAACTTGTTTTTTAATTTCTTCTCGACTTGTTTTATTTTTGCTCGCTTTTTTCTTTTCCTTAGTTTGAATTTCATTTGATTGAGAAGACTTTGTGCTGCTTGTAGTAATTTCATTATTATCTATATTTGGCTCATTTTCTATTTGATGTGGAGAAATATTTTCGGCTTGATTTTCTTGTTTGATCATCTCGATCGCAACTTTTTGTTCTGGAGAGTTTAAGTGAGTTGAGTTATAAAGTAAAACTGCAGCCATAAAAGGTAAAACAAATTTTGAGGTATTAAGAAATTTTTGTAAATAACTTTTATATTTTGGATTTTTGTTTGCAACAAAATTTATTTCTGCTTCAGTGGCTGGTCTATTGTCTTTATCTGTGAATATTTCTTTGTCTGTGACTATTGGAAATTCTCCAGCTGGATTATCTTCTCCAGGTAAATTGTCTTTAAATACTGGATGAAATTTTTCACTTCTGTTTTCGTTTATATTTTTATATTTGTTAAAATCAACTAAAAATTTTTTAATCATATAATGATTTTTTTTATTTTCTGCTATAATAATCATACAATACCTTTTGATTTATATTTAAGTATAACTATGAGAAATAAAATGAACAATGACGATTTATATATAATACAGTCAGATGTGACTGGAATGATAAAAATAGGTAGATCTAAAAATCCATCAAAAAGATTAAAACAGCTTCAAACTGGTAATCCAAATAAACTAAAATTAATAGCTGAGTTTAAAGGTGAAGGCTGGAAAGAAAAAATATTACATGAAAGATTAGAAAGATACAGGTTAGAAGGAGAATGGTTTAGTTATGATTGTACAGGCAGCATACCAGATTCTATTTACGAAAGAATAAAATGGGGATCTTTTGATGATTGGTGGAGTAATTAATTTTTTCTATCAACTTTAGGTAACCATTCTTCAACTTCTTCATGAAGAACAACTTGATTTCTGTCTTTTGTTTTAATCGGGCTTTGTCCTTGAAAGAAAGAAAGTTTGTCGATTACAGCACTTTGCAATTCGAATATTTGTTCTCTTAATAATTGCATTTGTATTTGAGAGTCTCTAAGACGACCAATCAAAGCAGCTCTATCAGCATTCGCAGCTGATAGTTTATCTTTTAGTTCTTCGACTTCAGATGGATCTCGACCTGCTGCAATTGAAAGCATTGACGATATAGCACCTGTAATCATACCAATCATACCTACGATAATATCACGATTGTCTTGTTGTAAAGGAATAAATGCAAGAAACATTATTAATCCTACAACAAGAATCATAAAAATAACGCTAAACCACCAACCACGTTTTGCTTTTTCTGTTTGTGTGAATTGTTTTTGTGATTTTTGTTCTTCTTTTTTTTTGTCTGTCATGTTAAAAAGCCTTTATTATTCTTATTAATAATTCATATATATTTTCGAAAAAAGGTATAATCCATCCGAGATAATAGTTTAAATCTAAACCTGTTGCGTTATAAATGATGTTATTAGAATGAAACCTGTTTGACATTTGTATCAAAACCCATAAAAACATACAAAATGCAACAAATATTAATCTATAAGCAAACCAGAAAAACAATTCTTTAATCTTTTTATCTCTCAATCTAGTTTTTATTTTTTTAGCGCCACCTATTCTTTTAGCTTTTTCACCATCTGGAGGTGGTTGTAATTGTTCTTGTATTAGCCCAATTGCATATATTGCTTCTGGTTCTGAAACTCCTTTAAATTGATATAAACCTACTAGAGCTGATAGAGCTTTTTTAGGAATATATCTATTTCTGTGACCAAATTTTTTAAACTGCATATAAGCTGAATAAGATAATAAAATTTGTTCAGCACCACAAATTGACATTGTTCTTGCTGCTATGTTTTTTCCAATTCCTTCTAAATTTATTCTTTTACCACCTGCACGAACCATGTGCGCTTCTGATTTTACAATTAGCATTTTATCCCAGTGTATTCCTACACGGCTTCTAAAAGGAAATTTTTTTTGTCGAAGATATTTCTTATATTCAAATGCAAATGCAATTGCGTCTGAAACTGTTCCGAACATCATTAAATGCCCGTCAGATGCATCTATTAATTGACCGTTATGTCTTGCAATATAGTTCATAACTGCTTTGTCATGAGCTCCAAACCATTTTGCTGCTATTCTTGCACCGTTTTTTTGAACAAATTTTGTACTGCCGATAATATCTGTTAGTACTATTGCAATGTGAGCTTCAACAGTATTTTCATCTAACAAAACAGACATTTTACACTTCTTTCTTTATTTTTACAGTGCATTTACATTCAGATAAAACTTTTAAGCAATTAGAACAAGGGCAATTATTATTAGGCCAGGTGCATTTATTTGCTGATATGTTGCATAAACATTTTTGAATAGTGCATATACAATCTATTTGACGACATAAAACGCAAACAGTAGGATCATCCCAATCTATAGACTCAGGAATAAATTCTATTTCTTCGTTTTTTTCAAAAAACAGTTTTGGAATTTTATTTTTCATAGCATCACATTAATTGGTTGTATATAATAATTATTTAAAAAATAAGAATTAATGGAGATATTAAGAATGTTTGACAAAACTCCTATGAAAAGTAAAAAATTTCTAGCGTATTTAGTAGCAGACTTAGGTTGGAAAGTTATAATTTTGTATATGTTAACTCATTTAGAATCTAAACTTCAACCTAGCGAATTAACTTTACTATTAACAGTTGTTATAACTAGTGGTATAATTCAAATAGGCTATATATTAGGGCAGGCTGCACTTGATAAATATATCAATGCAGCTGTTGAAGTTTTTGATAGAGATGATAATAGAAAAGAAAAAGAATAATGATTAATATTAATACATTTTCTAAATTTACAGTTAATAGATGTCAAGTATTATTAAATGAATCAGAGTCTTATTTTATATATAGTAAATTCTGTAATATGCTTGATCATCATATAATAACTGAAGATAATTTACAATGTCATATTGAAAATATTTTAAAAGAGTTTTATTATAGTTGTAACAACAGGTATTTTAAAAAGAAAAATATTAAAAACATAAGCAAATATTATACTAACAAAATATTAAAAGAAGAGATAGGAAGAGGTAGAGAGTCCGGTTTTAATCCAGTAACTGCAGATAAAGTTGCAAATTTTTACGGTGACGTTGAATTTGAAAAAGGTGTAGATACATGGGGTGAAGAAGAAATTGCTTATGTAGAGGATGATAAAGGTAACGAAAAAGTTTTAAAAATAGACAGCCCAGATCATGCATCAGTTATTGTTAATCAAATTAAAATTAAGTCTATTACAAAAAATTAAGTGTAAAATAGAACATTTTTTAATATATTTGTTAAAAATACAATTATGTTTATAAAATAAGGCTATTAATTTGAAAATTACAAAAGAAGACTGGATTAAATATTTTCCTTACGAAGATTCTAGAGAAATCCAAGAAGACGTTATAAATAGTGTACTTAATGACTTTAAAGAAGGGAAGAAATTTGCAGTAATTGAGTGTGGAACAGGTGTAGGAAAGTCTGCAATCGGATTTACAATTGGAAAATATTTAACAAACATGTCAGAGTTTTCTTCTGACAATGAAGAAGGTACTTATTTTTTGACTACACAAAAAATATTACAAGAGCAGTATAATAAAGATTTTAAATCAAAAGGCTTAAATAATTTATATTCATCTTCAAATTACATATGTGACGTAGATAAAAAAGCATCTTGTAAAGAAATACAAACTGCTTTAAAATCAGGAAGTCTTCCTAAAAAATACGATTGTTGTGGTTATAAATGCAAATATAAAGAAAAGAAAAAGCAGTTTATTGAAAATAATTTAGGAATAACAAATTTTAGCTATTTTCTTACAGAAAAAAATTATAGTAAAAAACTACCAAATAAAAAAGTATTAGTAATTGATGAAGCTCACAATTTAGAGTCAGAGTTAACAAGATTCATAGAGATATCAGTTTCTGAATACTTCTCTGAAAAGATTTTAAAATTAAAAATTCCTTCAGATCTTAACACACAGTTTAAAGTTTTTCAGTGGATTAAAAATGTATATCTGCAAAAAGTTTCAAGCAAATTAGAAAATATACAGCAACAGCTTGGAAAACTAGGTATAAATAGTCAAAAACTTGAAGAGTTTAAAAAAATTACTAAGCATGTTGAAATGCTACAAAGTCATATGACAAAAATAACTGATTTTATAAAGCTATACGATAAAGATAACTGGGTTTTTGATATTGAAAACACTAATGAAAAATATAGAAAATTTATTTTTAAACCTATTGATATATCATCTTATGCTAAAGAATATATTTTACAATATGCAGACTACATTATTTTTATGTCTGCAACAATAGTTTCTCACGAAGGATTTTGTATATCTTTAGGTTTACCATTTGAAAAGACTTCGATAGTCAAAAAAGGTAGTCCATTTGATTCCAAAAATAAGCCTGTTATATTTTCTCCTGCTGGCAGTATGTCATTTAAGAATATTGATAAAACACTGCCAAACATGATACAGATGATTAATGCAATATTAGAAAATCATAAAAATCAAAAAGGAATAATACATACACATAGTAACAAAATAGCAAAATATATCAAGCAAAATGTAAAAAGCAGAAGACTAATTTTAGCAACAGGAGAAACAAGAGAATCTTCTTTAGAAAAACATATTAACTCTAAAGGAAATACTGTTTTATTGTCGCCTTCAATGGCTGAAGGTGTTGATTTGAAAGGCAAACTTTCAGAGTTTCAAATTTTATGTAAAATACCTTATCCGTATTTAGGTGACAAAGTAACAAAAAAGAAAATGAACAAATGGAAATGGTGGTACGATACTCAAACTTCTAGGACAATAATACAAAGCTTAGGCAGAAGCATTAGAAACGAAAAAGATGTAGCAGTTACATATATACTAGATAGCGATTGGAACATAATTAAAAGTAGAGCTAAAGATTATTTTCCAGAAGATTTTTTTGATAACTATCATGAGTATTAATATGCCAAAAGTAACAGGTGCTGGGATTATTCCTGTATTAGATAACACACAATTAAAATATACTGATTTACCTAAAGACTATTTATATTTAATTTTAGTAGATAAAAAAGGTAGATATGACTTTCCTAAGGGTTGTATTGATCCTGATGAATATGCTTTTGATTGTGCTTTAAGAGAGTCAAATGAAGAAGCTAACTTAAAATATAAAAATTTTACTCATTTCCATTCAGAACATGAAGATAAAGCTTTTAAGTGTGGAGAAGGTTTGCACATGTTTTTAGGATATTTAAGCGATATTTCTAATATTAGAATTAAAATGAATCCTAAATTACCTATTTATGAGCATGAAAAATTTATGTTTTTAACATATAAAGATATTTTAGATTCAAAATTACTTTATGGATTTTTAATTCCTGCTTTAAAAGAAGCGCATGATATAGTTAAACAATCATAAAATTTTAATATAATACACCAAAAAGGTATATTATTTTGAATAGTAATATTTTTAAGTTTATAAATAGTTTAAATAAATTTAATATTGAATTTAAAAACAAAAAACATAGACTGATTGCGTATAATGATGTATTTTATAACGAAAATTTATTTATAACACATTTTCTTTTACATAAAGATTTTTTAACTTCACCTTATAGAGAAATTGTTTTAAACTATTTTATAAATGCAGAAAATACCCACCCAGGTAGCGCATTTTTATTAAGTCAGTTAATAGTCGATAATTTTTTTGATAAAAAAAGTAAAAATATTAATATTGCTAAAAAAAGTAAAAGCAACTTAGTTAAATATTTTAATCAACGATTAAACAAAAAAATAGTTAATGATTTTATTAATATACTTGACTTTAGCGGTCCAGATGCAATTTTAAATTGTGAAGTAACAAAAAATTCTCAATTTACAGTTGAAAAAGTAAAGTTTCCCAATTTCAGTATTAAAATACATGAAGACTTCGATCAGGTTTTTTTTAAAAGTCAAGATTCTTCAACTAAAAACTATTTAACATGCTTGTATGATGGTTATATAGAAAGAGAATCAGAGATTTTTTCATTAATAGAAAAGTCTAAATCAAACAATAAATGCCCTATCTTATTAGTATGTAGAGGAATTTCAGACAATGCAATACGATCTCTTAAACAAATTCTATTAAAAAGTAATATATTTTTATATCCTTATATATGTAAGTTTGACAATACTGACCCTTTTGCGTTAGAAGATCTTTCAAAAGTTCTAGAGATAAAAACTCATAATATAGAATCAGGCGACAATTTACACAAAGCCATATCAGAAAACTCTGATTTTAGAAAACTAAAACTTTTTTCAAATAAAATACAAATACTAAGTAATTCAAATATTCTAATAAGTGAAATAAACGATCAAATTAAAAAAACTAATGATGCTGAAGTTTTAAAATATTTGTACAAGAGAAAAAATAGGTGCTCTCCAAATAATGTTTATATAAAAATTCCTCAAAACAAAGTTAAGTACTTAAATGACTATAAAGCTATGATTAAAATGTATAATAATATAGCAAAAAATGGTTTATTTCAAATTAACAATAAACTTTATTCTTCTAAGGCATATAATAAATGCATTAAATTATCAAATAAATTTATAGAAACTACTTTTAATATTGGATATACAATAAAAGTTGGAGATAAAAATGTGTCTTAAGGAAAAAAATGGATTATATTAAACACTTAATAGAATGTCAATGTACGCTTAAGATTTATGAAAATCGATCAAAAAGTGTTTATCATAAATTTGTAGTTTTTTCTTTGTTGGAAGATGATCAAATTAAAGAAAAGTATGTTTTATGTAATAATTGTGATATTTTACATAGAGTTTATGAAATCAACAAAAGTGAAATCAAATGGGGAAACGAAGGATTGAAAAGTCTTGTAACAACAAAAGATGATGTTAAGTTTAATTTAGAAAGCCAAGGTTTTTCAGACCTTACTAATATTTTAGAAGTAAATTTAATAGACACACCAGAATGGGAATATATTGATTACTTGTTTGAAAATGAAAAAGAAGGAAGCATTATTTTAGAAAAGTCTGAAATTGATGATAATGTTAGCTTAAAAGTTTTACATATTAAAAATGGTAGATATAAAATAAAAAATGAACTTGTTCAAAGGTACTTGTAATGTTAGATCCAAACAATCCAAGTGATGTTCTTTCACTTGAAAAAACTAGAAACATTGTTAAAGAAATAATTGACTTCGGTGTTAGTCAAGACGAAATCTATAAAATTATTGAACTTTTATCACTTGAACTAGAAGATAGAGAAAAAATGCTTAAAATTGTTGAAGCTATAAATTCATCAATTAAAGAAACAAAACCAAAATTTAGCTTATAAAGAAAGAGAGAATACTATGTCAGAAGAACTAGAAGTAACAACAGAAGAAGAATTAACTTTAGAAACAATTCATGACTATTACGATTATTTAAAAACTGCAGTAGCATCTTTGGAAGCCGATGTTCTTAAATCAGCTAAAGGTAATAAAGCTGCAGGTGTAAGAATTAGAAAGTCTTTACGTCATATTAAGTCTCATGCAGGAGACTTTATTAAGTTTACTTTAGGCAAGTGATTTTTCAATAGACTTTTTCATTTTATTTAATGTTGACTTTTCTATTTGACATACTCTCATTCTAGTAATATTAAATAAATCACCTATTTCCTGAAGTGTCATTTCATTATCATTAATATCATTATTATTTACTTTATTAATAATACAATTATTTGATGACTTTAAATCGTGCCAATATCTACACTTACTAATATTGCAACATTTATTTTTTTTATTATGTGCCTCAAAGCATGCTACATTTGATATATTTTCATTCATAATTTAATAAACCTTTCTATAAAATTTCATATTTATAAATTATAAACATTATAATATGTCTTGAAAGGCTTTATAAGAATGAATGAAAATTTAAACAAATTATTTGTTGTTGACACAAGCGTTTTATTATACGATAAAGATTGTATTGCAAAGCTTCATGGCAACGACATAGTAATTCCTTTAATTGTATTAGAAGAAATAGATAAATTTAAGTCTAGAGAAGGAATTTTAGGAGAAAATGCAAGATATATTAATAGATTTTTAGACGATATTAGAAAAAATAACAATCTTTATGATGGCGTTTTATTAGAAGATCTTTCTATGAAAATTAGAGTAGAATCTAATACGAATTGGGAAGGATTAGAAAATTTAGATCAAAAAGACAATGACAATGTTATTATTGCTACATGTAACTTTGTTAATGATAACGTTACTAATCAAAAAGTTATTTTAATAACAAAAGATATAAATCTTAGAGTAAAATGTGATGCTATTGGATTAAAAGCAAATGACTACTATGCCGATTATGAATTTATACAAACAGATAATCTATATTCAGGTCTTCACGAAATATACACAGAATCACATCTAATTGAAGCAGTTTATGCAAATAAACATATATCATTAGGTAAATTAAATTTAAAAGAAATGTTAAACGAGAATCAATGTGTAATCCTTAAGTCTAATACTGAAGAATCCAAATCAGCACTTTGTATAAAGAAATTTAATTCACTTGAGTTAGTTTTGTCAAAAAATGAAATAAAAAACAAATTAGGTATTGAACCTAAAAACAAAGAACAAATATTTGCTCTTAACTTATTACTAGATGAAAATATTTCTTTAACAACTTTAACAGGTATTCCTGGTAGTGGTAAAACATATTTAACTTTAATGACTGCTTTAAAATATATTGAAAAAGAAAAAGTAAAAAGAATAATATTTACAAGACCTATACAGACTGTTGGTAAGGATATTGGTTTTCTTCCTGGCTCTCTTAATGAAAAAATGGCACCTTGGTTAGCTCCAATTGTTGATAATTTTAGAAATCAGTTTGGAGATCTAACTTATTTTGACATGATGATGGAAAAAGGAATTATTGATATAGCACCTTTGTCTTATATAAGAGGTAGAAGTTTTAATGACTCTATTATTATTGTTGATGAGGCACAAAATGCAACTGTTCATGAACTTAAAACAGTCATTACTAGAACTGGAAAAAATTCTAAAATAATATTGCTAGGTGATATAGAACAAGTTGATTTAGCATATGTAAATAAGTATTCCAACGGTTTGACTATTGTTATAGAAAAGCTAAAAGAAGAAAGTCTTACAGGTCATATTAGCTTTACAAAAGGCTACAGATCAGAACTTGCTAATATTGCTGCAAGTAAATTATAGGAGTTATAAATGTCTACTAAAGTTTACGATTTAAATAGAATGAGGAAATCTTATCCTCTTAGAAGAAGAAGACCTAGATACGCGACATTAGATCAAGCTTATATTGAAAATGCAATAATAACTATAAGTAATGTCAATCAATTACCATTTACATACATTTTCCAGAATTCTTATTCACAAGCACCGGTTTGCATAGTTACTGTAGAAAATAAAAGTTCTAATGCGTATATTGAATCAATAAACACAACAAGCGTTGTAATAAACTCTTCAGTTTATTTACAATCTGGAGAAACTTTAAAGTTACACTTACAAATTTTTGCAGATCAAAGTTAAGAACTAGGAAATCAAAAAATGTCTTATAAAAGCTATGCTTCAAAAGTAACTTTAGAACCTCAAGAAAAAACAAAAGTAGAATTTCCTTGGGGATACTTTAAAAATACTCCAACTTTAAATGTATCTTCTAATATGAATTCTTCTCCTGATATTTTAACTGTTAATAAAAAATACTTTATTATTTTTAATAATACACCTATTAGAGTTGTATATCATTACGTTGCGATTCTATATTCACAACAACTAAAAATAGACGTTTCAATAGACTATGACAATGATAGAATACCAGACGTTATAGATACTGATGATGACAACGATGGAGTACTAGACGTCAATGATGCATTCCCTTTAGACCCAACTGAATCAGTTGATACAGACGGCGACGGAATAGGTAATAATACTGACACTGACGATGATGGAGATGGTGTTGATGATGTAACAGATACATTCCCTCTAGACCCAACCGAATCAGTTGATACAGACGGAGACGGAACAGGTGACAATGCTGACAAAGATGATGATAATGATGGTGTAAGTGATGTAGATGAAATTGCTGAAGGCACAGATCCTTTACTCGCAGACTCAGATGGCGATGGAGTTAATGATGCTGAAGATGCATTGCCGTTAGACCCAACTGAATCAGTTGATACAGATGGAGATGGAATAGGTAATAATGCTGATACTGACGATGACAACGATGGAGTGCTAGACGTCAATGATGCATTCCCATTAGACCCAACTGAATCTGTCGATACAGATGGAGACGGAACAGGTGATAATTCTGACACTGATGATGATGGAGATGGAGTACTGGACGTCAATGATGCGTTCCCTTTAGATCCAACCGAATCAGTTGATACAGACGGAGACGGAACAGGTAATAATGCTGATACTGACGATGATGGAGATGGAGTACTGGACGTCAATGATGCATTCCCATTAGACCCAACCGAATCAGTTGATACAGATGGCGACGGAATAGGTAATAATGCTGATACTGATGATGATGGTGATGGAGTACTGGACGTCAATGATGCATTCCCATTAGATCCAACTGAGTCTGTCGATACAGACGGAGACGGAACAGGTGACAATGCTGACACTGATGATGATGGCGATGGAGTTTTAGATGCTGAAGATGCATTCCCATTAGACCCAACCGAATCAGTTGATACAGATGGCGACGGAATAGGTAATAATGCTGATACTGATGATGATGGCGATGGAGTACTGGACGTCAATGATGCATTTCCTCTAGACCCAACTGAATCTGTCGATACAGATGGCGACGGAATAGGTAACAATACTGATACTGACGATGATGGTGATGGTGTAAGTGATGTAGATGAAATTGCTGAAGGCACAGATCCTTTAGACCCAGACTCAGATGGTGATGGAGTTAATGATGCTGAAGATGCATTCCCATTAGATCCAACCGAATCAGTTGATACAGATGGAGATGGAATAGGTAACAATACTGATACTGACGATGATGGAGATGGAATAAGCGATTTTTATGAAGTGGTTATAACGGGAACTGATCCTTTAGACCCAGACACAGATGGTGATGGAGTTGATGATGCAACAGATGCGTTCCCTTTAGATCCAACCGAATCAGTTGATACAGATGGCGACGGAATAGGTAATAATGCTGATCCTGATGATGATGGAGATGGGTTAAGTGATGTAGATGAAATTGCTGAAGGCACAGATCCTTTAAATCCAGACTCAGATAGCGATGGACTTAATGATAATCAAGAACTTAATATAGGAACTGATCCTTTAAACCCAGACACAGATGGTGATGGTTTAAGTGACGGAGCTGAGATTAACACGCATTTAACAGATCCAAAAGATGCTGATACAGATGGTGATGGTGTAAGCGACGGAGATGAAATTGCTGCTGGAACTAACCCGCTTGATTTCAAAGATTTTTAATTATTATAGAAGTCTGATATGTATCTGGAATGATAATTAAAAATTAAATTGTTATTATTGATGCTTTATACGTAAATCAATAATAATTATTATTAAAGATTTTAAAAGGGAGTATGTATGTCAGCAGACTTTATACATAATCAAATAAAGACAAGTGCAATAATAAGTAATACTAATGCTGCTAATGCTAATTACGAGCCTAAGCTAGTAATAGCACCTTCTCAAGAATATCTAGGTGATGGAGTATTTAAAGCAGCATTAAATACTATTTTAACAGACGCAGATAGTTCAAGATTTTCATCTAATCCATTTCTTTATGTTTACGGCGTACCTAATGCGCTAGGTAGTCAAGCAAATTTACTTCCAACTTCAGCTGGTAATTATGCAACAACATTTGCTGGAGATGTAAACATACAAGGTACACTTTGGGTAAGCGTTCTTAGAAAGTCTGATGGTAGTTTAGTAAACTTTGATAGTATATCTTATGTTGCACCTGAGCAATTTCCTGATCCTGCTCCTACAACTTCTGGAGAAGCAGATGGTATTTTATATGATTTAATTAGTACAAATACAACAAACATATCAAACAACCAAACAAATATTGCATTAAAAGCTAGTCAAGCTGATTTATCAGTATTAACAACCCGAGTATCAGCAACCGAAACATCAATAACTTCACTTCAAACAGAAGTCGATGCTATTGAAACAGGTGCAGGTTTAGAAAACAATGGAAGTTATATTGCAAATGGTAGTTCAAATTATATAACAGAAGCAACGTCTCTAAAGGATGCAGACGATAAACTTGATGCTCAAATAAAATCAAATGCAGACTTAATTAGTACAAACACAGACAATATAACGACAAACTCTAATAATTTATCTAATGAAATTACAGCTAGAACTAATGCTGATACTACTTTGCAAGCTAACATTGATGCTGAAATAACAGCAAGAACTAATGCAGACAATACACTTCAAACTAATATTGATGCTGAAGCAACTGCAAGAGCATCAGCAGATACGAATTTACAAAATCAAATTAGTTCTAATGATACAGACATTGCAAATCTGCAAACAGCTGATACTACTTTACAAGCTAACATTGATGCTGAAGCAACTACAAGAGCTAATGCAGATACAAATTTACAAAATCAGATTAATTCTAACGACGTAGACATTTCAAATCTACAAATAGCAGATTCTACTCTCCAAGACAATATTGATGATGAAGAGACTGCAAGAATTACAGCTGATACTAATTTACAAAATCAAATTAGTTCTAATGATACAGACATTACAAATCTACAGACAGCTGATACGACACTTCAGGCTAACATTGATGCTGAAGCAACTGCAAGAACTAATGCTGATAATACTCTTCAAACTAATATTACAGCTGAAGCAACAGCTAGAGCTGCAGCTGATACGAATTTACAAAATCAAATAAATTCTAATGATGCAGATATTACTTCTATATTCACTTTATTAGACAAACACGAAGATCAAATTGGATTAGATGTAAACGGAAATTACGTTGCAAACGAACAGTCAAACTATATTTCAACAGCAACTTCAGTTTTTCACAGTATTAATCTTTTAGATACTCAAATTAAATCAACACAGAATGATTTAGACACAGCAGAAAACAATATTACGTTGTTACAAAATGAAATTGATGCAACTCAAACAGGAGCAGGTTTAAATAATAGTGGCGAATATATTCAACCTAATACTTCAAATTATTTAAATGCATCAACTTCTTTGCATAATGCAAGTCTTATATTAGATGGTAGAATTAAGGCGAATTCAGATGTTATTTCAAATTTAACAGGCGATGGAGACATTTCACAGCTAATTAATTTAAAATCTTCTGTAGGCACTGACGAAGATGGTGTTCTTGCTGCTTTTGCAGGAACAAACTATTTAAATGGCGTAACAGTTATTAAAACAGCGTTAGAAAATCTAGATGACGCGATAGCTGCTAAAGGTTCAAACATATTTGACGAAAACTTTACAGGTATTGATCATACAAACAAAGAAGAAGGAAAAATATTACAATACGTAGCAGCAACTGAAAATGATCCTGAAAAGTTTGTTTATGTTGATCCTGAAGCTGGTCCACAAGGACCTCAAGGTGAAGTTGGTCCACAAGGACCGCAAGGAGAGCAAGGGCCAGCTGGTGCGGATGGAGCTGATGGAGCTCAAGGTCCTCAAGGTGAACAAGGACCTGTAGGCGCGCAAGGTCCGCAAGGTGAACAAGGTCCGCAAGGCGAAATAGGACCTGCAGGTGCCCAGGGCGAGCAAGGACCTGCTGGAGCTCAAGGTGAACAAGGACCACAAGGAGAAATAGGACCACAAGGACCACAAGGTGAACAAGGCCTTCAAGGTCCTCAAGGGCCAGCTGGACCACAAGGCGACGCTGGCGTTCAAGGTCCTCAAGGCGAACAGGGACCTCAAGGCCTTCAAGGACCTGCAGGAGCAGACGGTGCACAAGGTGAACAAGGTATCCAAGGCCCTCAAGGCGAACAGGGACCTGCGGGACCTGCAGGTGCCCAGGGTGAACAAGGACCTGCTGGACCAAAAGGAGATGACGGTGCTCAAGGCCCACAAGGCGAGCAAGGTATTCAAGGCCTTCAAGGTCCTGCTGGTGCTGATGGCGCTCAAGGCCCACAAGGCGAGCAAGGTATTCAGGGTCCACAAGGTATTCAAGGCGAGCAAGGTGAACAGGGTCCTCAAGGTGAAGTAGGTATTCAAGGCGAGCAAGGCCCACAAGGTCCGCAAGGTATCCAGGGCCCGCAAGGTCCAGAAGGTCCACAAGGTATTCAAGGTTCAGCTGGTACAGGAATAACTTTTCAAGGTAATGTTCCTACAGTTGATGACTTGCCTGATAATGCAAGTCAAGGCGATGCGTATATTGTTCAATCAGACGACTCTTTACATATACACGATGGAACTTCTTTTGTAAGTGGTGGATCAATCCAAGGACCACAGGGTGCTCAAGGACCACAGGGTGCTCAAGGCTTACAAGGAGAAGCTGGACCTGCAGGTGCTCAAGGTCCTCAAGGACCAGAAGGACCCCAGGGTGAGCAAGGCTTACAAGGCCCTCAAGGTTCTCAAGGTCCTCAAGGTATTCAAGGTCCTGCTGGAGAAGCTGGAGCTCAAGGCCCGCAAGGTGAGCAAGGTATTCAGGGTATTCAAGGACCTGCAGGCGCTGATGCGCCGTCAATTACAGACGTTTCAATTTCAGGAACAGTTGTAACAACAACTTTTAGTGATAACACTAATGATGAAGGAACATTTAGCGCTTCTATCGGTGATTTAAGTGATGTCGACTTAACAAACATTGCTGACGGTAAAATTTTAAAATGGGATTCAGATGCGCCAGGAGGTGCTAAATTTGTAGTAGCTGATGATGGAGGCAACGGAGGTGGTGGCGGTGGAAGCTTAAGTGTCACAGATAACACAACTTCAGTTGCAGAAACTACTACTTTAGATGTTCAGCAATTAGCAACAGTAACAAATTCAGGAAATAACGAGGCTACATTAGTAGGAATTATTGGAAATGCAGAAGATGCAGACTATACAGACGGTTTGTTTGTTGACTTTACTTCAACTACTAGAATAGGAACTGCAATTGATAGATTTAACGAAGTCTTAAAAGCATTAGCTCCTGCACCTGCACCAGACTTAGAGCAATTTGACGTAGATACTGCAAACAGTTTGTTGCAAAATATTAAATTATCTTTTGGTGCATCTAGCGATCAATCTTTAGATGGAAACCCGTATTTTTCAGTAGAAAATACTACGGGCTTTGAGGCTACAGATGTTAATGAAATATTTACAATTGAATCAGAAAATGGAAATTATAGATTAGGTGTATATACTGGAAATACTTCAATAACAGGAACTTTAAATGAAAATGCAGTTAATGACACATATACTAATAATGTTGTAAACTTTGCTGATAATAGCTTTAGTGAAGGTGACCAAGGTACTTTGCAGCTATGGTTAAATGGTGAAAAAATTCACGAATTAGATTTGACAGATCCTGCTAACGGTGCTGGTGATTATGTTAATGTAGATGGTAGCGGATTTATTAATTTAACAGCAGCAATTAGCGGTAAGTTTTCTTCAAGTTCAGAATTTCCAACTTTTAAACATAGACAAGGAGAATGGAAAGTTCATTCATCAAGTCAAAGAAACGGTTGGAATATTGCTCAAGTAAAGCATGTTGTAGGGCAAAATACAAAAACTACAGGATATGCTGAGTGGGTTAATGATAGCAACAATGAAGCTATTTCTGTTACAAATAAGTCTTTAACACTTGCAATGGCCGGAAGCAAATATCTTTCCGGTATTCAATATCATACAAGTGGTACTGCAACATACTCAGCAAATATTGATAATTTCTATAAATATGTTTACAAAAATGACAATATGACTTTTGTTGAATCCCCGGACGCCATAGCAAACTTTAACAATATTGCAGTTCCTGAAATCAATACAGGTTCTGGTGAAGATCATACTAAACAAATTAGTCTGTCTCAAACGTCAAATCTTTTACCCATAAACAATAGACTTTTAAATCAATCTTTAACTACAGGATTTAGTTTGCCTCACCCAATAAAGGCTAATGTTACAACAGCTTCAACTAATCAAACAGTTGAAGGAATACTTTTAGACAATGTTGCAGCAGACAGTACAATAACGTCTGAATCATTTAATGATGAAAACTATAGACAATATTTAACAAATGCTTATACACAAACAGACTTAAATGATATAAACAATACATATGCTTGGGACTCTGAATTAAGCATTGTGGGTAATGACGTAAATCATAATGAAGGATTAGCAGTTTATAACTCAAGATTGTATTCTCCTAAAAACAATAGTTTACCTAACAGCGGTGACTTTAGTTCTTTAAGCTCTTCATATAACAATCCAGATTATAGTGGCATTGATAATTCAAATAGATATTATATACGTAAATTTAAAAATAATTCAGGTAGTACTATTAGTGAAATGTTATTATCTTTTAACGGAAGCAATTCAACAATAACAGATACTGACACGCCTACTTCATCTCAAATTGATGTTGAAATTAAACTACCCTCAAAAGATGGATTTGCTGAAACTGAGTGGATGAGTTTAGCTTCTAACTTTAGTTTAGAAGATTATTTAAATGACTCCAGAACAACTTGTGGAGATAGCGAAATCAATACAAACTTATCAATAAGTGGTAATTTAAATAATTTATTTGCTACTTTTGGAAGAGACGAAGTCTTAAATGGCGAATATGTCTTGGCAAGAGTTAAAGCTGCAGGAAACTGGGCTGGTTATTTAGATTCTATAACAGCTAATTTTACAAACGTTTTAGGGAATGTTACTTCGTCACCAAATGTTACCAATATTGATTCAGAACAGCAAGGTGTTTCTGGAAAGTTGTCGTTTGGAACAACTAATCCAGTACCAGAATTTGATGATTACACATCAGATATTAATTCGACTTTTGATTTAAGTGGTAATAAATCTGGAATTTTTAACAATAATCAAGATATATCTGGATTTATTAACAATTTAACAGCGGCAAATGGTAATAGTTATGACCAGTACGCTTTCGGTGGAGACAATGCTGAACTTGGTACATTGTCTTTGTACGTAAATGGTGTAGAAAAGCATTCAATTAATTTAGCAACATTGCCTTACTTGTCAGGCGATCAGTTAAATAATAATGGAAGTGGATTTAAAAACTTAACAGCTCCAAAACCTGGAAGAGATGCAAATAATAGACCTGACTATAATAAGCTATTTAGAACTTCTAAGTTTTATGTTGATATTTTAGACCAAAGACTTGGGTATAACTTTGCTAAAGTTATTCATACAATTGGTGATACATCACACGAATCTAACTTAATTGAGTGGATTAACGATAATAATACAGATGTACCAGATTTTACAAACAATGGTGCAGCCACTTATTCTATTGACTCAACACAAATATCGTCAACAGAGACAAACAGCTTATCTGGTATAACATATTATAAGTCGGTTACAAATGTTCCTTATGAAATAAGCGTTGAGAATGTATATAAGAACATTTATAGCAGTGAAAGTAATGCAGTTACAGTTTTTGATCCAAATAATAGATCTAAAATAAAGTCTATTCTTTTAACAGGTACATACAATAATCAAATTTCAAATAATGGATCTCATACAATACAAAATCCAACAAGTTCAAGCTCAGTATCTTTACCAGAAATTACAGCAGCTGGAGATGAATCAGAAGTATTGATTATAAATTCAATTATTGAAGTGAACTATACAAAGTCAATACCGGATTTATCATCGCAACAGCCTTATGATAACATGAATGATATTACAATCAATGCAAGAGTAAAACATCCTTTGACAGCTGCAAATGGTGAAACTACATCGGGAGTAAATGAAGTTATAACATCAGAAAAATTCTTGCAATATAGTGTTTCAACATCAAATCAAAGTTTAGTTGAAGAAGACTTCTCAAACGAGACTAGAAGATTACCAGATAATGTTGATTACAATTCTCAGGCTGCTGCGTCTGGAGCTTCTTGGAACTCAGAAAATGATTTAGTTAATGGTTTAATGATTTATGATAGCAAATTAATATATCCTGATGGAGATTTTAGAGATATAAACAGTGGTGGATCAATTTATGCGCCCGCAGATAATCCTAATTACTCTGGAGAAACTGGTACAAAATATTTTTATAGAATATTTCAAAACAATACACAGAACGCAAAAACTGGTTTTTCTCTTTCTTTAGAAGGTAATGGAAGTACTTTGGTAGATCCTAATGGAACGCTATCAGCTTCAAATATAAAAATAGCAGTTAAAATACCTCTTACCGGGGATTCTCAAGCTACAGGATATTTAAATATTGCTAAAGACTTTGAGACAGGCAGTTATTCAGATGACGATGGATCACTAAATGGAAGCTTAAACGCAAATATATCTGCAGGATCTTCTACAACAAATACAATAACTTTTGGACAAAAATTCCTGCAACCAAATGAATATTTCGTAATGAGAATTGAAGCAGACGAAAATTGGACAGGATACTTAAGCAATATAACAGTAGATTGGAGTTAAAAAATGGCATTATCATCTTCTTCAAAAGAAAACATATCTCTTAAAAAGCTGGTCGGTAAAGCACATACTTCAAATGCTTTGGAAGCTTTTAATGAAAGTAAAACGACTGGCTTAACGTTAAGCGCATCATCAATATTTGGTGATAGTATTACTACAACACCTTCAAACACAAATTTGTATGACATTACTGGTGATACAGTTGAATATGTTAGACTCGTTGCAACAGCACTACCAGAATCACTAGTCTCAGGTAAATATCATGCTTTTAAATTAAGTTTACCTGCAGATTATGAAAGTAATTCATCAAATACAAAGTCTGGAACTTTATCTTTTTTAGATAGTCAAGACTTAAATACTTCTATTGGAAGACTTCAATTAGTTCCACCTTCTTTTTCTGACACTTATGAAGCAAAAGTTTATTATGGTGGCGATGGTACTAAAGGTAACGGTACAAGAATACCTCTTTTAGATAATAGATCTTGGTATTTAGATTATTTTAACGGTATACTTTTTCAAGAAGTTCCTCCTGATAATGCCAATGAAAACCCAAGTCACGTCGAAGCATTTATTTATATCGGTAATATGGCTTCAGAAAGGTTTACAGAAGGAGGAGGCGGAGGCGGAGGTGAAGCTGGAGCAGACGGTGCAGACTTTGAATTTAAAGGTGATATAGCTTCAAAAACACTTTTATTAAACGTTGCAAATCCTGAAAAAGGCTGGACTTATATCGTAAGCACTGACGAGTCTGACAATAATCTAGAAAACGTTTTATACTCTTATAATGGAACAACTTGGATATCTGGAGGATCTATTAAAGGAGATACTGGTGCTCAAGGCGCGCAAGGACCTCAAGGACCTGCAGGAGCTGACGGTGCTCAAGGTCCTCAAGGACCGCAAGGAGAGCAAGGAGAGCAAGGTATCCAAGGACCTGCTGGACCTGCTGGAGCTGATGGAGCTCAAGGACCTCAAGGTGAGCAAGGACCTGCTGGAGCTGATGGTGCTCAAGGTCCTCAAGGAGAAGCTGGTGTTGGAATATCTTCGACAGTTGAAAACAATGACGGAACTTTTACTTTAAATTTTTCAGATAATACTAGTTTCACAACAATAGATTTAACAGGACCACAAGGTGAACAGGGTCCTCAAGGTATCCAAGGACCCGCAGGAGCTGATGGTGCTCAAGGTCCTCAAGGTGAACAGGGACCACAAGGTATTCAAGGTATTCAAGGACCCGCAGGAGCTGATGGTGCTCAAGGTCCTCAAGGACCTGCAGGAGAAGCTGGCGTTGGAATATCTTCGACAGTTGAAAATAATGACGGTACCTTTACTTTAAATTTTTCAGACAATACTAGTTTCACAACAATAGATTTAACAGGACCGCAAGGTGAACAGGGACCGCAAGGTATTCAAGGACCTCAAGGCGAGCAAGGTATTCAAGGTGTTCAAGGTATTCAAGGTCCTCAAGGTGAACAGGGTGAAGCTGGAACTGGAATAACTTTTAAAGGCCAAGTATCACAAGACCCATCAGGTAGCGGTGATGTTACTTTAACTAATGATGTAACTTTTACACCACAAAATGGAGACGCTGTAATATCAACTGTAGATGATTCTTTGTTTATTTATGAAGGTCAAGATTGGGTCGACGGAGGATCAATACAGGGTCCTCAAGGTATTCAAGGTGTGCAAGGTATTCAGGGTCCTCAGGGCGAACAAGGACCTCAGGGCGAGCAAGGTATTCAGGGTCCTCAAGGTGTTCAGGGTCCTGCAGGAGATAATGCTCCTGTTATTACTGACGTTTCAATTACTAACAATGTAGTAACTACTACTTTTGATGATAATACTACAAGTGAAGGAAGTTTTTCTACATCAATTAACAGCCTATCAGACGTAGATACAACAGATCATTCAGGAGAAGATCCAGCTGGAGAAGATTATTCACCAACAGCAGGACAAGTTTTAAAATGGACGCTGGTTGATAATTCTGATGTTAACAATCCTGTTTATAAATGGGTACCTGCTGATGATACAGACACTGTTTTTCAAGCAACAACTGCTTCATTATGGGCAGAAGCTTCAACTACAAATGACAACGGTGACGCAGATCTTTATCCTCATGGTATTATTGATGGAACTTTAGACACAGGAATGTTTGCAATCAACTTAAGCGCAGGTTCAATGAATTTTGCAAATCCTGATATTACTTTACATGATATACTTGAAGAATTGAGTTCAATGAATGCTTATACACCTTCTACAAGAAATTCAAGTGATATTACAGATGAGTTTTTTGAAATATATACCGATGAAGCTTCAGGAGAAGAATGTATTAGGCCTAAATAATCAATGTAAATATTATTTAAGGTATTTTTTGTAATTTAATAACGTAATAAATAGTTATATAAGAAATAAAATAATTAAGTTAGGATTATAATCATATGACTACGAGAAATTTAGTACCAAGAGCAGATAGCCAAGGAAAAATTGGTATATCAGGAACAAGATGGGAAGAAGTAAATGCAGTCACTATAAAAGCGACTAGTTTACAAAATTCTAATGGAAGCAGCTTATTAGTAAATGACGCTGGTATAAAAAACATAGCAACTGTAAATAATCAGCTAGTAATTGCACTTGACGGTACATTTCTAACTGATCGACTTGGATTTAATGCGGATTCAACTAAACCTGACTTTACTTTACCTAACGGAGACGCACTTCCTAATAATACGATAATTGCTGCAGGTGATTCACTTGTCGCAGCAATTCAAAAACTCAACGATGAATTACGAGATGTTGCTGCTCCATCTGACTTAACAGTTGCAAGCTTTGATGCAACAGCTATTGTGTTAGAAGGTGAAGGTATATCTAATAACGACAATGACACAACACTACCAACTTCAGCTGCTGTAAAAGATTATGTTGACTCACAATTAACTTCTCAAGATTTAGATTTTCAAGGAGACGCAGGTGGAGCTCTTGCTGTTGATTTAGATAGCCAAGTACTGACAATAGCAGGTGGCACAGGCTTAACATCTACAGGTGCAAATCAAACTCTAACTTTAAGCTTAGATGATACAGGCATAGCTAGTCAAAATGGCGGGTTATTTTTAGATGGAGATGGTAATCCAAGAGACGGAATAGGCGACACAGCATCAATAGGCTCTGCAACTCTAGTTCCAGTTTTAACACTAAATAAACAAGGTCAAGTAACAGCAACATCAACTGCAGCAATTTCAACATCATTTACACTGTCTGCTGATGCAGGTGCTAACGATACATTTGAAAATGGAGGAACGTTAACATTTGCAGGTGATACTGGTATTACAACTACGGTTAGTAACGACACTATAACTATAGACTTAGACGATACAGATATAGCTAGTCAAAATGGAGGTTTGTTCTTAGATGGTGACGGTAATCCAAGAGATGGAGTAGGCGATACAGCATCAATAGGTTCTGCAACTCTAGTTCCAGTGTTAACACTTAACAAACAAGGCCAGGTAACTGCTACTTCAACTGCAGCAATTTCAACATCATTTACAATATCAGACAATCAAAATCAAGCGAATACAGATGTTTTTAATAATGGCGAAACTTTAACATTTGCAGGGTCTGGATCTGTAGTTACAACAGTTTCTGATAATAATGTAGCAATATCTCTTTCTTCAGAACAAATATCTTTAGGCGGAGTAAACGTTTCTTTAGGTGGTACAGATGCTACTCCAGCATTTGATCTACAAGATGCAATAAACTATCCCGCTGCTTCACTATCAGGATCAATTGCATTTAATCAATTAGCTGGTAATGCAATACAAACCGAAGCAGAGATTTCAGCAGGAGGTGGAATTACAGGTTTTGGTGACAACGATACATCATTATTAACAGCTGCAGCAATTAAACATTACATCGATGAACAAGGTTTTGGACAAGGCTCAGGAGATATTTCAAGAGTTAATATAACTGCTGGAACTGGTTTATCTGGATCTGTAAATACAGCGGCAGGAGACCATGTTCAAACAATTAGTTTAGATAATACTGGTATAGCTAGTCAAAATGGAGGTTTATTCTTAGATGAAAACGGTGATCCAAGAGATGGAGTAGGAGATACAGCTTCTATAGGCTCAGGATCAGTTATACCTGTTTTAACACTTAATAAACAAGGTCAAGTAACTGCTACGTCAACATCTTCTGTTTCAATAGTCTCAACTCAAATTACAGACTTTACTGAAGCCGTTCAAGATGTAAGTGCTGGTCAATTAGTGACTAATGGTTCACACTCGGGTATAACAGCAGCATATGACGATGCTGGTGATGGTGCAATAGACTTATCAATAAACAAGTCTATTATAACTGGCCAAAATGATTTTGCGCAAGGAGAATCTTTGGCTTCAGGTGACCAGTTACTTGTAAGCGATACAAGTGATAATGTTGGAGATTTAAAGAAGATAACAGCTTCCGATTTGCAAACTTATATGCAAGACAATTTAACATTTACTACTAATACTGATGAAGATGTTTCAAAAGCAAACCTTTCAACTAGATTAGCATCGTTTGATGGTACTGATACATTAAATATTGGTGATGCTGATAATGACACAAGCGTCGTGATTAGAGGTAATTTAACTGTTAAAGGAACTACAACAACTGTTGACTCAACAACTATTAATGTTCAAAATTCATTTACTTTTGAAGGTGCAACTCCAGATGAATTTGAAACAGTTCTTTCAGTTATCGATCCTACAGATGATCGATCAATTACTTTACCTGATCAAAATGGTAGCATTTTAGTTTTAAGGTCAGATGCAACAGATAATGAAAAGAATACTGCAGTAACATCAACTCCTGCAGAATTAAATCTATTAGACGGTTCAGCAGCAGATACAGTAGTAAACGAAAAAGCTGTTATTTACAGTAATGCAGGTAAAATTAGAGGTGATTTAACTGGTAATGCTGATACTGCAACTACTGCAACAAATATTACAGCGTCTGCAAACAACAATACAAACGAGACTGTTTATTTGACTTTTGTTGACGGCGCAACTGGCGAGCAAGGAATTGAAACTGATGTAGGGCTAACATATAACCCAAGTACAGGTGAACTAACTTCTACAACATTTTCAGGCGCTTTAGATGGTAATGCAACAAGCGCGACTACTGCAACAACAGCAGCAAGCTGGTCAGATGCTGTAACAGTTACATTTGCCAATGGTGACGTAACAGGAAGTTTTGATATTGACGGTTCTGCTGCAGTTAATAACGTAGATTTGACAATCGCAGACGGTTCTGTAGAGAGCTCTATGCTGGTAGCTGATGCTGTTGGAGCTGATCAACTTGCAGATGACGCAGTTGTTAATGCATCAATCGCAGCAAATGCAGCAATAGACTTAGATAAACTAGACTGGACATCAGAAAGCGCTGTTTTAACAAACTTTGCTCAAGATGATAAGTTATTTATATACGATACAAATGTTACTACAATTAAATCTATGACTTTAAGTAATCTTGAAGATTCAATATTTGGAAATGTTTCAGGAGATATAACTATTGCAGCAGGTGGAGATGCTACAATTGGAAACCTAGCTGTTACAAACGCAATGCTAGAAGGATCTATAGCAGATGATAAACTTGCGCAAGATTATATTCAAACTGCAGAAGTTGATGGCTCTTCGATAGAGTTTGCTAATAATTCTTTAAACGTAAGAGCTCTAGGTATAACAAATGCAATGCTTGCTGGTAGTATTTCAAATGACAAGCTTAATGTAATTAACACAGATAATAAAGTTTCACTAAATGCTTTAAATTTTGGTGGTGGAACTGCAACAAACGAACCATTAACAGCTTCCGATTTACTTTTAGTTAGTGATGTTGCTGCAGGTGAAGGTAATAACGCAGGTAATAAAAAAGCAACACTTGCAAACTTGGTTACTTTCTTAAGTGATAATACATCTTTAACATCTTTAAGCTCGCTTGCAACAGTTGGTACAATTACTTCTGGTACATGGCAAGGAGAAGTTATAGTTGACGCTTACGTTGCAAACGACTTGACAATAAGCGGAGGTACAGTAAATAATTCTGTAATTGGTGGCACTTCAGCAGCTGCTGGTACATTTACAGCTTTAACTGCAAATACAAGTTTAACAATAAATAATTCAACAGCAATAACATCTGTTGACACAGACCTAACAGCAGTTTCACAAAATCATGATACGTTAACAACAGCAAAAGCTGTTAAGACATATGTAGATGCGCAAATAACTGCTCAAGATTTAGACTTTGCAACTGATACTGGGGCAGGAGGAACAGTAGATTTAGACAGCGAAACTTTGACTATTCAAGGTACAGCTAATAAAGTTGGAGTAACTCACGCGGGACAAACAATCACAGTTAATGTAGGATCTGATATTGTACAATTGACTGCTGAACAAACCTTGACTAATAAAACGCTGACATCTCCAATTGTTTCAGGTTTGTCATTAAGTGACTCATCTATCGTATTTGAAGGCGCAACTTCAAACGACTTTGAAACAACGCTATCTGTTACAGACCCTACTGATGATCGAGTACTTACGCTTCCAGATGCAACTGATACTCTTGTTGGGCGTGCAACAACTGATACTTTAACAAATAAATCAATTGACGCAGACAACAATACAGTTTCAAATCTTGAAGTTGACAATCTTAAAGCAGGAGTTTTAGATACAGATCTTTCTGCAGTAGCTGAAACTGATACAACTTTAGCATCAGCTAAAGCGATTAAAGCTTATGTAGATAGTCAGCTTGGTCGATTTGGTGGTGTATTCTTAACTTCACAAAGACTTGATGGAAATAATGATCCTATTCAAGAGAACGGAAGTGACATATACGATGTCGTATTTGATTCGTCACCTCTTGTTAGATCACACTTTGGACCTTTTGCTTTTGACTTAGGACAATTACATGCACAAGGTGGTTCTGATCTTATCTTCTACGGTGCAACTGCTACAGGCGCTTCTGATAGACATTTCTTAGTTGTAGGTAGCGGTGATGATGCTGGTGATACTAAGTTTACAGGAGCAAACGAAAATACTCCTTAATATTGATATTTAAAATTACGCCTGTTAAACATGAAAAGATTTTATATAAAAATATACATATATTAAAAGAAAGTCTGGCAGATGAAAAACAAGGCAATTTCTGAATCAATGAAAAAATTTTGGGAAGAAAAAAGCAAAGATTTTATTGATGAAGTTAATAAAAAGAGAAGCAAAACACTGAAAAATCAATGCATTTATCTTAAAAAAGAAGGCGAAAAGCCTTTTCCATGCAATATTGAATTAATACTTTCAAAACTTTCAGAGGGTTATTTGATAGTAAATACAGAAAAAAATAGAGAAAAAATAAATAACTATTTTGGAGAAGTTCCGGACTTTTTTTGGGCTAAGAAAAACAAATAGTATAAAATTTAATTACAACAACATAATTAAACATATAATTTTGTGGTTAGTTAGACATACCAAAGAAAGGAAAAAACATGTCAGCATTAAAGCCAGATGTTGATAGTACACATGATTTAGGTACTACGACACTTAGATGGAGAAAATTATGGGTTGATTCAATAGCAACAACAGACGAAATAGCTATTGGAGGAAATCTTACAATAACAGGAAATTTGCAAGTTGACGGATCAACAACAACAATTAATTCTACAACACTAACTGTTGATGATAAAAATATTGTTGTTGCTAGCGGTGCACAAAATGATGCAGATTGGAACGGCGCAGGTCTTACAGTTGATGGAGCAAATGCAACATTTCTTTACACAGACAATGGTCTTATATCACAATGGGAGCTTAATGACGATTTAGAACTAACTGGAAACTTGCTACCAGCTGCAAATTCAAATCACAATTTAGGTTCTACTTCTCTAGGTTGGGACAATGTATACCTAGGCGATTCTGGTGTTTTACAATTTGGTAACGACCAAGATGTTACTTTAACACACGTTGCTGATAATGGTATAAGACTAAATGGCGCAATGAAATTAGAATTTAGAGATGCAACTGAATTTTTACATTCTGACGTAGACGGTTCTATGACGCTTGAAGGTGGCGTATCAGTCAAACTATCAGTAAATACTGACACAGTTCTTACAGCAGGCGCAAATTCTGTAGACATTGCACAACAGCTTAATGTTGATGACGTAACAGTATCAACTAGCTCTACAACTGGTGCGTTAGTTGTTGATGGTGGTATGGGACTTGCAGGTGATGCACACTTTGGTGGCGACCTATCTTTACAACATGACGCAGTAGTTTTACATTTTGGCGCTGATGATGATGTTTCTTTGACACACGTTGCAGATACAGGTCTTTTGTTAAATGGTTCAAGTCAATTACAATTTGGTGCTGCAGCAACCAATATTCATCAGTCAGCAGCTGGGCAATTAGATTTAGCAGCATCCAGTGCGCTAGCTTTAACAGCACCAGTTGTAGATATTGATGCATCGACTGCAGTAAGAGTTAGTAATGACTTAGAACTTGATAGCGATTCAGCAGTTCTTAAGTTTGGCGCAGATAAAGAAGTTACCTTAACTCACCAACACAATGAAGGCTTATTGTTAAACGGCACAAACAAGTTGATGTTTGGATCTACAGGCTCATATGTTCAAGAAGCTGTAGCAGGCGAAATTGCGATGAGCGGTTCTTCAGCAACTACTTCTGCATTAAGCCTTAGTACTTCAAACCCTGCTGGCGGTATTGATATTGACGCAGGAACAGGTGGCGTTGATGTTGAAACTACAGGTGCATTTTCTATAGACGGCGCTGCAGCATCAAATATTACAGTAGCTTCTGGCGAAGCAAATGAAGATTTGACAATCTCAGTAACAGGTGCCACAGCTTCCAGTCTTATTCTTTCTTCAGCTGGTACTGGGGCAGATGCAGTTGACATTAATGCTTCAGCAGGTGGTATTGATATTGATGCAAATGGTGTTTTAGCACTTGATGGTGCAGGAGGAATTGATATTGGTAAAAATGCTGATGTTGCAATCGATGTTGACGCTTCAACATTTGATTTAGATGCTTCCGGCGCATTAACATTAACATCTACGTCAATGACCCTCGATCCTTCACTAACTTTTGATTTAGATGCTGCAGGTGCAATAACAATTGACGGTTCATCACTTTCAGTAGGTAGTGATAATGATACTGGCGCAATTACTCTTAAGTCAACTGAAGCAAATGCTACAATTCAAACGGCAACAAGTGGTAAAGTTCACTTAAACTCTGCAGGTCTTGTTGACATTGATGGCGCAACAGGTATAACACTAGATGCGGCAGCAAATGATATTAGTTTAGACGCAGCTGCAGGAAGCGTAACTATTGAAGGTGCAGAAGCTGCTGGTGATGCAATTCATCTTAATGCTTCAAACGTTGCAGGTGGTATTGATATTGATTCAGGTTCTGCAGGTGTTGACTTAGATACTTCAGGATTAGTTTCTCTTACTACTACACTAGATGCTGTTAAAGCTGTTGAAGTTGTTGCTTCAGCTGGTGGTATTGATATTTTAGCTACTGGTGCTGCTGGTGATGACATTGACATTTTAGCAACAGGATCTTCAGTTAATATTTCTTCTACTGAAAGTGATGCTAGCGCAATTCATCTTAATGCTTCAAACGCTGCAGGTGGTATTAACATTGATGCAGGCTCTGCAGGTGTTGATTTAGACACTTCAGGTCAAGTAGCTTTGACTTCATCTCAAGCAGCTGCAAATGCAGTTGTTATTAATGCATCAGATGCTGCCGGTGGAATAGATCTTTCTGTACAAGGTGAAGTTGTAGTTTCTGTTGACGCTGATTCTGTTGATATTGCACAAGATGTCAATATTACAGGAACAACTCCGACTTTAACAATTGGAGATGCAGGTGCTGAGGATGCATCTATTATTTTTGATGGTAATGCTGTTGATTTCCATATTGGTTTGGATGATTCAGAAGATAAGCTACAAATAGGTTTAGGAAGTTCTTTAGGAACAACGCCTAACATGACACTTAATTCAGCTGATCGTGATGTTATATTTGCTGGCGACATTGAGGTACAGGGTGGAAGGGTAACACTTTCTAACGGCGCAATAATTGACTCTGAGACAGCAGGTGAACTCACTTTAACAGAAACTCTAGTAAAAACTAGCGGTAACTTAACAGTTGCAGGCAATCTAACTGTTAGCGGTACAACAACAACAGTCGACTCAACAACAATGACAGTTGCAGACCCTCTTATAAAGCTTAATAAAGGTGATACAAATGCACCTGTAAGAGATCAAGGTATTGTATTTTCTAGAAGCGCTGGCGGTGTTGCAGACAGAGCAAATCAAGTGCTCTTGTGGGATGAATCTGCAGATCAGTTTGCTTTTGTTGCGTCTGCAACAGAAGATGCAACTACTTCGGGTAATGTTACAATTGATAGTTATGCTGGTTTAAAAGTTGGTTCACTTGAAGCTTCTTCTTTTACTAACTCTGGTTTAACAAATGATCAAGTTGTTTTGGCTGGTGTAGGTGGTGCCCTTGAAGGCAGCGCTAGCTTTACATTTGATGGATCTGACTTGCAATTAGCTAATAATATAGGACTTGTTTTCTCTACAGATGATGCAGAAAAGATCGAGTCTGACGGTACTGATCTCACAATAAATTCAGGTGGTGATATTAATCTTACAGCTTCATCAGATGTCAACATACCTTCAGGCGTTGGTGTGACATTTGGTGATGATGGTGAAAAGATTGAAGGTGATGGAACAGATCTTACAATTGCTTCAAGCAATAAGTTGAATCTTACTGCAACATCTGATGTTCATATTCCTGCTAACGTTGGATTAGTTTTTTCTACAGCAGACGCAGCAGAAAAGATCGAATCTAATGATACTGATCTCACAATAAATTCAGGTGGTGACATTAATCTTACAGCTTCATCAGATGTTAATGTGCCTGCAAATGTTGGTATGACATTTGGTGACGATGGTGAAAAGATTGAAGGTGATGGAACAGATCTTACAATTGCTTCAAGTGGCAAACTAAATCTTACTGCAACATCTGACGTACACATTCCTGTAAATGTCGGTCTAGTTCTTGATGGTGCAACAGGCCACGAAAAGATTGAATCAGATGGCACAGATATTTCTTTTAGCGTTGGTGTGGGTGGTGACATTAACATTCCAGAAAATATAGGTCTTGTTTTCTCTACAGACGATGCAGAAAAGATTGAGTCTGATGGCACCAATTTAACAGTGACTTCAGGCGGAAATATTGTTCTTGATGCAACAAGTGCTGTTTTGCCAGGTGCAGATAGTGCTGATGATCTTGGTGAAGTTGGTACAGCATGGCGTAAACTTTACGTTGATGATATTGACTTAAATGGTCAAGGTAGAATTGATTTAGACGCTGATGCTGATACATCAATTAGAGCTTCTGCTGACGATGTTATTTCTTTTGAAGTAGGAGGTTCAGACGAGCTCCATTTAAATGCAACAGAACTATATCCTGAAGCAAATGATGGCTTGACTTTAGGTACAGCTGCAAAGAGTTTTGCTGATCTATACTTAGCAGATGCAGGAGCAGTTAGATTCCAAGACAACGTTTCTGCTGCTGACATTACTCTTTCACATGTTAGAGACGCAGGTCTTGCTTTAAAGAATCTCAATACAACAGATGCAGGTGGAGCAGTTCTTACACTTCAAACAGGTGATACAGATATTGCTTTAAATGATGTTTTAGGATCTATTGAGTTCCAAGCACCTGATGAAGGAACTGGAACAAGCTCAAGAGAAGTAGCAGCTGCAATTTCAGCTATATCCGAAGGCGATTTTGCTTCCGATTCAAATGCAACTAAGCTTTCATTTAAGACATCTGGATCAGGAGCTGCATCAGGAGCTGCATTAGAAAAAATGAGTCTTTCTTCGACTGGTGTTCTTACTCTATCTGAAGGGGGCATTGTTATTCCAGATAGTGCAACAATTGGATCTGCTTCAGATACCGATGCAATTACTATTAACTCAGCAGGCGATATTGCTATTTCTTCAACAACAGTTTCTACATCATCTACAACTGGTGCACTTAAGGTTGCTGGTGGTTTAGGCGTCGCTGACGACTTATATGTTGGCGGCGACATTGCTGTTACTGGCGGCTTATTTACTTCAAACACAGTTATTCGTAATGCAACACTATCAGTTCAAGATGGTACAGAAACTGATACGTTTAGCGTAACAGCCGCTGGTGCTGTTTCTTGTGACAGCACCATGACTGTAGGTGGAAATCTTACAGCTGAATCAAATCTAACTGTAGACGGTAACGCAACAATTGATGGAAATACCGTTATGAAAGGTAAGTTGTTTACACAAAAAATTACTGCAGGAGGAGCAGTAACTTTAGGTGATCACTACATTTACCTTGTTAATGCTGACAATCAAACAATTGCTCTACCATCAGCTGCAACAGCAGGTGCAAGATATGTTATTAAACAAACAGCAGCTTTTACAAACGGTACTACAATTGATGCAAATGGTGCACAAACAATTGATGGATCTGAAACAGTAACTTTAGGCTCACAATATGCGTTTATTGAAATTGTTTCTCACGGTACAGCTTGGCATATTATTGGCCAAGGAGGAACAGTAACTCTAAATTAAAATTAGTTTTATAAATTGACCTCACTTTTATTATAATAATATTGAAAGTGAGGTCTGTTATGACTATTTTAAAAGAGCATGTCTCTTATTCTGAGGTTCGTCAATGGAAAGAATGTCCTTGGCGACATAAATTACTATACATAGATAAGTTATCTACATTTGAAGAGAGTCCACATTTGCATTACGGAACAATAATCCATGATGCGTGTGAGCACTACCTTAAAACAAAAGAGCTTAAAATCGAAGAAGCACAAAATAAGATTAAAGCTGCTTGGGACGAACATGGCTTTGATGCAGAAGATTTTATACAATTGCAAACACAGCGTGCAGAGTTACAAGGATGGAAGTATAAACACAATAAGTTAAAAGATTGGTTACAATGGGCAGAAACAAGCATAAGCTCAGTGCCACAGTTTTTGGACGAGACATTTCCGGATTGGGAATTTCAGTCTGCTGAAGAAGCTTTGTATGAAAGCATGGAAAACATTGATACAAAGTTTAAAGGTTACATCGATTGTATTATAAAAGTCCCACACAAATCAAAATATAAATACTGGGTATTAGATTGGAAAACATCGAGTGGAAGAGGTTGGTCTTTAGATAAACAAAGAGACTTTAATACTCAAGCGCAGGTTATACTTTATAAACATTTTTGGGGAACTAAAAATCAAATTCCGATGAAAGATATTCAATGTGGGTTTGTTTTACTTAAAAAAGTTAAAACAGTTGGAAAATCATGTCAATTAATCAAAGTTTCAGCAGGACCTAAAAATTTAGATAAAGCGCAAAAAATGGTAAGAAGCATGATTAAAACTGTAGAAAAACAATTTTTCTTAAAAAATAAGCAATCATGTATGTTTTGCGAATTTAAAAATACTGTTTATTGTAAATAAAAGGAAGTAGATTGAAAAAAACAAAATTATTGATAATATCAGATCATGCATTATCACATAGTGGTGTGGCAATACAAAGCAAATATTTAATTG
>Ga0213858_10000070_pt1 | contig 42215 bp, 46 predicted proteins | sample PICome_FD_160122 | JGI IMG/M metagenome (GOLD analysis project Ga0213858, IMG submission 160122) | Coastal seawater microbial communities near Pivers Island, North Carolina, United States - PICO245 | ecosystem: Environmental > Aquatic > Marine > Coastal | place: USA: North Carolina | collected... | reverse complement strand
TGCTGCTTCAGCAGCTCGGGGTTGTGCCCTACCGCCAACGCTTCCCCTGGCTGGGGGGTGACCTGCAGACCCTGCGGGACACCCTCCGGCCGATGGCGTTACCTCAGGATCAGGGGCAGCCGCTCCAGATTGCTGTACCGGCTCTTCCCAGTGGGGCGGCAGCGGCCGGAGAGCTGCTGGCCTTTCTGGATCGTCCCAGTCCCTTGGCCAGCTTTCAGCGGCCCAAGGGACTCGTGCTGCTGCTGCATGGACTGGGTGGATCCAGCCGGCGCGAGGGGTTGCGTCGGCTCGGCCTCGCCCTGCAGGCCCGCGGCTTTGCCGTGTTGCGGCTCAACCTGCGCGGCGCTGATCCCGGTCGCCATCTCGCCGGCGGCACCTATGCCGCCGCCTGCAACAGCGACCTGCTCCCCGCCCTGATCCGAGCCCGGGAGCTCGCCGGGGATCTGGCTGCCGCCGCCGGATCGCAACGGCCCCTGCCGCTTTTCGGTGCTGGCCTCTCCCTGGGCGGCACCATGCTGCTGAATGCAGCCCTCTCCACACCCGGGGTGCTCGATGGCCTCTTCTGCGCCAGCAGCCCACTTGATCTGGCCGCCTGCAGCGCTTCGATCGAGCGTCCGCGCAACCGCGTGTACCAGCGTTGGTTGCTGCAGCGGCTCGTGCGCCAGACCCTGGCCGATCCTTTCGGTGTGAGTGAGCCGGAGCGGCAGCAGCTGGAGGCGATGGCGCGGGGAGAGCAGGCCGCCACGATCCGCGCCTTTGATGCGGCGATCACCGCACCACGGTGGAGCTTTGCGTCCGTGGAGGGCTATTACAGCGGCGCTTCACCGCTGCCTAGGTTGCTCAAGCACAGCCAGCGCAGCCTGTTGCCACCGACCCTGCTGCTGCAGGCCCTGGATGACCCCTGGGTGCCAGCGGCAGCGGCCCAACAGCTGCAGGCAGCTCTGCAGATCAGCGATGGCGCCGCTGCGGTGGCGGGGCCTCTGTCGGTTGTGCTCACGCGCCAGGGCGGCCACAACGGCTTTCATGGCCGCGGCGATGGTCGTTGCAACGGCCTGGAGCCGGGCTGCTGGTCGGATCGCCTGGCGCTGGCCTGGTTTGATCAGCTCAAAGCGAGCGCAGGGGGGTACGGCGGATGATCCAGTCGTTGCAGGGTTCCCCCCCCACCACATGGCGTTCCAGGATCTGCTGCACCCGTTCCGGGGTCACGCCGCCATACCAGAGGCCGTCGGGCCAGATCAGCAGCACCGGGCCCTGCTCACACACCCGCAGGCAATCAACCTTGCTGCGCAGCACGATGCCTTCGCGTCGTTGAGGGTTCTCCAGATCGAGGGCGCGCACGCCGCTCTTGAGCGCCTCCCAGGTGGCGGCGCCGACACTGGGATCACAGCACTTGGCTTTGGCAGGCGTGGCGCAGAGCAGCAGGTGATGGCTGATCACGCCGCAACCGGGGTCATTCCGAGCCGCCGGCTGCCGCGGCTCGCCTGCTCGCGCACCGTGTCCCGCGCCCACTGATCCACCTCCAGCACATCCTCGAGACGGGGGTGATCCATCCGATCGGCCTTATGACGTTCGCAGGCGGCATCGATCAGGACGGGAATGTCGAGGAAATGAATCCGTTCCTGCAGGAACTGGGCCACGGCTTCCTCGTTGGCCGCATTCAACACAGCTGGCATGGTGCCGCCGGAGCGTCCGGCGGCGTAAGCCAGCTCCATGCAGGGATATTTGGCGGGATCGGGGCTGCGGAAGGTCAGTTGCCCCACGTCGGTGAGATTGAGACGGCGCCAGGGGGTGTCGAGCCGGGAAGGCCAGCTGAGGCAATAAAGGATCGGCAGTTTCATGTCGGGCCAGCCCAGTTGGGCGAGCACGGAGGAATCCGCCAGTTCGATCATCGAATGAATGATGCTCTGGGGGTGAATGACGATCTCGATGTGGTCGTAATCGAGGCCGAACAGATAGTGGGCTTCGATCACTTCCAGCCCCTTGTTCATTAATGAGGCGGAATCCACGGTGATCTTGCGCCCCATGCTCCAGTTGGGATGGGAGGTGGCATCAGCCACGGTCGCCTTCTCCAGATCAGCGGCTTCCCAGTCGCGGAAAGCGCCACCGGAAGCGGTGAGTTGAATCCGGCGCAGGCCGGGGGTGGGAATGCCGGTGGAGAGCCGAGCGTTGTCGGCCCAGGGGGTGCCCTGCAGGCACTGGAAGATGGCGGAGTGCTCCGAATCGGCCGGCAACAGGCGACTGCCACTTTTCTTCAGCTCGGGCAGCACCACCGGCCCGGCAGCGATCAGGGTTTCCTTGTTGGCCAGGGCCAGATCCTTGCCGGCGCGCACGGCCGCCAGGGTGGGCAGCAGGCCGGCGCAACCGACGATGCCGGTCACCACAAGATCGGCAGACTCCCAGGCGGCGGCCTCATTCAACCCCTCACGGCCACCCACCAGCTGGGGCAGAACCTTCGGTGTCGGGTTCGCCTCTAGGGCTTCGAGCCTTGCGCGGAGCTCAGGCAGCAGATCGCCGTCGGCGAGAGCCACCACCTCCGGCTGATGTTCCACGATCTGCTCAACCAGCAAGGGCAGGTTGCGCCCGGCGGTGAGAGCCACAACCCGGAACTGGTCGGGGAACTCCCTGGCGATCTCCAGGGTCTGAGTGCCGATCGAGCCCGTGGAGCCCAGCACGCTGATGGCTTTCACGTCGATCCGGCGATTGGCAACAGTTTCCCATGCCGAACCCTGGCAAACTTCCCGCCATGGCCAGGCAGAGGACGCGCGGATGGCGGTGAAGGAACACTGGCGTTCAGGCCTGGGGTTTGTGTTGGCGGCCGCCGGCAGTGCGGTGGGGCTGGGCAACCTCTGGGGCTTTGCCTATCGGGCTTCCCAGGGCGGTGGAGGGGCCTTTCTGTTGCTTTACGTGCTGATTGTGCTGGTGGTGTGTCTGCCGGTGCTGGTGGCCGAGATGGTGCTGGGCCGCAGCACGGGCCACAGCCCCCTGCTGGCCCCGGTCACGGCAGCGGGCCGGCGCTGGCAGCCGATGGGCTGGCTGTTCATCGCCGCAGCGAGCGGAATCCTGGCGTTCTACGCCGTGCTGATGGGCTGGACCGGCCACACCCTGTGGCATGCGCTGGTGGTGGGTCTTCCGGCCGACATGGACGAGGCGGAACGCTTCTTCGGTGCCATCAGCGGAGGCAACAGCGCCCTGCTGGGGCAGTCGGTGAGCCTGGTGCTCACGGCCCTGGTGGTGGCGGCTGGAGTGCAGGCCGGCATCGAGCGGCTGTCGCGCTGGGCCCTGCCGCTGCTGTTTGTGTTGTTGATCGGACTGGCTCTGTGGGCCTCCAGCCTCGAGGGCGCTGCAGCGGGTCGTGAGACCTTTCTGCTCAACTTCGATCCCCGGGAACTCACCGACTTCACCACCATTCGCAATGCCTTCACCCAGGCGTTCTTTTCGATCGGGGCCGGCATCGGCTGCATCCTCGCCTATGCCGCCTATCTCGACCGCCGCAATCATCTGCCGAGGGAGGCGATTGCCGTCGTGGGCATGGATACTGCGGTCGGCCTGCTCGCCGGGCTTGTCACCTTCCCGGTGGTGATGAGTTTCGGGCTGAAGGATGTGGTGAGTGGCTCCACCGTGGGCACCCTGTTCATCGCCCTGCCCACCGGACTCGCTTCCCTGGGGCTGACGGGACGGGTGGTGGCAGTGCTGTTTTTCTTCCTTGCCTACATCGCTGCGATCACATCATCGGTGTCGTTGTTGGAGGTGCCGGTGGCGTCGCTGATGGATCGGCTCGGTTGGAGTCGCCGGCGGGCGGTGTGGATCAGTGCGGCGTTGATCTTTGTGGCCGGTCTCCCGGCAGCCACGTCGATCCCGGTGTTGGAGGTGATGGATTCGATCTTCGGGGGGGTGATGCTGATCCTTGGTGGTCTGCTGATCGCCCTTCTGCTGGGTTGGGCGGCGCCGCAACGCTTTGAGGCTGATCTCAAGGGGAGTGCCACACCGGCTGGCTTACGTCGCTGGTTGCTGTTGGTGCTGCGCTGGATTTCCCCGCCCGTGATCGCCGTGGGCCTGGTGATCAGCCTGGTGGATCTGCTCAGGGGGTGGGGGTGGTTGCCGGGCTGAACCGCCTGGCGCTCTGTCAGCCTGCAGCATCGTCGCCATCCGCAGCATGCTCTGGCTCAAGCGCTGGAATTTCATTGAGCGGGCTCGGCTGGAACGGGAGCTGTGGGACGCCTTCGAGGCCAAGCAGAATCCCGACGCCAAGCTGAAGGAGCTCCAGGCCTGGATCGATTCGGCCGACCCTGCCGATCCCAGGCTGGCGGATCAGCGTTTTCGGCTTGAGGTGTGGACCACCACGCTGGCGCGGATCCGCAAGATCGAGGCGTTGATGGCAGGACAGCAGCGCTGATCTGCGCCCGGTGCATCGGCTCAGCTGTGCCGCCATTCCGTCACGCCACCGGGCTTGTCGATCAATTCGATGCCTTGAGCCGTGAGTTCGCTGCGGATGCGATCGGCTTCGGCGTAGTTTCTGGCCTGCTTGGCGGCTTGACGGGCTGCGATCGCCGCCTCGATCGCCGTGGTGTCGTCCGAGCTGTTGCTGGCTTCATCCTGAGGTGTGGCCTCTGCCCGCAGGCCCAGCACCGCCGCCAGTTCGCGCAACAGGAGCCAGCGTGACCTCAACACCGCCGATTCGGATGGCGTGATCCCGGCGTCATCGCCTCGATCGAGGCGGTTGGCCAGGCCGCGCAGGGACCGAGCCAGCTCGAACAACACCGCCAAGGCCCCTGAACTGTTGAGGTCATCGTCCATCGACTCGATGAAGCGTTGCCGCAGGCCCAGCAACGGGGTGGTCTCAGTTGATGTTCCTTGATCCAACGACTCGATGCTGCCTTCCACCACCGCGCCGTTGGGCAGGGGCATGGTGTCCGGCCAACCCAGAGCGTTGCGGTGGCGTGTGCCGAGGTTCAGGGCGGCATTGAGGCCTTTCCAGCCACTGCTGGCGGCCTCCAGGGCTTCCGTCGTGAAATCCAGTGGTTTGCGGTAGTGCGCCTGCAGCACGAACAGGCGCAGGGTCATGGCGGAGAGGCCGCTCTCCAGGAGGGCCCGGATCGTGGTGAAGTTGCCCAGCGATTTGCTCATCTTTTCACCGCCCACGTTCACCATGCCGTTGTGCAGCCACAGCCGCGCCAGCTCCTGACCGCTGGCCGCTTCCGACTGGGCGATTTCGTTCTCGTGGTGAGGGAACACCAGATCGGCGCCACCGAGATGGATGTCGATCGTGTCGCCCAGCTCCTCTCGCACCATCGCCGAACATTCGATGTGCCAGCCCGGTCGCCCGGCGCCCCAGGGGGAGGGGAAGGAGGGTTCGCCGGGCTTGGCTCCTTTCCAGAGGGCAAAATCGAAGGGGTGTTGTTTGCGCGCCTCTTCGGCATCGGCGACGCGGCCCTCGGCGTTCGTTTGCTGCTCGCCCAGCTCACGGCCGCTGAGCTTGCCGTAGCCGGCATGTTTCATCACGGCGAAATACACATCGCCATCCGCGGAATAGGCGGCTCCTTTGGCCTCCAGTTCGCTGATCAGAGCGCGGATCGCGTCGAGGCAGCGGGTGGCGCGCGGCATGCGATCGGGCCTGAGGATGCCCAGGGCTTCCATGTCGGCATGGAAGGCAGCGATGTTGCGCTCGCTCACCGCATCCATGCTCGAGCCCTCGTCGGCAGCGCGGTTAAGAATTTTGTCGTCGATGTCGGTGAAGTTCTGCACGAAGGTCACCGTGTAGCCGCGCCAGATCAGATAGCGGCGCAGCACATCCCAGTTGATGTAGCTGCGGGCATGGCCCAGGTGGCAGAGGTCATAGACCGTCACCCCACAGCAATAGATGCTCACCTGGCCCTCCCTCAGGGGCCTGAAGGGCTCCATCCGACGGCTGAGCGTGTTGGTGAAGCGCAGGGCCAAGAGCGTGGTGGCGTGGCTGGCGGCGAGGCTACGGTCTGGCCTATTTCGCTTCCATCCAGTTCGCTCCCACGCCGGTTTCCACCACCAGCGGCACGCTGAGCTGCACCGCCTGCTGCATGGTGGTCACCACCAGGTCCCGCACCCTCTCCAGCGCGGTCGGATCCACCTCCAGAACCAGTTCATCGTGCACTTGCAGCAGCAGCCGCGCCGGTAGGGCCTGCTGGTCGAGGGCCGCCTGCAACTGGATCATCGCCAGCTTGATGATGTCGGCGCTGGAGCCCTGGATCGGTGCGTTGGCCGCAGCGCGCAGCTGCTGGGCCTCCATCCCGCCTCGCCGTGCTACTTCCAGATCGATCTCGAGGGGGTCTTTGCCGAGCAGGCGTCCCAGGCCATTGCGATCGAAATGGAACGGGCGCCGGCGCCCCAGGATCGTTTCCACATAGCCGCGACTGAGCGCCAGCCGCTCCTGCAGCTCGAGAAAGGCAAACACCTTGGGATAGCGCTGCCGGTATTTGCTCAGGAACTCCTTGGCCTCCGCCTGACTGACGCCGGTTTCCCGCGCGAAGCGCTGAGCACCCATGCCGTAGATCACCCCGAAATTGATCGTTTTGCCGAGGCGGCGCTCATCGGCTGTGACGGCATCTTTCTCCAGCAGCAACCGGGCGGTGAGGGCATGCACGTCGTCGCCGTCGCGGTAAGCCTCCTGCAGCACCTCTTCGCCCGAAAGGTGGGTGAGGATGCGCAGTTCGATCTGGGAGTAATCGGCGCTGAGCAGCTGCCAGCCCTCCTGGGGCAGAAAGGCCTTGCGGATCCGCCGCGAGAACTCCGTGCGCACGGGGATGTTCTGCAGGTTGGGGTTGCTGCTGCTCAGCCTTCCTGTGGCGGTCACCGCCTGGTTGAAGTCGGTGTGCACCCTGCCGGTCTCCGCTTCTACCAGCTGAGGCAGGGCATCCACGTAGGTGCTCTTCAGCTTGCTGAGCGTGCGGTGCTCCAACACCAGGGGCACCACCGGGTGATCCTGTTCCAGTTTCTCCAGCACGGTGGCATCGGTGCTGTAGCCCGTTTTGGTGCGACGCGACTTCTTGCGATCGAGCCCGAGCGTGTCGAACAGGAGTTCACCGAGTTGTTTGGGAGAGGCGAGGTTGAACTCGACGCCGGCGGCCTGCTTCGCCTCGGCCTCCAGCCGTTCCAGGGTCTGGCCCATCTCGCTGGAGAGCTCGGCAAGGTAGGGCTGGTCGATGCGAATCCCCGTGGCCTCCATCAGGGCCAGCACCGGCTCCAGGGGGAGTTCCACCCGCTCGAGCAGCTCGGTGAGCTGGGAGCCCATCGCCTCCAGCTGCTGGCGCAGATCAAGGGCCAGGCGACGGGTGAGATGCACATCCATGCCGCAGTAGAGGGCGGCCTGATCGATCGGCACTTCGGCGAAGCTGCTGGCCTTGCCGTCTTTGGCTTTGCCCACCAGGTCGCTGAAGAGGGTGGGTTGGAGGCCGTAGTCGCGCTCGGCCATCGCATCAAGGCCGTGCTTGGCCGCCGCATCGCGGAGGTAATCGGCCAGCAGGGTATCCATCACCACCCCGCCGAGGGGCAGCCCGTGGCGCAGCAGGATGAGACGGTCGTATTTGGCGTTCTGCAGGGCCTTGGGGTGGTCGCCGCTGGCCAGCCAGGGGGCCAGCTGTTCGAGCACGGTCTCCAGCGGCAATTGGGCAATCGAGGTGTGGCCCACGGGGATGTAGGCGAGATCGCCGCACTCCGCTCCCCAGCACACCCCCAGGCCCACCAGCTGGGCTTGGAAGGGGTTGAGGTCACTGGTTTCGGTGTCCAGGGCCACCGGTCGGGCCCGGTCGGTGCAGCCCATCAGCCGTTGCACCAGCTCACTCAGCTGCTCCGGCGTGGTGACCAGCGTGGGCGTCAGTGCCGGCAGACCGGGGCTTGACGTTGCAGCGTTATCGGCGCGGGACGGGGGCTCGCTGTTCTCCAGCAGGTGGCCGTTGGCCGCCAGGCCGCCGCTGGAGAAGGTCGCCACAAACGCAGGGATCTGGCGCACCAGGCTGTTCAGTTCCAGCTCCTGCAACCGCGCGCTGAGACCGTCGGCATCCACCGTGCCCAGGTCGAGATCCGGCTCCTGGGGGAGCGGAACATCCACCAGAATCTCCGCCAGCTTGCGGGAGAGAAAGGCGTTGTCGCGATCGGCGCTGAGTTTGCCCTTGAGGGCGCCCTTGATCGCGCCGCGGCTCGCCTTCGGGCCTTCGGCCTCCACCTCGGCCAGGGCCGTGTACACGCCATCGAGGTCGCCGTTCTCTTTGAGCAGGTTGATGGCGGTTTTGGGGCCGACGCCTTTCACGCCAGGAATGTTGTCGGAGCTGTCGCCGGTGAGGGCCTTCAGGTCCACCACCGACCCCGGCGCCACCCCGAGCTTCGCTTCCACGCCGGCTGCGTCGATCAGGCTCGGGCCGCTGCTTTTGGCGTAGGGCCCGCCGCCCATGTAAAGCACGGCGATGTCGCGCTGGTCATCCACCAGTTGGAACAGGTCGCGGTCACCGCTGAGGATCCGCACCCGCCAGCCATCGCTCGCCGCCCGATGCGCCAGGGTGCCGAGCACGTCATCCGCTTCATAGCCGGGTGCCAGGCACAGGGGCAGCTGCAGCTGCTCGCGCAGAATGTCTTGGAGCTGCTCCAGGTCTTGAAAGAACACCTCGGGGGCGACATCACGGTGCGCCTTGTAGTTGGCATCGGCCTCGTGGCGGAAGGTGGGTTCGGCCGTGTCGAAAGCGATGGCCACACCCTGCGGACGCAGCCCCTTGCAGTTGTCGAGCAGGGCCTTGAGGAAGCCGTAGGTCACGCTCGTGGGATGCCCATCCTTGGTGCTGAGGCCGCCTTCGCCGCCCTTGCTGAAGGCATAGAAGCTGCGAAAGGCCAGGGAGTGGCCGTCAACGAGCAGCAGCAGGGGCTTCTCTGGGCTGGCGGGCATGGGGGTGAGGGTCGTTGGGTTGGATCCGTCTCTCTGGATCAGTCACGCGTCTTCGCCCAGGGGGGCAGATCGATGAACACTTTCGTGCCGGGCTGAATGCCCTTGAGAATGGCGGTCTGACTGCCGCTGCTCGCCCCAAGTTCCACCGCCTCGAACTGAGGTTGGTCGTTCTTGCCCACCAGCAACACGCCGGGCTTGCCTTTTTCGGTCACGATCGCCACGGTGGGCACCAGGGTGCTGGGGGCGGTGGATCCGGTCTGGAAGTCCACATCGGCGGTCATGCCGATGCGCAGCTTCGGCGGCGGATTGAGCAACGACAGCTCCACTTCGAAGGAGATCACGTTGTCGACCTTCTCGGCGCGGGGGGCGATGTCGCGCACACGCGCAGCAAACCGCTGATCCGGGAACGCATCCACACGCACCATGGCGTCCTGACCGATGCGAATGCGGCCGATGTCGCTTTCCGGCACCTTGGCGGCCACTTCCAGACCTTCGGAGAGTTCCACGATCGAGGAGCTGGTGGCGCCGGCGGTGGCTGAGGCGGTGGTGGTGGGGGTCACGAAGGCGCCCGGTTCGGCAAAGCGCTCGGTGATCACACCGCTGAAGGGAGCGCGGATCAGCAGCTCTTCCCCTTCCACCTGGCGTTGCTGGATGCGCTCGCGGGTGGCTGCCAGGGCGGCTTTGCTGCTGAGGTAGCTGTAGCGGAACCCATCCAGATCGGAGGTGCTGATGGCGCCGCTGTTTTCCAGCCTCTGATTGCGCTGGTAGTCGGCGCGTTTTTCTTCGTAATCGGCGCGGGCCTGCCGTTCAAGCGCCCTCAGTTCATCGAGGCGGTCGCGGAAATCGCCGCTGTCCATGCGCGCGAGCACCTGACCCTTCTGCACCATGTCGCCTTCGTCGACATCCAGGGTCTCCAGCCGCCCCTGGCGTTTGGGGCTCACATTGACGCGCCGGATCGCCTCCAGCTCGCCGCTGGCCGTGATCACTCCGGGCAGGGAGCCCCGCTCGGCCTTCACGGTGTAGGCGCTGAGGTCGCGGGAGCGATTGCGGCCCGGACCGACGCTCCAGAACGCCAGCCCACCGCCTATCAGCACCAGACCGGCGATCAGGCCGAGGCTGCGCCGACGCCGTCGTTTGAGGCCGCTGAGTCTGGTGAGGGGAGCCAAGCCCTGCTCCTGGGATGACGGGAGGGGCTGGCGGTTGGTGGTGGCCATGACCCCACGCGCAATTGCTCTTTAGTCTCGCTGGGGGCGGCGCCGACTGGCGCAGGTAGATTTCAGGCCATGCTCAAAGCTGGAATCGTCGGGCTGCCCAATGTCGGCAAGTCCACCCTGTTCAACGCTCTGGTGGCCAACGCACAGGCGCAGGCTGCCAATTTTCCGTTCTGCACGATTGAGCCGAACGTGGGCACCGTGGCGGTTCCGGATCCCCGGCTGCAGCAGCTCTCGGATCTGAGCGGCAGCAAGGAGCTGATCCCCGCCCGGATGGAATTTGTCGACATCGCCGGTCTGGTCAAGGGCGCCAGTCAGGGGGAGGGCCTCGGCAACAAGTTCCTGGCCAACATCCGCGAGGTTGACGCCATCGTCCATGTGGTGCGCTGTTTTGAAGACGACGATGTGATTCATGTGTCCGGCTCCGTGGGGCCGGCGCGGGATGCCGAGGTGATCAATCTGGAGCTCGGATTGGCCGATCTCGCCCAGGTGGAGAAGCGCCGCGAACGGCTGAAGAAACAGATGCGCACCAGCAAGGAGGCCCAGGTGGAGGACGCTGCCCTGGAGAGGATCCAGGCGGTGCTCGAGCAGGGGGGCGCGGCGCGCAACGTGGCCTTGAACGAGGAGGAAGCCGCCATGATCAAACCCCTTGGTCTGCTCACGGCCAAGCCGATCATCTACGCCACCAATGTGAGCGAAGACGATCTGGCACCCGGCAATCGCTTCTGCGAGGAGGTGGTGGCACTCGCGGCCACTGAAGGCGCGGAAACTGTGCGTATTTCTGCCCAGGTGGAGGCTGAACTGATTGAGCTCGGGGACGAGGAGCGCGCCGATTACCTCGAGGGTCTGGGGGTGAGCGAAGGGGGGCTGCAGAGCCTGATCCGCGCCACCTACAACCTGCTGGGTCTGCGCACCTATTTCACGACGGGCGAGAAGGAAACGCGCGCCTGGACCTTCAGCGCGGGCATGACCGCACCCCAGGCCGCCGGTGTGATCCACACCGATTTCGAGCGGGGCTTCATTCGCGCCCAGACGATCGGCTGGCAGAAGCTGTTGGAGGCCGGCTCCCTCGCCGAGGCCCGCAACAAGGGTTGGCTGCGCAGTGAAGGCAAGGAGTATGTGGTGGCAGAGGGGGATGTGATGGAGTTTCTCTTCAACGTCTGATTCCCTGCGGCGTTCTGTCGACTTCGCTCATCAGTGCGTTGCAGCGTCGACTCGCCATGGCGTGATTCCTCTGACAGACAAGACTTAGGGCACTGTATGGAGCTCCTTGGGCTCGACTCGCATGACTGTTGACGGGATCGGTTATCTGGCGGCGCTGCTCACCACCTTCAGTTTTTTTCCGCAGGCGTTCAAGACCCTGCGCAGCAACGACACCCGTGCGATCTCCCTGTCGATGTACAGCCTTTTCACGCTTGGTCTGGCCACCTGGGCGCTCTTCGGGGTGCTCACGCGCAACGGGCCGGTGATCGCGGCCAATCTGGTCACCCTGGTGCCGGCAGTGTTTGTCCTGCAGGCCAAGATTCGCCATCGCTTGCCGAACAAAGCCTCCAGGCGGGCGACCTCATAAACCGCGCTGAGTAAATCGTGCTGAGTAAATCGTGCTGAATAAACCGTGCTGAACGGTTCTTCTTCGGCCACCCTCACTCAGAGTTCTGCACGCCATTGCTGCTGTGGTTTGTCCCAGCCCCCTTCCAATGTCTGGGCAATGCAAGGCGCGGCGTCCAGGCCGATGCGAATCGTGCAAGGGTGATACTGAAGGCTCAGTTGCACCACAAATAAATCGTTGCCTTAACTGTCATCTTTGAAACTGATCAGGGTTTGCAGCGGTTCGAGGCCAGCGGGAAAGCCCGGACCGTTGTCGTCCACCACCAGGGAGATCCCATCCGGTTGCTCCGGGCTGAACTGCACCTCCTGGTTCCACCTATGCCTGCACTTGCTGAGCGGGATCGGTGAGGGCCGCCTCGCGGTCGCGCATGGTCAAGCCGTGTCTCGGGGGCATACGTCGGGTCATACGCAGCGACGCGATCACGCAGCCGATCCTCAAGGCCGTTGCCCTGGCTGGCCAATTGATCCTTGTCGGCTGCTGTCGGGGCTGGCATCCGGCCCAGACGGAGACCTGTTCCAATGCATGGCATCGTTCAGTGATGGCCGAGGCCGATGTGCGCTGGTTGCAGCGTCCAGACAGCTATGGGCGGGCTTTGGCAATCCTCAGCAGAGCTCTGGCCATCGCCAACCAACCCCGTTGCTCGATCATCTGCAGCGCGTCGGCCGTGTGATCTGGCAGCGGCAGGGTGAACCACTCAGTCGATGTCGCCCTGTTTCTGTGTCAGCCCATCACGGTTGTTCTGGGCTGACGCGATAGCGCGGGCGCACCGCTTGCAGCAGCGGCAACACCAGCAGACACACCAGCGCCATCAGCAGCCATAGCAGCAGACCGTGGCCCTGGTGGTCGAGGAGGGCACCAGCGAGTAGCGGTGCGCCCGTGGCACTGATGGCGAAGCACTGGGAGAACAGGGCCATCGCCAGGCCCCGATGTTGCAGGGGCGTTTCTTCCACCATCGCCTCCGCCGCTGTGGGCAGAAACGCGGCTTCGGCGAACGCCATCGGCAGCACCGCCAGCACAATCAAGCCAACGCCGCCAGTCCAGAGAGCGGAGCCGGCTAGCAGCACACAGCCGCCGCTGAAACTCACCAGCCCCACCCCCAGCCCAAAGCGAAGACTGTGTTGGGCGACCCAGTTGCCCACAGGCCACTGCAGCAGCACCAGCAACCCCAGCTGCAGCGCAATCAGCCCCCCACTCCAGGCTTCGCTGAGCGCTGGCCGGTCCAGACCGCCGCGCACCAGATCAAGGGGGAGGGCGCTCTGCAGCAGGGCAATCATGCCGGTGGCCACGATGCTCACCGCCAGCACGGGCATCAGGGGCAGCAGCCAGCTGCCGTGGCCGCTTGTCCCGTCCTGGGCAGTCAGGGCACCCTGGCCTGGATGCAGCAGCGCCTCCCGGCCATCCGGCAGGGGTCGCCAGATCAGCATCAGCAGCATGCTCAGCACGGCCGTGGCCTCCACCAGAAACACGCCGCGGATCAGGCCCAGGCCAGCGAGCACCGCACCGATCAGAGCGCCCATCGCGACGCCGAGGGCATCGGCGCTGCGCGCCAGGGCGTAGCCGCGGCTGGAGGGAAAGGAGCCGGTGCTCAGCGGCACGGCCAGTTCAATCGCCGGGAAGTACAGGCCAGCGGCGATGCCGATCAACAGCTGGCCGATCACATAGCCCTGGAAGCTCTGGGCCTGCAGCAGCACCAGATCAGCCGCCAGGGCCAGCAGCGCCGCCGCCCGCACGGGCCAGGAGCAGCGGAGGCCCCGATCGAGCAGGAGTCCGCAGAGCAAGCGCGCCACCGTGCCGATCAGGGCTGATGCCGCCAATCCCTGCCCCACCTGACTGGCGGACAGGTTCACCTGGTGAAAAATGATCGGGGTCATGTAGATCACCCCACCGGCTCCGAGCGAAGCAAGCCAGCGGATCACGGCCAACTCCTGCAGGGCTGCGGGAAACTGGTGCCACCAGTGGAGTGGTCTGGGCCTTGCGACGACAACGCTCAACAGGACGGTCCCCGTCGTGGCGGGTGGGAATGGGTCTGGCGGCCAGTCTGCTGGTCGCTGCCAGCCCAGTGCGGCCGCTGCGGGCGGCCGAACAGCTGCAGGTGCAGCTCGATGGCATGGTCATCTCTCTGCAGATCCATGATCTGGTGGCCTGGGGACGCTCCGGCGGCGTCAGCAATTCCGAGCTGGGCATCTGGCTGGATCTGCTTGAGCCCGACAGCCGTGAAGGGGTGCTGGAGCTGTTGCGCGCCCCACTGGTCAACGACCGGAGCATGGCGCGGCAATTGCTCGGCAGCTGGGCTGGACGTCGCCTGCTCGATGAGGTGGCCGACATTGTGCGCGTCGATGACGACGGCTCCGGCGACATCCTGCTGAACACGTTGGAGAACCTGCTCAATCGCCAGGAGCAGGTGTCGAGCTTGGATCTGCTGGATGCCCTTCCGGCCAGCCACGTGCGGCTGGATCTGGATGCCCTGGTGCGGGCAGCCGGTCATTGGCGTCATCAGCTGCAACGTCAGCAGCAGCTCGTGCGCCGCCTCACCAGCGAGGCGCGAGATCAGGCGGCGGCAGCGCCAACTCAGGCTGCTTCCAGTGCGGTGCTCGGCGCTCGCGAGCCCGAGATCCAGCTGCTGCCGGTGAACCACCGTGCACAACCTCTCCGTCTACAGCTTTGGCGGCCCCAGCCGGGAGCGCCAGTCCACAGCACCTGGCTGGTGTGGATGCCTGGGCTGGGGGGCAGTCCGGATCACTTCCGCTGGTTGGGCCGGGCCCTGAGCCACCGCGGTTGGTCGGTGCTTGTGCTCGAGCATCCGGGCAGTGATGCCGAAGCGGTGAAGGCCCTGCTCGATGGCCGTCGTCCACCCCCGGGGGCTGAGGTGATCCCCGACCGTCTCGGCGATCTGAAGGCCGTGTTGGCGGCACGCCGCAGCGGAACGATTGCCCTGCCCGGTGAGCAGCTTGTGCTCGGTGGCCATTCCCTCGGTGCACTGACGGCGCTGCTGGGCGCGGGAGCCCGGCCCTGGAGCGGCCTGGACCGCCGCTGTACCGCCGCTCTCGATGACATCCCCCTCAGCAACCTCTCTCGCCTGCTGCAGTGCCAGCTGGCTGAGGTGGCATTGCCGTCGCCCACTCCCGAGAGCACGCCACCGGCGGATCTGGTAGGCCTGATTGGCATGAACAGCTTCGGCAGTCTGCTCTGGCCCCGGAACCAGCCCCTGCAGCTGCCTGTCCCGGTGTTGTTCATTGGTGGCAGCTTGGATCTGATCACCCCGCCCCATAGTGAACAGCTGGGCCTGATGCTGGCCCTAGCGCCCCATCCTGCCAGCCGTGCCGTGGTCGTCGACGGGGCCAGCCACTTCTCGCCGGTGCGGGTGGAAGGGCAGGCGGGCGAGGGGCAGGGTGAGGATCTGTTCCGGCTTGGCAAGGAGCTGGTGGGCGTTCAGCCCCTGCAGGTGCAGGCCGTCCTGGCCGACGAAATCGTGGCGTTTCTCGCGCTGCTCGAGGGCTCCAGCCCAGAGGCGGCGGCGGCACAGACCAGCACCCTGCATCGGCGGATCGGCGATCTGCAGCTGCACCGCCTCAACCGCGAGGCCGCCTCGCGCCTGCTGGCTGACTGAGGCCGCTGCCGTTCAGTCGCAGCTGCTCAGTAACGCACCCTGGGATCGAGCAGGGCTACCAGCAGATCCACAAGCACGCTCACCATCACCACCAACGCCGCCACCACCACCACAATTCCCTGCACCACAGGGTAATCGCGTTGGTTGATGCTCTCCTGCAGCCGCAGGGCGATCCCCGGCCAGGAAAAGGTCACCTCGATCAGCAGGGCGCCGCCGATCAGGGACGCCACCGTGATCCCGGCGATGGTGAGTACTGGCAACAGGGCATTGGGGAGGGCGTGACGGAGCACCACCTGGCTTTCGCTCAGGCCGCGGCTCCGGGCCGCCTCCACATAATCCGACCGCAACGCTCGGCGCAGGTTGAGGCGCAGGGCATTGGTGAAAATGCCGCTGAGCAGTAGCCCGAGGGTGCAGGCGGGCAGCACCAGGTGTCGCACGGCCCCCTGCAGGGCGGGCCAGTCGCCGCTGCGCAGGCTGTCGAGAATCAGGAAACCACTTCCATCGGGGGGCACCAGGCTGGGGGGGAAGCGCCCGCCCACCGGCAGCCAGCCGAGGATCACTGCAAACAGCAGTTGCACCAGCATCGCCACCCAGAAGGGCGGGAGGGCGTAGGTGCCGATGCCGTAGAAGCGACCAGCCAGGTCGAGCTGGCCATCCGGGCGGGCGATGCCGCTGAAGCCCACCGCCAGGCCGCTCACCGCCGCCACCAGCAGGGCCGTGAGGCTCAGCTCGAGGCTGGCGGGCAGGGCGAGGCGGATGATCTCTCCCACAGGTTCCTGGTTGATCAGGGCCCGGCCCAGGTCGCCGTGGAGCAGGCCGTTGAGAAAGTCGAGATATTGATGAGCGAGGGGTTGGTCGAGGCCGAGACGCTCGCGTAGCAGCGCCTTGGCCGCCGCGGGTGCGCGGCTGCCGAGCACCGCATCCACCGGATCCCCCGGAGCGACCCGCAACAGCAGAAACACCAGACTGGCAATCAGCCAGAGCATCACCGGCGCCAGGGCGAGGCGGGTGGCGCTGTAACGCAGCAGCTCGCGAGCCCGCGCCATCAGTTCTGGCTCCGCAGGCGGGCCAGATCCAATAAGCCGCTGCCGTCAAAGCGCGGTGGTGCCATGTGGGTCTGGGCCCAGGCCTTCGGGGTCACCAGCCACACCGGCAGATAGGCGGCGCCTGCGGCCGCCATCGCATCGACGCGGTTCAGTTGCCGGAGCCGTGACTCGCCCTGCAGGCTGTCGCTGCGGCGCAGGGCAGGCTCCAGGCCGGGCGTGGTCCAGAAACTGCCGCTGCTCACGGCCTCGCCGGTCTGGCAGACGTCACCACGGGAACGGCTGCAGCTGAGCATCGGCACCAGAAACGCCTCCGGATCCGGATAGGTGGCTCCCCAGTCGAGCATCACCGCTTTGAAGGCTCCCTCACCCAGCTGACGGTAAACAGTGGTGGATTCCACGCCCTCCAGCTTCAGCTGGACGCAATCGAAGAGATCCTGAGCCAGTTGGGCCTGCCAGGTGAGGGCCATCAGCCGGTCGGAGGGCACATTGGTGCGGTAGGTGAAGGGCAGTATCAGCCGCGTGCCCTTGCAATAGCCCGCCTGGCGGAACAACTGGCGGGCTTGGGTGGGTGAATAGCGCGGCCAGGGTTCGTTGGCGCCGCCGCGCAGGTTGGGCGGGATCAGGGAGCGCAGGGGGCGGCGTTGATCGTGGCTGACACGCCGGCTGATCAGGGGCCGGTTGAGGCTGTGGGCCAGGGCCTGGCGCACGAGCCGATCCTGCAGCGGTGGTGCATTGCTGAGCAGGGTGATGTAACCGATGTTGAGGGCGGGGCCGCTGCTCTGCAGCAGCAGACCTTTGGCAGCACGGCGATCAAGCGCCAGGCGCTGGTCTTCATCGATGGAATCCGACAGCAGCACATCCACTTCGCCGCTGCGCAGGGCACCGAACAGGGCTGTGGAGTTGCTGAGATGGATCAGATCGAGGCCCTGATTGCTCGGCGCCTCACCCCAGTAGTCCGCAAAGGGGCTGAGCCGTTGCTGCGTGGAGCTGAACCGCACCAGCCGGTAGGGGCCGGTGCCCACGAAGTGATCGTTGAGGAAACGGTCTCGGTAGTTGGCGTAGGCCTTCGGCGACACCGGGGTCAGATAGGGAGAGGTGAGCAGGCTTTCCAGGGAGCTGGATGGCCTGCTCAGCCGCAGGCGCAGCAGGAAGGGCTCCGGGGTCTCGATCGCCTCGATCCGATCGCCTACCACGTAGCTCTGGGTGCCGATGCGCAGGAAGCGCCGCAGGCTGAAGGCCATGGCGGCGGCATCAAAGCGGCTGCCGTCGTGGAAACGCACATCCCGTCGCAGGGGGATTGTCACCGTGCGGCCACCATCACTGAGTTGGGGCTGGCTGGCCGCCAGCTGGGGGGTCAGCCGACCCTCCGCGTCTCGTTGGTAGAGCGTGTCGCCCAGGGCGCTGAGCAGTTGCAGGGTGCCGGTGGTGCTGGCCTGGGCCGGATCCAGCGACACGATCCGTCCGGCACTGGCCACGGTGAGGCGCTGGCGATCCCGAGGCGGTTGACAAGCCAGTTGCGTGACGCTGAGGGCGGCCAGCAATGCCGCAGCTTGCCAGCCTGAACGCCTGATCATTCAGCGGTGCGGGGCCCGGCCGGACAGCGTCGTCGACTGCTCCCGGGGAATCTGTTGCAGGGGCAGTTCGAAGACGCGGGAGCCACCCTTGGGCTGCAGGGGCCAGCGGCGCACCCAGCAGCGGTTGTGGGCGTTGTCGACGCCGATCACCTGGAACAGGTCGGTGCTGCTGTCGATCCGGATGCAGTCACCCTGGTGCAGATCCATGGAGGGGTTCGACACGGTTGCGCTGCAGCGTTGCCCCGGGGCTGTGATCAGTTCGTTCGGCATGAACCGCTGGGAGCACAGATCGGCAAATGCAGACCCGGCTTGTGATGGTTCTTACGACTTTGCCCCATGCCGGGGTGGGTGTGCCAGAGGGGGAACGCCACGGTCAGGGGTCCTCAGAGACAGCCCAGATGGGCGGCGATGCCACGCACTTCCGCCTGGGCGGTGATGGCGGCTAGGGCCTGCTCGAGGTTGCCGTTGCTGACTTCATGGGTGATCACAACGATTTCGGCCCCTGCATCACTGGCGTCGAACTGCACGATCGACTGGATGGAGACACCGTGCTGGCCGAAGCAGGTGCCGATCTGGCCGATCACGCCGGGTGCATCCTCTGTCTGGAAACGCAGATAGTTGCGTTGGCGGATCGCGCTGCTGTCCACCAGGTGGCATGCGCGCCAGCTGCTGGCCGCCAGCAGGGGATCGAGGGTGCCGTCCCCATCGTCGAGTTGGCGGATGCCGGCGATGTTGAGAATGTCAGCCACCACGGCTGAAGCGGTGGGTCCAGCCCCGGCTCCCGGTCCGTAGAACATCACGCGACCGATCGGATCCCCTTCCACCAGGATCGCGTTGTTCACCCCGTGCACACCGGCGAGGGGGTGGTCGTGGGGCACGAGGGTGGGTTGCACGCGCACGGCCAGCGGCAGGGCATTGCTGCTGCCATCAGGGCCAGCGCCATCCATCCGCTCGGCCACGGCCAGCAGCTTGACGCTGTGATCCAGTTGGGTGGCGTAATCCACATCCCGGCCCTGCAGGCTGCTGATGCCGGCGGTGGGAATGTCGCTGCGGGGGATCGGACCACCGAAGGCAAGACCGGCGAGGATCGCGATCTTGTCGGCCGCATCAAGCCCATCCACATCGGCGGCCGGGTCGGCTTCCGCATAGCCCAGCTCCTGGGCCTGACGCAGCACCTCGGCGAAGTCGGCGCCCTCCTGGGCCATGCGGCTCAGGATGTAATTGGTGGTGCCATTGATGATGCCGCTCACCCGCTCGATCCGGTTGCCGCCGAGCGACTGCTTGAGCGGTTCAATGATCGGAATGCCTCCACCCACCGCCGCTTCAATCAGCACATACACACCGGCAGCGGCAGCAGCGGCGGCGATCTCTTCCCCATGGCGGGCGATCACCGCCTTGTTGGCGGTCACTACCGATTTGCCTGCGGCGATGGCGCGCATGATCAGGGTGCGGGCCGGCTCCAGCCCTCCCATCACCTCCACCACCACCTGAACGGCGGGATCGTCCACCACCGCCTCCGGGTCGGTGGTGAGCACGGCGGGATCCAGCTGCACCGGTCGGGGCCGATCGAGATCGCGCACCGCCACTCGCACGAGGTCCAGGTCGGCCACCAGGGGGTGACGGCCATCCGGTGTCTGAAGAATCTCCGCGACGCCGCCACCGATGGTGCCCAGGCCCAGCAGGCCGATGCCGATCCTCGTCGTCATGGCGTCGTGTCCGATCCAGTCGTCAATCCACGACTTTATGCAGCGGTGGGATCGCTGGAACGGCTGAGTTGAGCGGCCTGGGCCTGCATCATGCGCAGAATGTTGAGAAAGCCGTTGGCCCGTGAAGGCGTGAGGCTCGCCTGGAGGCCGGTGGCGGCGATGAAGGCAGGATCCACCGCCTGCACCTGGTCGGGGCTGAGATCACTCAGGCCCTGGATCAACAGAGCGAGCAGTCCCTTGGTGATCAGGGCGTCTGAGGCGCCCTGCCATTGCACGCTGCCCTTCACCAGCCGGGCCTCCACGAACACCTGGGAGACGCAGCCCTGCACTTTGCGCTCCTCGGTCTGCAGCTCCTGGGGCATCTCCGGCAGTTTTTTGGCCAGCCAGAGAACGTATTCATAACGCTTGCGTGGATCGCTGGTGCTGCTCAGCCGCTCCACCAGCTTGTCCAGGTTCGGGCTGCCGTAACGGCACACTGCGCTGTCCCGTTCCTGCATCGTGTCTCAACCCTGGCGTGAGCGCCGCACCCTAACCAGCAGGCCGGCGCTGCCGATCACGGCAACACCGCCGAGCAGCCCGGCCGATGGCCAGAGCTCCCGGTGGTGGTGGGGCCCTTCGCTCACCTGATCGAGTTGAACCAGGCCCTGGCGAACCGGCAGCTCCAGATAGTCGCGATGACCGGGGCCTCCATCCACCTGAAGCTCCACGCTGCCGTTCTGAAGATCGGCGGGCAGGGTCACCTGGAGGCGGCCCTCGCCGTCCATGCGGCCGAGTTCGGCACCAGGACTGCCATCGGCCTTGAGAATCCGCACTACCGCATCCTTGGTGGGTTCACCGGATGAAAAAGTGCTGCTCAGCTCAAGCGTGCCGTTTAGATAAGTCAGGGTGCTCTCGATGGCGTGGGCTGATGCCGGGCGAGGCATCAGGGGCAGGACGCTGCCGAAGCCAAGGAGCAGCAGCAGGCCGAAACGGGAGGCGGCAGGCATGGCATCCGGATCATTGGATTTCATCCTGGGGGATCCGCCGCTGTTGCGCCAGTGGTCTCGAGCGTCAGCGGACTGCCGACCAGCGGCGCGAGGTTGTGGAGCGGGGCATTTGCACCATCGTGCCCATGGCCTGCAGCATCATTTCCAGGGCCTGACTGCCCTCACGCCGTTCGGTCAGTTCACGGGCGATCACCTGTTGGGCAAGGGTGGGCGCATCCTGGCTGTGCTGTTCCAGTCGCTGAGCGGGACTGATTGGATGGGCCTCAGGCACGGCATCTCATGGCACTGTCGCCATCCTGTCAAAAGAACCCGGCGTTCATGGCTGTGGTGCATGTTGCTCAACAGCCTGTAAGACGGGTGCAGCCGCGTTCGCTGATCCAGCCGTCAAAGGGTTGATCCCAGGGGGCTCTGGGTAGCGGTTTCTGGCTGATGCAGACGTGGGGCAGCACCACCAGTGCCGGCACAGCACGCCAGGCTGGTTGGGCGCGCAGACGGTCGTAGTAGCCACCGCCATAACCCAGCCGAATTCCAGCGGGATCGATCGCCAGGGCGGGCACCAGCAGCAGGGCCAGCTGCTGCGGTTGCAGAGCCGGTTGATCCTCTGGCGCCGGGATCCCGCAGCCATCCGGCGCCAACGGGCTCGGTCCCCAGAGGTGATAGCGCAACCGGCCTTCGCCATCAGCGGCGGGAAGGGCAACGGGGTGACCAGGGCTTCGCTGGAGTCTGCGCAGATCCACTTCGCCGGATAAAGGCCAGTAGATCCCCACCGCTCCCTGCAGGAGTCCGAGGTGCTCGCGACGAGTGATCTCCAGCTCCACCTGTTGGCAGATCTGCTCCTCTCGATCGATCGACTCCGCCAGGGCGGCACGCCGCTGTTGTCGATAGTGCCGCCGAAGCCCGATTTTCTCGGCGGCCGGGTCTCGATCCCTCATCGCTGGAACCAGCCGGTGAGCGCCACCGCCAGGGCATCGGCGGCATCATCGGGCCGCGGCGGTTCGCTCAGATCGAGTTCGCGCATCACCGCCTCCAGAACCTCATTTTTTTCGGCGTGGCCATGCCCGGTGAGCGCCTGCTTGATCTGCATCGGCGGAAACTCCACAGCCGGGATGTGGAACCGCGCCAGGGTCATCATCAGCACGCCTCGAGCCTGCACCACCGCAATCGTGGTGCTGGAGCGGTAGAAGAAAAACTTCTCCACCGCCGCCAGATCCGGTTTCCAGCTGCGAATCAGCAGGCGCAGATCGTGGGCGATCTCCACCATCCGCTCACCCTCGCTGCGGCCGGGGTCGGTGCGGATCATGCCGCAGTCGAGCAGCCGTTGCTTGCCAGGACTCACGCCCGAGCGAGCCGTGACCTCGATCAGGCCATAGCCCACGCGGGCGAGGCCTGGGTCAAGACCGAGGATCCGCATGGCGGCTGACGGTGACGGGTGCGTCAGGCGGCCAGGGCCAGCTCGAAGGCGCCGCGATCGTTGCTTTCACCCCGCTCGAACACCTTGCAGAACACTTTCACGACGCGGTCGCCGGAATCCACCTGCTCGAGCGGATCTTTGCGGAGGCGGTGGCGGAGGCAGCAGGAGGCGACGCGGGCCACATCCTCTTCACTGACCTCGGTGCGGCCCTCAAAGGCTGCCAGGGCGCGGGCGGCCCGATTGGTGACGATGTCGCCGCGCAGACCATCCACATCCAGCTCACCGCAGATCGCCGAGATGCGCAGGCGCAGGTCATCATCGATCTGCACCTGGGAGAGGCGACCCTGGGCTTCCACCACCCGCTGTTGCAGCGCCTGCTGATTGGCTTCCACCGCCGCACTGAAGCTATCCGGATCATTGTCGAAGGCGGTGCGCTGATCCACCACCTGCACGCGCAGCTCGGGATCACGCACCGTGCGCACCTCCACGCTCATGCCGAAGCGATCGAGCAGCTGGGGCCGTAGTTCACCCTCTTCCGGGTTGCCGGAGCCGATCAGCACAAAGCGGGCCGGGTGCCGCACGGACACGCCTTCCCGTTCCACGGTGTTCCAACCCGAGGCGGCGGAATCGAGCAGCACATCCACCAGGTGATCGTCGAGCAGATTCACCTCATCCACATACAGCAGACCGCGGTTGGCCTTGGCCAGCAGCCCGGGCTCAAATGCACGAACCCCCTCGCTCAGTGCTTTCTCAATATCGATCGTGCCGCAGAGGCGGTCTTCGGTGGCGCCAAGGGGCAGGTCCACCATGGGCACCTGGCGGGTTTCGGTGGCCAGCTTCTCGCCATGCTCCAGGCGCTGGCTCACCTCGCTGCTCTGGAGATCGGGGTCGGTCGCCGAGCTGTTGTAGGGATCGCCGGCCACCACCTCAATGCCCGGGAGCAGGTCGGCGAGGGCGCGAATCGTGGTGGATTTCCCGGTGCCACGGTCGCCCATGATCATCACGCCGCCGATGCGCGGGTCGATCACATTGAGCAGCAGGGCCAGCTTCATCTCCTCCTGGCCGATCACGGCGGTGAAGGGGAAGACCCTGCGCTTCCGGGTTGAACTCACGGGCTGACGCTCGGCACAGGGGTGGATTGTTTCACAGGCAGGATGGAGAGCACCTGTGGCGGTGTCGCATCGGCGGGATAGATCAGCCGCACCCGCACCCGACGGCTTTCGCCTGGTGCAAGCGTCACCGTGCCCAGCGCTGGCCCCTCCTCCCCCTGGCGCAGCACCAGATGGAAGCGACGCGCTCCGGCTGGTCGGCCCTGGCTGCCGTCGAGGCCGCTCACCTCGATCGGCCCGCGAAACATCACCGGGCCTTTGGCCGGCGATTGGAAGCGCAGGCTGCGGTTGGTGCTGCCGTTCTTGAAGGGAGATTCCAGCGCCACCACCACCCGGCGCCGCCCAGACCCGGGATTGCGCAGGGGGAGGGTGAGGTCGTACTCCACGCCGTAGTTCCCATGGGCGGCCCAGGCCGTGCCCTCGGAGAACACCTGCAGTTCCGCGGTCTGCACCTGGCCGGTGCCGAGATCGCCCCGATCCAGACTGCTGATCGGCCAGGAGATCGGCGCCTCCTGCACGTTCAGGCTGTTGGCGCCGGGGTCGGTGAGGGTGGCTTTCCAGAGGCTGCCAACCTGCACGCCGCTGACGCGGGAATAGACGATCTTGCCGGTGCTGCCCCTGGGCGTGGGCTTGTGTTCTTTCGGGCTGAGCGTGCCGGAGGCCAGCAGCTCCTGCCAGCGGGCGAGCGTGGGGGCGCGTTTGCCGCTGCCGTAGGCCGCCAGGGTGGCGAGATGGATCGGGGCAGAGCTGCGCAGGCGCAGCTGCAGATTGCGGCCGTTGAGCAGCGGATCCAGGCCAGCCACCGGGATCGGCAGCATCACCAGAGCACTGGCTTCGCCGGGGGCGATCTCCCAACGGCTGGACAGCTCCGGAGCCCGTTCGCGCCGCAGCAGGTCGCCGGCTACCCGGCTGCCGGGCCCGGCAGCGATCGGTGTGCTGGTTTCCGCCATCAGGTTGGGAAGCGGCAGGAACGGTGCTGCGGTCTGCCCCTTGCGGGTGGCCTGGGAGAGGGAGGTGCTGCCGCCGAGAAGCTCCAGCGTCACCGGTTGGTCACCCACAGGCTGCACCAGCACCGCCAGCCAGAGCGTGGAGTTCAGCTCTCCCGGCTTGCCGGCATACACGTGATGGCTGAACAGATCAAAGCGACCGTTGAGGGCGAGGTTGAGGCCTGGAGCCTCGGGGAAGGTGGAGAGCAGGATGCCCTCGCCCGTGATCAGCTCGGGATTGTTGTCGTTCACCATCAGCACGCCATCGAGCTGACCCGGCAGGGGGCGCACCTGCTGCTGGCGCTGCTGGAAGCTCACCGCCGGTGGGGATGCTGAAGGGCCGGGGCCGTTCGCCCTGGCCGCAGGCAGGGGAGCCAGCAGCAGGGGGAGGGCGGCGAGGGTGCGAAGCAGGCGCGGGGCCGTCATGGCTGCGGTGGAGCAGGCGCCTCAGTTTTAGGTGACTTGCGTGGGAGCGGCGGTTTGGGCTTGAGCACCGGAGCCATGGCGGCAGCCATGGAGCGGATCAGTTCGGTGGAGCGGGGGTCATTGAAGGGACCCTTCACCAGAAAGGCCGCGACGGCCCGACTGCCATCGGGCAATTCGATCAGGCCCGCATCGGCGTAGGCGATGCCGATGTCTCCGGTCTTGTTGAGCACCCGGTAGCCCTTCACCATCAGGCTGTCATCCGGTTCCCCCTGCTCGCCGCCCAGGCCCTTGAGCAGGCCTCCAGGCAGCAGGCGGTTGGTGCGCGAGGTGCCCATCACCTCCCGGAACAGATCACGGCTGCGGGTGCTCAAAACCTCGCCAGTGTCCACCAGGGCGATCGAACGGGCGAGATCGCGTGCGCTGGTGGTGTTGGTGCCCTCCAGGTCGGGCAGCCAGTTGTTCACCACTGTGGCGCTGAGGCCCAGAGCGTTGAAACGTTCATTGAGCAACTTCTTCCCCCCAACCCGTTCGATCAACAGATTGGTGGCGGTGTTGTCGCTCACCCGGATCATTTCCGTGGCCACTTCGTGGGTGGGAAAGCGACTGCCCAGAGGTTTCGAGGCCATCCAGCCGGCGCCACCACCCACCGTGGTTTTGCTGAGGGTGAGTGGTTCGTTCCAGCTGAGGTTGCCGGCATCGAGCAGCTCCAGCGCCACCAGCAGAATCGGGGTTTTGATCGAGCTGGCAGCGGGCAAGGCCGTGTCGGGGCTCAGTTCCGCGTAACGCCCATCGTCGAGCTTCAGCAGAAAGGCGCTGGCCTGGAGATCCTTTTCAGCGGCTGCCAGCGCTTGCCAGCGTTGGCTCAGGGCGGTGATTTCCTCCTTGGTCTCGAAGCGACCCAGGCTTGTGGCCACGTTGCCGGGGGTCTTTGTCTTCTGGGGCTGGCGTGCCGGAGCAAGGGCCGCCCCCTGGAGCAGATCGAGATTCAGCCAGGCGGGGAGTGTCAGGTTGCCCTGCTGCACCTGGGGCGCCAGCATCTTCAAGGCGGATCCGCTGATCACACCCAGCCCCATGCCCATCAGCAGCAGGCGCAGCAGCAGCAGCAGGGGGCGGCGCCAGCCGGGATCTTGGCGTCTGGAACGGCTGCTGCTCACCGGGGGGTTGCGTTGGGTCGCCCGAGGTTAAGGGCGTTGTTGCTTGAGTGCCCAGCGCAGTTGACGCACCATGCCGCGGAGCATGGCCACCTCATCGCTGCGGATCAGGGCCCGTTGCAACAGCGCCCGCACTTTGGCCATGCGGGCATGGGCGGTGTGCTCCAGCAGGAAGCCCGTCTCCAGGAGCAGGCTGCGGGCAGCCTCGAGGCAATCATCCAGCTGTTGCGGCGCGGCCGGATCCAGATCAAGCGCCGGGGAGGCAGCCGGTGGGCGCCGGCAACGCTCCAGTTCGTGCAGCACCACGGCCACGGCGTGCGAGAGGTTGAGGGAGGGGTAGTGGGGATTGCTGTACAGAGAGATCACCCGCTGGCTGAGCAGCAATTCGTCATTGCTCAAGCCGCGGTCTTCGCGCCCGAACACGAGTGCAGCGGCGGCCTGGCTCGCTTCAGTTGCTCCATGGTCAGCCAGCAGCCAGGGCAACACGTGTTCCGGTGGGTGCAATGGGATGGTGCCGTGATCGAGGCGGCCGCAGGTGGCAACCACGCGGCGGCAACCTTGAAGGGCGCTGATCAGGTCGGGATAGTGAGTCGCCGATTCCAGAACGGTCTGGCCATGCACGGCCATGCGGCGGGCCTCGGGGTCGGCGGTATCGCAGCGTGGTGCCACCAGACGCAGATCATTGATGGCGTAATTGGCACAGAGGCGGGCGACGCTGCCCAGGTTGATCGGTCCAGCCGGCTCTATCAGCACGACACAGAGCCGTGGTGAGCCAGGGGTGTTGACCTGGCTCATTCCAGGGATTTCAGGTAGGCGAGCAGATCGGCCATCGTCTGAGGCTCCACCTCAAAACGGGGCATGGGAGGGGTGGCGCCGCTGACGACCTGATGAATGAGTGAGGGATCGCTGCGACGGTCCGCAACGCCGTGAAGGTTGGGTCCCACAAGCCCCTGCGCGGCAATGCCATGGCAGCCGGCGCAATTGATGCGGAACACCTGCCCGCCGTGGTCCGCATCGCCGTTGAGCATGCGGGTGGCCTGCACATAGGGATCGCGGCTGGCGTTGCCCATCACCCAGAGCACCAGCACGATGCAGGCGACAGCCGCCAGGATCACAAGCCCGGTGATCAGGCCCCGATGACGACCGGCGGGCGCTGCCGCGGGTGATGACGGTGCCATCGCAAAGGCGTCCTGGCCATGGAACAATTGTGCTCAATCTTTTCATCGGGCGCGACTCCATGATCGAACCCCTGCTCTGCGGCATCGTTCTCGGTCTGATCCCGGTCACCCTGCTCGGTCTGTTCGTGGCGGCCTGGAATCAGTACCGCCGGGGCAGTGCTCTCGGAGGCTGAGGACCAGCACGCCACAGCTGCCGTAGCGCCTTTGATCGATCAGATCCCAGCCCCTATCCACGCTGGGTGGGTCATTGGCGGCGTGTTCGCAGATCACAAGAGCCCCTGGCCGCAGCCATGAACCGCAGCGCAGCGCCTCCAGGCCTGGGCTGTAGAGGTTGGCGGAGTAAGGAGGATCGAAATAGACCAGATCGAAGCCAGGATCGTCGCCGGGGCGACCTCGCTTCAACCAACTGATCAAGTCGGCACTCACCACTTGCAGCCTGGGGACTGGATCAACGCCTGATGCGGTGGTTTGTAGATTGGCTCTGCAGATCGCGGCTGTGCCGCGATGGCGTTCGATTGCCACCACGCGGCTTGCCCCCCGATCAATCGCTTCGCAAGCCATCACGCCGCTGCCGCTGCACAGGTCGAGCCAATGGCATCCATGCAGACGCGGGGCGAGCTTGTTCATGACGGCGGCGCGCACCATTCCTGTGGTCGGACGGGTCTCGGAGCCGCGTGGGCTCTGGAGACGTCGACCGCTGCTCAGGCGGAGTTGACCTTTCGCCCCCCCCTTCCGATTCACACCCTCACGCTGAAGCACTCGCCGGGGGCGCGCCTTGTTGCAGCCAGCTGAGCCAATGCTGGAGCAGGCGTTGGCCGGCGCGACCCGATTTTTCCGGATGGAACTGGCAGGCGCCGATGCGGCCTTTCCACACAATCGCGGTGGCGACATCGCTGCCGAAGGGGGCGCTGGCAGCGCGCACCCAGTCGTCGCTGGGTTGGGCCGCATAGGAATGCACGAAATACATCCACGCCTGGGGATCCTCGTGATGCAGCACCGGGCAGGGATGGAGCCGCTGCAAATGGGCCCAGCCCATATGGGGAATTCTCTCGCCTGCATCCTCGGGAAGGCGAGTGACGTGGCCGCTCAACAGGCCAAGTCCGGCCCGCTGGCCCTCGTCGCTGCTGTCAAACAGCAACTGCAAACCCAGGCAGATTCCAAGCAGCGGGCGATCCTCTGTTCCCCAGAGCTTCAGCTCAGGCACCAGTCCGGTAGCCTCCAGATGGTTCATGGCGGGGTCGAAAGCTCCAACCCCAGGAAGAATGAGCGCATCACAGCTCTTGAGTGACTCTGGACTCTGAACAATGCACAGACCTACCCCCAAGCGCTGAAAGGAAGTCAGCACGGAGTGCAGATTCCCCATTCCGTAATCGATCAGGCCGATCCTCAAGGGTGACGGCGTGATCAGAGGTATTTGGAGATGGTGCCAGACAGGGTGGCTTTGGGAACGGCTCCCACCACGGTGTCCACTTTCTGACCCCCTTTGAAGACCATCAAGGTGGGAATGCTGCGGATGCCGTACTGGCTGGCAACGTTGGGGTTTTCGTCTGTGTTGAGTTTGAAGACCTTGATCTTGCCTTCGAATTCCTTGGAGATCTCATCCACGATCGGGGCCACCATGCGGCAAGGCCCACACCAGGGAGCCCAGAAATCCACCAGCACGGGCACGTCGCTCTGGAGGACGTCCTGTTCGAAGGATGCGTCGGTGACGGCAGCTGCGCTGGACATTCGATCTGACCGTTGGTTGAGCGAAATTTAGCAACCGGGATCGGGATTTTTCAGAACAGAAACAGTCCTGGTGCGAACTGTGATCCACCGTTGCTGGGAAGACAAAAAGCCCGAACGCGTCGGGCCGGGGGGTGTGAGGAGTGTGTGGGCCGAAGCCCCCACACCAGAAGATTAACGCTTGTCTTGCGCCTCTCCAGTGAGACGCAACATGTCTGCTGGTGTGTGGTTGGGGTTACTTGCCCATGCCCAGTTGCTGCGCTTTCTGATACACCTTGCCCTCGGTGAGCAAGGACGGGGCGACAACCACTTCCACCTGCTGCATGTCGCGGATCGTCTGGGCGCCGAGGGTGCCCATCGAGGTTTTCAGGCAGCCGAGGAGGTTGTGGGTGCCGTCATCGAGTTTGGCGGGGCCGCGCAGGATCTGCTCCAGGCTTCCCGTGCTGCCCACGTTGATTCGGGTGCCTCGTGGCAGCACAGGGCTGGGGGTGGCCATGCCCCAGTGGAAGCCTCGACCAGGGGCCTCGGCCGCCCGGGCAATCGGCGATCCGATCATCACCGCGTCGGCACCGCAGGCGATGCATTTGCAGATGTCACCACCGGTCACGATGCCCCCGTCAGCAATGATCGGCACGTAGCGGCCGGATTCCTGCTCATAGTCCGCTCGAGCAGCAGCGCAGTCAGCGACCGCGGTGGCCTGGGGGATGCCCACACCCAAAACGCCGCGTGAGGTGCAGGCCGCGCCGGGGCCGATGCCCACCATCACACCGGCAGCGCCAGCGCGCATCAGTTGCAGGGCCACGTCATAGGTGACGCAATTGCCGATCACCACCGGCAGCCCCAGGTCCCGACACAGTGCTTCCAGGTCGAGGGTGTCTTGCCCTTCCGGGCCGATGTGATTGGTAGACACCACCGTGGCCTGCACGAAGAAGAGGTCGGTCCCGGCTTCGGCGATCGCCTTGCCGAAGCGCAGAGCCGCCACGGGCGTGCCGCTAACGGCGGCAATGCCTCCCTTGGCCTTGATCGCTTCGATCCGCTGGTGGATCAGCCTCTCCTGCACCGGTTGGCTGTAGATCTCCTGCATCAAGGGCACGAAGGCGTCTTTGCCCACAGCGGCAATCCGATCCAGCACGCTGTTGGGATCCTCGTAGCGGGTCTGGACCCCCTCGAGATTCAGAACGCCAAGAGCACCCAGTTCGGACAGGCGCACGGCCATGTCCACGTCCATGACGCCGTCCATGGCGCTGGCGATGATCGGGATCTCCCGTTCGATGCCCCCCAGGCTCCAGCGGGTGTCTGTGACCTCCGGATCGACGGTGCGACCGCCCGGAACCAGGGCGATTTCATCGATGCCATAGGCCCGGCGAACAACCTTGGAGCGACCGAGCTGAATGTTCACCGCGAGCCAATGAAGAATCGAGACAAACTACCAAGCGACGCCCTGACCAAGCGACGCCCTGATCACCTGGTGATCGGCGCGGCAGCGCCCGCTGCTCATTGGCTGTTGCCGCCACGGAAGGCCTGCCAGCGGAGGCTCAGCCCTGAGACCACTTTGCGGCGCTCGTCGCTGCGGATCAGCCGTGTGACGCTGAACCAGACCAGCCAGGACACGCCAACCAGTTCGAACAGGCGCGGCGCCAGTGGCACGCTGGCGATAGCCGCCAGCACGGCGCTGTAGATGCGCAGCACCAGAATCAATCCCACCAGGCCACCGGCCAGCAGCAACGGCTTGCGCAGGCGTTGCCACTGCTCACCCAGATTCCGTTCCTGCCACCAACCGCCGATCTTGGCGCTCAGCAGCTCCCATTCCCCGCCGGGGTCTGTCGCGTTGCTATCGCCGTCCTGGGCATTGGCAAGGGCGGGAATCGTGACCTGGCTGGCGATCGCCGGGTCGAGCGCAGGAGCTTCCTCGATAGGGTCCGTCTGAACGGGCTCTGCGTTGGTCTCTGCGGGGGTGCTGCTGGTGGGGTCGGTCGTCATGGCAGGCCGCGCGGATCAGGGAACGGAGCATAAGGGGAGTGGTCTCGGCGGGTCTGTGCCAGTCGCGATAAAGTGAGAAGTGGCAATCAGGTCTTTTATGGCGGATCCAGTGGGGCCCGGCAGCGGCGGTCCCGGCGAGTCCGACGACCGGATCATCCAGACCGATCTGCGCAATGAGATGTCGCGCTCCTATCTGGAGTACGCGATGAGTGTGATCGTCGGGCGTGCCTTGCCCGACGCCCGCGACGGTCTCAAACCGGTGCATCGGCGCATCCTTTACGCCATGTACGAACTGGGGCTCACCAGCGATCGGCCTTACCGGAAATGCGCCCGTGTGGTGGGAGAGGTGCTCGGCAAATACCACCCCCACGGCGACACGGCTGTCTACGACGCTCTGGTGCGCATGGCCCAGACCTTCTCGATGTCGATGCCCCTGATTGATGGGCACGGGAATTTTGGCTCGGTCGACAACGATCCGCCGGCGGCCATGCGTTACACCGAATCGCGGCTGCAGTCCCTCACCACCGACAGCCTGCTGGAAGATATCGAGGCGGAAACGGTTGATTTCGCCGACAACTTCGATGGCTCCCAGCAGGAGCCGACCGTCTTGCCGGCCCGGATCCCCCAGCTGTTGCTCAACGGCTCTTCCGGTATCGCCGTGGGCATGGCCACCAACATCCCACCGCACAATCTGGGCGAGTTGATCAATGGATTACTGGCCCTGATCGAGAACCCTGAGCTCGATGACAACGCCCTGATGCGCATCATCCCGGGGCCCGACTTTCCCACCGGTGGTCAGATCCTCGGGCGCAGCGGCATCAAGGAGACCTACCTCACAGGCCGTGGCTCGGTGACAATGCGGGGAGTGGCGGCGATCGAGACGATCGAGGCTCCGGGTCGTCCCGACCGCGATGCAGTGATCATCACCGAGTTGCCGTATCAGACCAATAAGGCGGCGCTGATCGAGCGCATCGCCGAGATGGTCAACGACAAGAAACTCGAAGGCATCTCCGACATTCGCGACGAGAGCGATCGCGACGGCATGCGCATCGTTGTGGAGTTGCGCCGTGATGCCTATCCGCAGGTCGTTCTCAACAACCTGTTCAAACTCACGCCCCTGCAGAGCAACTTCAGTGCCCACATGCTGGCGCTGGTGAATGGCGAGCCGATCCTGCTCACCCTGCGCAAGATGCTTGAGGTGTTCCTCGACTTCCGGGTCGAGACGATCGAGCGGCGCACCCGCTACCTGCTGCGCAAGGCCGAAGAACGCGACCACATTCTGCTGGGCTTGCTGCTTGCCCTTGATCAGCTTGATCCGATCATTGCCCTGATCCGGGCTGCCCCCGACACCGCAACGGCCCGTCAGCAGCTGCAGGAGCGCCATGGCCTCAGCGAGATTCAGGCCGATGCCATCCTGCAGATGCAGTTGCGACGGCTCACGGCACTGGAAGCCGACAAGATTCGCCTCGAACACGAAGATCTCGTCACCAAGATCGCTGACTACAAAGACATTCTCGGCCGGCGGGAGCGGGTGTTCGGGCTCATCCAGGAGGAACTCACCCAGTTGCGCGATCGCTATCCGATCGAGCGGCGGACAGAAATCCTCGACCTTGCCGGCGGGCTGGACGACATCGACCTGATCGCGAACGAGCGCTCGGTGGTGTTGCTCACCGAAACGGGGTATCTCAAACGGATGCCTGTGAGCGAATTTGAGGCCACCAGTCGCGGCACCCGCGGCAGGGCCGGCACCCGCAGCCAGGGTGAAGAGGCCGTGAAGCTGTTCATCGGTTGCAACGATCACGACACGCTGTTGTTGTTCAGCGACCGGGGCGTGGCCTATGCCCTGCCTGCCTACCGGGTCCCCCAATGCAGTCGGACCGCCAAGGGCACGCCGGTGGTGCAGCTGCTGCCGATTCCGCGCGAGGAGTTGATCACCTCACTATTGGCGGTGTCGGAATTCAATGACGACACCGATCTGCTGATGCTTACCCAGGGGGGCTACATCAAGCGCACGCGCCTGTCGGCGTTCAGCAACATCCGCTCCAACGGCTTGATTGCGATCGGGCTTGAGGACGGTGATGCCCTCACCTGGGTACGTTTGGCGGTGCCCGGCGACAGCGTGCTGATCGGATCGCGGGCGGGCATGACCATTCATTTCCGTCTCAGCGATGAAGAGTTGCGTCCGCTTGGGCGGACCGCCCGCGGTGTGCGCTCGATGAATCTGCGCGAGGGCGATGCGCTGGTGAGCATGGATGTGTTGCCCGTGGAGCTCGCCGATCGGGTGGCCCAGAGTTCCGATGACGGCGGTGAGGCTGAGGCGGATGCGGAGGTCGGACCCACGGCTTCCGAGGGGCCCTGGGTGCTGGTGGCTTCGGCTTCCGGCCTGGGCAAGCGGGTGCCGGTGACCCAGTTCCGTCTGCAGAAGCGAGCCGGCATGGGGCTGCGGGCGATCAAGTTCCGCACCAATAGCGATGTTCTGGTGGGATTGCGCGTGCTGGGTGCGGGCGAGGAAGTGTTGCTGGTGAGCGAGAGGGGCGTGATCGTTCGCACCAGTGCTGATGCGATTCCGCAGCAGTCGCGCGCCGCTACTGGTGTGCGCCTGCAGCGACTCGACAAGGGCGATCGCCTCTCGGAGGTGGTGTTGGTGCCGCCTGAGGCGGAGTCCGACGATGGTGGCGGCGGTGGGGAGGCTGCTGAGGTCACGGCCAGCGTTGAGCCGCAGGACGACTGACCTTGGTGGATGGCCAGGCTGCTTCCGGCTGTGTGGATGTGCTGGTGTTGGGGGGTGGCCCGGCTGCCCTCTGCATCGCCTCAGAATTGACGCAACGGGGCGTGGTGGTGGCAGGTCTCGCCCCGGACCCCGTCGAGGCTCCCTGGCCCAACACCTACGGCATCTGGGCTGATGAGCTCAAGCCCCTGGGGCTTGAGTCACTGCTCGGGCATCGCTGGAGTGACACGGTCAGTTATTTCGGTGCGGGTGGATCCACGCCCCAGAACCAGTGCACATCTCATCGCCTTGACTACGGCCTCTTGGATCGGGCCGCTCTGCAGCGCCACTGGCTGGATCGGATGGCGGGGGTGACCTGGCACCAGGACCGCGCTGAACGGGTGGTGGCTGGGTTGGCGACCACCACGGTGCGTTGCGCCTCGGGCCATTCGCTCAACGCGCGGTTGGTGATCGATGCCTCCGGCGCGCAGACGCCGCACATCCAGAGACCGGATCAGGGCGCGGTGGCGGGGCAAGCGGCCTATGGCGTGGTGGGGCGGTTCTCCAAGAACCCCATCGAGGCGGGCCGGTTTGTGCTGATGGATTACCGCTGCGATCACCTCAGCCCAGCGCAGAGCCGCGAACCGCCCACCTTCCTCTATGCGATGGATCTGGGCGATGGGGTGTTCTTCGTGGAGGAGACCTCCCTCGCCCTGGCACCGGGGGTTCCTTACGACGTGCTCAAGCAACGGCTGCAGCAACGCCTCGATCAGCGCGGTGTGGCCATCACCGAGGTGCTGCATGAGGAGTTCTGCCTGTTTCCGATGAATCTGCCCCTGCCGGATCGCCGTCAGGCGGTCTTGGCCTTCGGTGGGGCGGCGAGCATGGTGCATCCAGCCTCGGGCTACATGCTGGGGGCGTTGCTGCGACGCGGCCCCGATCTCGCTCAGGCGCTGGCGGCGGCGCTGGCGAATCCAGCGCTCGGTTCAGCAGCTTTGGCACAGCGCGGCTGGCAGGCGCTCTGGCCTGCCGAACTGGTGTGGCGTCATCGCCTGTATCAGTTCGGTTTGGGGCGGTTGATGGGCTTCCCTGAGGGTTTGCTACGCCGTCACTTCGCCACCTTCTTCGCCTTGCCCACGGAGGATTGGTTTGGCTTTCTCACCAACACGCTGCCCTTGCCGCGGCTGATGGCTGTGATGCTCAAACTGTTTGCCCTCTCGCCCTGGGAGCTGCGGCGCGGCCTGGTGCTGGGGGCCGGGACCGCTCAAGCTCCCAGCTTTCGCCAGTCAGCCGGTTGAATCAGGGGGAAGAGGGCATCCTCCTCTTCCACATGCTCCAGCCAGTGCTCTGGTAGGTCGTCGCGCCGATCGATGCCGGCCATCAGGCGCCAGAAGCGTTCGAGGTGGCGTTCGATCCTTTCTCTGGCGAGTTCGGTGGTGGTGCCGGCCCGCAGGATGAAGCTCCAGTCAGAGGACTGGGCCAGCAGCAGCTCCCGGCCCGCCTGGTGCAGCAAGCGCAGGTCCGCTTCGCTGGCCACGCCGCGGCTGCAACGCTCCACCATCGCCCGCCCGGCCCGGCTCCACTCCGGCACGATCCAGGCGTTGCTGTCGTTGAGCCAGTAGTCATGGAAGCCCCCCTGCCCCCAGCTCGACGGGCAGGGTTCACAGAGCTGGAGCTGGGGCTGATCCGCCAGCACCCCTCGCAGTGAGCTGAAGCGCACCCCTTCAGCCGGGGCCTGGCGAAACAGCTCGGCAAGAAAACGGGGCCCTTCAAACCACCAGTGGCCGAAGAGCTCCGCATCGAAGGGAGCCACCAACAGAGGTGGTACCGCCATACCGGCCTGGAGGCGTTCCAGCTGGGTTCGGCGACCCTGTAGATAATCGCGAGCGTGGACCTGGCAGCGCTGGTTCGCGACCTCCGGCTCGTAGGGCAGTTTCTGATCGAGGGGGGCGTTGAGGTCGCTGACGCGGTGGAGTTTGAGGCCCAGGGGGCGCTGACCGGGCAACCCGAGGCTGGTCAGCTCGTCCTGGGGGAGATCCCAGCCGAGATCGCGATGGAATTCGCGGTAGGCAGGATCGCCCGGATAGCCGTCCCGAGCCGACCACACCGGCAGGGTGGCGTCGCTGTCGCGCCCGAAGAAGGCCACTCCCTGGCGGCTCACGATCGGGGCATAGACCCCGTAGCGCGGTCGCGGAGTGGCATGGAGCAGGCCATGGCCATCGAGCACGGCGTAGCGCAGCCCTGCATCGCGCATCCAGTGATCCAGGCCCTCGTAGTAGGCGCATTCCGGCAGCCAGATGCCCAGGGGTCGTTCCCCGATCAGGCGATGGTGTTCGCGCACCGCCGTGCGCAGCTGAGCCCGCACGGCTTCCGGGTGTTCGCGCAGCAGCGGTAGGTAGCCGTGGGTGGCCCCGCAGGTGAGCAGGTCGAGCACCCCTTGTCGCTGCAGGGCGGCGAAGCGGCGGATCAGATCACCGTCGCAGGCGGTCCAGCTTTCGAGATGGCGTTGGAAGCTGGCGGCCAGGTGCTCAGCGGCTTCGCGCTGGTCGACAGGGGCTTTCTCCAGCAACTGCAGGCGGACGGCGATCCAGCCCGGGAAACGCTGGCGCAGGGTGAAATCGGCCAGCAGCGAGAGCAGGGTGGGCGAAAGCCCCATGGTGAGTCGGGGCTGCTGATCCGCTGCAGCAGCAGCCTGTTCGAGCACCTCGAGCAGGGGCAGATAGCACTCGATCAGGGCCTGAAAGAACCAGTCCTCCTCCAGGGAGTCGGGTTCCGTGGCGCGCACGTAGGGCAAGTGGGCGTGGAGAACCAGGGCCAGGGATCCTTCGGCCACGATCCATCCATGCCGGGCTATTGAATCTACTGGCACCTCCTGCTCGGGCTGGTCACCTAGAGTGGGCTAACTCATAGTCATTCCGACTAACAACCGTCGAGGCTGCTGCCATGGCCAAGGACCCCGGCCGCGTTCTGATCTTCGACACCACCCTGCGGGATGGTGAACAGTCGCCTGGCGCCAGCCTCAACCTGGAGGAGAAGCTGGCCATCGCGCAGCAGCTGGCCCGGCTCGGTGTCGACATCATCGAAGCTGGATTTCCCTTTGCCAGTGCCGGCGATTTCGAGGCGGTGCAGCGCATCGCCCAACAGGTGGGTGGTGAGCAGGGGCCAATCATCTGCGGTCTCGCCCGCGCCTCCCGTGGCGATATCAAGGCCTGTGCTGATGCCGTGGCCCCAGCCCCGCGCCGCCGCATCCACACCTTCATCGCCACCAGCGACATTCATCTCGAGCACAAACTGCGCAAGAGCCGCAAGGAGGTGCTGGCGATCGTTCCCGAGATGGTGGCGTATGCCCGCTCCCTGGTCGATGACGTCGAGTTCTCCTGTGAGGACGCCGGCCGTAGTGATCCGGAGTTTCTCTACGAGGTGATCGAGGCAGCGATCGCGGCTGGTGCGGGCACGATCAACTTTCCCGACACAGTCGGCTACACCACCCCGGCGGAGTTCGGTGCCCTGATCGCCGGCATCGATCAGCACGTGCCCAACATCCAGGAGGCGGTCCTGTCGGTGCATGGCCACAACGATCTGGGTCTGGCCGTGGCCAATTTCCTTGAGGCGGTCAAGAACGGCGCCCGTCAACTTGAGTGCACCATCAATGGCATCGGCGAACGGGCCGGTAATGCGGCCCTGGAGGAGTTGGTGATGGCGCTGCATGTGCGCCGCCGCTATTTCAACCCCTTTGTTGGTCGCGACGAGGAGTCCCCCACGCCGCTCACGGCCGTTCGTACCGAGGAGATCACCAAGACCTCCCGCTTGGTGTCGAATCTCACCGGCATGGTGGTGCAACCCAACAAGGCGATCGTGGGTGCCAACGCCTTCGCCCACGAGTCGGGGATTCACCAAGACGGTGTGCTCAAAAACCGACTCACCTATGAAATCGTCGATGCCCGCACCGTCGGCCTGAGCGATAACCGCATCTCCCTGGGCAAGTTGAGTGGTCGCAGTGCCGTGCGCGCTCGCCTGGAGGAGCTGGGCTACGACCTCAGCCGTGAGGATCTCGATGAGGCCTTCGCCCGCTTCAAAGATCTTGCTGATCGCAAGCGTGAGATCACCGATCGCGATCTGGAAGCAATCGTGAGCGAACAGGTGCAGCAGCCCGAGGCCCGCTATCAGCTCAAGCTGGTGCAGGTGAGTTGCGGCAGCAGCCTGCGGCCCACCGCCACTGTCACCCTTGCCGACGAAGAGGGGCGGGAGCAGACCGCGGCCGCGATCGGCACGGGGCCGGTGGATGCGGTGTGTCGGGCGCTCAACACCCTGGCGGAGGAGCCCAACGAGCTGGTGGAGTTCTCGGTGAAATCGGTCACCGAGGGCATCGACGCCATGGGGGAGGTCACGATCCGGCTCCGGCGTGAAGGGCAACTGTTTTCGGGGCACTCCGCCGACACCGATGTGGTGGTGGCGGCGGCTCAGGCGTTCGTCAACGCCCTCAACCGCCTGGTGGCCGGTGCGTCCCGCTCCGCCATTCACCCCCAGCGCGATCATGCGGTCCTGGAGACCCGCCCGAGCCTCTGACCACCATGACCACGCGCGTGCGCTTCCGCTTCGCTCCGCTGCTGCAGCTGTTGGTGCTGATTCTGTTGGCGCTTGTCGTGCTGGTGCCCCTGCTCTGGTTGGTGAGCACCTCGCTCAAAGGTCCTTCGGAAGACATCTTCACCAGCCCGCCGGCGCTGTTGCCTGCGGCACCGAGCCTTGAGGCCTATGGCCGCCTCTTCCGGGATAACCCTCTGGGGCTTTACCTGATCAACAGCACCATCGTCAGCGTGTTGGCGGTGGTGGCCAATTTGCTGTTCTGCTCCCTGGCCGCCTATCCACTGGCACGCATGCGCTTTGCAGGCCGTGGCTTGGTTTTGGCTCTGGTGGTCGCCACCATCCTGATTCCGTTTCAGGTCGTGATGATTCCGCTTTATCTGCTGATGGTGCAGCTTGGCCTCCGTAACACCCTGCTGGCCCTGGTGATTCCCCAGGCCGCCACCGCGTTCGGTCTCTACCTGCTGCGTCAGAGTTTTCTCGCCGTGCCGGTGGAGCTGGAGGAGGCGGCTCGTATCGATGGGTGCAGCAAGCTTGGTGAGTGGTGGAACGTGATGATCCCCGCGGCCCGGGCTGATCTGATCACCCTGGCGATGTTTGTGTTCATCGGCACCTGGAGTGACTTCCTCTGGCCGCTGGTGATCCTGGATGATCCCCAGCTCTACACGCTTCCCCTCGGGCTGCAGCAGCTGGCGAGCAGTTTTTCACTCGACTGGCGCATCGTCGCCGCCGGCTCGGTGGTGTCGATTCTGCCGGTGCTTGTGCTGTTTGTGTTGCTGCAGCGCTTCATCCTTCCCAGTGCCAGCAGCGATGCGGTGAAGGGTTAATCCTGGCTTGGCAGACCATTGCCAGCAGTTGGTTGGGGTGGCAGCAGGAAGGGTTGGCGGTCGAGCTCGGCCTGGCGTTTCGCCTGTTGCCGTTCCCGTTGCCCCAAAGGCGGTGAGAGCGGCGGCAAGAAGACTCCAGTGGGATCAAGGCATGTCAGCTGAGCCTGCTCTCAGTTGCAGCCCTGCACGGAGATGCGATAGCTGAAGCCGGTGGAATTGGGATCGCTGCCGGTGCCGATCTTGAAGTTGATCTGGCTCACGGTCTTGCCCTGGGGAGCGGTGAACGGACCGAACATGCGCCCTTTGCCGATCGGCGGCGTCATCGATTCCTGCACAACGCGAAGATTGCTGCCGTCGGTGAATTTGAGAAAGGCCTCCACCGGATAGGTGCCGCTGGCGGTGGAATCAGCGGTGAAAAAGAGCTTGTAACTGCGGTAGGGGCCGTTCACCGCGAAGTCGGTGTTCCAGTTGGTGCGGCCGATCAGCTTTGGCTTGCCCACCCGTTTGGTCACGATGTTGCTGCTGCCGTTACCACCTACCGGTGGCAGGAAGGTGCAGGCCGCCTCCGCAGCGGGTGCAAAACCGACGACGACGACCAGGGCCATCGCTGCCCCGAAACCGCTGATCTGAGAGGGAGTGCGGCGGATCATTGCTCCAGCAACCAACTTCATGCTCTCTAGCAGTGTCCCGTTGGGATGGCCCATGCCTTAGACCATGAATCTGGGTGAGGACAAACCATGGCCTTGGCGGATCTGGATCGGTTGCTCGAGCTGCGCGGCCAGGACCCGGAATTGGCGAAGGCGATGGCCGAACCTCTGGCGATGGACCAGTTGATCGCCCTGGCGGCGGCCAGGGGCCTGGCGGTGACGGAGGCGGATGTGCTTGCGGCTCAGGAGCGCGCAGACGCGGTCATGGCGCCGCAACAGTTGCAGGAACGGGTCGCGCAGGAGGCCCGGCGCTTACGCCATTTCATCCAGGGTTGACCTTCAGGCCTCGCTCCAAGGGGGCTTGGTCATTCGGGTGGTCTTGATGACGTGAGACGGTGTCGCTCGACACGGCACCTTGACGCGGTCCCCGCCGAATCTTGTTCAGGATTGCGAAGGCTGAGACATGACGTTCTGGAAAGATTGGGTTCCTTCGGAGCAGAGAGTGCCGGCTGCCGTTGAATGGTTCGGTGAAGACGACAATTTCACCCTGATCTGCCACCGCGATCCCGCCGATCCTGTCGATCAGGACTCTTTTCTGTCTTGGGATGATCTGATCGGTCAGCGCTGACCAGTCGTCAGCCCCTTTTGATCGGCTCGTGATGAGCCTGTCAGCACACGCTGACCGATGCTTACCGCTTCGCTTTCGCTGTCTAGTACTAAACTGACCCTACTGGTTCGTCATGGCTTCGTTCACCATCTCCATCGAGGGTGGTTCCAGCTTCAGCTGCGCCGATGACCAATACATTCTCGATGCGGCGGAAGAGCAGGGCATTGATCTCCCCTACTCCTGCCGAGCTGGCGCTTGCAGTACCTGCGCCGGCAAGATTCTCAGCGGCAGTGTGGATCAATCCGATCAGAGCTTTCTGGATGATGACCAGATCGCCAAGGGATATGCCCTTCTTTGTGTGAGCTATCCCCTGAGCGATTGCAGTGTGAAAACCGACGTTGAAGACGAGCTCTGAACTCAGCGGAGCATCACCACATCGGGGGTTTCATCCATGACCTGCCCCATCCAGCGGGCATGGGTGAAGGCCCCGTCGTGGCTGTGGAAGGCCCAGGCTGAATCAGGCGAGGTGACGTTTTCAATCCGTTGGTCCTGTTCGTTGACGCGGAAGTAGGTACCGGCTTTGGGACTGCGGAGCACATAGCGCTCAAGATGGGTGGCCGTCATGTTGTTCTCAATGAGACTCATCCCATGCCTAGCGGTGCCGCTTCAGGCGTTCGTCTGTCTTCGTGATTCCTCCATTTTTCTGCCCGCGAATGTTTTCCTGCGCTCCTCATGGGCTGCTCCACCCGGGTTGGAGCGTTCAGCCCGGCAGTGGTGAGCAGCGGCTCCAGCAAAGGTCCTGCGGCGCTTCCAGCCAGCTCTGATGGCCGCCATTGCGGAACCAGGGCTCGGCCTGCGGCGTTAAGAGGGGCAGATCCAGATCCCATTGGGCAGTGAAATACGCCGCAGCTTCTGCGGCGGAGGCCGCGTGGGGTTGCTGCCAATGCACGAGGGCGAGCCGGGTGGCCCGGATCGTGAGGATCGCCATGCGGGGCGCTTCCGTTGCCTCAGCCCGGGGGTCGATGCGCTCGTTCACCTCTTCCTTCAGCACGAACAGTCGAAGCGGAGAGGGGCTGTCGCGTCCGTCCAGGTCGTATTTGTTGAGGTAAAGGCTGCGGGCCCGGTGAAACAGGGGGGAGGGTGCCGTGTGCATCAGCCGCTCGAAGGCGGCCTGAAGGGAGCGGCTCTTCATGACAAAGGGTGAGGGGCGTGAGATGATCGTGACAGTTGCCGAGGTGGACCCATGGAGGATCCAGGACGCTCTGTCTATCGGCTCGCGTCCCTTGATGGAGCTCCCCATCCGGTTTTGGATGCCCCCTATGACTCCCTGGAGGCGGCTGAATCGGCGGCGCAGAGCTGGTGCGCAGGTCAGGGGCGGCTGTCGGGGCTGGCGGGGTGTGGGATAGCGGTGGAGGTGCAGACCCGTGCCGGGGTCTGGCGCACCGTGGATTATCCGCTGTGCTGTTTGAGAAGCGCTAGACCTTGACCAGTGAGACGCTGGCGTGATGCAGGTGAGCGTGGATCTCTGTGTGGTGCCCCTGGGGGTTGGCGTGTCGTTGGCGCCCTATGTAGCCGCCTGTCAGGAGGTGATCGAGGCGGCTGGTCTCGATCATGAGCTCGGCCCGAACGGCACGGCGATCGAGGGTGAATGGGATGCGGTGTTTGCCTGTGTAAGGGCTTGTCATGACGCTGTGCATCGGCTCGGTGCGCCGCGGATTTACACCACTTTGAAAGTGAACACCCGCTCAGATCGTGAGCAATCGTTCCGCGAGAAGGTGCCCAGCGTCGAGGCCAGTCGGGGCCAGCGTTAGGGCCAATCGGTAGAACTTCGGAGCAAACGCACCACCTCGATCCTGTTGCGGGTCTACTGAGACCAGGATTGAGAGGTTGTGATGGGGTGCTGGAGGGCTCGGTTCTGGTGTGCGGCGGCTGGGGCGGTTCTGTCAGGCTTGGCTCCCCCCGTGGCCGCTGAAAGCTGGGATCGCATCGGCCGTTATGCCGACCTGATCCGACAGGCGGGCACCCAGACCCTGGTGGCGAATGATTGCCCACCGGCGCTGCTGGGCGCCTTTCATGAGGGCCGGAATGCTCTTCTGCTCTGCGCCAACAACCTGGCCAATGATCCGGTGCAGATCTGGACCGTGCTTGCCCATGAATCGGCCCATGTGATGCAGCACTGCCACAGCGGGCCATTGCTGGCGGTGGAGCAGCTTGGTGAAGCCCGGGAGACGATCCGGAA